>FWPV01001311.1_pt1 | contig 70102 bp, 57 predicted proteins | sample 2228371 | NCBI WGS metagenome assembly FWPV01 (sample SAMEA103939776, study PRJEB20133) | metagenome
AAAACGCCGAAGGCGTGCAATAATTATAGCAAAATCAAAAACAAGTATTCAACCCGGAACGGGTGACAGGATAAAATTTCGGAGCGCAAATCTTGTCGTTCGCCGCCTCAGCGCCGCTTTTTTTCACCACAGAGGACACAGAGGGCGCAGAGACTAATCCGAGGTGAAAGAAAAAAACGCAGAGCTTCCTCACCCCCGCTAACGTCGTCAGGGACGACTCCTTGCCAATTATTGCTTTTCGTCTGTAAAAAAGTTAAAGATGTCTCGTCGCTATCGCTCCTCGACATGACAATTTTTATTAGACGCAGAGCGTCTTTTTCCACGTTACACCGCAGGGCGATGGAACGAGAATGAAAAATATTTTTTTATCCTGTCAATCTTGTCCATCCATGTCAATTATTTAATCTCGTTCCCACGGTCTCCGTAAGAACGCATGGCCAGCCGCTCTGCGGTGAAAATAAAATACCAAAACGCCGAAGGCGTGCAATAATTATAGCAAAATCAAAAACAAGTATTCAACCCGGAACGGGTGACAGGATAAAATTTCGGAGCGCAAATTTTGGCTTTCACCGCCTTGGTGGCGCTTTTTTTTCACCACAGAGGCCACAGAGAGCGCAGAGACTAATCCGAGGTGAAAGAAAAAAACGGAGCTTCCTCATCCCCGCTGACGTCGTCAAGGAAGACTTCTTTCCTTTTATTGCTTATAATATGTAAAGGTTCGAAATAAACATATCCCGTCATTCCCCCCCTCGACCCGACAATCATTGTTTTTTTGTAACCCCCCCCACCATGTCTAATACTTCCATGACGCAGCTTGATTATTGCCAACAAAAAAGGGACGCGTCCCTATGCGCGTCCCTCCCAAAACCCCATGGTACCTATTCAACCTATCGCGGCTGAACCTTCTTCAGCACCTCCCCCTCCACCCTCTCGATGGCGCTATCTTTCAAATGGTCCCAATCCACTGGCTTTACGAGTAGTCTCTTACCGGCCGGCACCGAAAACGTCTGCACCGGCGAGCGCACCACCTTACCCGCCACCTCCTGCGCCATCTCCAATTTATAGCGCACCTCAGTTCTTGGACTACTCACCGCTAATGAATTGAAATAATCCAAACACTGTAATTGAACCGGTGTGGATTTGGCAATCGATACTTCTGAAATCGTAAACGTCCGCGTCGTCTTGTCCGGTAGGCGCCTGAAAAGTTCGAATTTGACTTCGGCCAAATCTCGCGCCGAACCGATGTTCAGCGTTTGTTCTTCTGTCGCAAACGATACCACATGAAGCGTATCACTACCGGCGGCGCTGCCTTTGGCTTCCATCTTGATAAAATTGCCCTTTTGCAATAGACGACAATCGTATTTGCCCGATCTGGAAGCGATTTGAATTTTAAAGGATTTACCTTGTGGATTGCGGATAAAATATACCTCCGGTAATCTTTCCCCCTTTCCGCCATGGAAAAACGGCCAGCGGATCATATTTTGCAGCCGCTTCGACGGTTCTTTTTCGAACTGTAATCCCGTTGCCGTCTGCTTGTAAAACGTCTTGCCGTTCTCATCCTCTATTTGATTCACTTGTGCATCGCCGCTGAGGAAAATCTCACCCAACTGAGAGGTGACATACCCCGCATCCAACGGATGATCATCCTTGAAACGCGCATCAAAAGAAGTGGAGGGAATGAACGTCCATGGTCCGGTGGAACTGCCCTGCCATCCATAACCATTGGTTCCTGGGGGGTAATCGTTGGGATAGTGCCAATCCAGCGTAGAACTACTGGCATTGACGTAGATGAAATTGATTTTTGAGCTTCCTTCATAAAAAGAGTTGGAGACGCTATATGGCCTATTGGGATCATATACATAGATTTTATAGAACGATCCCGGCGATTCTTCGGTTTTATACGCGACTACGGTATGAGCTTCCTGTCCGCCACCCATAGCCCCTTCGGCGGCCTCGATCGACGCCGGCATGAATGAAACCAAGGAAGCTCCATAAGTGGCGATCTCGGTCTTGATCTGTCCGAAAGCCTCGTTGGGCTTGTCCCACTTGCTGTCGCCAAAACGCTCGATGAGCAGGCTGATCATCTTTTGCGTCAACTGCCGTAGATGCATGATGCCGATGGACTCGCGGACCATCTCCAAATCCGGGCCTAATGTAGTATTCGGATTGAGATCACCTTCGTAGGTGCTCACCGGACTACACACGGATAGATGCCCACCTTCCTTGTAACAGATGATGGCCAGATTGGACATCCCGAAACAGTTGGCATGACCGGCATAGCGCGAAATCACCAGATCGAAAAAAAGCTGATCCTCAACCGCAGCCAATGAATAAGTATTGGCCACGCCGAGAAAAGCCTTGCTATATAGGCCCCACAGTTTGGTATTATCGGTGGTCATGAGGAAATTGTAAAAATTCCAGCCATCGGTTCTGGGATTAAAATCGGCGCCTATCGATACGGCTACCCAAATAATGCATAACAAAATAAAGAGAGGATACTTTTTCATGGCTTGCTCCTCTTTAAAAGACGGCGCTGGCCGCTGCTGAAAGTTGCGATGGACGGCCGAGACTGTCGTATGCTTGGACTTTATACCAATAGGTGACCTTGGCGTTAATGGCGGTGTCGATGTAACTATTGGCCTTGATAATCGGACTGATCTGACGATAGACACCTGTTTCGCTATTGCTGCGAAAGACTACAAAACCCATATGTTCCGATGCATCGAAAACAGGTGTCCATTGCAGTTCCAATCCACAACCAGAAGTGACTTTATTAATCGGCAGCTTGATGACCGGTTTGGCGTCGCCTACAGCCTTGAAAGTAAAGGTGCTGTATGGCACCGACTGTTGTGGATCCAGTTCATTGCCGTTCTGATCGACGGAGGTGACGCGATACCAGTAGATGGTATTGGACAGAGCGGTCTTGTCTATGAACGATCCAGCCTTCATGCCCTCATGGGGCACCAAGGGAATGCTGTCGCACCCACAAGGGGTTGTGGGTCTGTACGGAGCTGAGAGATAGACAGGTGAGGCCGGCGGCTCTTCTACACTCACCCCACCGATCCATCGATAGGTGCCGTTCTCTTGCTCGCTACGATATATATGGAACGCGCCTAAATCCTGACACGGCGCCGCAATCCATTCGATGTAGATTTTCTCATCTCGCGCCTGCAAGGCAGAGACAATCGGCGTCGGTGGCGGCGTCTCATCGCGCAAGCGCTGGCACACCGTTTTTTCATTCACCGGATGGGGATTAGGCCAGCTGCCACTCTGGTTCTGACTCTTGTCTTTGGCCTTGACCCAATAAGCGTAACAAATGGGAGAGCCGGCTGGCACCGTCAGATCATTGAAGCAAGGTCGACCATACTTTGCGGCAGAATCTTGGGCTGCTAAATGGGTGATCTCGGATATCAAAACAAACGGTCCGCAATCAACCCCAGTTCGCTTTTCCTCCTCCGGCGGTAGCCAGTGACCATTATGACAGAGGCTGCGATAGATGCGATAGGACTCTATATCTGGCTCGCTGTTTAATTCCCAGAATATTCGTATATAATTACGGCGCCCCTCAGCGGCGACGTTTTTAGGCGGATCGGGCGGATAGATATCCGGCACATGCCCCGAGGCCGCTGCAGAAATAGCACCGGCGTTGTTATTCATGTCATAGCAACGAATGCGATAGTAGTATTCCTTCTCGCCATAACGGGAGATGATGGCCGGATCGCTGTCGACGTATTCCACTTGTTGTGACGGCAGCGACGGTTGCGGGATGATGGCTGGATTGAGCCGCGTCGTCGGAATTTCTGAAACACTTTCGGCGCGATAAATATCATACCCCTTGATACCTCCCACCTCGACATGCGACATCTGATCCAGCGTTACCTGCGACCAAGTGATCTTGAGTTTCTGCCCTACCGCTTCTACTTTCAGATCGGTAGGCAAGCCCGGCGGCGTCTTATCTTCGGGTTTGACGGTAGCAGAAAAAGCGCTTCTCATACCCGGTGTGCCCAGCAAATTCCGCGCCGACACTTGATATTGGTATTGCAAACCATTGGACGGCCCGCTGACAGCCACGCCGTCTACCTCATGGGTGGTGGGATAACCAGCTTCGTTATAGCGCTGAAAATCGACCATGCCATAACGAGGGGCGGCAATCGTATCGCCATTGAGGTCATGGGTCAATAAGGTAGTGACAACACCTTCATTCACCTTGATGGGCGGTAATAGTCCGGGCACCCGTCGCCGAAAAACATCGTAGCCGATGGCATTTGCCACCGAATCCCAGGTGATCATGACGCGGGCATCGCCGGCCATCACCTGGACATTGGCCGGCGCTGGCAACAGCGTGGGAACCCCAGCAACAACACGAATATCGGAGGCCAACACCACTTCTCGGCTGCCGCGAACAGCCTTGATCTGATACCAATAAGTCGAGCCCGTAGTCAAAGGTTTATCGATATATCCCTGGCCGATGAGCATGGCGACCTTATAGTACCGTTGCGCCAATAATTGGATCTGCCGCCAGGCCTCGCTTCGTTTATCGACGCTGCTGATATCGCATGGAGTATATGATTTTATACGCATCGCTTCCGGGATTTTACTTTTCTGGGAACTACGGCCGGTCACTCCGGCTTTGATTAGCTTGGAAAGCTGCACCCACTCTTCCGAACCAATAGGCAGGATCGCTTTAATGGCCTCACAATCGCTGAGGATACGTATGGGTGTGCTGTTAATGGGCGATTTGGGATATTCGGCGCTTGCCGATTCCTTGCGGTAGAGGTTAAAGCCATCGGCATCTTTCACTTCGGTCCATACTAAAAGCACCATCGCTTTAATACCGACGCCAGCGCTATCGCTCACGGCTACCATCTGAAAACTATCCGCTAAACCGTTGTTTGTGTACCAGAGAGGAAAAAATGCCGCAACGATACAACAAAGCGGAAGTATAAAATATCTTCGCGTTAACATGATTTTTTCCTCCTGTTAATAGATATGAAAACCGGTTTGATCCAGCCGCACAGTGACGTCGACGCTGGCACAAATGACCCATAACACGCAACCCTCCAGTCCGGCCGTGCCCTCAAAGTAGTTATAAGAACCGAAGGCGAATTGCAGGTTGACCCAAGCAGACGCCGAAACCAATCCCCAGAGGATTTCACCGTCCAGTGAGACGCCCATATTGGCTAACACAAAGGGGAAGGGCATAACCACACCAGCAGCGGCCGCAGATTCACAGCCAGGTAACGGCGTCAGAAAAGCGCCGACGCCGGCATAGATGCCGATGCCACCGCTGAAGATGCCGAAATTAAAGCTGAAACTGACGCTGCCGTAACCATAGATGCCCGATATGGTGGAAAGTCCCGTTAGGTTGACACTGTAGCGGTTGCCGGGATCGGTGAGCACCCAGGCTTGCGACACCGGAACGTTCATGCCGAGGAAAATGCCGCCGGAGGCACCGCCGCCCATGGTACGACCATAGACTTCAATCTCGGCGCGTCCCTGAAAGTATTGCGTCGTCGGCGACAAATACCAGTTGACATGGCCTGCGGCTTTCAGACCGCCAAACAGATGACCGAAATCGAAGCTACCCTGCATGTCGCCAGTGACAATGGAATTGGCGAAATCTGCCGTCAACAGGATGATACCATCGAGGCTGGCTTTACCACCAGCAATCCCCATGCTGACGTACATCCTGCCGCCAGCCGAGAAGCTGGTAAAGGTCGGCTTGATGACCAACTTGACCTCCACCATCGAGCCAGTCCCACCCCAAAAACCGAACGACGACTGTTCGGTCGTCTCCAGGGTATAGCCCAACGTCATACAGCTCAGCGTATGACCCTCAATGTTGACGCAACCCCAAACCTCCGCGGCGTTGCCGATGTCCACACCTGCCAACATCGAGTGGGTGCTGACGCGCGACGCCAATGAGATGGCCGTCTCCTTGGAATTGATCTGCACCGAGGCCATCAGGTCCTTATTGAAATGGCCGGGCAGTTTGACTTTGCCTTCGCCGATGAATCCGTCCTGATCGTTCTTGTCATATTCGAGGTTAAAATCCATATCGGCCAATTGCCCGCCCCAGTCTTTGACGATATGCAAATTGCTGGCTTTGCAGCCGCTCACCGCACTCTTGATGACGCCGACGCTGCGGCCGCTATAAACACCCAAAGGATCGGAACCGCTGTAGGTGGAGTCTTGAATCGACAGATAATAAGCGCCGAAATAATCAAAATGGTTGGTGCCACAGACTTGCAAGAAGCCTTTGACGGAGGACTTGTAAGGACTGAGCGCCACATAGCTGGGCGTAAATAAAAAACCGTCGAACTTTTGGTTGGCCGAATTGTAATCAAAAATCAGTTCCCCCAGATTGCCGTTGGCTAACATCTCGCCCCAAAAGAGCTTGAACGGCTGGGCGAAATGGCGCGGCTCCTTGATGCCGGCGTTGGTGAAGATGATCTGTCCGGTCTTGACGCTCAACACCCCAGCCGGTGCCGAAGAACTGCCGCTTACTTGTACTCCCCAATACGATAGGGTGATATCACCGCCGCTGAGATCAATGTCGCCACCCACTAAATGCGCCGTGGATGTTATTTCTAAATCCTTAAATGGAATCTGCGCATCGGTAGGATAGGGTAATTTTAAAATGCCATTGAGCTCCGAATCATAGACAGCGCTGTTGGCAAAGAGAAAATAAAAACAACTATAGCGCGATTTCTCAGTTTGCCTATCGCGCTCGCATTGGAACGTGGCATCGAAGGCTCTCCTCCCTTTGTAATAGATGTTGGCTCTATTGCCTAAACTATCCGCTTTTTCTTTAATCTGCACGACCACGCGTCCGTTGACTCCGACAGCATCAAAATTAAGCCAGCTTTTCTGCAGGGAGATGTCGGCGGTCTCGCGAAATGCAATCGACTTGGGCGCTGTGCCGGGAATATCAGGCGTCAGAATCTTGAATTCGGCGAGATTGACGATGGTCAGACCGGTGATCTGCCGTTCTTCCAACTTGGCGATCGCATCCATACCCCAAAATACTTCAAAGTCGGAATCGGATTTGGGGACAAAATGGTCGCGAGCGCTACCAGAGAGGTAGAATACAGCGTAACCAGTCATGGCGGTGTTGGGCTGGGCGCTAAAGACAGCCAATGTGCTACTGCCGTGAGTGAATTCGCCCCATTGAAATTCACGATTCATCAGCACCGCGCCGGCGACATCTAGATCCCGATGAACATCCAGCTTGGTGAAGGTGGCCGAAAGCAGCGCGCCTCCAGCCGCTCGTGCCGCTTTTTCGGGCAAATCGATTGTGCCATTCCGCAATTCGCCCGACTGCACCCGACTACTATCAACCAAGATGGATCCGGCGCTAAAACTCAGGTTATAGCCATAAGGACTCAACGTAGTAAATTTGTAACTCGAATGCAGATCAAAGCTCGCTTTCAGGCCGGTCAAAGTGACTTGGGCATTATTGAAGCGATAATCGGCGCCGAGATAGCCATCGTTGGCGGTAACCGATGCGGTCGGCTGCGAAATCGTTTCACCCGTCTTTAAGACAACCCCCTTCCAGCCAGGGGACAGCCCCAAGCCCGGCGGCGACTGGCTGGAGCTCAAATCGACAATATAGCCTTTGCCGCCGAATACCATGCCGGTCTGGTCGATGATCCAAGGGCCAAAAGTGGCTTCGGCTTCCTCACGATACAATTCGCAATCAGGACTGAGGATAATCATGCCAAGATTAAGCGTGGCAGGTTTACAACCACTTTCGGCGATCAACGAATTCGGCATGCCCAAACGCACCCGAGCCTTGGCTTGCACAGGAGTGATATGCAGGCTATCGATGAGCATGGTAAAGCCATCCACCGGTACTTCCATGGTTGTACCTGGGGGGCTGACAGGGAAGAATACATCTCCAGCGATGATGCGGCCGATGGTATTGCGGCCCGCTGGCTCGATGGTGACATCGGTGAATTTGACCAGATACTCTCCGACTCCCAATCGCGGCTTCGGTTTCAGTCGATCGATGGCTATCTGCTTAGCCTCGATGATATCACTTTTTTTCAACGACTTGGCCGGAATTTCGAGGGTAATCTGTCCACCCAATTTAGCGCCTGGGTTGATTAATTTCGCTTCCTGCAGCGAGATCTCTTTCTCCGGCATGGAAACGCTCTGGACGATGCGAAATACCTGGGATATCAATTTTGTGCCCATGGGATAGGGCAAAGTCAGCCCACCACAGTGGAGCGAAAATTTGGCCCTACCGTTGAGGCCAGTAATCACATCGCAAGCGAAATCGTAAGCGCCAGCATTGTCATAAGCAGTGACATAGAGGGTGTAGGATCCGATTAACAAAGTATCCGGCTTGTTTCGGTAAAACGGTGGGTAGAGCGGCTCTACTACGGCGCGAAGCCGTTCATCGACCCTGGCGACAAATTCACTCAGACCCAGGTTACGATTGGCGTCGTCGCGCATCCAGTATTTGATGCTGGAAAGGTCATCGGCGATCTTTTGCTGTAACGGTCGGCTGATGCGGCCTTTGCGCATCTCCAGAGTATTTTGAGCCGCCTTGATGGCGCCGTTTTCAAAAGCCTCCATGGCGACTTTTTTATATTGACTCTCTAATCTGGGCAAATCTCGTTTCGCCGCGTTCAAATCACCCCGTTCGGCGGTCGCAACCATGTCGCGAAATGTTTCCTCCGCTTCGGCATACTTTTGCGGCGCAAAGGCGTGAAATTGATTCTGCAACACCAATTGCCGCCATGCGATGGCTTGCTCTAAAGCGATCTTTGCTATTTTGGTTTTTTCGAGAGCAGACTGATAATAGCTCCTCGCCTGAGCCATATCCTCTTGGATCTTTTTCAGCTTTTCCCCCTTGTCGTACTTTTGCTGGGCTTTTTGATAGAATTCATTGCCTTTAGCATAGTTGGCAGGGGAGAGCAATGCAGCCTCCTCCGCTTCGGCTTTGGATTTTAGCTGCTCGAGTTCACCGAAAACTTGCTGGCGCATCTTGTCTTTCTCTTGACCTAAAAGACTGGGGCTGGAAAGGATAAAAAATAACACCACACAGCCGATCAAAAGAAAGGTTGCCAGCGGATGATAGGATGGTTTCATCGCGCGACTCCCAAATAGGATTAGGAACTATTTAGTGGCCGGGGTTGATGCAAACGCGCGAATTGAGACGGTATGTTTGAGCGCTTCCTCGTAGGGCAGAATGGTGTTCCGACGCGTAATCGTAGATGTGGCAGGTCCTGTTTTAATCAACCCCACCATACAATATACACCATAAACTATCAATATACAAGGGAAAATGACGTGATCCAACGCACAATTATATAAAATTATCACCGGTTAATCTCGCTCCGATGATCGTCGGTAGAATACAAATGTTGGCGCTCTGTGTTGCGGCACTCATTGGCATAGAGGGGAGACGTAATAGCTTTCAGGTTAGCACATTGCCAGCAAAAAAGGTTGTTGAGTAAGCGTAATTCAAAATTGTTGCATCACGAATGCACCCTTTTAGGGTATCAGATTCCCAGTTTCTTGTATCATCAAAAATCGATATTTAACGCAAACCATAATCATTTTTCTTCACCTGCAAAAAAATAATTTTTAATCTCTATTCGCCATTGCTGTCGATAGACCCAACGGCATTGAACCACCATCCAGAAATCTTTTTCCTGAAATATCGCCACATTACTTTTGCAGCAAATCTTCCAGGGCTTTAGCGATAGAAGCATATTCGAATTTAAAACCACTTTGCTGTAGGCGTTGTGGCAACACCCGGGCACTGGCAAGTAGCATTTCATCTGCCATCTGTCCTAAAACCATCTTCAGAAGCCAGGCAGGGGCAAAAAATATTGTCGGCCGATGTAATATCTTTCCTAAAGTTTTAGTCAATGTTCGATTGCTAATCGGCTCGGGCGCTGTGATATTGATGGGACCAGATATTTTTTCTTGAATGATTATAAACTCCACCGCGCGACAAACGTCCTGAATGTGAATCCAGCTCATATATTGGCGACCATCACCGATTCGGCCACCTAATCCGAGGCGAAACACGGGAAGAATTTTCTTCAAAAATCCACCATCGGCTGAGAGAACGACACCGAGGCGCATGTGCACAACCCCAAGGTCTTCCCGCCTTGCCATTTGAGCCGCTTGTTCCCAATCTCGGCAAAGTTGAGCCAAAAAGCCACTGCCCATTTTGCTTTCTTCTGTAAGATCTTCTGTGCCGCGGTCTCCGTAATATCCCACTGCTGATGCACTAATAAATACTCTCGGCGGTTTGTTCAATTGCCACAAACTCTCACTCAAAAAGCGGGTCGTTTGGATGCGGCTCGCATAGATGCGCTCCCTTTTGTTGGCCGTCCAAATTCCTGTCAGGTTCTCACCCGCTAAATGAATCACGATATCAAATCCTTCCAATGATGAAAGATCGAGTTGCCGAGCGTCTGGATTCCAGTGGATCGTTCCATCTGAAGATGGTTTGCGCGATAATGTAAATACAATATGCCCTTTATCAGACAAGTGACGAGTCAAGGCTCTTGCCAATAAACCGCTTCCACCTGTGATGAGTATTCTCATGGATAAATTTTCCCTTTTAATTTTGTCATACATTAACTAAATTTAAAAAATATTTTATAAAAGGCAAGCTATTGGTTTGATAGTTTTGAGTCTTTTAAAGATACAATCACTAATTCTTGAATACAAAATGACATTTCGAACTTTCCATAAAGTGGGTCATTGAAGGGTTCGATGTGCTGCCAAGACAGTATTCGAACTATCCTCATCACAACCCCCTATCGAGAATACATAGACAAAGAGAAAGGGCGATGTTCGAGGCTGAGAGAAAATCATCCCAAGCAAAATGGAGGATTCGAAAATGAAATGGCGCGTTTTCTGTTCGCTGGTATTGCTTTCGTTAGCTATGATTTCGGCCCAGGAGTTATCCTGGCGGCCGGTGCATACCTATTCGATTGTCGCCCGCGATCCGGCGACTGGAGAAATGGGTGTGGCAGTGCAATCGCATTGGTTTTCTGTAGGCAGCGTCGTCTCGTGGGCGGAAGCAGGCGTAGGAGCCATTGCAACCCAATCGCTGGTGAACGTTTCCTTTGGGCCGAATGGATTAAAATTATTGCGTGAAGGGCACACAGCCGAACAGGTCTTAGATGTATTATTGGCCGAAGATGAAGGCCGAGAGTGGCGACAAGTAGCCATCGTCGATGCGGAGGGAAGAATAGCGACACATACAGGAGCACGTTGTATTGCTGAAGCGGGTCATGTGCAGGGCGCGCAATTTTCCTGTCAGGCCAATATGATGTTGCGTAATACGGTTTGGGGAGCCATGAAACAAGCCTTTGAATCATCCAAAGGCCCCTTAGCCGAACGCTTGTTGGCTGCTTTGGAAGCAGCGGAAGCGGAAAAGGGCGATATTCGGGGAAAGCAATCTTGCGCCTTGTTGGTGGTTCGTGGCCAATCTACCGGCAAAGTGTGGGAGGATCGCCTGGTGGACCTGCGCATTGAGGATCATCCAGAACCGCTGGTGGAAATGCGGCGGTTACTCCGGCTTTATCGCGCCTATGAGAACATGAATAATGGCGATCTAGCCATGGAGAAAAATGATATCGACGCCGCTTTAAAATTCTATAGTGCAGCCCGAGACCTCTGTCCAGAGAATTTAGAGATGCAATATTGGACCGCAGTCTCGCTGGCCAATGCCGGCAGGATCCAAGCTGCCTTGCCCCTTTTCCGATTCATTTTCAAAAAAGATAATAATTGGCGCATGTTAACACAAAGACTACCAGCCGCAGGATTATTACACGTCGAAAAAGATGATTTCCAGAAAATCCTCCAGGCCGATAAATGAAAACTCCCGTGACAAAGTCGATTCCTCTCAGCCATTTCGGATGGAAGCTTTTTACGCGGAGTGATTGAAATGGGTATCCTTGAGATCAGTACTAAAACCTGAAAGGTATTCGTGAACGCATTCGATCTTTTGGACCGTAATGATAACGCAACAGGTGGAAATACGAATCGAGTCGGATGATCTGCCTCAGCCATCCTAAACTACTTGGAGGAATCGGTTTTACACCGGCGGAAACCACAAACCGAGTTGGATGATTTGCCTCCGCCGCTCAGTTCATTTCGTATCGTTTAAACTTTAAACCGATTGCAAAAATAATTATAAAACGGATATTGGATATTAATTCAATTTTTTGTATTTTACAAAAATATAATTTGCGAGTCGAGATTGCAACAGAAGAACATCGAGTATAAGAACAAATTTGGAATCGTAAAGCGTCGATCTTGCGGTTTTCTGTTGAAAGATGGTTCCTAATTGTTCGTTTAAAAGGGATTTTTGAATTAAAAATAAAGAGCTAATTATGTTGGAAAACGAAATTCTCAGCAAAGAAAATTTGGCGCCGCAGGTGACGCGTTTTGTTGTCTATGCACCTGAAATCGCCCGGAAACGCCAAGCCGGTCAGTTTGTCATCATTCGTGTAGAGGAAGAAGGGGAGAGAATTCCCCTCACCATTGCCGATGCGGACGCAGAAAAAGGCACCATCACGCTTATTTCCCAGAGCGTCGGCAAGACGACGTTTCAATTAGCGGAAAAAGAGGTAGGGGATCGCCTGCCCGACATTGCCGGACCGTTGGGTAGCCCGACCCATATCGAGAAATACGGTACGGTGGTGGCCATCGGCGGCGGTATTGGTATCGCACCGCTGTACCCTATTACGCAGGCGATGAAAAAAGCCGGCAATTACGTGATCGCCATCTTGGGCGCGCGAACGAAAGAGTTGCTGATTCTCGAAAGAGAAATGGGGCGAGTGAGCGACGAACTCATCATCACCACCGATGACGGCAGTTATGGTAAAAAGGGCTTTGTCACCACAGCTTTGCAAGAGCTCATCGAGCAAAAGCGACCAATCCATTTGGTAATCGCCATCGGTCCAGCGATCATGATGAAAAATGTAGCCGACGTTACCATGCCCTATCAGATACCGACGTTGGCCAGCCTAAACTCCATTATGGTGGATGGTACGGGTATGTGTGGTGGTTGTCGGGTCACCGTCGACAATCAAATTAAATTCGTATGTGTCGATGGTCCAGAGTTCGATGCCCACAAAGTGGAATGGAAAGAAATGATGTTACGCCTCAATATGTATAAAGAACATGAGTGTCGTGCGATGGAAAAATATCAGAAAGAGAAGGAATTGAAATCGGTCAATGCATAGCTCAGGTGATCAAAGATGAATACCAAGGAAAGGTTACAGATTCCCCCGCAACCCATGCCGGAACAGGAGCCGCATGAACGCATCCATAATCAGCGAGAAGTGCCGTTGGGATTTACTCCAGAGTTGGCCATCAGGGAGGCGCAACGCTGTTTGCAGTGCAAAAAAGCACCGTGTATCACGGGTTGTCCGGTCAGCATCGATATTCCCAAATTTATTAAGATGATCGAGGAAGGTGATTTCAAAGGGGCTTTGGCCAAGATCAAAGAGAAGAATATGCTGCCGGCTATTTGCGGCCGTGTATGTCCCCAAGAAGAACAATGTCAGGTACAGTGCACGGTAGCCAAATCGAAAAAATCGATACAAATGGCGGTAAGTATAGGCAAGCTGGAGCGATTTGTGGCCGATTGGGAGCGCCAGCATGGTGAGATGGCGATACCTCCGCTGCCTCGAAAAACAGGCAAACGTGCGGCTGTTGTCGGCAGTGGCCCAGCCGGCTTGACTGTTGCCGGCGATTTGATTCTTTTGGGGCACGACGTCACCGTGTTCGAAGCGTTGCATAAACCAGGGGGTGTCTTGACCTATGGCATCCCCGAGTTCCGTCTGCCGAAGGAGATAGTGAATTATGAAGTGGAATATCTTAAAAGGCTCGGTGTGATATTTAAATTCGATCATGTCATCGGCAAAATAAAATCGATAAAGGAATTACTATCAGAATTTGATGCCGTGTTTATTGGCACCGGCGCTGGCTTGCCCAATTTTCTCAAAATACCTGGAGAGAATCTCCTCGGCGTATATTCAGCCAATGAATTTTTGACCCGCGCCAACTTGATGAAGGCTTATGATTTTCCCGCTTCATCCGATACGCCGATCTTTGTGGGACAGACCGTTGCCACCATCGGTGGGGGCAATGTGGCCATGGATGCAGCGCGCTCGGCGCTCCGCCTGGAGGCAAAAAAGTCCTATATCCTCTATCGCCGCTCCGAAAAGGAGATGCCAGCTCGGATCGAAGAGATCGCCCATGCCAAAGAAGAAGGGGTTGAGTTCCACCTTCTGGTCAACCCCACCCGCATCATCGGCGATGAAAAAGGTTGGGTAAAAGAGATCGAATTATTACGAATGGAATTAGGGGAGCCCGACGCTTCCGGCCGCCGTAGACCCGTGCCGATTAAAGGTTCGGAATTTACAATCCCTGTGGACGTCGTAGTGGTGGCCATCGGCAATAGTCCCAATCCGCTCATCCCTAAAGAGACGCCGGAAATTAAAACGCATCCTTGGGGTGGTATCATCATCGATGAGAAGACTGGCAAGACCTCGATGAAGGGCGTATGGGCTGGTGGTGATATTGTGCTCGGCGCCGCCACCGTCATTTTAGCCATGGGTCATGGCCGCATCGCCGCACAAAGTATGCATGAATATATGATGACGGGAATATGGTAATAATATCGATTTTCGTCTATCTGTGAAAAAGTCCAAACATCTCATCTCGAAAAGCACATTTGACGTGATCGCCTCTCATACTTTATTAAATCAACGACCAAAAGCGGGAACGTTGGTACGGAGACTGTATCAACTCGCAGGGTAATCATGAAACACAACAAGGAGCAGGAGTTTGCTTTCGCACAGAAATCACGGGAACGAAATTGAATACTCTTGCAAAAAAGATTTAAGCCACCCAGAGCCCCTCGGGGTCGTATTTATTTTTATTTGCTGTTTCTATCATCATGCCAGCCCTTTGGGGCTATTTTGGTCTCGTCTTTGCCCTCTCTCGATTAAAAAACAGTGGGCAGGCCTTCCCGCCGTCGCAGCGTCTAAACCTGACGGTTCGATCACTAAATCCATCGTCAAATTGATATGCTCGATCTGGGGTGCCGGAGTGGCGTTATTTTTATTGGAATTTTCCCAAACAGTATAAAAACGGCAACAGGTCAACGCGCTTCAAAGCTTTGGAATTCCCATTCCCCACGGTTTCCGTGGTAGTGCAAACTTGTCCCTCTATAGGAGAATACCTGACAAGCCACCCGTCGTTATTCCGCAAGCGAGCGGCGATGGACGGCGTAGCCACCGTCTATTTTTCGCCTTATGCTTCTTCGACCACTTCCCAGCCAATTTTATCCGCCATAGCATAGACTGGTTCCTTTAGGTCGCCATAGAACGTAACCCGGTGCCACCCCCAGTTGTCCCATTCGCGGAATAATTTCTCGATGTCGCCCACGGGCTCGGCACATAACTTGGTGCGGCAAGCGCGGTCATCCGCATCATTCGCAACCGCCTTTGCACGATGCATCAGGATTTGCTTGCGTTTTTGATCCAACTCGAGCGAGGTGGTCATATATCCCACCGGCATGATGGAACGCACGGAAGCGCCCTGACGATCTTCGGAATGTGTCATGATCTCGAACGGATTGGCTGGGCCTTGCGGGCCGAAAACCCGATTCGATGCCACACAATGAGCATAAATAATCTGCCGTTTGGAAGTATCGATAACTGGATCCGAAATATAGCCGGGGCGACCTTGCGTCAAAGTAGTAAACACCATCATCGTGGCAGCTGAACGCACATCGCATTCACAGGCCCCGATGAAGCCATGATTATTCAACTCATAAAAGCCGAGACACGGATAGGCATGGATGTGACCGCCGTAGAATCCTCCCAAACAATTGATGGTAATGCCATTGGCACCGTATTTTTCCATAACCGCTTTCTCTGCTAAATACATTGCGGCGCAATTTTCCAATGTCTCGCGCGAGACGTCTATCACCCTATTTGCCGAGCTTTGCCATTGATCGGCAATGGCTTTAGCTTGGTCTTTATCCGCCGCCCTCCACGCATCATTCAGCTCGGAAAATGGCACATACACAATCTTGATACCCAGGATATTATGCTCGTCTCCACCCTCTTGATTTCGGAACGCCAAAATCTTTGCCTCCTGCAATCGCGAAAGACAATCATCAATCGCCAGATATTGGACCTCATCGCTGTGGCACTCTAGTCTACCTACTTTGGGAGTGCGTTTTATGCGCAGATTTGCCACAGCAGCGACAAAGTCAGCGTTCGATCCCCCTTTCTTAACCACCGCAAATCGTTTTACGGCCTCGATCAGGTCATTGATATCCGAAGAAGCCACATAGGCAACGTTAGCGGCTCCTTCGCGGAGAAAGCGCGCTGTATAGACCAGAAACCCGCCGCTGCCACCAAATTGAAAATCGGCATAGAGCACCGGTTTGTTAGCAGTAGCGATGGTTTGCACTACCCTATTCCAGCAATTCATCTGATAGACCAGGTAACCGTCAACATGGTTGGTCTTATCTTCATCAAGAATTTTTTGGGCTTGCTCGGGGCCTTGCGCCAATGAGACCAAAAACTCAAAATCTTTACAACTCTTTTTCAACGTCGAGGTGATGCGCTGCATGGTTGGGCCAAAATCGAAACCAATATTGGGCCAATCGGGCACCTCTTGTTTTTCTCCATGCAACGAGTAAATAATGTGAATGCGGGTTTTATTTTTGACGGAAGCAGCTTGAAGCCACTGGGGGGTGGTCATGGTCAAGGCGGCACCGGCGCAGGCGGCACAACCTGTCAGAAACTGCCGGCGATTCATGCCGGTATACGAACCATTCATGGGGGGCTTGAATCGTTTCATGGCGTCTCCTTTCTGCTCAAGAAATCAAAAACCTCAGGAGCTTATTTTCCTTCTAAATAAAATTAAATGAATCTCTGCCCTAAAATTACACTTTCGGTCGAGATGAAGACTTCCGGAGCAGCATTGTTCATTTTTCCATCGTGACCCAGCCATAATACATATTAGTAAAAAAAAAGAGATACAAGGGTTCCAATGTAATCCTTCTATCCATCACCCTTGTATCTCTGCCATTAGCTATATTTATTCTGTTTCTTCTTCGCTTTTCTTCTTTCGCGTCTTTTTAGGTTTGGAGGAAGCCTCTTGATCGTTTTCTGTCATCGATTCTTTCGGAGAAGCTTCGGGTTGCGGTTCCTCTGGCATGATTTCGGCAACGGACTGGTTTTCAGTTATCGGTTCCGAATCAGACGTAACCGGTGTTTCTGGCTTGGCTTCGTCCACCACCAATTCGGCGGGCTTGGTCGCTTGCGCCATGCTTTCAGCCTCCGTCGGTGCGTCGTACAATTCCGGTACCGCTAATTCTTCCTTGCTTACCTCGGCCGCTTCTCCTGTAACCGCAGCCTTTTCTGATAAGACGATCTTTTTATTCTCTTTGTTGAATTCCAGAACCGATAGAGTCAATACATCATCTATCTGATAACCATCGGCAGGCTTGGTCAATTTTTCTTTGGCCAGTTGCGACATGGGTACAAACCCATCCACGCCATCGGGCAGCTCGACGATCAAGCCCTTTTCAATCAAACGCACCACTTTGGCTTGGGTTATATAGCCATGTTTGTACTTTTCTTGAAAATAATCCCATGGATTTTCCTGCGTCTGTTTGTATCCCAGGGAGATCCTGCGATTATCCTTATCCACATTCAGAACCACCACTTCGATTTCGTCTCCCTTTTTCACCACTTCACCGGGATGCCGAATTTTCTTGGTCCAGGATAGATCAGAAATATGGATCAAACCATCGATGCCATCTTCCAACTCCACAAAAACGCCAAAATTGGTCAGATTACGTACTTTGCCTTTATGGCGCGACCCAATAGGATAACGTTCAGAAAGTGTAGACCATGGATCCGGTTCTAATTGTTTCAGACCGAGGGAGATCTTTCTTTCGTCCTTTTGAATGCTGAGCACCTTGGCTTCCACCGTCTCCCCTACCGATAGTACCTTGGAGGGATGTTTGATGTGTTGTGTCCATGACATCTCGGAAATGTGGATCAGGCCTTCGACTCCCTTTTCGAGTTCAAGAAAAGCACCATAATCGGAAATGCTCACCACTTTACCACGGACAACTGATCCGACCGGATATTTCTTTTCCACATCCTCCCACGGATGGGGTTGCAGTTGCTTCAACCCAAGTGAGATGCGATCCTTCTCTTCATTAAAATCGAGCACCACCACCTTGATCTTTTCATCCAGAGCGACTACCTCTGTTGGATGGGATACGCGTCCCCATGAAAGATCGTTGATATGCAACAGGCCATCCACGCCGCCGAGGTCGATAAAAACCCCAAAATCGGTGATGTTTTTAACCGTGCCCTCTAACACCTGGCCTTTCTGCAACTCTTCGAGGATCTTTTCTCGCTGACCCTTCATCTCTTCTTCGATGAGGACACGATGGGAGACAACGATATTCTTACGCAAATCATTGATCTTTACGATCTTGAAGTCCATGGTCTGACCGATAAGAGCGTCGAAATCCCGGATCGGCCTTACGTCTATCTGCGAACCAGGCAAAAATGCATCCACCCCATTCAGGTCGACCACAATGCCACCTTTGATGCGACGTACCAATTTGCCCTGAACGATCTCGCCGCGTTCATAGGATTTATTGAGCATCTCCCAAACGCGCATAAAGTCAGCTTTTTTCTTCGATAACACCAACATGCCGTCCATATCTTCGATGTCATCGATATAGACTTGAATGTTATCGCCGACTTTGATCTCGTTGATGTCGGGGAACTCCTCGATGGGAATGACCCCTTCTGATTTGAATCCGATATCCACCGATACATCTTTATCGGTGATGGCCAAGACCTTTCCAGTCACCACCTCTCCGGCGACGAAATCAGCCAGAGTGTCCTCGTACAATCGCTTCAGCTCCTGACGTTCCTGTTCGCTGTATTCTTCGCCAAAATCAGGGTCCATTGGTTTTGCGGCGGATGTATCTGCTGGTTGATTCTCCACAATTGGTTCGGACATATCTGTTCCGCTTGCCTCAATGATGGGTTGCTCATCACCTCCTTGCTTCAGAGTATCGGATTGCCCATCCTCTTCCATGGGCAGGTTAGGTTTGGTTTGTTCGTCCATGATTTAATTATTCCTCCTATTAGATAAATAGTTCGCCCAACTGGGTCGAAGTCTTTTTTCCTTGTTAATCCTCGTGGTCATCGTCTCATGGCAATCATCGGTTTATCCACGCTCATTATATCGCATTCGAAAAAAAGATGTTCTATGACCATCGTTTTGAAGAAAATACGTCTATCAACATTTAACTGAAAATTATTACCGTCATCCTATTCTCGATCTGAGTACGCAACCGAGAGTTCATTTACAGAGAATATATTCCTTGACCTCATCGAGTTGCCAACTCGGCGTCGAGGCTGCTCCTGTGATGCCGATCAGATCAGCATCCTTATACCACCCCGCTTGCAGCTCCGCCACCGATTCGATTTGATAACTTTTTTCATTGTGCTGTCTGCAGATTGCAAATAACACGCGTGCATTGGAGCTCTCTTTGCCGCCAATAAATATTACCACTTTTACAGAACGCGCGAATTCTGCGATCTGATCATATCTACGGCTAATATATCGACAATTGGTGTCCTGTACCAGCACATTGTTCAGACGCTGTTTGATCAGCTCGACCATCTGGTAGAATCGATCCTGGCCAATGGTGGTCTGCGCTATCACTACTGTTTTTCGGTTTGCGTCCAATTCGTTTATGTCGGCTTGGCTCTCGATGACGATGCCTTTATGATCACAATGCCCTAAAAGCCCTATCACTTCGGCATGTTTTTTTTTGCCGACGATGGCGATTTGATATCCTTGCGCATGAAAATCAGCCACCATCTTCTGGACTCTGTGCACAACAGGGCAGGTTGCATCGATAACAAAAGCCCCGTTTTCCTGTAATTGCTGTCGCAACTGGGTGCCAATGCCGTGGGTGCGTATCAAAATCCTCTTTCCCTGTAGGTTTTGTATATGGGTAAAAGACATCTCATCCTGGGGAATCGTTCGCAGGCCTTTTACTGCCAGTCGATCCAACTCGCGTTGATTATGAATCACCGAGCCGAGGGCAAGCAGTTCGCCCTTGGGCAATTCTGCTTCGATCATCGCTATGGCTCGTTTGACGCCGGGGCAAAAGCCTGCTATTGGATCAACGACCACCTGCAGCTTGGGCATCGCTCCCAAACGCATGGCATCTTCGACGATCATATCCACCTGTTGAAGGATTGATAACTGGGTGGTGTCGATATCGATCGCATCGTCTGGCCGGCGCAAAGGGCTCGCCTGACGATGGCTATCATCCTCATCCCGTTTGCGCAGCTCCAGCTTGATCGTTTCCAAATCCGTCTGAATGCCCATGACTGCTAAATCCTTCTGCCGTCTTTTCGCCCGTTCGTCTATTGAAGCGGACATAAAATATTTCAATGATGCCTCGGGGAATACCACGGTACCCATATCACGGCCTTCGGCCACAATTCCTCCTTCTGCAGCCAGTTGCCGCTGATAGCCAAGCAGTATCTCGCGAACCTTCGGATTAGCAGCTACAGGGCCGATGGCTCGCGAAACCTCCGGTAGCCTGATTTCTGTTGTTACATCTTTATCGTTTAAAAAAACTCGTACCCCCTCACTCGCCGGGATCAGCCGTATATTGCTGTTGCGAGCGATTTGTACCAAGGCTTCCGAGTCGGAAAAATCCACCTGTTGGCGTAAAGCGGCCAAGGTAAGGGCACGATAGAGAGCACCGGAATCCAGATACAAATAGCCGAGTTGTTTTGCCACACATCGGGCGGTGGTGCTTTTACCGGATCCTGCTGGTCCATCGATGGTGATGATCAATTTCGCCTGCGCCATGACCTCTATCCAATAACTTTATTAAAGCTGCAAAACCTCTTGACTCATAAACCAACGGATTGTTTGAGTGCCCGGATCTCTTTCGCATCCAAATACCGCCATTTTCCCCGCGGCAAGTCGCCCAATTTTAGCGGACCGAAACCAACGCGATGCAGGGATTTGACTTTATACCCCAAGGCTGCGAACATGCGTCGCACTTGATGTTTGCGCCCCTCCCGCAAGGTGATCTCGATCGATCGAGCAGAGTCGCGATAGAAATGAGCGCTGCAAGGTTGGGTGCGACCATCTTCCAATTGGATGCCGCCTGTTAACACGTCGAAATCCTTTTCCGAGAAATCCCGATCCAGGTTGACATGATATACCTTTGCCACTTTAAAACGTGGATGCGTCAAACGATGGGCTAATTCGCCGTCATCGGTCAGTAGCAGCAAGCCGGTGCTTTTGGCATCCAGACGGCCGACCGGATAGATGCGCTCGGGGATGTTTACTAGTTCGAGCACGCTACGGCGCTGGCGTTCATCTTTGGCCGTGGTGAAATAGTCTTTCGGCTTATGTAAAAGAACATATATTTTATCACGTTTGGGCTTGACGATCTTGCCGTCCAGTCGCACCACATCATTTTCGCTGACCCTTACGGCCAGTTCGGTTACTGGCTGACCGTTAACGGTAACCCGTTTTTCCAAGATGAGCTTTTCAGCCGCGCGCCTTGAAGCCACACCGCAATGAGCTAAATATTGGTTAATGCGCATGATCTAACCCATTGTCCGCCGTTGCTGGCGCCGGCGGCGCTGCGGCATCCGGCAGCGTAGATGGATCCTGGATAACATCATCCTTGGTGAGGTTATGCTCATCCTCCGAGTCATCCTTTTCATCCAATATTTCCTCTAAAAGAGCTTCCTCGGGAATTTCCTGGATGATGCGTTCACCTTCGCCCTGTGCCAGCAACTCTTCAATTTCCTTTGGCTTGGGCAAATCGGAGATATCGTTTATTCCGAAGAACTGTAAAAAATATTTTGTGGTGCTAAAGAGCAAGGGACGGCCAGGGCCATCATCCCGGCCGGAGATAGTAATCAGGTTACGCTCCAATAAATTTTTCACCACGCCATCCACATTGACACCGCGAATAGCCGAAACCTCAGCTTTGCTCACCGGTTGTTTGAAGGCGATGATGGCCAATGTCTCCAGAGCGGCGCGGGTCAATCTCGAGCGTTCTTTACCGATGTACATCTGTTTGATCCAACGCCAGTATTCGGGCCGTGTGGCGAATTGGTAGCCACCGGCCACTTTTTTCAGAAAGATCGCCCGATCCTCCAAATCCTTTGATAGCTGCGCCAAAGCCGACTCGATCTCTTCTTTCTGAGCATCGGGGACGACCGCCTGCATCTGCGCCAGAGTCAGCGGTGAATCGGAGGCAAAAATGACCGCCTCCAAAATATGTACAAGGTGTTGTTTATCCATGCACGTTCGTTAGGATGATATCCGCAAATGGTTTTTCCTGAAAAGCGCGGATGATTTGTAGTTTGATGAGTTCCAAAATCGCTATAAATGTGACGATCCATACCATGCGTTCCGCTTCTGGTTTGAAAAGCTCTACAAAGCGAACCTGTTTCTTTTCGGCCAAGGTCTTTTGTACAGTCTCCATACATTCTTCTAACGAAACATTGATTTCGGCGACCCGATGCACAGTCACCTTTTTCGCCTTATCCATGATCTGTTTAAAAGCCGCTACCAGATCGAACATGGAGACCTCGCTGCCTTGCTCTACCGGGAGATCGAAATCCTCTTCGGCCTTGAAAAAGCCACGCGCGAAATGTTTGCTCTCCAATTCTTCCCGCTTTCCCAACTCGGCAGCCACATCGCGGTAGCGCTGATATTCCAATAACCGTTCTACCAGCCCCTGCCGCGGATCTTCGATCTCCTCCTGCTCCTCCAATGTAGAGGGCTTTGGAAGCAACATCTGCGCCTTGATGCGCATCAATGTAGCAGCCATCAAAATAAAATCACTGGCGGATTCCAAATCTAAAAACTGGATAATTTCGAGATATTCCAAATATTGTTGGGTGATGCGGGCAATTGGAATATTATAAATATCGACTTCTTCCTTTTTGATCAAGAATAATAATAAATCAAGAGGACCCTCGAAATTCTCTAATTGTACTTTATATCTCATGACGTTGGTATTTTATAGGCTACATATAAGATAAAGGCCGTTTGCATCACGGCCTGAGCTGTCGCATACTTTTGGAACCCGTATTGGATCGTAATCAATTCATGAAAATGTAGGGTTTCCAGCATTCTTCGCTGTGCCCCATATAATGTTGAATGAAAAAAATATGGCTCGGTCGCCGCGGCTTCTTTAAAAGTTTCATATTCGCGCGCTCTGGAGTGCGATCACCCTTTTTATTATTGCAACTAACACAGGCACAAACCAGATTTTCCCATGAATCCATACCACCAAGCGTGCGGGGGATAACATGGTCTACTGTAAAAGGTCCCTTGGTGGTTCCACAATACTGGCAGCGAAAATTATCCCGCTTTAAAATATTACGTCGCGACAGCTCTACTTGCTTATGCGGAATATGGATATAACGCAATAAGCGGATGATGCTCGGCATGGGCAGAGAAAGATGCTGCGAACGCACCCATCGATCACGGCGTTCGATGATCTCCGCCTTTTGCAGATAAAACAAGATGATCGCTTTCTGTGCGCTGACAACCGTTAGTGGTTCATAATTCTGGTTCAGCAACAACACCTTGATGTTCTGCATGGCCATGCTGTCCATCAGAAATAAAGCCATTGCCCATCGTTTTCATTGGATACATCACCCGACGGGCTGATTATTGAATCATGTTTCAAGAAAAAAGTATTTGATTTTAAATATATTAGTAATTTTGCAAATAGTCAATATTTTTCTCATCTATTCTCCGTTCAATAGAATTTTTTTATAGCGAAAATTTACGTGCTTCGTCGATCAACATGATGGGGATATCATCCTCAATACGGTATTCCAGGCCAACGATGTTCACCTGCTTTTTCCCGCATTCCTCATCCGTGCAATTGCCTTCCTCATCAACTGGCATGCCGCATTCTCCGCAATGGCGACCTCTACAAGTCAAAGTCGCCTTAATCTCATCGTAAATGAGATCCCCTTTACACGATGGACACGCTAAAATATCGAGCAACTCCTTACTTATCATACACACCTCCGATGATGAAATGTGATTCATAAAGACTGGCAATCGATTTATTTTCGCACTGAAAATCGCCCCTTAAATCTACTGTACTTTGAAGTTATTAGCAAGGATAATTTTTGTTGTCAGTGTTGGTAGTCCCAGGTAGGTGACCTCAAGTCATCCGCGGAGATCAACCAAAGCGGCCCTCGATGTAATCTGCCGTACGCGGATCTCTGGGGTGGATGAACAAGTCTTCGGTGCGATTATGTTCGATGATTTCCCCGAGCAGCATGAAAATCGATTCGTGGCTCACCCTGCGCGCCTGCGCCATGTTGTGGGTGACGATGAGAATCGTGTATTTGCCCGCCAACTCCAGCATCAATTCTTCGATATGGCGAGTGGCTTCGGCATCCAGAGCCGAGCAGGGTTCGTCCATCAAAATCACCTGCGGTTTTAAGGGCAACAACCTGGCAATGCATAGTTTTTGCTGCTGTTCCAATTGCAACGCCGTCGCTTTCATTTGCAATCGATCTTTGAGGTCGTTCCACAAACCAACATCGCGCAAGGCCGACTCCACCGCTTCGTCCAACTGAGATTTTTGCAACTCTCGGCGCTCACTGTGCAAGCGAAGACCAAATACCACATTCTCATACACTGATATGGGCAGAGGATTGGGCCGTTGGAATACCATACCGACCATTTTCCTTAATTCGACCAGCGAAACATCTTCATCATAAATATTCTTTCCTAAAATCCGAATCTCACCGCTGGTGACGACGTTCTCATATCGTTCATTGATGCGATTGAAACAGCGCAACAAGGTGGTTTTGCCACAGCCGGAGGGACCAATCAGCGCCGTGATGAGTCCCTCGCGAATTTGCACATTTACATTGATCAGTGCCTGAAAGGCACCGTACCATAGATTAAGATTTTTCGTCTCGATGCTGTATTGTAGCGGCGTCATCCGAAAATCCCGTTGACGTATTCATAAGTTCTTCGCTGAGCCGGCTGATCCGAAAAGATGACCTCCGAGCGATCCAGTTCGATGATCTCGCCATTGAGCAGAAACATGGTGCGGTCCGCTAAACGCCGTGCCTGTTGTACCAAATTAGTGACCAGGATAATGGTCACCTGGGAACGCAAGTCTTTCAGCACCTGCTCGATGCGCATGGTGGTGACGGGGTCGATGGCAATGGAAAACTCGTCCAGACAGAGGATCTCCGGCTGGTGCGATAACGCCCGGGCAATGGTGAGGCGCTGTTGCTGACCACCAGAGAGTTTTGTGCCCAGCGTATGCAAGCGATCCTTCACTTCATCCCACAGGGCGGCTTGTCGCAAACATTGCTCCACCCTTTCGTCCAATTCCCGCTTGGAGGTGATGCCAATCATTCGCGGTGCAAAGGCCACATTGTCGTAGATGGTCATTGGCAGGCCCACCGGCAGGGGTGCCACCATGCCCACTTTGCGGCGTAGTTCATAAACGTTGCGCACCCGCCGCACATCTTCGCCGTCGACCAACACCCGTCCGCTAAAACTGGCGTTCGCTACGAAATCGATGGTGCGATTGAGAACGCGCAACAATGTCGTTTTGCCAGATTGGGCTGGGCCAATGATGGCAAAGATTTCGTTCGCTTTTACGGAAAAACTGATGCCCTTGAGCGCCTCTTTGTCGCCGTAGCGAACACGCAGGTTTTCGACGATAATTTTATCTTGATGGCTCACCATTTTTTTCGCGACCGTATTTTATAACGGATCCAGATGGACAGGGCATTGACCGAAAGCACAACTCCCAAAAGCACTACCGCCGTACCGTATGGCAGAGCCTCGGGCACATCCGGTACCTGAGTGGAAATGGTAAACAGATGCATGGATAGTGCCATGCATTGGTCCAATAACCCATAGGCGAACAAGTCTCTTTCGGCAATGGCTTTGTAGAACACAGCGCCTGTGAACATGATGGGAGCGGTTTCGCCTGCTGCCCGCGACACCTGAAGGATGACGCCGGTGAGGATGCCGCTGATGGAATTGGGCAGCACCACATGGCGGATGGTCTGCCAGCGCGTGGCTCCTACGTTCCAGCAAGCTTCACGAAAAGCCATGGGTACCGATGCCAGCGCTTCTTTGGTGCTGGCGATGATCACCGGCAGAGTCATGATAGCCAGCGTCAATGAAGCGGCTAAAATCGAACGCCCGATGCCGGCAAAGAGGACAAAAGCACCCAAACCAAAAAGGGCATGGACAATGCTCGGCACACCTGCCAAATTTACCACCGCCAGGTTAATCACCCGGGTAAACCAATTTTCACGCGCATATTCATTCAAATAGACGGCAGCCAGTACTCCAATCGGTGCCGCCACCGCTAACGAAATCAGCACCAGATAAAATGTGCCCAATAAAGCTGGCCAGATACCCCCCTCACGCATGCCATGGGTCGGATTTTTCAATAAAAAATCGAGAGAAAGAATCGGCCACGCCTTGGTCACCAGATAAAGGATGATCAAAACCAGAGGCACAATCATACACAACGTCATGAAGAGAAATATCCCCTGGGCGATATGTTCATACCGCTGTTTTTTGCGCCCCAATTTGGTTGTCTGAAACATAGGCCTAAGTTCTTTTAATACCTTTCACGATCAAATCAGCGAGCAAGTTGACGACGAATGTGATGCTGAACAACAAGATACCGATGATGAACAACACCTGATAATGCTGCGAGTGCACGGGGGCTTCTCCCAATTCGGCGGCAATGGTGGCTGTAAGGGTTCGCACCGGCTCTAACAGCGAACGAGGAATGCGAATAGAATGACCTGTGGCCATCAGCACTGCCATGGTTTCACCCACAGCACGGCCCACCCCCAGCAGCGCCGCTGCCAGGAGGCCGTTTTTTGCTGCCGGCAATAACACCCGATAGACCAGCTGCCACCGTGTGCAGCCCAGAGCCAAGCCGGCTTCACGATAGGAATCAGGCACCGCCTTGAGCGCATCCTCGCCGATGGATACAATGATGGGCACACTCATCAGCGCCAGGATGATTCCACCATTGAGCACATTGAGGCCGATGGGGGCATCGAAAAGTTTGATGATGAGCGAATTCATGATGGTCAAGCCGATAAATCCCCACACCACCGAAGGGATGGCGGCCAATAGCTCAACAATGACTTTGAAGGCTTCTTTCAATCGTGGTGGGCAAAATTCGGATATAAAAATGGCGGCACCAATACCGAACGGAACTGCAATGACCATCGCCAAAGCCGTCACGCTGAAAGTTCCGGCAATCAACGCCAAAGCGCCGTAACGTACCTGTGAGCGCGAAGTTGGATACCATTCGATGGACGTAAAAAATTCTTTTGCATTGAAACCCTTGAAAAAATAATCCGCACCTTCCCGAAAGACGAAGAAAAAGATACCAAAGACAAAAAAGATGGCGCTGACACCACAAAGCCAAATGAAACGCTCGATCAACCATTCCTTCAGCATCTCTTGGACGCCGCGCCTCTGCTTGTTCATTGCACCTCCCGACTTTTAGCATGGGGTTCTTCAATGGGCGCTATCGGCACATATCCGGCCTTGACCACCAATGCCTGTCCGGCTGGAGAATGAATCCAATCTAAATACTTGGCCACATGCGGACTGGGTTCACCTAACGTATACATCAACAACGGCCGCGAGATGGGGTATGTGCCGTTTTGGGTATTCTCGACCGTTGGTGCAACGGCAGGCCCACCCGTTTCCTTAGCGATCCGCAGCATCTTTACTCCCGAGGTCGCATATCCCATACCACTGTAACCGATGGCACTGGGGGTCCTGGCCACCAACTCGACCACGTCTTTGGATCCATGCATGTCGATCGTACCAAGACGAAAATCCCGCTTTTTGCCCAGCACCGCCTCACGAAAATATTCATAGGTGCCAGAGTTGGACTGACGGCTGACGACGATGATCTCGTCGCGTGCTCCCTTGGGCATCGTTACTCCTAATTGCGACCAACTCGTGATACTCCCTTTTTCGCCAAAAATCTCAGCCAACTGCGGGATGGATATCTCTTCCAGGGGATTGTTTTTGTTCACATAGATGGCCAGGGCATCAATGCCCACTAAATGTTCCAGAGGAGTTTTTCCAGTATTCGCCACAGCTCGGGTTATTTCATCCGCATGCATTTTGCGACTGGCATTGGCAATATCCACGGTGCCGTTGATTAAAGCGGCAATACCCGTGCCGGAACCCCCACCGGATACTTCTACCGAAACCGATGGTTCGATCTCCGCATACGCTTCCGCCCAGGCTTGCGCCAGATTGACGATGGTGTCTGAACCAATGTTCTGGATGACCAGACGATCCCCTTTTCCCACCTCCTGAGGTGGACGGCCATGCATGCACGACAAACACAACCCAAGGATCGAATAGAAGATCCAGAACTGAAAATATCTGCTAAAAGAGTTTGGCATTTTTGTGTCATTCATTAGGTTTCACACTCATCATGGCGAATAAATGAAATAACTTTTTTCTGCATTGGGCGATCCTCTAAAAACCAGAACATTGTTGATTTGCCGTTATCAAGATATATCGATGAGTGTGTAAAAATCTCTCTAAAAACGTGCCCTGTCGCTGAGCTTTAAAAAGATCCAGCCCGATTGCTATCGATGTATTTACTTGATAATATTAAAATTGCTTATCAAAGGTTCGATCCCGATTTTTTCTCTTTTTCCATCTCCTCTATGGCTTGGAGGAGATCCTGAACATGCGTTTGCAACGAAACAAAGGTCTCTTCATAGGCGTGATGGATTTCAGCCGCCACCCCTGTTTGTTTGCTGGGATCGCTGATGGGCCACTCGAATAAAATGGCATCACTGGCCTCGGGGGGCAGATTTTTGCGAACCCCCTTCCCCAAAGCGATGACTATTTGTATATTCTGTAATTGCCACTCCACATCGAAAGCTCGTGGCGCATCCGTGTTCACGGCTACGCCTTTGCTTGCCATGAAACTTAGCAGAAATGGATCCAGCGATTCCGCCGGTTTAAGTCCAGCACTGCTGAAATGCACTCTGGGATTCAATAACGATTGGCCAATCGCTTCGGCCATGCGGCTCAAACAACTGTTTTCTTTATCGACGAACAGAACATAGTATAAATCCCCTGCTTTATGCTTGGCCACCTCACCTGTGGCCATGTAAATAACTTCTTCGCAGATGTTCTTTGCTTCATCCGCCAGCCTCTCGAGTCGACGAGCGATGGTCAATAAAGGATTGACAGCCTCATTGGGGATCTTGCCTTCTTCTTGCAATTGGTTGATTTGTTGGTTGATACGGCTACGCAAGATATCCGCCTCATCTTCCACAATCATTAAATTTTTAGCGGTATGAAAATCACTAGAAAGAAAAGATTGTATCGCACTCTTGAACATTTTGATGGAAACTTCGGCCAATTCCACAAACAGATCGAGGGGCGGTAAATTTTTCAAAGGAATAAGACACAACACCTGTCGGGCGATACTCTCAGCATAATCCCCTATGCGCTCCAACTCGCGGATGATTTTGATGGTAGAATAGACGAACCGCAGATGCCCCGCCACCGGTTGCTGGCGAACGATGAATTCGATACATAGCCGATCCAACTCAGTTTCCAATGCATCAATGTTACGATCGCGCAAGATCACCGTATGCGCCAATTGGCGGTCACGATTCAAAAGCGCCTCAATGCTCCCCCGCATCGCCTCCTCGTTCAATTGTGCCATCTGGGCAATGGTATTCTTTATGCGTTCAATATCTTTCTGCAAAGACGCTTCGTAATAGGATTCAGATTTTTCCACTTTTCCACCCTTTCATTGGAAAGTGCTAACACCATTATTTAATTTAAAATAACTCTTTGAATTGTCCAAGTTAAGAAATTGTTAAGAAAACCTTGATAGAGTGATGTAATGAAAAAGATTGTTTTTAAAAGACCGTAAGCCTAAAAGTTCACTGGTGTATTCGACCTCAGGGTGTTCATATTCATTGGCAATCCTCCTTCAAAAATATATCGTTGCAAAGACCCATTTACGTTAACATGATAATTTAGAGCTGTATCCACAAAAAACTTCTTCACGTAAAGGCGGCCTTTAGCTGGGGGAAAAGGCAAAATCTGGACTTTTCCACTATTGCCTCCCAGCTCACGAATTCGCCTATTAGGATTCCGTCATTGTACCAGATTATATCGCTTAACGCATTAACACACTCACTTCACTTTAAATGTTGTAACTTTTTCTTCAGCGGTTCGCGGTAATAATAGATCAGCCCCGTGCAGGTCAGCAGAACGCCGCATAGCGAGGGGATCAACGCCGTGATCAACGTCGTCACCATGAACCAGATTTGGATAGCCAGGACGATGATCAAGGTCACCGGATACCCCCAGGCGCGATAGACCCGCGGTGCCTCGGGATATTTTTTACGCAGCACCCAGACCGCCGCAAAGGTGGAAACATTGAAAATCGATGAAGTAAAAGAGAAAAAATCGATGATGGTTTCGTAGACACGCGTAGCAAAGGCAGCGCCGATGAGCAACACCGTAGCCCAGAACGCCTGCAGCAATAAAGCGCGATTGGGTGTTTTATATTTAGGATGCAATTGACCGATGTAACCGATGAATAGGCCGTCGCGCGCCATGGCAAATACACTGCGCGCCTTGACCAGTATTTGCGCGTTGACGCTGCCGAAGGTATTGAGTATCACTGCCAGCGAGACCAGCATCCCGCCCAATCCTCCAACCGCCGCTTCCATGGCTTCCACTGCCACCCACTTTGAGCCCTGCGGGTCCATGATCCGCGACACCGGTAGCTGATACAAATAAGCGGTATTTGCCGCCAGATAAATCAACAGGATGCCCGTAATGCCAATGATCAGCGACAAGGGCAGGTTCTTGCGGGGATTCTTCACCTCCTCGGCCACATAGGTGGCACCCTCCCAACCGCTAAAGGCAAAAAACGCATAGCGCATGGCAGCACCCATGGCCAAAATCGAAGCCCAATTAAATTCCTCGGGCCAAAAAGGTTGACTGAAATGCGCCGCATGTCCGCCTTTGACAAGGCAAACACCGATGACCGCCCCTAGCGCCAATAATTTCAAGAGACTCAAGAAATTCTGAACTTTACCACTCAAGGCGACTCCGTAACAATTGACTACCGTCAGTCCCCAAATGATTCCCAGAGCGATAACTACCTCCTCCCCGCGGTGCAATGGCGCACCCCAGATGAGGCGGATGATGGAACTGAAATACTCGGCAAAGACCATGGCTACCGCGGCGATGGCACCGGTCTCGGAAACGAAGAACATCGCCCAGCCGCGCAAAAACGCCCACATGGGCGAATACGCTGCCCGCAAAAAGGCGTACGGTCCGCCCGACTTGGGGATCATCGCCGCCATCTCGGCATAAACAAACGCACCCAACAACGTGGCAATCCCCCCCAAGATCCATACACCATAGTACATACTCACACAGCCCACCAACATCATGATGGGCCCAGGAGCCCGAAAAATGCCCGAACCAATGATGCGGCCAGGAAGGATTGAAAACGCTTCCACCAAGCCGAGTTTACGCTTCATTTCGGTTTTTTCGGAAAAGAAATCCAAAGGCAGGGTTTTATCCGGTTTCAAGATCAGTCCTCTTCGTTGTGTTAGTAGTCAAGTTCTATATCTCCATTGCAAGATCGCAATAGCAAAAATATTTCTAAATTATGTGTTCACTTGCCGATACAGTCGAGAAATCTCATTCAACAAGTGAATTAGCTGGCGCTTAAAACAATACTTTCTGAGAGATTTTCAATCAGAGATCAATCTCCATGAAAACGCCTCGCACCGAATAATTCTTTTCCTTTACATACGGAAGCGATTTGACCGCCCGAACATAATCCAAAAGCTGTTGCTCATCGTACGCCTCGCCGGTTTTAAAGTCGATGATGAGTATTTCCTTTCGCGGCTCGCTGACCAACATGCGATCGAGGCGTAATTCTCTGCCATCCGGGGCAAACACCGTGTACTCGGTAAAGGCATTATTCCAATGTTGGGCGGAAAAAATATCCCCATGCGTGGCGATAAACGCATCAGCCTTTTCGACCAGGTTGCGTATTTCCCCAACAGGCAACAAGGTGCCGAAAAAAGCCAACGTCCGCACCGCGGCTATCTGTTGTGCCTCAGCAGATGCAAAGGGAATCAGCGAAAGATAGTAATGAACGACAATACCGCGATCCATGTGGCGTTTTTTCAGGAACATGGATTTATAATCTAAATACGCCTCCTCCTCCAAAACAGGCCGTTGGCGATAAAAGCGACGACGATCAATATCCAGATATCCGCTTGCAAAGCGTTCGACCTCTCTTTCGTTGGTTTCTCCCTCCTCCTCTGTCCTTGCGAATTGACCGATGAGGGCCCGACCGCCATTACTGCCAAGATCGGTTAATGGGCCGCGCTGAGACAGGAGTTGATATAAATGCGCCACAACCCATCGATCCATGGCGATCTTGTCCGCATTCGCATTATCTTCGATCCATTTTTCAATGCCGTCTTTTTTCTGGAAGGTAACATAAATGCCGAGATTGCTGCGGGCGCGGGTCATGGCCACATAAAATGTATTCAGCGTCTCGATGGCCTCGCGGCGGATTTGCTCTTCGTATAGGATTTTGGTGGAACTATTTTGTAACACCCTGTCATAAATATAGGTCATGGCATAGTTTTCAATACGGTCAAAGTCGGCCGAATAACGAAGATACATTTTCATTCCGCCTTCCCGCTGTTTGCTGCCGGAGGTGGTATCCCAAAAGATGAACACATTTTCGAACTCTTGACCTTTGGCCTTGTGGATGGTGAGTAGTTGCAGTGCATCTACTTCTTCCAACCCAACTTGCTGCAACACATCCTCGGCCCAATTATCCTTGCGATAGCGCAAAAACCCCGCCAGAGAGTAGGGATATTGGCGTTGGTCAGCAAATGACGCAACCACTTCGAGGAAACGATGGATATTCTTGGCGTCATTTTGAAGGGGAAAAATCCGCAGGACGGCAAAATCCTCGAGGATGGCCTTGCACAAATTGAGCAGGTCCAATTCCTTGTTTTTTGCGATAATTTGTGCTATTCTTTGCAGCGCGTCGATATCTGCCAGGTTGGTCGCCAGCGCCTGCCAAAGCGGTGGCCGATCCTCATTACGTTGCCACTGGCGATAGACCAGCAGGACCCGCTTCAAGTCCTTGCCCGACAGAAGGACATAATCTGAACGCAAAAATTTTAGCAAATCATTGACGTCCCATCTACTCAAATATTCTAACAGCATCATCAACGGCTTGATGGCGCGATGCTGCATGAGGGGATAGGAGGACTCGAGAATGTACTCCAACCCCAGCTCATCAAAGGCAGCGGACAAGCGGCGGAGATCTTCATTGGTGCGCGCCAAAATGGCGGTTTGATGGGGCACAATTTTATTCTCTTGGATGAGCGTGTATATTTCAGCCGCCAATTCACGGTGGGCGCTGAGGGTAAGTTCATCGTCTGTGGCGCTTTCTGATAGGTTACGAATCCTCACCCAAATAGCTCCATCGGTATCGCTTCGCACCGTGGAGCAGGGCTCGTAGGGCCAATGGATATGGTAATGCTGGAGTCTTTCGTGTAATGCGGTATCACCGAAGAAGGCATTGATGAAAGCCATGATGGCCGGCCGACTACGGTGGGATTGTTGAAGTTCTTCCTGGCTGGCCCCGTGTAAGAGGCCCGGCATGGCCAACAGCAGATCGCGTTCACCGCCGCGCCAGCCGTAAATGGACTGCTTTTCATCGCCGACGACGATCACGCCACCGTATGGTTTGATGCCCTCACCGCTGATCACCTCCCGGATGATGGGCAGCAAAATCTTCATCTGCAGGACGCTGGTATCCTGAAATTCATCGATCAACAAAAATCGCACATTGGCAGCCAACATCTCGTAAAAAACATTGCTCACCGAATCACCTTCCAGTAATGACAATTGCGCATCATACAAATGCCTGAAGGTGGTGTAGGTGATGTCGGCATGGGTGAAATCTCTTTCATGCAAGGTGAGCTGATCGTACTTTTCCAATAGCTTCTCGGCGATTTGCTGCAGCTCCTTCTCTTCCTTTAAAAAAAGTGTGAGATAGGCATAATCGGCCAATGCGGTTTTGGCAAGCTGTAGTTCTGCGAGCAGATGTTCTTCTGATGGTTTATCGGTTTTTGAACGAAACAAGCTGGTGCGATTCCAAAAAGGCTCATCGCTGAGCAACTCATCCAAGTGCTCCTCTAAAAAACCATCATCGGCGATTTTTTGTGCGATGATTTTGGGTACATCCAGCAATGGCGGCGATTCATTGCCGAGGTAAAAATGATAATTCTTCTTCAACGCTTCCATGCCGGTCAACGGCTTGTCGAGGCCGAGCAGGTGCGTTTGCAATAAATCCAATAATCGCGTAAAGTGGTGCCGAAATGCCTGCAGGTGCTGCTCAATTTTTTCCTTCTGCTGCATCAGATCATCGTGTGATGGTGCAAATAGCTCCAAAAAATGAAAGATCCAGCGGTTTTCGGTCAACGACCGCAACAGGTTTTCATAATCCCCCAACTTGCGCTTTTTACAACGCCGAAAAAAGGCTTCGATCGTGGGAAAAATATCAGGGCTCAGCGCCAGAGCATTCAGCTGGTCATATACCGTGGACTCGAGCTCCTGTTTGATGTCTCGGGGCTGCAAACCGAGGTAAGGTGCGATGATCTGGTCGAAAATCTTTTTGGTAAAAGCATCGATGGTGCTGATGGCGACGCGGTTTTTATTGAACAACATTTCCTGATACACCTCGCCCAAATAGCGCCGCTCGGACTCGCCGATGCGTAGACCCAGGTACTGCCAAAGATTTTCCTCCACTTTCTTTGCCTCGGTGCTCTGTGGCTGTTCGCACAATAATTGCAAATGGCGAAAGATGCGGTCGCGTATCTCCGCCGTGGCCTTGCGGGTGAAGGTGATGACCAATATCTCGCTGAACGACAAGCCCAGCGGACGATATCGCAACAACAAGCCGATGTATTCCAGCGACAGACGATAGGTCTTGCCAGTGCCGGCACTGGCGCGGATGACTTTTTTAACCAAGGATTCCATTCTTTTCCTATACCCTGATCAGATGGATACGAGCCTGCTATCCTGTTTTCTATCTGGCATCAGATCCACGCGCATGATGTCTTTCACCGTATCCCACGGGTTGATGCGTTTGGACATGACAAAGCCGTTAACCGTGATGGCCGCTAAAATAGTTTGTATATTCTCGCGAAAAGTCATAATCAAAAGCGGGCCTGGTAGATTACGCCACTGTTTCGGGAGTAAATTGTTCAGAGTCTTGAATTCCTTTTTCAAAATATAGAAAAATTCTGCATGAACCTGTTCGGCCAGCGAGGGATCGTCTATGAGATAGTAATAGAGCTGATAGATCAGCAATTGTTCATATTCTCCGCTTCCGGTTTTGTAATCAAAAAGATATTTTTTTGTTTGATCGATGCGTTCTACACGAAGATCCGCGCGGCCATAAAATTCAACATCGACGCCCAGATCATTCTCCTCCGCGCGCAAAAACACTTTGGCATTCTGCTCCGCGGCAATGGTAAAATCCTCTTCCGGATACAAGCGGTATTTGCTGGCATCTTCGGGCAACAGCGACTGCAAATGATCGAAGAACCGCTGGCATCCCTCTTTTAGCAACGGCATCATGATGTGCCGCAAATAGAGGCCGTGATGATCGTGCGGCAGTTTATAGTAAAAGTCATGCATCCCCTCGAATATGGCTTGTTGTACCCGTGCGGCATAACGTTCTGGCAGCTGATGAAGCGGCATCGACAGCTCGGTATCATGGAGATAAGCCTGAACAATACGGCGAAAGTATTCATGAGCCACCGTGCCAAGCAAACGGTCGTCCATTCCGACTTTTTCTTCGCTCACAGGCTCCGGCACCGCCGCGATCTTGCGCAGATAGAATTCGAATGGATTTCGCTTCAACAGACTAAATCCAGTCGGCGACAGACGCAAACGCTCGAAATCCTCTCCTGCCTCGTAGGGAATGGTGAAAAAATCTTCCTTCGTGAATGGCTTTGGCGAATAAGTATCATCGGGTGGAGTCAACCTCAGATACAAGCTTCGATAGCCGAAATCCGGAACCTCGTCCCATTGCCATTTCTCGCGCGGCAGAAAGCGACGGATTTCTTCGACGAATGAGCTGGTATCAATATCTTTTTCTTCATTTTTCAGAGTAAAAAGATGCACCTGTTCGCTGTTGAGGATCAAGCGATAAAAGTAATATTTTTCCCACATGCGAATATCGTCGTAGGTTTTAAGTCCCAGCATACGGCGTTGTTTTTCGGTGAACAAAAAGGGGGTTTTGCGGCTGGAGGGCAACTTGTTCTCGCAGAGATTGATGATGGCGATTTTCTGATAGCTCAAATTGCGGGTATCCTGTAGGTCGGTCACATTTACCCGGTCTTGAGAGAACGGCATTAAAGTATAATGGACGCGTTTCGATTTGATGTAATCCAGAAACAACCGCAGAATGCCCTTGGCCAGGTTAAAAGGCGCCTCGGCAGGAAAAAATGAGTTCCAATCTTCCACGATGCCCACTTGCTCGAGCATGGAGAAATCCGCCAGCGAGCGATAAAACACATCGCGGATGTCGCTATACGTTTGTTCATCCTCGGTCAGAATATTCCGTAGATGGATGCCTTGGTCTTGGTCCACGAGGTCGCAGAGATGAGAAACATTGTTGATTTGGATGACTTTTTTCAACAAGTCGATGATGGGTATAATATAAATCTGTGCATTTTTAATCCGCGGGTTCTGCTGCTTGAAAAAGTTTTCGTTCAGATCGATATATTGAAACTGGTCGGCGAGCAAAAGGCGCAAACTCGAGAGTGCCTCGGCAACCGGCTCCTCAGGCTTGATAAAAAAGCGAGAGAAATCCGGTTGTTGCATCGCCTGAACTATGGCAGTGATCGGCAACAAAATTTGCTGCCTCTCCCGTTCGATAATCAACTCACTGACGAGTCCATAAAGTGCGGAAAAAAAGCCATAAACAGAAGTAGAAGCCATGGGGACAGAGCCGCTGAGATGAAATTTCTCCAACGAAAAAAATCGCTGCAAAAAATGGACATCGGTGCCCACCTGAACCATTTGACGAATGCCATGATCCTCCAAAGCGCGCAAAAGAGCCGTCATCATGGTGAAGGTATTGGGACATTGGTGGATGGCCAATTCCCGAGTGCGTCCGTCGCCGAGCTCTGCAAAGGAAAAAGGGGTTACCGTGAAATCTTCGCGGTGTAAAAGGTGCTGCGGCAATTGCGAATACACGATCACAGTGCGATCCGACTGCAGCAGTCGCTTGATGATTTCCTTTTCCAGCCGCGTATAATAGAATTGATTGATGAAGAGGATCGTCCGAAAAGGGTTCACAAAACTCAGATCCAAATGCTCCGCGTCCTGAAGAAAAATAGCATCGGTAAAGCCTTTGCTTTGGATAAAATCATGGTAATTTTTTTTTATTTTGCAGAGACGTTCGAAGGTTTGTTGTTGCCAGGGCAGCAGATCAATGCCCCTATCGGCCAGTTGTTGGCCATCGATCGTCTGCGGGATGCCCTCCTCGTTGAATTCGCCCCACAGCTCGAAAAAATGGTTCGCCAATTCGATGCTCTGAAAATAGTTGTGAATTTTGAAAAACTCGCGATCGCTTGCATCCATGGAAGCATAAAAGGCCAGAGTACGCTTTTCTTCTTTCAATAAAGGCTTATCGGGAAGAAAAAGGAGTTCCTTGAATCGTTCGATGGTAAGGAATTGCACATTCTGCAATCGATTCACATTCTGATAGAGACGGATGGCAGCTTTGCAGCTGAGTTCGCTTGGCAGGATGGCCAGCGCATCCCGCGCAGGCATTTGTTGGATGACCGTCTCCAATAACGGCTCTTTGAAGGAGATGAATCGGAATTCAGGCTGGTTCATTTGAAATTCTTTTGTTGAATCTTAATGAGATTATTTTTCAATAGAACTGCGCACTTTATGTTTTTGGAAATAATGTGTTATAGCGGAAAGTTCATTTTTTCGTTGACTTTACTCTTCGCTTGAATGTCCGCCACAGGGTTCTGACAAAGTTTTGGGTCATTTTTATATTGATCTCCATGGGATGTGTAAAAATCTGCAAAAGTCATATCGAAGGATCGGGAGCGACGATATAACCGGGTTATCTTTGGCAATGGAATCATCCAAAACCTCTGGCCGCAGGGTCACTTGATCTCGATCTGCTCCCTCGATGTAATGCATAACATCGCCTAATTTTTACGTAGAAATTTGGCAATTTTATTCATGAATGACAAGTAGTTTTTGATGAAAATTTTTGAGATTTTTGGGTTACTGGATATCATTTATTATCCACACCAAAACACCCGTGCACAAAAACCAAATTCTTTGTGGCCTTTGTGGCTTTGTGTGATTTCAATGCGTTTTCACACCGTTTCTTTAGCCTGTGGTACGTTGCTCAGCCTTTAGGCTGACGTACGTTGTTCAACCTTTAGGTTGACGTACGTTGTTCAGCCTTTAGCCTGACGTACGTTGTTCAGCCTTTAGGTTGACGTACGTTGTTCAGCCTTTAGGCTGACGTACGTTGTTCAGCCTTTAGGCTGACGTACGTTGTTCAGGCTTTAGTGAGTGTGTGCTAACTATTTTTTTTTTCCAAAGAATGATAAATAATCGCTATGATTTTGACGGCTAAGCTTTTAATATATTTAATATTTTCAATTAATTGCGACTATTGTGCTTTAAGATGTCTCGTCGCTGGCGCTCCTCGACATGACACGTTTTTTATTGATTTTCGCACAGCTACTAAAGTTTAAACAACATACTTGGGAATAACAATAACTTTTTCGACATCTTCAGAGCGGCGGGTTTGGGGGCTGTCTAAAAATTAACAAGGACATCCAAGTACGTTGTTCAAGCATTAGCTTGAACGATTAAGATCAACGTTATTAATTTCATTTTATCAATATGTTATAGTTCGGTGATATTTTCCCTTGGAGCGAAATAAAATATGGTTGTTGGTGACTATTTATTTTAACAGCCCCAGCTGGCCAACAGCATGCCGAATATCCATGAATGTATGCAACAAACAGTATAGCAAAGACAGCTACGGCGGTTATTCCTTCATTCCTTTCTTGCCCGGTTGAGGAACCAAGGGACAAGACATCCTCTTTGGCAGGGAGAGTCGCAACAATTCCCACCTTCAATTTCCATCTTTAAGAAAAGTTATTGTTTAAACTCCGCTTCCAGCTACGCCACAATCTATTTTTGTCTATGCCATTATCGATACAGTCCCATGGAAAAACCTGCTGCTGCGATTTTTCGCGATGGAGCCATTCCGTCCATTCCAAGTACAGTCGCGACCAATCTTTTTGCTTCTCAATACACTCCGCCAGCATCAAGCCGACTTTTGCTCCGCCAAGCGAGAAAATGCCCTGCAGCAATTCTTGGTGCGCACTCTTGCGTGAAATGCTGACACCCGGAATCTTTTGCAATGCTTGATAGAGCAGTCTTCTTTTTTCCTTGATTTCCCTCTCCGTCACCATGGCAGCCCATTGAAAGGGCGTCCACGGTTTGGGCACAAACGTATTGATACTGACACGCAACTCCCGTTTTTTATTACGACTCAATAATCGAGCTGCTATATTCTTGACCAGGAAGACAATGGCCTGGAGGTCTGTGGTATTTTCTTGCGGTAAACCGATCATGAAATATAATTTGAGGCTGGAGATATGCGAGTCAGCGATGAGATCAATGGCTGCCATGATCTGTTGATCGCTGAGATTTTTATGGAGTCTACGCCGCATTTCCTCGGTACCGGCTTCTGGCGCCAATGTGATACTGTTGATGCCACTGGCGGCCAGGGTGTCCAATAATGTGGGGGAAATGCGATCTGCCCGTAAAGACGAGAGCCCTAAGGGATGTCCACGTTTCAATAATTCCACGCACAAATGATCCAATTCTCGAAAGTCTGATAGCGCAGCGCCCACCAATCCGATGCGATCTCCTTTTGCTGCATAGCGGTCTACTGCAGACAAAATAACTTCTGTGGGCCAATAGCGGTGCGGTCGATAGACATGGCCAGCGGAACAAAATTTACAGCCGCGGCCACAACCTCGACCAACTTCAACCAGAAACATCGGCATGTGCATGTTTTTGCTTACACAAAACGAAGTGGCTGGTTCGGCTGTTTCGATCTCATAGAATTGCCTTTGTATGCTGCCGGGAGCAGGTGTTAGTCCATGGATGGATGGGACATAAAAGCCCGGAAACCGCGCCAGTTGCGTCAGCAGCTCCGCTTTGCTTCTGCCACCAGCCCCATACCGTTGATAAACAGCAGTAAAGGTCGGTAGAAGAGGCTCAGCCTCACCAATAAAAAGGACATCGGCAAACGGAGCCATAATGTTGGGATTATAAAAGCAAGTCACACCGCCGATGATGATCAGAGGATCAAAATCGGTGCGATCTTTTGCCAATAAAGAAACCCCTGCGGCTCGTAATAAAAGAAGCACGTGGACATAATCGAGCTCATAAGCGACGGAAAAAGCGATGATTTGCTTACGGTGCAAAGGGGTTTGGCTTTCTAAGGTATAGGGATGAAAAGCGAACGGGTTTTCATAAACGAAAACCCGTTCACAGTGGAACTGTGGCTGCTCGTTGAACAATCGGTATACCGTTTGGAAACCAAGACTCGACATACCAACGTCGTAATGATTGGGATAGACGAGCGCCATTGGAGTGGGGCCCGAGACCACCATGGGTCTTCGGCTTTGTTCAGCCTTGAGCAGGGACTGAGCATATTGGCGAAATTTTCGAAAAATATCGCTCATGAACAAAGCCGGAATATTCTTTAAAAGCAGCAACGCATCCCACCACCGGCCAATAGTAAGTCTATTTGGGTTGCTGGGACAGCGCCGCTCATGCTGATTTCTGCAAAGTTGGTAACGTTCTCAGGCTTTGTAACACCTCCGTGCATGGTATTGTCTCTTTATAGCAGGCTCCAGCGTTTACGTCGACAAGCTGGAATTTCGAAATCATTTTCATCAAAGCCATTATCATGGCCATTGCCACTGATGGATATCTCTTGTGGCCTGGTTTCGAATGTTGGCTTTTTCTCTTCAGAGGCACTCCGGCTGGTATCTGAATCACTGGCACTGCTCTTCCAGGTTGCTCTGAATGCAGGGCTATCCGGCCGGTTCTGTATTTTATTGGCAAAAATATTATAATGCGCCTCGCGAGAGACATGTTCACTGATCTCGTCCAAGCGATTGATGGCAGGGATTTCTTTATCCATCGGTGTGCCCTTGGGCACTTGTAAGCCAGGCCACGAGCTATATTCCATGCGACGTCCATATGTATTGGAAAGACCAGTGGCGATGACGGTGATATAGATTTCATCCGTCAGGTTTTTATCGATGACAGCCCCGAAAATCGTATTGGCGCGCGGACCGGCTTCTTCAAAAATGATCGTGGTGGCAGTATTCACTTCGGTGAGCGTCATATTAGGCCCGCCGGTTATATTCACCAGCAATCCGAGCGCACCGGAAATGCTGACGTCTTCCAATAAGGGGCTGTGAATGGCCATCTCAGCGGCGATTTTGGCGCGATTCTCGCCACGGCCAACCCCAGACCCCATCAGCGCGTCTCCCATCTCCGACATCACTGCCCGTACATCGGCAAAATCCAGATTGACTAATCCGGGCACGGTGATCAAATCGCTAATCCCTTTGGTGGCACTGAATAAAATCTCATCAGCATAACGAAAGGCCTTGTCCAATGGTGTGTCTTCGGGCACGATCGTTAGCAGGCGCTGGTTGGGCACCACAATGAGAGTATCAATATTCTCCCTCAGCATCCGAATGCCTTCTTCTGCGCGTTGCATTCGTTTAGGTCCTTCGAAAAGGAAAGGCTTGGTGACGATGCCGACGGTGAGGGCGCCGATATCGCGGGCAATCTGTGCCACGATCGGCGAAGCACCGGTACCGGTGCCGCCACCCATACCAGCAGTTACAAACACCATATCGGCATCCGCCAACGCATCATAAACTGCGTTGCGATCTTCTTCTATAGCACGCAAACCTTTCTGAGGATCAGCCCCTGCACCGAGTCCTTGTGTCGTCTTGGTGCCAATGCGAATCTTGATCGGCGCGCTACAATAATCCAAAGCTTGCTCATCGGTATTGATAGCGATAAAGCCAACACCCGTCAAGCCTTCTGCAATCATCCGCGAGATGGCGTTGCATCCCGCACCGCCAACACCCACTACCTTCAGCTTGGCGCCATTGGATGGGGTTTCATCAAAGTCGAACGTCAGGTTCATATCCCACTCCTTTTATAGTTTCAGTTGTTGTCTCGGACCTATCCCTTGTCCGCCTAATCAACCTTAAGCCTAAACGAAAACACGGTATAAACCCAATAACCAAAATGGCCAATAAACAGAGACAAAATATCACGGCATCGATCGGGTTACTGATTGAGACGTTGAAAGTATCCTTCACGACGGCCCAACCGGATTCTAAAACAGACATCTTTTCTTTTTCCCCACTTTAAGGATTTTATGTTATTTTTATTTAGGACGTTTAGGCCGTTTACGAAAGACTCCCTTTAAGCGATCGACGATACTATCCCACAGATCAAAAGATCCCTGGTCGAAATCATTTTCCTCCGGATGGTGCATGGCATACAAAATCAAACCAATACCGGTGGCGGACTGGGGGTTACGCGCTTCGGACACCATGCCGGTAAACCCAGTGGGAATTCCCAATTTGACCGGCATGTTAAAAATTTCTTCAGCTAATTCCAATGTCCCTGGCAACTGCGAAGCCCCGCCGGTGAGCACCAAGCCGGTAGCCATGAGATGAATGTATTCCGATTTTTTCACCTCTTCATAAGCCAGGGTCAATATTTCCACCATCCGGGGTTGGATAATGTCCACCAAAAGTCCTTTGGAAATTCTCCGCGATGGCCTGCCGTTCACTCCTGGCACTTCAACCATCACCTCTTTGTCGCCAGGGGCACGCAACGCACAACCGTGTTCGAGTTTTAATTTTTCTGCCGATTCAATGGGGGTGCGCAGCATGATGGCCAAGTCATTCGTGACATTTCTGCCCCCCAGTGCGACTACGGCCGTATTTCGGATACATCCGTCGTAGAACATGGCAATATCGCAGGTGCCGCCGCCAATATCGGCGAGAATGACACCCAGATTTTTTTCATCCTCCGACAAGACCGCATAACTGGAGGCCAACGGTTCCAGCACCAAATCAGCAGTGCCATATCCTGCCTTTTCGATACAGCGGTACAAATTTTGCGCAGAGGCGATTGCGCCGGTGACGATATGGACCTCTGCCTCCAGGCGCACACCGGTCATCCCAATGGGATCACGAATGCCGCGCTGTTCATCTACGATAAACTCTTGCGGCAGAATGTGGATCACCTCGCGATCGAGTGGGAGAGCAACCGCCCGAGCTGCCTCGATGACCCGCGCCACATCTTCTTCCGTAACTTCATTATTCTCACCAGAGATAGCCACCACCCCTCTGCCATTGATGCTGCGAATGTGATCCCCGGCGATACCCGCATACACCAAATCCACATTCACACCGGCCATCTCTTCGGCCTTTTCGATGGCAGCACGAATCGAGCGCACCGTCTTTTCAGCATCAACGACAATACCGTATCGTAAACCTTCCGACGGCACAACCCCAACTCCGATGATCTTGATCCCACCATCTTCATCGACTGCAGCAATATAACATCCGATCTTGGTCGTACCAATGTCAAGACCGGTGATTATTTCAAATTGTTCCATGAGCATACCCCATACAAACCATACTGCTTAATTTTTTCGTTTTAAGACCAATTGCTTTTCGAAACGAGCATCCACGTAACGAGCAAACGAGACCAATTCGCTGGTACCGATCTCTTCGAACATCACCGAGACCCGCTTGCATTTTTCCTCTACACGGCCACGACCGACAACAATAGGTAAAATCCCTGTATGAGAAAAATACACCACCAGACCAAGCTTTGGATCACAATGCACCTCCGAGACCTGCTGGGCTAACAAGGGGTTCTTGCGTTTGAGGGAACGAATAAAATTCACCGCCTCAAGGAAGAGACTGCCATCCAGTCTATTAGTACTGGGGTTGATCTTCAACCCATTGCCCGTCAATATGGGCACGTCATAACAAGATTGTCCTGGGTATTCCGATAGCACCTCTCCATTGCCAGCTACCGGATATAGTCTGCCACAAGAAACCCAGAATAGTGGTTCGCCTTTTTTAGGGTGAGCTTGTTGGATGCTTTTCAACAACGAGGCGTTGATCGATAGGAAGGATCGTTCCTCTTCTGTGTTTTTGATCTTTTCCAAGACTTTGGCGTTAAACGCTTCGCTGAGGTCATAGTCCTTCACAGCTTTGGCTGCGACGTCAGCGATCGACGGTAACTCATCTTCTTTTGCACTCGCCTGAAGTAGTTTGAGACTGATCAATAAACCGATTAAAACCGCAACGCCAACAATTAGAATCAGCTTTTCCCATTTCATTTTCATCATCATCCCTATCCCCGCTTTAATATCCTCGATAGAATCGGGGGGATTAATGTTTCCCACCGCTATCGTGTCCCATTTCTGCCCATGGTGTACAGTGAAATAACAGCTTGTGTCAGTTTCTCTGTGGCGTCCTTAGGGGCGGCTTGGATGGCCGCTTTTTGCATGCGTTCGCGTCTTTCTACATCGCGAAACAGCGAAACGATCTCATCGGCTAACCGTTCGGGGTGTAATTCGTTTTCGTTGATTACGATGGCAGCCCCGAGGTTTTGCATGGTCATCGCATTCATCTGCTGGTGATTGGCGGCAGCCGCAGCGAAGGGAATCAAAATCGCTGCCAAACCATTTGTACAGATTTCAGCCAGAGCCAAGGCGCCTGCCCTACTCACCACCACATCCGCCGCACTGTAAGCCATTGGCATATCCATAATAAAATCCGCCACCCATACCCGTCCGGGATATCTGGCCGTTGCCACCTTTACTTCATCATAATTCCGCTTGCCGCAGCTCCAGATGATCTGAATATCGGTTTCGCTCATGAGCCGATCGAGAATGTTCAGCAAAGCGCGATTGATCACCAGAGCTCCTTGGCTGCCGCCGAACACCAGCAGTGTCGGTTTATCTGCCGCCAGAGAAAATCTCTTTCTCGCCTCCTCCTTGTTAAATTTGGTGAATTTACGCACCGGGTTTCCGGTGACGAATATATGATCCGAACATTTAAAATATTTCTTCGATTCTTCAAAGCTCAAATGGACTTGATCAACAAAACGTGCCAGCAATCGGGTAGTCGCGCCGGGATAACTGTTTTGTTCGTGTATCAACGTCGGATAGCCAAACAGGTGCGCCACAAACAGCATAGGCCCGCTGACGAAACCACCTGTGCCGATCACCACCACAGGCTTGAGCCGTCGTAACAGAAAAATACACTGAAAAACACTTCTAAAGAGCAGCGCTGGTAAAATCAGATTCACAAGTATGCGGCCGCGAGCAAAACCGCGCACCGAAATAAGATGCAGCGGATAGCCCAACTCCGGAATCACCCGCGCCTCAAGCCCTTGTTCGGTGCCGACAAAATGAATCTCCGCTTCAGGCAAATATTCCTGCAGATGCTGCGCGATGGCAAGAGCGGGATAGAGATGCCCGCCGGTCTTGCCGCCAGCAAAAAGAAATAACGGCTTCGCGGTGTTAGTCTTTTCCGTGGTGGTTTTCATCTTAATCCCGCCCGTAAAGCCGATTTTCGCAAGCGGTTTTTATAATATACTTTCCTCACCGCTGGTTTGAATACCCGACTCTGCAAACGGGTCTGATAAACACGCCAACCCGGCGTTTTGGCAAATGCGGGACTCGACTGCGCCGAAATATTGAGCAAAATGCCTACTGCCGCCAAATGGGTGATGACAGCCGAGCCGCCATAGCTCAGAAACGGCATGGGTATACCCGTGGTTGGCAGCAGACCCGTTGCCACCCCCGCATTGATCAGCGCATAGCTGGCGATACACGCGGTGATCCCCCCAGCCAATAACCGCCCGTAACCATCCGGCGCCTGCTGGGCAATGAGTAATCCACGTCGAATAATGGTGAAGAACAACAGCAACACGGCAATGGTGCCTATCAGGCCATACTCTTCTCCAATGATGGCAAAGATAAAATCATTATGCGCTTCTGGTAAGAATAAAAAACGCTGTAAACTCTCGCCGATTCCTCTTCCCATCAAGCCACCATGGGAAAAGGCAATTAATGCTTGTTTGAGCTGATAGGGCGTGTCCGCTAGCCCCAAAAGCCCGCTTTTATAAGCATGCAACCGCGATCCAGAATGAGGGAAAAAGAGCACATAAGTCAATGCTCCCGAAAGCAACGTTAAAAAAGATACCAATAGGAAATCCAGCGGAACCGCAGCGAAAAAAAATAGAATCACCGCCGTTAGAGTGATCAAGGCAGCGGTACCCAGATCTGGCTCCAAAGCTGTGGGTACGACGACCAAAAAAACCAGACCCATCAGCATAAGAAAGGATTTAAAGGATTCCAATTGCTCCCGCTTTTCGTATAATTGCACTGCCAGCACCATTATCAGAGCATAACGGGCAAAATCGGATGGTTGAAAGAAAATCGGACCGATTTTGATCCAGCTGGCCGCGCCATTGCGAACCAACACCCCTGGGCCATGGGTCAGTAGGTACGATAATAAACCAATGGAAAGAATGAAAAAGTATATGGATTTTCCCAACCAAAAGCGATAATTAGATGTGGCCATGATCAAAAGACAAACCAGGCCGATGGCGACGCGGATCAGGTGCTGACGAAAATAATAAACGCTGTCGCCATAGATCTGCTCGGCTCGATAGGAACTGGCCGAATAAACACTTGCGGCTCCGAGGATGACCAAAATCAACACGCTGATCAATAAAGAATAATCGGTGCGTTGAAGATGTATTTTTATCTCTTTGCTTAACATCGGTTATCTGATTTTAAAAGTGGCCAATGTCATCAAAGCAAGTAGCGCACTTATGATCCACATTCTCACCACGACCTTGGGTTCCATTAAACCACGCACCTCAAAGTGGTGATGGATAGGCGCCATCGCAAAGACGCGCTTGCCGGTGCGTTTGAAATATAACACCTGTATGATCACTGAGAGGGCCTCGACAACAAAGATGCCGCAGATCAGAAATAACAACAATTCTTTTTTTACCAATACAGCCACTGTGGCGATGGCACCGCCCAGAGCCAAGGCGCCCGTATCTCCCATAAAAACCTGTGCCGGATAGGCATTATACCAAAGGAACCCCAAAATGCCTCCAAATAAAGCCGCACAGAATACGGTTAGTTCTCCAGCGCTGGGTATATAGATGATATTCAAATAATCACTGAAATCAACGCGACCCGTGACATACGCGATGCCTGCGAATGCCAGGGCGGCAAAGGCAACGATCCCCGCAAGCAGACCGTCTTGGCCATCGGTGAGGTTGGCGCCATTACTGGTAGCAATCACCGTCAACGCGACAAAAGCAATGTAAAATATCCCCAAATTCAGCTCCAGATCCTTAAAAAATGGCATCGTTGTTGAGGACCGCGCTGATTCCACTTCTGGATAAAAATAAAGGATACAACCGAGGAACAAACCCAAAACCAATTGTCCGATGATCTTGTACCGGCCAATGAGTCCCTTGGGCATTTTCTTGACGATTTTCAGATAATCGTCCAATAGACCTAATAAACTCAACCACACGAATGAGATTAACACCAGCCATATGGGCCTTTCAGCTACTTGCGCCAAGAGGAGCGTCGGGAGGATGACGCTGATGAGGATGATGATCCCCCCCATGGATGGGGTTCCCTGTTTAGCCAGATGGGTTTTAGGGCCGTCTAAGCGAACCCGTTCCCCTATCTGGCGTTCCCTCAGGATGCGGATGATGGTCGGCCCGATCAACAAACTGATGACAAAAGCCAGCACCGTGGCACATGCGGCACGAAAAGTAATGTAGCGAAAAAGATTAAAAAGGATGAATTCATCTTTCAGAGGCGCCAATAAATAGTATAGCATGGGCTAATTTTTCTCCTTTTTGTTTTTCAATTTCTCCCGCAGCAGGTCTACCACCTCTTCCATTTGCATGCCACGGGATCCCTTGATCAGAACCCTATCGCCCGGCTGGATGACATTCGCTAGAGCATGTGCTAATGACTCTTTCTCAGGATAATGATAGGCTTCGATACCCAGTTTTTTGGCCTGTTGCCAGGTATCTTCCGTTGCTGGTCCATGGAGGAACAAAATATCCAGTGATAGTGAAGCAAATACCTCTGCCAATCGCTCATGCTCAATTTGAGTGAATGCTCCCAATTCCAACATATCAGCCAAAACGGCGATACGACGGCCGCCAGGCGGAATTTCCATATCAGCCAAAGTAGCCATAGCTGCCTTGCAACTGTTGGGGTTGGCATTATAACTGTCGTTTAAAATCGTTACCGAATCGATCGTCAAAACTTCCATGCGTTTTTCTATGGCAGTCATGGATTCCAAGCCGGCTTTTATTTGTTGGGGTGTCAGACCAAAACGCAGACCCACTGCAGCGGCTGCCAACGCATTGTAAATGTTATGTTTGCCGCTAATTGGTAATTGCACCTCTTCGCCCAAAAGTTCGATCCGATAAGCAGCTAGGTTATTACAACCGAGAATTTTAGCGGTCAAATCCGCTTCATGTTCAAGAGCATAAGAGAAAATCGCTGACAAAGGATACCGATAATTTCGCAATAGTCCATCATCCGCATTGAAAATAGCTGTGCCATCCTTTTGGCAATGGTTGAAAATTTCCGTTTTCGCTTTGAGCACTCCCTCTAAATCCTTGAAAAATTCCAGATGGGCGTAACCGATGTTGGTGAGCACAACCACTTGCGGTTCTACCAAATAGCTGAGTCGATCCAATTCGCCGAAATGATTGGTGCCGAGCTCGGTTAACAGAATTTGATGCTGTGGCTGCAATTCAAAAAGGGTGGCCGGCACGCCGACATGGTTGTTGAACGATTTTTTATTGCGCAAGACGCAATATTGTTGTGAAAGAACATGGTAGATGGCTTCTTTGGTACTGGTTTTACCGGCGCTGCCGGTGATGGCAATCACCGGGATGTTAAATCGACGCCGGTAGGCCCGAGCCGCCACCTGAAATGCCGTAAGGGTATCCTGGACGACAAAGAACGGTTGTTGAGGCAGTGTTTGCTGCTGCTGATACCACTCGTCTGCCACCACCACCGCCACAGCCCCCGCCTGCAAAGCCTGCAGCACAAAATCATGGCCATCAAACCGCTCTCCGACCAGGGCGAAAAAAACATCTCCTGAACCGATGGTGCGCGAGTCGGTCACTACCTTCGCCACCGGTCGATTCAGGTCGGCGACCGGGCCCATCCAGCGTCCTTGTGCGCCCTGTAAGACCTCTTTTATGGTCAATGTCGAACCCGACATCAAGAATCCATCTAAAAAATTAATAGTTTATGTAAATCAACCGAAGACTCACAATACAACATCACCTGTTCGGCCGGACGCAACGGACGACCGGGGGGCGGCTGTTGCGTCACGACTCTGCCAGAACCATTGACGATCGCCTGGATATTATCACTGGCCAAGACATTCAAAGCATTGCGAATCGGTAAGCCCACGACATTGGGAACCGTTCGCGTACCATCCGCTGGCGATCGCTGTTTGCAGACCAACCCTACCTTGCTGAATGTCGGAACCCTTGTCCCAGCTTTTGGGTGCTGCATGACCACAATGCCCTCCTCACCGGACAACACTGCTTCTAAATCTACTGCACGGATCAGTTCCTGCGCCACCTTCCGCGAATAGCCAATCACGTTGGGCACAATACGCTGATCATCTTCCACCAGTTTCAAGTCCGGGGCGGTGCCTTCTTCCGTCTCAATGTCAAATTCTCGCTGATAGACTAACTGCCTGGCGATACGCGCAAAACACGGGGCAGCCACATCGCCCCCTAGATAACTGGTCTTGGGGTTGTCGATCATGACAAAAATGACAAACTGCGGCTTTTCCATGGGTAAAAAACCACCAAAGCTGGCCACGTACTGCCCTTTGATGTATCCCCCTCCTTTAGGTTTCACCATGCGTGCCGTGCCGGTCTTGCCACACACTTTAATCCCCGGTAATTGCGCGCGTCGGCCGGTACCGCGCAAAACTACCTCATACATCATCGACTTTAATGTATCTGCGGTGCTCTCTTTGATCACACGATGAATGGCCTGTGGAACCATGCGCTGGATGACGTTATTATGGCTATTACGTATTTCTTTGATAATATATGGTTTCATTAAAACACCACCATTGGCGATGGTGCAAAGCATATTGGCCATTTGTAGCGGCGTGACCGCGATGTTGTGCCCGAAAGCCATGGCCAGCGGCGTCAGGCCAGACCATTGTGATAATTCAGGCAAAGTACCGCTAATTTCACCTGGCAGCTCGATGCCTGTTTTGCTGCCGAAACCAAAACTGCGCGCATATTTATACAACAACCGTCGATCCTGTTTCATCATCGACTTGGCCATGCCGATATTGGAAGAATAGACCAGTACATCTCGTAATGACAACCAGCCGTACGGATGCACGTCGCTGATCGTCTCTCGCATGATATTGAATTTGCCGTTCTCACAAAACACGCGATCATCGGGCTTGAGCAGATTTTCATTCAGCAGCATGGCCAGGCTCATCAATTTCAGGGTGCTGCCCGGTTCGAATTGATCGCTGATGGCGCGCAGACGCCAGGAAGAGGGCGAATAATGGCCAGCGGCATTGGGATTAAAACTCGGCTCTGAGGCCATGGCTAAAACCTCGCCCGTCATGGGTTCCATGACGATCACCACACCGCTATCGGCAGATGCCTCCCGCATCGTGCGGTGCAATTCTTTATGCGCAATGGTCTGAATGACATGGTCGATGGTCAAGACCACATTTGCGCCATCCATTGGCGGCTCATAGAGATAGCCGGCATGACTGAACAAATCATAATTGCCGAGAGCGGTCTTTTGCTTGACAGCCTTGCCAGCCAGCCCAGCAAGGGTCCTCTCATACGCCAACTCCACTCCGCTTAATCCCCGACCATCCACATCGGTAAAACCAACAATCTGACAGCCCACTGAGCCTTTTGGGTAATACCGCGACATCTCGTACGTACATTGAATACCCTCTATGCCCAAAGACTGTATCAGCAACCCTACCTGCCGCGGAACCTTTTTACAAAGCGAAACATAATTGTTCGAACTATGCAAACGGTCGATAATATAAGCAGGACTCTTGCCAAGGATCCTCGCTAATTTGTGTGCCGTCGCAGTGATATCTTTGATCTTGTTGGGATAAGCAGCAACAGAGACGGTCGGAATATTCATTGCCAAGGGACGAAGACAACGGTCGAAAATAACCCCTCGCTGCGGGGTCAAATGTTCGGTCACTAAATATTGCCCCTCGGCCAATGCCATAAACTTCTCCCGCTGAACAAGCTGAACATGGATCAAGCGTAGAACACAAATGAAGGTAAAAATTCCAACCGCGATATTAAAAAACCGCAGACGCCATACATCTTCGCCTTCATGCCTATTCATGTTGCGATATATACCCATGTTGCCTGACCTTTTTGGAATTACACCTGCTGCATTTTGGGCCGTCTAAAAAGAATAAGGACGCCCAACCATATTGTTCGAACCTTCGAAAGTCTTCCCTGACGTATTCAAAATAAAAGCAACATATATCATTACAACATCGTCCATTATTTTAAAAAAGTCGCTTAAATTGCTTAGCGTTTCACGTCTTCATCCAAAAAATCATCAAGCAGGTATACATTTGTTATAAGCTGCTCCGTGACCGCGCATTCATTATTTTAATCATACCCCAAATTGTAGAACCACTATCTTGCCATAGGTTAAGGGCGTTTTTGTACAGTTTACTTTTTGGCTATTTTTGTAATTTATCCAGCTTTGCCGTCAATTTTTCGAACATGGTCTTCTCTTGCAGTTGGATTCGCGGAATATACGTCATATGCAGTCTTTCCGCGGCGATAGTGGTCAAACGATCAGCTGAGCGCAATTCTTCAATTTGAGCTGCCAGCAAGGCATTCTCGCTTTGCAGGGCGTTCAACTCCATCTTTAACAAATCATTGCGGCGGTATTGATAATCGATATTGGTCTTTTGCCAAACTTTTACAAAAGAAAATACGGCAAATAGAAATAACCATATAAAAATTTTACTCTGCCATCGGCGTTTTCTCTGGCGATAACGGGATCGATAATATGAACTTTTGGCTCTCATAATCGTGAAGAACTCTTAAATTTTCCAAAAAGCAACCTAACCATTTTTATCCGCTTCAGTTGTGAAAAAGCGGCGATGCTACTAATGAAACCTCCTCGTTCAGATCAGAGTCCGTGGCGGTTGGGAAAATAAGATTTGTTGGTTTGAAAAGGTTTTGAAGCCTCCTCATCAGAAAATTTATCACGCGTCCCTTTTCGCCTGGACAATGCTGGTCATAACTTTTCAGCGCACCGCAAACGGACGGAACGGGATTGCGGGTTGTTCTTCACCTCCTCCGCATCCGCCATTACCACCCGGCCGATGATTTTCAGGCGCGGTATGGCACCACACACACATCTGGGAAGAGCCGGTGAACACACACAAGGATTGGCCTGTTGTTGTAAGAACCGTTTGACAATACGATCCTCGCCACTGTGATAACTCAACACCACCAATCTCCCACCCCTGCGCAGCAGGTCAACTGCCTGTGGTAAAAATTCCTGTAGACTCTGCGGCTCATCGTTTACCACCATGCGAATACTCTGGAATACCCGTGCCAGCGTCTTGATGACGTAACGACCCGGCGCTGCCCGCCGCACGACCTCAGCCAATTCTCCAGTCGTCAAAATCGGTTTGATGCGCCGCCTGTCGACAATCGCCTTTGCAATCCGCGCAGCTGCCCTTTCCTCCCCATACTGCCTGATGATGTGTATCAATTGCTGCAGGGAGTATTCATTGACGATCTCCGCCGCCGATATACCCTGGCCAGGATTCATTTGCATCGACAAAGGCCCATCGGCAGAAAACATGAAACCCCGCTGCGGATCGCTGATTTGGCCGGCACTTACCCCGAGATCGACGATGATGCCATCTGCCAAGGGGAGATTCAACGGTGCCAATAATTGCTTAATATGGCGAAAATTACCGTGAAAGGTAACAAATCGATCCCCAAAGACAGCCAACCGCTCCTTGGCCACCTGCAACGCTTGCGGGTCTTGATCGATCCCAATGACACGACCTCTTGGAGACATCTTCTCCAACAGAGCTTGTGCATACCCCCCATGCCCAACCGTCGCATCGATGATCAGTTCGGCTTCCCTCGCTGATAAAGAACAAATAACTTGGTTCAACAGAACAGGTTTATGAAAACCATCTCCCACTCCCCCACCCACTAATTGGTTTCAGGATTGATGATATTTTTCAGCATCCGCGAACTCTTTCCCAGGCTCTCTTGAATAGCCTCCTCACAAGAAGCACCATCAGCCTCGAACAAGGCCGGATTCCAGATCTCCACCAAGTTATCGATGCCCACCACCAGCACCTCATTGCAATCCTTCAATTCCGCATAATTGACCAAATCCTCTGGCAGGAGAATACGGCCCTGCTTATCAAAGATTTCTTCCTTGGCCCGACCGATGAATTGGCGCTTGATTTTTCTCTTGGTTATTTCATCGATATTTATTTCATTAAGTAGCTTGAGGAATTCATTCCACTCACGGTAAGGATAGCCGGTAATACATTTGTCGATACCGCGGGTGATGATGATTTGATTGCGTTCTCCTTCGGGAAAAGAATAGCGCAAGGCTGCTGGCACCGCAATACGGCGCTTGGCATCCATGGTAACGCTATATGTCCCGTAGAGAGTGGCCATTATTTTACGTCTTTTTTAGGAGGTGATCCCCACAAATCCACATTATTTAGCATTTTTTGGTACTTTTCCCCACACTTATAAGATACAATGCCAAAAATAAAAAAGCAAGTAAAAAATGCATTTTTGTGAAAAATATCACGGAGTGAGAATAAACCACCGAATATAAAAAGTTCAGATAACCCTATCGCATATATATTTGCCGTTAGCTACGCACCATCAGATTTGATCATTGAAAAGGGACGTGCTAGAAAAATAGAATCATCAAGGGCGAAATATCATGGTGCAGGACCAAGCCGGTTGACGGGTTGTTCTGCCACAAACTCCCTTTTTCATGTCAACCGGCCTTTCCCCTATCCTGTCAGCAATAGCGGTACGAGTAGATTCCTCGAGGTATTTAGAAAAGAGCAGGTATGGACGGTTGTACCTCAGTAAAACCAGTTTTTATGCCCTCCACGATATTTCCCACCTTCAGAGGGCGCAGGTCGCTGCTTGACGCGCACGCCTTCGCCTCTCAGCGCAGAAGGTTGCTGTCCGACGGCAGCCAGTCCACGTGCATCTGGGCTACCTACCGACTGCGCAGATCATACACCACCGCACTGACTTTGGCTCAAGCAGACTGAACTCGATGATCGTCGCGCTTTTCAACAGATGGGGGTAGTTGGGTTAAGGGGTGAACATATCCGGGCGCATGCTTCTTTCTTCCTTTACACTCGTCAGCTCCGCCAACGGTCGCCTACAGACACCTCCGCCATCGGTACCGAAACACAGATAACGTTCATCAAAAGCAAGGATTCACAAGCCGGCACTGACATACTTCCAGCTCTCAGCGCCATTTTTGGACATATACGCACCTCTGCCACCGATTACCGATTCCATCGAAAACATAATTTTTATCCATCAAAAAATAGAATGGCCTGTTTGAAAGTTTGCGAGTCCTTACCGGTTTTTGGAATGATCTCAAAAAAGAGGCAAGTTTCCTATCCAGTGAACGTGGCCGTCCAAAAGGGGGATGCCCATGTGTGTGAATGGGCTTTTATTTTTGGGGGGCGAATGGTGTAATCATGTTTTATGATCTCACCGATGCTGCCATCGCTGTAGAGCGATCACGGCAAGCAAAAGCTTTTCCAGCAAAAAGAGTTTTTGCTGCTCAAAATTTCTTGTGATGAATGTCGGCTGCACCCCTAAAATTTTCTAGTTAGCTTCGCGTCTTCTTTTCCCTCATGATGCGCCATTGGCGCCAGGCAAAGAGGGCGGCATGACTCCGCTTTCCGTAAGGCTTGATGACCGTTTGTGGATTTTTCAGCATGTCCAACAGACTAGTAGCGGGGCGATCCGTTCGAAACTCGCCTTCAGTCATGCTGCCATAGGATGCGAACATTTTTTCCTCGCCTTTAAACGGTAGTGGATCGGAGCCATAGAGCATCCGCATGCCCCGCGCCATGGCCAGACGCATCAGTCGCGGTGTGGGCCACAGGGTAGGTCGCATCGTGGTGTCGCTGATGAAAAGCCCCTGCGGTGCCTCTTCGATGAGATCGCGCACCATCCGTCCGCGACGGAAGAACCATTTACCCGGCGCCCAATTCAGGGCGACCACCGCACCTGCCTCCTCGAGAATTTTTATGGTGTCTTTAATTGTATACTGCCGATCCGCTATTTCATAATGGGTTATCAGGGCACAGAGTTCCAGTCCCTCGCGAGTGATGATTTGTCGACCAGGCATGATGTATAAGACTGGCTCCTTTCGCTGCAGCACCACCAGTGCCTTCTTCTCCTCTGTTCTCTCTATCCGATATTCACCCAATGAGCGCGCTTGCAAGAGGGTCTGGTAGCGGTGACAATCGGACCGTTCTGTCAACAGCCAGATACGTGCCGCGACCTTTCTGCCTTGAGTATCAGCATATCGACGCATGTTCTCGAGGGAATATTGCATGGCCAGCATTAAATCGCATGACGGATAAATATGCACGTGCGCATCGAATTGAATGGTTACACGGGTCATGAGTTCATATTCCTGAAATTGGCCTAGAGACTGGAATTCTGTGGTAACGCTACAAATCTCATCGATCTATTGGTTCGATAAAGATGATTCCGTTCATAAAAACAATGAACAAAAAAGCTGAGCATTAACTATCATTTACTGCCATACATCCAAATACCTTTTTTGTTGTGTGGCCTCTATTTAGACCATGTAGAAATATCATATTTTTTTTCAACAAGCAACGCCGATTCGCGTTTTCTGATAGGGTATATTCTCGACCTATTCATTAAAGCTTGAAAGATGTACGTTAAACAACCTCTCGGTAAAGTGTGTCTGGTTCAACCGGAGAATGAATTCAGCATCCGATGGGTTATTTCCCTCCTCAGTTACTCTAAAAAGTCACTGACGCAAAATCTTTTCCATGGCTCTGCCTTTGGCCAGTTCATCGATCAATTTGTCCAAATAACGAATCTTTTGCATGAGTGGATCTTTGATGTCTTCTACGCGAACCCCACACACAACCCCTGTTATCAGCGAACTTTTCGGATTGATTGCTGGGGCTTGAGCAAAAAATGTCTCGATATCGTTGCCTTGTTCGATTTGTTTACGTAGTCCTTCTTGATCATACCCTGTCAACCAACAGATGATCTGGTCGACTTCTGCCTGGGTTCGCTTTTTTCGTTGGGCCTTTTGGACATATAGCGGATAAATTTTTGCAAATGGCATTGAATATATGGGGTGCTTGGGCATCGTCATTTCTCCTAATGAAAATGAGTGCTGCGTTAAAAATCAAAATATTCATGCGACATTGGAGAATTAACTTAGTAATTTTATCGAGGCACATGCCTTTCAGAAAGGTATGATGAATACATAAATTACATAGACTGCAGTGAATTCGCATTACACTAATGATTTCGATTCTATTGGTTTTCTGTCTCGCTATGAATAATCTTCCTTAACCATTTGAAATATTCCGTATACATTTTCGGAGTAATATTGTGTCCACCTTCTTCGTCCACAAAAGATAGGACTTTAGCCCCTGATGATTTCAGGCTCTTCACCAACTCCAAATAAAGCTCGTATGGAAGATTTCTATCATTTTTGCCATGGGAAATAAAGATGGGCACATTTTTGAACGGTTTTAGATATTTTTTAACTAAAAAGTTCGGATGTTCGCCGCCCAACCATTGACTGGCAAGATAAGGATGGCCTGAAAAAATAGCTAAGGCTTTGTATCTTTTCGGGTTTTCATAAAATGTACGTAGTACACCATAGCCACCCATCGAAAAACCAGATAGAATAATATTACTGGCATCTACAGGATAATTGCATATAACATCCTCGATGGCCTCCTGAATATCCGCCTGAGCATGATCCGAACTGAAGCAATTAGACGTCCCTCGGCCATAGGGCGCAAGTTCGATCACACCTTCAGGTGTTTGGTGATAGCTGAGGATTCCTCTATCATCTTCACCACTGCCGTGAAGGTAGACGATGAGAGAATATCTCTTTTTTGGATCAAAAGTAGTGGAAATTTTTACACTATATGGTTGCAAAGTTGAATCAATTTTTGAACGAAAAGCCCTCCTGAATATCCCCGTTTTTTGCGCCAAAACGTCATGTCCTTTTTCATATTCTCTCAAGTCATCTAAAAAACTGAGTAACTCCTTTCTGAAGAGCGTACATGTTTCATAAGGTTTGAGCGTTTGTTTTAGCTGCTGGAGATGGTCGATAGCGAAAAGTAGAGTATTCATACTACCAGTGGAGATATAATTCGCTATTTTTTCTAATCGTTTTGTCAAATCTTGGAAATCAAACCTCGGCAAGATCGTTAATCCCATGTTCCCTTTGGCACGACTCGTTCGGCTATGCCAGTTGACGATATACTCTCCTGAAATTAGATCTGATGTTATGATGGGGTACGTTTTGATGGCCACGCCTTTATTACATTTAGTTCTAAACTCAGCAGAGTGAATCAATTCACCTTTATCGGTATTCAAATCAACAGAGATCGTCTCGTCCGCTGAATCTGCCGATACCGTAGCTAAGGTAGCGGTGATCGTTTCCCCTATCTGGCAGTGTCTATCCATGATGAGATAGGATTGGCAACCGGTGGTTAGTATCGGTGGTTGAAATACGCAGGTAGCATATCGTCTATTGCTTTGCTCTGATTCAATATTTTCATCCTCTACAACAAAATGCCAATTCTTTTCCCGATCTCCTATGGCCTTGATAAATGCAAGATTAAATCCGACGGCGGGCGAAATCAAGGGATGGTTCGGATAAACCTCTTCCCAGGGTATAAGTACTTCAAAACCTGCTTTACCCTTGTTCATTTGATGTTCGAATTTTGTCTTTTCACTCAGAGGCTTAAGAATGAGGTCAATATTGTAATACCATAATACCTTCCTATAGCGATCCCTATGGGAGCTATCCTGCGCTGTAAAACCGAGTACATAGAACTCATCGGTTGGTTGATGATCGGGTCGCGGACGGCATAAAACCACTATGAAGCCATCTCCGTTTTGATAGCCTCTATCTCTGTATATAAAACGGTCTGTTTCTACTTCAATAAAAAGATAAAAAAATTCCGTTCCGTATGCAAGACGATAATGAACATCTATCGATGGATTCTGAGAATTACTTTTTTCCTCTATTTGAAAGTTTCTCACCGGAAGCATTTTTAATTGTCCATCTAACACACCATCAATTTTCGGCGCCTCCGAAAGAAAAGTGATCTCAGGCTCCAATATACTCGAAGCATATTTTTCTATTGATTGGGAAAAGGCGTTTTGATCAAGGAAAATAAATCCCAAAAAGCTTAGTATTATTGGAAATCTCATTTGCGCAATCTAATCTCTTATTCAAAAATGTGCGTCCGACATTTCGGTGCTTTTATTATCATGTCTTCAATTTACAACAACTGGTTTAATTAAACAAGAAAAACCATTAAAGAAATGATTCGTGCTTTTTAATGTATATCATTCTTGTTAAAGTGATTCTTAGTCTTATACCATTACTTTTTTGACTATGTTAAAAGATGAAAAAAGCCACAGAAAACTTCACTTTTCAATGAACCAAATTTACATTTATAAGGTAAGCAGCATGACTATGGTGAGAGGAAAAATATTTGGTTGGCTAAAATCTATATCGTTCCTCCAAAGCTCTGTTCACGTTCTCTGTCAGCGGTAAGGTTAAAAAATAAGGGGTTAGAAAAAATCTCTTTTCTTCGTATTTTTACGTAAAATGGGTGAGTCCAACAAAAAATCCCAACGTCTGCCATCTTACATCAGTTATCAGCCTCTTTCGTTCTAAAAAAAATCCTGTCCTTGGTTTTGATATCAAAAAAAGTCAAAAGTTTAGAACGATCGATAGGAATGAATTCATTCTTATATATTTTCCACGGCATCAGTCTGCCGTCTCAGAAACGAGATTGCTGGATGATTAGATGATATTTTGATTTGGTTTAGATCATGACGCGTCCTGATTGACCATTGCGCTCTCCTGTACCGGAATGACAATGGGCACCGTGATTTGTTGACCTGGCTGTAATCGGTTCAAATCGATATTTTTGTTGTAACGAGCCAACAGCCAATAAGGTACGACCAGCACGCGATTGCACAAGTCCCAAATGCTATCGCCGTGTTTGATTGAATAGGAAGTGGTTCCCTCGATACGGTAATTGCTGAAAAAGTCTTCCTGTAAGCTGCGATGGAATTCCAGGCGTTTGCGATGGAATTCTGCTGGCGATGTTCGGCTGAAGTCGACTTTGAATCGTTGACCGATCTGCAATGATTCACCGAAATTGAGATCATTGAGGTAGCGGAGGCGTTGAGTGGTCACATTCAACCATTCGGCCAGATGACCGATGGTCTCTTCTGGCTGGATGATGATTTCATCTTTGAGCGGTTCGTCAAAATCGACCACGAATTCCCAAGTACTCGCATCGACAACCGCGGGCAGCTGTGGCCCATAAGGAAGATCAAGATTACCGGCTTGATTCCGCGCCATCGCCAACAATTGCCCCAAGGAATCAATTGCTATCGGCTGAAGCGTTGCTGCAGGTTGGGCTATGGTTTTCATGCCTCCTCCCTGCGACTCTTGCGCTTTTTCCGACGAGCGATCGGCAACAAGAGTGGGACGAGCCGATTCGGGCAATTCGAGTAATTGGCCGACGCGCAATAGGCGGGGGTTGGTAATATCATTCAGTTCCATCAATGCTGCAACAGTGGTTCCAAATTGACGAGCAATGCTGCTCAAATTATCCCCAGGCTCCACGCGATAATACTTGTCGACAACTTGGGCGGTATGTTTATCCGCCGCTGGTACTTGAGCATAAAGTGTTTGGTAATCGACGTCCGCTTCAAAAGGCAATCGTAAACGAAATCCCTTGGGAATACGACGCGCCGATTTGAGAATCGGTTGCCGCAGGGATGGATTGAGCTGAGCCAAAGTCTGTTTCTCGATGCCAAATTTTCGGCTCAGAGCATCCAGAGTAATGTAATCCGGTACTTCGAAAATCTTGTGTTTGCTGGGTTGCTCGAACTGTAAATCTGAGAAATACTTTTCATAATTCTTGGCAATATGAACGGCGGCGAGAAATTCGGCATAGAAATTTTTCGAAGCAAAACCAAAAGCCCTGCCGTCATACTTTTCTAAAATGATGCCGATATCATCGGTGCCCAATTTTTCCTTGGCACGTTTCATGCCATTGGTGCCGTGATTATATGCGGTGATGGCCAGCGGCCAATTGCCTAATTCTTCATAATTGTGACGCATGAGTCGGGCCGCAGCCACAGTAGCCAAATAAGGATCGTAGCGTTCGTCGATGGCATAATCGATATTCAGATATAAACGCCCGGTATAACGGGTGAACTGCCAGATGCCCGCCGCGCCCATCTTGGAATAGGCGCGATAATTAAAAGCCGACTCTACATGCGGTAGAAAACACAACTCTTCCGGAAGGCCGTATTCACGAAAAATAACCTTCATAGTGTCTATATATCGTCCCGACCGCTCCAGGCTGCTTCGGAACAAACCCCGTACCCCCTGCTGAACATGAATATTCGCCTGGGCCTTGATGAATTTATCCGCATCAGGAACATCCCGCCATAAATCATAGATTTTGCGTTCGCGTTCATTGAGTTGTTCATAAGCAATCGGCTCTTTCAAGCTCGATAGCTTTGCTAATATTTTTATTATCTCCTGACGACGGCTGTTAACACGTTGCCAGCGCGCATTTTTGTTGAAAAAATCCGCTGCCGTCACATCATTCAAGTCTACCACATCGTAAATTTTATCGGCATATTCGCTATCGTGTAAAATAATATGCTCTTTTCCATATTGGGTAAACACCTTGATCCAAAAATTGACGCGACGTTGTACCGGCGGAGGGGCTGGAAATAAAACTTCCTCACTACTCCACATCTGCGTAGTCAAAACGAATAATAATCCCACCACTGTACCGATAAACCGTCTTCTCATCATCTTCTGCCACATCCTATTTTAACTATTTTCCATCTTCGGCTGTAATAAAATGGGACACTCGTTACCCACTGCCAGGTTAATTACATAAATCACTTTTAAAGATATATTATGTAACTTTATTATTTTTAAATAATTAATTAAAAGAATCTCATCATCGCCAGTCGGCCATAGATGAAGATAAAAAAATTTTTCAAATTTCATGCCAAATATTCACATCAACGGCTCAATTTCATCCCAATCGGCTATTCGTTTGGCGAAAAATTGCTCGGTGAACTCGGGATGATGCTGAATGATATTTTCCACTACCTGCAGCAATGCAGCCTTGTCCATTTCGCGAATGCGCACCAGCATTTTTTCGACATCCATGAATTCGTTGCGATCGTTTATCCAGGCATAAAGCAGCGCAATGATATGCTTGCAAATCTTTCGCCTCCTACTGCAGGAGCAAGAGCAGGCTACTTCATTTTCATGGAAAGTGATATGTACATGAAAAGATTCCAGCACATTGCCGACGTTGCCGAAAATCTTGTTCAGATAGAAAGCCGCATTGGTGACCATGGCGGTCTCGTAATACTCCAACCCTCGGCCATCCATGATCTGCTGATCCAGAGAAGATACTTCTTCTATGGTCATACGCTTTAAAGCAGCTGCTATATGTTTTTCATCATCCATGTTATATGTTACGAAAACCTTTGCAAAAATTCAAGGGAAAATACCATGTAAGATTAATGAAAAAGGCTGCGATGTTGCGCAGCCTTTTTCAATCGAGTTCTTTTGGGTAAGAAGCTATTTCATAAAATCAAATTCACCAGATTGAATACAACAAAACATATGAGAATCAAGAGAATGACCCATTGCATCGGCAATCGCTGCCGATCGGGATCATAATCTGGCTTGTCCGCATGGAAAGGAACCAAAGGATTACGAACGAATTGTACCAGCGCGGCCACTACCTTGAGGGAGATCTTTTCGAAAAAATCGAACGCCGAGAATACTCCGTCCACGAATACCCGACGCGCCAACGCCGCAGGACGCCGATAGACCCAGTCGGTATCGATGGGCAGCAGTGCCTCGCCGGCCAGTTTGTAGCGCAACAACCAGAACGCAATAAATGTAAAAGTGAGTATCTGTGCCGTTTCGGTCAGATGAGCCACAGTATAGGGTTGATAGTGTACAGCGTAGGGCAGATAATCATATAGCAATTTGGGGTACACGCCGAAAAGCGTACACAGAAATGCGGCCAGCCCCATGGCGATGTGCATATTGAGCGGTGTTTTCGTCTTGCGGATGGGACCTGTGGGTTCACTCCACCAGGTGAAATACGGCAGCTTTAAACCGGTATGCAAGAATGTTCCCACCGAGGCCAGCAGCAACAACAGCACCGCGGCGTCCAGATAAGCTTCGCCGGCTGCAGCCACCACCATGGATTTGCTGATGAAACCGTTGAACAGCGGAAATCCGGAGATGGAAAAGGCGCCGATCATATACAACCAGAGGGTCCATGGCATCAACTTGGCCAGGCCACCCAATTCGGTCAGTTTGCTGCGTTTGGTGGTCTCCAACACTACACCGGCACCCATGAAGAGCAGCGCCTTGTAAAGGATATGCGAAAAGGCATGCGCCGTCGTGCCGTTGATGGCCATCTCGGTGCCGATGCCGACGCCGGCCACCATGTACCCCACCTGACTGATGATATGATAGGCCAGGATGCTACGGATATCATTGGCCAAGACCGCATAGACGACGCCATAGAGCGCCATCATCACCCCGAAATAGAGCAGAATTTGCCAACCGGCGAAAATTTTGATCAATACCAATACCGCCGATTTGGTGGTAAAGGCGCTCATGAAAACCGCTCCGGTGACTGTGGCTTTGGGATAGGCGTCGGCCAACCAAGCGTGCAATGGCGGCACCGCGGCATTCAAAGCCACCCCGGCCAGCATCAGGTAAGAAGCCAAGTCGTGTTTGGGGATCAGATGGATGATGCGAAGCGTACCCACCTCTGCCGTGTGCATAAGGATACCGGCAAACAGCAAGCCACCACCGAAGAGGTGGACGAGTAGATAGCGCATCCCGGCACCTTCGGCTTCGGCTGTTCTCCGCCCCCATACCAGATAAGTGGAAGCCACCGCCATCAATTCCCAAAACACAAACAAGGTGAAATAGTCGCCGGCAAAAGTCACACCCAGGGCGCCACCGGCATATAACAACGCAGCGCACTGTTGACCGGCCTCTTTTTGATGATAGGCATAGACCCCACCGATGAAGGCGATCAAGGCAAAGATGACCCCAAAGACGCGCGTCAGCCGCGTCACTTCGCAAAGGATGAGTTCATATCCTAAGAAAGGCAATTTTTGCAGAAAACCCTCCGGCAGAGTCCACACCATCACCAGTGCCAGAACCGGAAAAATGAGAAAAGCAGCCGAACGCAGTCTTTTCGGTAGCAACGGCAGGATCACTGCCCCTATAAGCAACGCCAAAGCCGGCGGTAGTTGTAATTCAGACGGTATCGTAGTAATCCTCTTTCTGTTGAATGAACAATTTTCCCAAGCCTTTGGAGACAAAAATGATCACCACACAACCGACAAACCCCCATAGTGCATAAAAAGCCGGAATTGAACTCCACCAGTGTTCTTCTGCGTGGCCGTGCAACAACACGAATTCGGCAACGAAAGAAATCGCTACAATACAACCAATGGCCATCCAATGTTTTGTTTTCATCTTATACTCCACTCAACACACTGTGTGCCACAGAGGCTGCCAAGTTGAAAAACTGGAAGAACAAATTGGGAAACAACCCGAACACCAATGACAAGACGGCGGTGATCATCAACGGCACCACCATCAACGGTGAGGCTTCGCCATGTTCTTCTACACCCGAACCTTTGCGAAAAAAAGCGCGATGGATGATGGGGAAAAAATAGCCGGCGTTCAGCAGACCGCTTATCACCAATATGATGACGGTGATGCTGCGATCGGCTTGCATGGCGCCCACACCGAGGAACCACTTGCTGACGAATCCATCAACCGGTGGTATGCCCGCCAGGCCGATGGAGCCGATGGTGAAGGCCGACATGGTCCATGGCATGGCTTTGCCGATGCCGTTCAATTCGCTGATGTTGGACTTGTGCATATTCACGTAAATGGCTCCAGCGCAGAAAAAGAGGGTGATCTTCATGGTGGCATGGGTGGCGATGTGAAAAATTCCGCCCGTGAATCCAGATGGCGACAACAGCGCCACGCCGAGGACGATGTAAGAGAGATGGCCGACGGTGGAATAGGCAAGCCGCCGTTTCAAGTTATCCTCTTTCAACGCCAGCAGTGATGCTAAAATGATGGTCGTGCCGGCAAACATCAATAAAATATCATTGAGGCCGAAGGTTGCCATCATAGCCGGCCCGAAAACAAAGCCAACCACGCGTACCACCCCGAATACTCCGGATTTGACCACGGCCACGGCGTGCAACAAGGCGCTGACCGGCGTGGGTGCTGCCATGGCCGCCGGCAGCCAGCTGTGCAGTGGCATGATTGCCGCCTTGACACCCACTCCTAAAAGGAAAAGGACGAACAGCGCCATCACCGTCCGCTGTGGCAGGGCTGCGTTGGCCAACAATCCTCCGGCTCTGAAATCCAAACTGCCCACCAGAATATATGTCAGAGCGGCTGCGGCAATCAGCATCACTCCTGCTGTCAGGGTATAGACCAGATACTTGCGGCCCGCAGAGATGGCCTCCCGCGTCTCTTTATGGATGACCAGCGGATAGGTGGCAATGGTGAGCGTCTCGTAAAAAATGATAAACGTCAATAAATTGGCCGAAAAGGCGATGCCCATGGTGGCCGAAAGACAGATCGCGAAAGCGGCGAAATAGCGCGTCTGCTTCTGCTCATTGTTACCGCGAACATAGCCGATGGAATAAAAGGAAGTGAAAATCCACAATCCCGAGGCGATGAGGGCGAAAAATACCCCGAAAGGATCGGCCTTGAGCGCCAGATCGATACCCGGGGCGATGCGCAAGAGGGTATAACAGGCTGATTTTCCCGCAAGGGCACCGGGTAAAAGCGTGGTCACCAAAAAGAACTTGATCCCAGCTGCGGCAATAGTCCAGAATTCCCGCAGGTTGGGACGTTGGCTGCAGAGCAAAATGAGCGGCACCGCCGCCAGAGAGACCAATATCGCATAGAACGGAACGATCGAAGAATATGTGTCCATGGCACCCATCATAATGAACTCGGCATCATTTTATCAATCTGCGCCACGATGAACCAATTGAATAAACCGACCACAATCACCCCAAGGGCCAAGATAAGCGTCGGCACGAGCATCGATGGTTTGACCTCATCTCTGGCCACGGTCCCTTCTATGGGAGTGGTCGGATCTTTCATGTACACTTTTTCGATGATGCGGAAGAAATAGATCGCATTCAACAGGCTGCTAACCAGAATGACAGCCAGGTAAGCCCAGCGATGGGCGTCGATGGTCGCCAAGGCTAAATACCACTTGCTGAAAAATCCCGCCAGCGGCGGCAGACCAACCATGGAAAGCGCCGCGACGGTGAAAGCCGCCATGGTCCACGGATAGTGCTTACTCAATAATTCGTTGAAACGCGGAATCGTGGCATGGCCGGTTTTGGTGATCAGGTTGGCGGCGACGACAAAGAGACAGCCCTTCATGAAGGCATGGTTGAGCACATGCAATACCGCGCCGATGAACCCCAAGCGCGTGCCGAGACCGATGCCCAGACCGATATAGCCGATCTGCGCCACGCTGCTGTAGGCGAGCATGCGTTTCAGGTCCTTTTGCGCCATGGCCATGATCGAGCCAAAGAGGATGCCGCAGCAAGAAAGTATTGCGATGATCTCGCCCACCATCAGATCTCGCTTGAAAAATTCCACACCGTAGATGAAGAAAAGATAGCGAATCAACACATAGGCGCCTACTTTGGTGCCGATGGGAGCGATGAGCGCCGAGGAGGTAGAAGGGGCAGTGGTATAGGCATCCGGCAACCAGCCGTGCATGGGGAAGAGAGCCATTTTGATGCCCAACCCCGTCACCATTAAAATAAGCGCCACATGGATGGCGGGATTGTCTTTGCAATGGGGTAATATAGCTGCAAAATCGGCCATATTCAACGTGCCGGTGACGAAATAGATAAAGCCAACCCCGAGGAGATAAAAAGACGCGCCGATGGTACCGATCATCACATACCGAAACGCCGCCAGCGGTGCGCTTTTGCCGCCTACCGCAATCAAGCCGTACATGGAGAGAGAAGAAATTTCGATAAAGACGAAGAGGTTGAACATATCGCCGGTGACCACCATGCCATTGAGTCCAGCCATCATCAGCATGATGACGGAATAATAGGGCATTCGCTTGGCATCCAGTTCATTTCTTACCACCAAATGAGAGTGCACCAACACGATGCAGGCCACCACATTGATGACCATGGCGACGAAAGCCGAAAGCGGATCATACACATAGGCAATGCCCAAGGGCGGACGCCAGCCGCCAAAATGATAGCTGATGGTGCCATATTGGAGGACATATAAAAATCCATAGACCGATAATACGGCCACTGCCGCCGAAGCGATCATGGCCAATACATTGGCTATTTTCGTGATACGAAAGGCGACGATCGGTATCAGTAAAGCAGACCCCAGGTAAATCAACGGCAGCAGTGCAACGATCTGTTTCTCCATTATTTCCCCTGCTCCAGTATATCCGATTCTTCCAGCGTTCCGTAGCGCTTATGGATCATGGCCATCAAGGCGAAAGCGACTCCCAAAGTGGCCACACCAACAACGATCGCGGTGAGCATCAACGTCGGCGGCAGGGGATTCAAGTATTTCGACACGTCCTCTGGCGGTATCTTTTCCGTCACCACGGGCACCGTGGCAAAACCCTTGACGGATCCGGAGATGTAAAACAAGATAATCGATACTTGCAGGATCGACATGCCGATGAGCTTTTTGACCAGATTCCGCTTGAACATCATGCCGTACAGCCCCAACGTCATGATGATGAAGATGATCCAATAGTCCAAGTGACCGAGGATGAAATCAATCATAATCGGCCTCCAGCAGATAATCGTAAATGGCCACCAGAACCGCCATCACCGCCAGGCCAACGCCGATCTCGATGCCGAGTATGCCAAGGGATCGGATGTGGGCGGTATCCATGCCGGGAATCGGCAATTGACCGTAATCGAGAAACCGGCCGCCCAGCATCAGAGGCACCAGTCCAATGCTGTAATAGATGAAAACCCCTAAGGCACCTAAAGGAATGGCCATAGAACGTTTGAATTGTAATTGGTGGATTTTTTCATCCGTCGCCACGCGAATAAGCAAAATCGAGGCTGCCATCATGGTGCCGCCCTGGAAACCTCCCCCAGGGCTATAATGCCCATGGAAGATCACATACATGCCAAAAAGCATGATGTAGGGAGTAATAACCCGGCTGATGAGTAAAACGATAGGACTGGTACTGGCTCTATACACTGCGTCCCCTCCTCAACAAAAGCAAACAGATGATACCAGAAGTTAAAATCACCGTCTCTTCTCCTAACGTATCATACCCACGATAATCGGCCAGGATGGCGGTGACGATGTTGGGGGTATGGGTATCTTTATAGGCATGTTTAATATAAAACGCTGCGGCTTCCGGAGTTCCGGCGGGACTGACCTCCTGATTGACCGGTGCATTGAGATCGCCGCGGTTGGGCAGCCCGAGGGTACCATAGATCATCAAAGCTGCAAAAGCCAGCAAAAAGAGGTAATTGAGCACTTTCAATCCTTGCTCCTCCTTTTGGTTTGATAGAGCAAGACGATATAGAGTACGCCACTCACACCAGCCCCTACTGTGGCTTCGGTAAAGCCGACATCGATGGCGCCTTGGGAAACGTAGAGGATAGCACAGATGAAACTAAAAGCTGTCAGCGACACCACCGCTGCCAACAAGTCTTTGAGTTGCAAGGCGAGGACTGCCGTCACCAAAAGAAAAATGTAAAGCAAAAGCTGAATATGAAGATACATTCAGGCCTTCCCCTCTTCTTTTTTCCCCAACCACGGTTTCAGTCCGCTATCAAAGGCCGCGCGAACAAGAGCATGCGAGCCAACCGGATTGGTCATGGCCGCTAAAATAAAAATAAAAAGCAATTTCAGGCTGATGAGATTCCAACCGGTATAGATCATCATACCGCTGATGAACAGGATCACACCCAAGGTATCACATTTGCCGGCGGCATGGAGACGGGAGAAGAAACCAGGCAGGCGGATGATGCCGATGCTGCCGATCATCATGATACTAGCGGCCCCTATCAATAGGATTATGGTCAGAATATTTTTGATCAAAATCATAATTTCGATTTTTCCGTCGTATAATAATGGGCGATGACTAATGAGCCAATGAAATTCAAGACAGCATAAGCCAGAGATATATCGATAAACATATCCAGCCTATCAAAGATGAGTCCGATGAGGAGAATGAACATCACCGTCTTTGTGCCAACGATGCCTACACCGAGAATGCGATCGAAAACCGTGGGCCCAACAATAGCGCGATAGAGAGGGATGATGATGATGACCGCCATCCAAACGGTGATGATCTTGAAAAAAACTTCCATATTACAACTCATCCTCTGAACGAATGATCACTTCATCTTTGACCAAATTCTGAACATCGCAACCGTACAATTTCGCCACTGCATAAGCCAGGGAATGATCCATCCACACCGGATCTCTGGCATTGTTCAAGGAATGGACGATGAAGGTATTGTCGGGCTTGATGTCCACGGTGATGGTGCCCGGCGTCAGGGTGATAGAATTAGCCAGCAGAACTCTTGCGGTGGTATTGGGCAGATTCACCTTGAATTTGGCGATGCAGGCCTTGATCGGCATTTTCGGATGCAAAACGAAATAGGCCACCCTGATTGCCGAAAGGACAATCTGCCCCAAAAGATAAAGCAAATAAATGGGTAAACGGTGATGTTTAAAATCTTTGCCGCTATCGGCAGGCTCTTTGAAGTAATTATACTTGAGGATTTTTGCATTGAACCAAAGGACTGTGATAACAGAAAAGAGGCCCAGAGATAAATGGAATAGGTCAAAAATTCCGCTCATCACCACCCAAAAAATAGAGAGAAGGATAAAATGCAATGCGAATTTGCGGATATGGTACTTGTTCATACAATCATCAACCGACAGCAGACGACCCTTATGCAAAATGAATTCTTTTGTTCATGGATTAAGGGGGGTTGAATGCCGTTGCAGGATAGATTAAAGGGATTAAACATCATCATGCACCAACCCAACCTCCTTAGGCGGCGCAAACATGTGCCATTCTCAAAAATTTTGTCAAAAAATTTAATTATATCTTTTCTTAAAATCAAGATAAATTTTGACGAACTTATTGCCGACATTGTCAAGTAATTCTGTTGAAATTTAGCTTTAAAATTGAAAGAGGTTTCTCCTGAGAATAAAAGTTTTTCATGTTGT
>FWPV01001312.1_pt1 | contig 70074 bp, 73 predicted proteins | sample 2228371 | NCBI WGS metagenome assembly FWPV01 (sample SAMEA103939776, study PRJEB20133) | metagenome
GCCCCATTCCGAACCCGGAAGCTAAGACCCTCTTCGCTCATAATACTGACCCTTTCAGGGTTGGAAACGTAGGTCGCCGCCTAGCCGCAGGTTTCTCACTGCTCTACTTCCTCTTTTAATTTTAAAAATCATTTTATCAACCTATTGCATCAAACATTTCTATAACTTTTTATATTTTTGCTATAATATTTCACTTTATTTAAAAAGGTTATTTATGGTTAAAATTATTTTTCTTCTTCTTTTCTGTTTTTCTATCGCTTTTGGTGCGATCAATATTAACCGAGCCAATTCTGCTCAGCTTCAAACGTTGTACGGCATTGGACCTTCGAAAGCAAAAGAGATACTTGCCTATCGGAAATCGCATGGTTCTTTTAAATCAGTAGATGAATTGGTAAATGTTAAGGGGATCGGACCCAAGACGTTGGCAAAAATGCGTTCACAGGTTACGCTTCATTAGGGAATGTAAATTTTGTCGAGCATCTCTTGATACTCTTTTTCCCATTCGCTGTCAGCAGTGATTCCGCCACCGCTTTTATAGATATAGCCATTGGGTGTATTTTCAATATAGCGTATACTGACGGCGCTGTATAAGGATCTGCCATCATAATAGCCGAATACACCACTGAAATAGCCACGTTGATATCTTTCGATGGCCTCGATCAATTCGGTACTTTTTTTCTTAGGTGTTCCGCTGATGCTTCCTGCAGGAAGAAGTTTTTTTAGGATACTGCCAATTTCTTTTTCCCATCCTTCGGACAGCTTACCGCTAATATGAGAACTGACTTGTAAGAGCTCTTTCTCCCCAGTCTTAATTGAGGTTACATAGCGAAATTGTTCAACTTTTATATTTCGTGCGACCATCCCTAAATCGTTGCGTAGCAGATCAACGATCATTGTATGTTCTGCTCTCTCTTTGGAGTCGTTCAAAATGATTTCTTGAGCATTTTCGATTCCTGCATCGATTGTCCCCTTCATAGGAAAAGTATGTAAGGTGTCTTTATCTATAGTGATGAAGGCTTCAGGGGAAAAAGTGACAAATTCATCTTTGACTCTCAGTTTAAACGGAGCATGTGCCATGGTATAGATCTCTTGTAATGAATAAGGGGAATACAATGGTGTCGGTTGGGTAAGATTCAGCAGATAGGTGTTGCCTAGTCGTAAATGATGTTGAACCAGATCAAATTTCTGTTTGTAGTCATTTTTGGCGACCGGTATGATTTGCGGTCTATGGGGATTATTGGTAGGATGAAGGGTATTTTCAAATGAGAACTCGATATCGTGTGTTTCGAGCTCATCTATCGGACAGCAAAAAAGGGTATCACCTTTAAAATCGGTGTAGAAGAAGGTAGGGATACCCTCAGAGATGAGGGAACTGAGTGTGTCAAACATCAGGCGATAAGTGCCTTTAGTACCGCCATACGGATTGAAACCCCATTTTGCACTTGTTCTAACACTTTGCAGCGAGTATCCCCCAGCATTGCATCGTCGATATCGATGTTTCGATGCACAGGACCCGGATGTAAAACAACGATATTTCGAGAACCGATCAGTTTTTTTGTGATGCAAAAATCGCTTGCATAATCTTTGAGCGAACCGTAGGTTTGGTGTGAATGGCGCTCGGTTTGGGTACGAAGGCTCATAATGGCATCAACATTATCGATGACATCATGAATCGAATGAGTCGTCTTAAGCGATGTTTCCGGCAAAAAATGGGGTGGTGCAACGAGGGTGATCTCCATCCCAAAACGGGTTAGAAGTTCAATGTTACTGTTGGCGACACGGGAGTTTTTGATGTCTCCGACAATGGCGATTTTTTTCCCTTTGACCTCTCCAAAATGGCTTTTAAGGGTATAGAGATCAAGTAGGGCTTGTGTGGGATGAGCATGCGCTCCGTCTCCGGCATTGATGATCGAGGCGTTGGTATGTTGAGAAAGGATGTTCGGAACACCGGCGTGTGCATGACGGACGATCATCGCATGAGGTCCCATGGCGTCTAAATTAGCCGCGGTATCAACGAGGCTTTCTCCTTTTTGCGTCGAACTTTTTTGGACATCCAGATGAACCACTTCGGCACCGAGCCGTTTGGCGGCGATTTCAAAGGAACTCTTAGTTCGCGTGGAGTTTTCAAAAAAGAGGGTGATGATGATTTTTTCGCGTAAAATCGGATCAAATATGCCGCTGGAGAACCGTTTGGCGTCATCTAATACCGTTTTGATCTGTTCGGTTGAAAAATCGTCTGTTCGGATTAGGTGGCGCATGGTCTCTCCTTATGGTATGGAATTGTATCGAAAAGTGCTTTGGCTAAGCGATCGATATCGGATTCAATGAAAAAAAGATTCTCAAAGCGGTGTTTAAAGTAGGGGAGCGAAACCTGCATAAAGCTTTCATCTCCTTTACGGCAGTTGAACCCCCATAAAAAAGGAAGTTTTTTCTCTTCCAGCACCTTTTGGCTGAGTAGCGTGTCGTTGATACATCCCAAGCGGCAGTGGGTGACTAATAAGGTTTGTGCCTTGAAAAAATGGGGAAGATCGATCATCATGTGCTCTTCATCGATCGGTACCAGTAACCCTCCTGCCCCTTCAATAAGGACCACGTCACAGTGGGTTTCAATCTTCTGAAGGGCGATTTCAAACTGCGCCAAATCGATTTTTTTCCCTTTGTTAGCAACATACGGGGCGGCGGGGAGGGGAAGTGAAAGGGTGACGATGTCGTGAACCCGTAAGGAACGGAGCTCAGGATTGAGTGAAAGGGCTGTTTTAAGGAGTAAGCTTCCATCCTGAGGGAGTCCGTTTACTCCGGTTTCGATCGGTTTATAGACACCCACACGCAGACCCATGGCGGCATAAGCGCGCAAAAGAAGTTGTGTCGTATAGGTCTTTCCGACATCGGTGTTGGTTGCGGTAATAAAGATACGTTTGGACAAGGCAGGGCTCTTTTTAGCTATAATTACCCTAATTTTAATACAGGTTACATGATGAATCGCTTTGAAGAGTTTACAACCGCATTTGTTCAGCAAATCGGTAAAAAAGAGGGCCCGATCAGTCCGATGATGATTAATTCCGCCTCGTTTGGATACGGAGACAGTGAAACAGGGGAGGGGATATTTGATGGTTCGGTCAAAAAGCCCCTTTATGCACGGGTCGGTAATCCTACTTCAGCGCAGTTGGAACAAGTGCTTGCGGCGATGGACGGTGGTATCGGAGCGGTAGCCGCATCGACGGGGATGGGGGCTACAGCGATGGCGACCATCAGTTTGTTGAGAACCGGAGATCATATTATTAGCGTTGGGGGATTGTTCGGTGGGACGTATTCGTATTTTACCGAGACATTGAGCCGTTTTGGGGTAGGCAGCAGTTTTTTCGATGTGGATGAACTCGAATCGATCGAGCAGGCGATTAGCGCGCAGACCAAAATCATTTTTATGGAGAGTGTCGGGAACCCGAACATGCGATTGCCGGATATCAAAGCGGTGGCGGATATCGCCAGTCGGCATGGGATCGTTTTGATCGTTGATAACACCATTACCCCCCTAAGCGTCTCTCCTTTGAAATTGGGGGCGGATATTGTCGTCTATTCGACGACAAAAATTATTACGGGAAATGCCTCGACACTCGGTGGAGCAGTCGTATTTCGCGCCATTAATGAGGGAGATGACAAATTTAAAAGCGACCGGTATAAAGAGGTTCATCCGTTTATCAAAAAAATGGGGGCCATGGCATTGATCGCCAATGCGAAGAAACGGGCACTCCGAGATTTGGGAATGAGTGCGCACGGATTTGGCAGTTATTTGACCTTACTAGGACTCGAAACGCTCCCTTTGCGGATGGATCGGATCGTTTCAACTGTTGAAACCGTGGCAAAAAAATTGGATGAGAAAGGGTTGATGGTTAATCATCCCTCGTTGCTTGCCCATCCTCATCATAGCCGATACCGTGAACAGTTTTCAAAGGGATGCGGTACGTTGCTCACCATTGATATGGGAAGCAAAGAGAGGGCATTTGAGTTCTTAAACCGTTCAAAATTGGTGACCATCACCGCGAATATCGGAGACAGTCGTACTTTAGGACTGCACATGGCTTCGACCATTTATCGTGATTTTGATGAACCGACGCGCACTTTTTTGGGGATTACACCTGGATTGATCCGTATCTCGATAGGCTTGGAAAATGCTGAATCGCTTATTGATGATTTTGTACAAGCGGCAAATTTTTAAAAAAATAGGATAGAGTTGCGAATGGCTATAAAACATGAACACGCATTAGAAAATGACGGCATGGTATCGTTTCCGAAGCAATACAAGGTTTATTTGCTGAATGACGATTATACCTCTATGGAGTTTGTCGTGGACATTTTGATCACGGTGTTTCGTAAGAATTTTTCGCAAGCACGTGCTATTATGTTGGAAGTACATGAAAAAGGGCTCGGACTTTGCGGTGTGTATTCGCATGAAATTGCGGAAACCAAAGTGAATCAAGTGATTAATTTGGCTCGAGAAAGCGGTTTTCCGCTGAAAGCGATTATGGAGGAAGCATGATGATCAGTTCAGAACTCAATTCGATATTTCAAAAAGCGATGGAGTTTGCGAAACATCAGCGACATGAGTATCTGACGATTGAACACGTAATGCTTTCTCTGCTAAATTCTCCTGAAGGGGAGTCGATCATCCGATTGTGTGGTGGGGATGTTGAGGTGATTCGAAGTGTTTTGGGGCGCTATTTGATCCAAAATATGGAACCGCTGCTGGAGGGGGTCTATCAAGATCCTGTTGAAACGGTCGCATTGTCTCGAATGATTGAGAAGATGATGCGCCATGTCCGGAGTGCCCAAAAATATCATGCGGATGTCGGGGATTTCATCGCGGCATTGTATGAAGAGCAGCACACCTATGCGTATATGCTGTTGGAAGAGTTCGGCATTTCGCGCATCGATCTGCTCGAAGCGATTTCGCATCGGGATGTAGAGACGCCGCAAGAGGGTACACAAAACGAAAAAGCGCTTGAGAAATACGCGATCAATTTGATTACCCAAGCGCTTAAAGGGAAAATCGATCCGGTAATCGGACGAAGTAATGAGATAGAGCGTTCGATTCAGACGTTATGCCGCCGCAAGAAGAATAATCCGCTTCTGATTGGAGAACCCGGTGTCGGTAAAACGGCGATTGCCGAAGGGTTGGCATTGCGTATTTTGAGCGGTGATGTCCCTCAACTGCTCAAAGATGCTGAAATTTTTGCGCTTGATTTGGGGGCGATGCTTGCGGGGACAAAATATCGGGGAGATTTTGAAAAACGACTCAAAGCGGTGATCGACGAAGCACAGAAACATCCTAACGCCATCTTGTTTATCGATGAGATTCATACGATTGTGGGTGCCGGTGCGGTGGGAGGCGGCAGTATGGACGCTTCGAATCAGCTCAAACCCGCACTCGCTTCAGGTGCACTGAAATGTATGGGGGCGACGACCTATGCGGAGTATCGCAATGTCTTTGAAAAAGATCGGGCGCTCAGTCGCCGTTTCGCCCGTGTCGAGGTCAATGAACCCTCGTACGAAGAGAGCTTTTTGATTCTTAAAGGGCTTCGTTCCCGTTATGAAACCCATCATGGCGTTAAATACACCGATAAGGCGCTGCGTAGTTCGGTAGAACTCTCGAAAAAATACATTACGGACCGTTTTTTACCCGATGTGGCGATTGATTTAATCGATGAAGCGGGCGCGGCCAGTCATCTCAAAAAACAGAAGAAGCTCACCATCACGCCAAGCGATATTGAGACGGTCATTTCCAAAATGACCGGTATTCCGGTTGCGAAAATGGGGAATGACATTCGTGAAAAACTCTCCGGTCTTGAAGATGAACTCAAAGGATTGGTGATCGGACAAGATCACGCGATTGCACAGGTGGTTCGTTCCATCAAGCGCTCGTATGCGGGGATGAGCGCACCGAATAAGCCTATCGCCTCATTTTTGTTTGCCGGACCGACGGGGGTGGGTAAAACGGAACTGGCCAAATCGCTTGCGGAATCTATGGGGATCTTTTTTGAGCGCTTTGATATGTCCGAGTATATGGAAAAACATGCCATCAGCCGCTTGATCGGAGCCCCTCCGGGATATGTCGGATTTGAGCAGGGAGGACTTCTCAGCGAAGCGGTTCGTAAACATCCGTACATGGTGTTGCTCCTCGATGAGATCGAAAAAGCGCATCCCGATTTGATCAATATTTTATTGCAGGTGATGGATAACGCAACGCTGACCGACAATAACGGGTATAAAGCCAATTTTTCCAATGTCGTCTTGATCATGACCTCGAACGTCGGAGCCAGTGAGCGGACGGTGATGGGCTTTAACGCGGATGCTTCCATTTCTCGTCACGAAGCACTCAAATCGTTCTTTACCCCTGAATTTAGAAACCGTCTGGATGCGATGGTCGAATTTTCTGCACTCCCTCTTTCCGTCGTGGAAGGAATCGTCGATAAATTTATCGCTCAGTTGAACGAACAGCTTAAACCGAAAAAAGTGGTTGTCTCGATTTCGGATAAAGCGCGCGGATATCTGGCAGAGATCGGATATGATAAAGCGATGGGGGCAAGACCGCTTGGACGTGTGGTACAAGAGAAAATTAAAGATCCGCTTGTCGATGAGATGCTTTTTGGAAAGCTCTCTCATGGCGGAAACGTACATATCGATTATGATGAGAAACTCCTTTTTGTTTATGCGTGATGATTCCAAAGCTCACCTATGCGCTTGATTTTCCTGATCCCCGTTTGGCAAATCCCGACGGGATTGTCGCGTATGGCGGAGATTTAAATCTTTTTCGTATTATGCAAGCGTACCGAATGGGAATTTTCCCGTGGTACAGCTCAGGTGATCCGATTTTATGGTGGTCACCCGATCCCCGTCTTATTTTAGAACTCGACGAATTTCGTCTCACCCGCTCATTACGCAAAAAAATACCTCAATTTGAAATCCGATTTGATACCGCTTTTTCGGAAGTGATCCAGGCGTGCGGTGCGATACCCAGACGGGGGCAGAGGGGAAGCTGGATACTTCCCGAAGTGGCTGAAGCGTATGAAGAACTTCATGACGTAGGGCATGCTCATAGCGTAGAAGCGTACCAAAACGGCGTTTTGGTCGGTGGGTTATACGGAGTCGTTGTCGGAAGTGTCTTTTGCGGCGAATCGATGTTCGCGAGGGTGTCGGATGCTTCGAAGGTGGCATTGGCCACACTGATTCCGAAACTCAAAGAGTGGGGATTTGATTTTATCGACTGTCAGGTTCCGACGGATCATTTGAAAAGCTTGGGAGCGAAAGAGGTTTCGAGAGAAGCGTTTTTAGAACGATTAGAACTCGCTCAAACAAAGAGTGTATCTCCATTTCAATGGAGATAAGTGTTAGTTTTTAGGCTTTTCAAAACATACGCTTCCGCTTGTACCAATTTTATTTTGTGTTGTATATTCAGAAATATAGATTAATCTCCAACCATCATATTGTTTAAAAAGTTTCTCCATTGCAGAGTTGTCTCTCATATCAACTTCGACACATCGTGTCATCATATTGGAATTGGTATCCGAAGCTCTCATGGCACTTTGAATATTGGCTGGTGCGCAACCAGTGATGACGGTCAATAAAAATACCCCTAGGCCCGATAAGACAATTTTTTGCATGCGTATATTCCTTTTTTTAGTATTTTGGATTATATAACAATAATATTAAACAAAATATTATTATCATTTGAAACTTTTAAGCTTGATTTATTTATACTCGTTGAGTGTTTTAAAATATTAATTCTAGGAGTTTCAATGAAAAAAGTATTACTTAGTATTGTAGCCGTAGCTGCACTCAGTACAGCAGGTTTCGCAACGGTCAACAGTCAAACCGGGTGTGGACTCGGATCTCAAATCATCAAAGATGACAGCTCAGCGGTAATGTTAGCATTGCAAGCAACAACCAATGGAACGTCTGGTAACCAAACATTTGGTGTTACATCCGGTACTTCAGGGTGTAAAAAAGCAAGATTTGTTCTTAATGAGCGTGCGGCAGAGTTCGTTGTGGCAAATATGGATCAGCTGTCTCGTGAAATCTCTATGGGAAAAGGTGAGAGTGTCGAAACCCTTGCAGAACTTTTGAACGTAGAGAACAAAGCAGAGTTTGCTTCTGCATTGCAAGCAAACTATAACGCTATCTACACCAGCGAAAAAGTGGATATGGCAAACGTACTGGATAACGTTGCTACTATCGCAGGGTAAATCTTCTTCTTCCATTTTCAAGGCCTGTTGAGATAACAGGCCATTCTTCTTGTATTGACAATACATCTACAAATTGTTACAATCAGGTATAAAGTTAAAGGCTCTAAAAGATGTCCAAAGTTATTCGCTGGAACGAAGAGAAAAATCAGCTTCTTCAACTGCAGCGAAATATAAGTTTTGAACAGGTGCTGGAAAAAATCGAAAACGATGAGATCATTGATCGACTGGATCATCCAAATCGTGAAAAATATCCAAACCAACAAATTTTTGTGATGGAGATAGATGGTTACATCTGCTATGTCCCGTTTGTCGAGATGGTGGATGAATTATTTTTAAAGTCGATTATTCTTAGCCGAAAATTGAATACTGAGTACGGAAGTAAAAGCAATGAAAAATAATCACGTGTATCTTGATTCAGAAGAAAATGAACTCTTGAATGAAATAGAGAAGGGAGAGTGGATAAGTAAACCTCTCTCGAAACAAGAGCGGCAAATCTATCAAAGTGATGCTAAATACACCAAATCGTTGCAAGAGAAACGCCAAACCACCATTCGATTCTCTGTAAGTGATCTTGCGGTTATTAAGGCAAAATCAAAAGAGATGGGGATAGGGTATCAAAATTTGATTCAAGCTCTTGTGCATAATTACGCCACCGGCAAGATAAAGCTCGAAGCCTAAAAGGGTCATGCGAATTTTTTGGATATTCGGTATTCTTTATGCTCTGAGTTTATCTCTTTTCGCTTCGACAAGCGATGAACTGATTTCACAAGCCCACTCTCTTAAACTCTCCGAAAACCGCTACTGGCATCTGCTGATGCATGCACCCAAAGATGAAAGCGAAATCGACGATCAAGCGTTTTTTTTAGCTTCTGAGGGCAAAACGAATCTTGAAGCCGAATTGGATGCTACGCTACGCCATTTTGTGGACGATACGAATAAGAGTGATGGCAGTGTCTTTTGCCGCTTTCCCGCCCGTCGTGCATGGCTTGAACAAGAGCTCGGGACGTATTTCGGTGAAGGGGAGTGCCATGAATACGAAGCGCTCATCGAAAAGCTCGATCCTCAAAAAGTGACCCTCGTTTTCCCCAGTGCACATATCAACTCCCCTGCATCGATGTTCGGGCATACGTTTTTACGGATTGATTCGTCGATGCAGAGCCGTCTGATGTCGTATGCGATTAACTATGCGGCGCAGACGACCGAGACCAATGGGCTGATGTTTGCCTATAAAGGGCTCTTTGGCGGCTATGTGGGATATTACTCCATGCTTCCGTATTATGAAAAACTCAAAGAGTACCGTGATAGCGAATCGCGCGATGTATGGGAGTACGATCTCAATTTAAGCCCTGAGGAAGTGATGGCGATGGTGCGCCATATTTGGGAGCTTCAGAGAATCAATTCGTGGTATTACTTTTTTGATGAAAACTGCTCATATCACATGCTGTGGCTCACCGAAATTGCCCGTCCGAGTGTTCATCTCCGTGAGCATTTTTGGTATCAGGTGATGCCGCCTGAAACAGTACGGGTCTTCGAAGAAGAGGGGTTGGTGAGCGAGCGGCACTATCGCCCCTCCAAACGGACGAAAATTCTCGCGTATGAAAAGAAGCTTACCGCTGAAGCAATCGGATGGGTCAAGGAGATTAAAGAGGGTGTTCAATCACCGGAACGTATCTTAGATTTGAAGATGGAGCATTCTCAGAAACAAGCCATCTTGGAAACGGCGGCCGAACTGGTGGAGTATGACTACATCGAAGGCAAATTAGCCAAAGAGGCGTATGCCGCACGATACCACGCCATCTTAAAAGTACGTGCGGCGTTGGGGATGGGGGAGAGTCTTGAGATACCGCAAAAGAGTAATCCCGATCAAGCCCATCGCGGGGCACGTGTCACGCTGGGCAAAGGGTGGCAGCAAAACCGTCATCCGCTCTATCTGGGATGGCGGCCGGCATTTCACGATCTGAATGAAGTCGATATCGGACAGCTTGGGGGGGCGCAAATCGAGTTTTTTGACACGTTGATCGGTATGGATGAACATGATGTGAAGCTCGAAAAACTCACTCTGCTCTCTTTGGCATCGATTACCCCCATCAGCCATTTTTTCAGACCGCTATCGTGGCGTATGAAGGCGGGATGGGATCGTGACTATGGAGACGATCAGAGCAGTTTTGTGGCGCGTGTCGGAGCGGGAACCAGTATCGGAGATGAGAAGCGGTATGCGTATGTCGTGAGTGAACCCGAAATTCGGCTGGGATTTAATACGGATCTGGGTGTGGGGATCAAGGCTGGTGGCGTCTTTAATTGGAATGGGGCGCATAAAAGCACGCTCGAAGCGGGTCATGTTGTTTATCTTGATCTCAAAGGGCTAAGCCGTGCCGATATTTCTCATCAGTGGCAGTGGGATACGGATCACAGTGTGTATGTTCAGGCGGGGTACCAAGAGCAGGAGCATCATGATGTGCGGATAAAAGTGGGATTAAACCTCTATTTTTAACCAATTTTTGGCATAATCGTTCGAATTAATGAGATAAGGTTTGAGAGTATGTATATTCAAGAAGCACGTTTTGCGCTGTGGGTCGATTTTATCGAGCGTAATTTTTTGGAAGGGGAATTTAGGGAGCTGATCGATCAAGGGATCATTAACGGAGCGACCTCCAATCCCGCTATATTTAAAAACGCGATTTTGACCTCGCCGGCGTATCAGGAGCAAATTCAATCCCTCAGCGGATTAACGCCCAAAGAGAAATATGAAGCGGTCGCGATTGCCGATATCCAAAAAGCGGCCGATATTTTGCGTCCGCTGTATGATGCGGGAGATGATGGGTATGTCAGTATCGAAGTTGATCCGTTTTTATGCGATGACGCGGAAGCGACGATTCAAGAAGGCCTAAGACTGCATCAAAGCATCGGACGTCCGAACGTCATGATCAAAGTCCCTGCGACGGACGCGGGATACGTCGCGATGGAAGCGTTGGCATCACAGGGGATTGCGGTTAATGCGACCTTAATTTTCTCGATGTATCAAGCGCTCAAATGTGCCAAAGCGTTTGAAAGAGCGGCTTCAAAAAATTCAGAGGCCGCGGATACAGTCATCAGTGTGTTTGTGAGCCGTATCGATCGAGCCATTGACCCGACGTTGCGTGATCATGAGGTCAAAACAGGGTATATGGGAATCTACAACGCCGCAGAGATTTACAATGAAGTTCAAACTCTTAAAGTACCTAAATGTCGTGTGTTATTTGCCAGTACCGGAGTCAAAGGGAATGATCTAAGAGCATCATATTATATCGATGAGCTGTTGGCGGCAAACAGCGTGAATACCGCTCCCATCGATACAATCAAAGCGTATGTCGAGCGAGGGGATCGTCGCTTGAAACTTCCGATTTCCGCGCAAGTGATTGATGCGCACCGAATTCATGTGGCCGGAGCGGGTGTCAATATGAGTAAGGTCATTGAAGAGCAAATTGCTGAAGGATTGGAAGCGTTTAAAATCGCATTTAGCGATATCTTAAGTGCATTGGAGAGCAAATGAGCAGCGAACAACATGTGAATGTGGACGAACTGGATTTTGAAGTTTTAAAGAAAATACGGGGGTATTTGCGCCGTATGGTCGATGCGGGGGGAAGTGACCTGCATATCAAAGCCAATGCCGTGGTGCGTGCGCGGGTCAATGGGGAGATCATCCCTCTCTCGGGTGAAATCCTCTCCAAAAATGATGCGCTCATTTTTGCCAAAGAGCTGCTGCGTACGCGATTTCATGAGTTGGTGGAGAAAAAAGAGCTCGATTTGGTCTATCCGTTTGATGAGCAGACCCGTTTTCGTATTAACATCTTTTTTCAAATGGAGGGAATTTCGGCCGTTTTCCGTTTGATTCCGGTCAAAATTTTGACGATTGAAGAGCTAAAACTCCCTGAAGTAGTCAATAGTTTCGCCCATCTGGAACGGGGATTGGTATTGGTCACCGGGGTGACGGGTAGCGGTAAATCGACAACTCTTGCCGCAATCATCGATGAAATCAACCGTAACAAACGTAAGCATATTATCACGATTGAAGACCCGATCGAGTTCGTCCATAAAGATCGTAAATGTATCGTTAATCAGCGCAGTGTCGGACAGGATACCACGAGTTTCGGGCACGCTTTACGTGCTGCGCTTCGGGAAGATCCCGATATCATCCTCGTGGGGGAGATGCGCGATATTGAGACAATCGAGATCGCTTTGCATGCGGCGGATACGGGGCATTTGGTTTTCTCGACGTTGCATACACTGGATGCCAAGGAGACGGTTAACCGTATTATTTCGGTTTTCCCTCCGGCAGAACAAAATCGGGTTCGTATGACATTGGCATCGGTCATCCGAGGGGTTATATCTCAGCGCCTTATCCCAACCGTGGACGGTAAACGTGCTGCCGCACTGGAGATCATGGTGCGAACGGCACGGATTGAACAGCTGATCGCGGAAAATCGCGATTTCGAAATTCCAGATACGATTGCCGAGGGGAAAGAGCTGTATAAATCGCAAACGTTTGATCAGGGGATATTGGATCTTTATCTTCAAGGGCGTATCAGTAAAGAAGAGGCCTTTAATTATGCGACTTCTCCATCCGATTTGAAATTGAAAATGGAAGGACTGAGTGCGACGATTGATAAAAAAGATCTCGGACGGCAGGAAGAAGAAAAACATTTTAGTGAAGAGGATTACATCGGTTTGAAACACTGATTCTCGCGATACTTTATGATTTAGAATACTTTAACTAAACTTTAAGTATAATTCGACCCATTTTTATTTTGAAGGATCAGATTATGCTAGAAGGCATCATTAGAGAGAGTATTGGCAAACCCGCTACAAAAGCGTTGCGCCGTGATGGTTATCTTATTGCCAACATCTACGGAAAAGGGCTTGAGAACACGCATGCCGCGTTCAAAATGAACGATTTTATCCGTACGGTACGTAACAAAGAGACAGTCGCATTCCCGGTTAACGTCGGTGGAAAACAAATGAACCTAGTGGTTCAAGGGTATGAGTCTCATCCCGTTTCGGGCAATTTGTTGCATGTCGATTTGATGGTAGCGCAACCGGGTGTTGTGACGCATTATCATGTTCCGGTAAAACCGCTTGGTACACCGGTCGGTTTGAAAAACAAAGGGATGTTGTTCGTTGCTAAAAAACGTCTTCGTGTTAAAGCGGCGATCGAAAACCTGCCAAACAACATCGAAATCGACGTATCGAACTTGGATTTGGGTGATTCGGTATTGGTTCGTGATTTGCCAACACTTCCAAATGTTAAATTTACCGATGCGGATCGTGTATCGGTTCTTAGCGTTATCAAAGCGAAGTAACCGTGCTGATCGTCGGACTGGGTAATCCCGGAACGGCGTACGCTCAGACTCGTCATAATATCGGTTTTATGGTGATTGACGAGCTGTGTCGGCGACATACTGTTTCAAATATTTCAAAGAGCTCCTTCGAAGGGGAGTTGTTTAAAATGTCTGAGCATTTTCTTCTCAAACCCCTCACGTACATGAATCTATCCGGAAAATCGATCTCAGCGGTTAAAAATTTTTACAAAATCGATGATGTGATTGTCATCCATGATGATTTGGATCTCCCGTTCGGCGCATTGCGTTTCAAAAAAGGGGGCGGACACGGCGGTCATAACGGACTGAAATCGACCGATTCCGCCATATCTGCTGAGTATATCCGCGTGCGAATGGGGATCGGAAAACCCGAGCATAAATCGCAAGTGGCGGATTACGTGTTACATCCGTTTTCGTCTGAGGAAAAGTCCCATTTGGCCGAATGGGTCAAATTGGCCGCCGATGCGGTCGAAAACTTGCTACGTGAACCGTGTGAAGCGGTCGCGTCAAAGTGTTCTATAAAAGCTTTGAAGGTATAATAAAAGTTATCTCTTCTATCGTTTAGGGTTTGTATGCTTTTTTTCAGGACGGTATCGTTTTTATATCTTCGTTATTGCGTTATCGTCTTAAGTGCGCTGAGCAGTTTTATGGTCGGTTTCGATGTGATGAACACGAGTTCTGACCTTCCCGCATCGGCTAATCTTCTTCTTTTATATCTGGTGTATAAATTTTTGTACGCAATCGGAATGATGCTTCCGATCGCCCTTGTGTTTGCGTTTATCGCATCGATTGTCGAGCTGATTCGTTCTAATGCATTGGTTGCTTACAGCGCATTGGGGTATTCGAAACTTCGGATCATGGCACCCTTTTTAACCGTTTCCGCTTCGTTTATTCTCCTGTACATCGCGGCGCATACGACCTCTTTTGCACGGGCGAATGAGTACGCTGAAAATTTGCGGGAATCCTCAGAGTTTTTGCGTCCGAACAGTGATTTATTTTTTGCACACGAGGGGAATTATATCTATTTTGGGAAGCTGAATCCTCTGACTCAAAGCGCGCAGAGTATTCGGCTCTTTACGTTTGAAAACGGTATTCTGGTTGATACGCTGAGTGCCGATGAGGCGTATTATGAGGATAATTATTGGAACATTCCCAAAGCGCGGATTATTCATGCTCCCCAAAGTATTTCCTTGAATGAAAAAGGGATTATGGTCGAAGAGGTGGAAAACCGACGGGTATTGCATAATTTTAGGCCTAAAATTTTGGATCAGGTGTATGAGGGTAAGGTGAATTACACATTGCCCGATGCGCTAGATGCGTTGAAATTGTTAAAGCATCAAAATATCGATCTCTCTAAAGTGACGAGTTCGTTATATCATACGTTGATTACCCCATGGTTTTCAGTTATTTTAATTGTCATTATTTATACCTACGCACCGATGGGAGCACGTTTCGTTAATTTATCCTTCTTCAGTTTTGGTGCTATCTTAATCACGTTGTTTATTTGGGGATTTTTGTTTACGGGAGGAGAACTGTCCAACTCTAAGACCCTTTCGCCCGAAGTGGGAATTTTGTTGCCGATCGGATTGCTTTTACTTATGATGTCGGTACGTCTAAGCCGATTTAAGATAAAATCGCGACTTAATATCTCTTCAAAGGTTCACCGGTGATTCCATTCCAAACGCTAGCTCAAACCTATGGCACTCCCTTGTATGTGTATGATTTTGATGCGATGAAAACGCAATTTGAAGCATTAAAAGAGGCATTTAAGGGGCGTAAATCGATTTTGGCTTACGCGGTTAAAGCCAATTCGAATTTGAGCGTCATCAACCATTTTGCTTCGATGGGCTCGGGTGCCGATTGCGTGTCTATCGGCGAAGTACGACGTGCGTTGATGGCGGGTGTGCCCAAATATCGCGTTATTTTCAGCGGTGTAGGGAAGCGTGATGATGAGATAAGAGAGGCGATCGAATCGGATATTCTCTATATCAATCTAGAAAGCGAAGCGGAACTCGGGCGTGTCGAAATGATCGCCAAAGAGCTGGGCAAAACAGCGCGTATCAGTATTCGCGTCAATCCGAACATCGATCCGAAAACCCATCCGTATATTTCGACGGGACTCCATGATAACAAGTTCGGAGTCGAAATCGATGCGGCGAAGCGGATGTACATTTTGGCGAAGAATTCGGAGCATCTTGATCCGGTAGGGATCCATTTTCACATCGGGAGCCAACTGACCGAACTCGAGCCGATTTACGAAGCGGCAGTCATTGTCGCTGATTTGCTCCGTTCGCTGAGCGCGATTAAAATCGACTTGAAGTTTTTTGATATCGGCGGTGGGCTAGGGGTTCGTTATAACGACGAGACGACGATAGCACCATACGATTATGCGCAAGCGATTTTGGGTGCGCTCAAAGGGATCGATGTGACGATTATCTGTGAGCCGGGCCGTTTTTTAACGGCCAATGCGGGATATTTTTTATCCAAAGTCCTTTATGAGAAGCAAAACGGGGACAAACGGTTCGTCGTGGTCGATGGGGCGATGAACGATTTGATTCGTCCGAGTCTGTATAAAGCTTACCATCGGATTGAAGTGGTCGGGAAAGAGGGACCGCTTTCGGCGGCGGATGTGGTCGGACCGGTATGTGAAAGCGGTGATTTTCTGGCCAAAGGGTATGAACTGCCGATGCTGGAACATAATGATTTGCTCGTGATACACAGCGCCGGTGCGTATGGTTTTGGGATGGGGAGTAACTACAATACCCGTGGCCGCTCTGCCGAAGTGGCGATCGAGGCAGGGAAAGATCGCTTGATTCGTCGTCGAGAAACATTCGATGATCTGATAGCGCTAGAGCGTGAGTATCTGTAAGTGTATTTCATCGACGTACAAGGGACTTTGATTAGCGATGATACCAGACTGCCCATCCGTGGTGCGGTGGAGTTTATCGATCGGCTGAATCAGACACAAACCCCTTATATGGTCATTACGAACAGTACTAAACATACCAGTGACGAGTTTTTACGCTATCTACAACGTATCGGTCTGAATATCCCCGCTACTCATTATCTCGATCCATTGATGGTTTTGGAACGTTCGCTTCAGAAAAGCGATAAAGTTGCGGCGTATGGTTCAGCTGAATTTTTGAACGTCGTCACTTCGATGGGATATACCCTTGACTACGAGACACCGAGTGCCGTTCTTGTCGCGATCAAAGAAAATTTTACAAACGAAGAATTCGCACAGATGATCGAATTTTTGCTCCGTGGAGCAAAATTGATCGGGATGCATGAGACTTCCCTATACGCAAAAAATGGGAAACGTTATCCAGGCGTCGGAGCGATATTGAAACTATTGGAATTTGCCGCATCAAGTTCTTATACGGTGGTTGGAAAACCTTCGGTTGAGTTTTTCGGTGAAGCGCTTAACCGACTACAGGTCCAAAATCCCTCGACTACGTTTGAGAGGGTGACGATCATCAGCGATGATGTTCGGGGGGATTTAATTGGTGCGCAACGGTTAGGGATGAAAGGCTTTTTGGTGTTGAGCGGAAAATATCGCGATGCGCAGGAGATCATTCCGTTTTTGGACGAAGATGAGATACCGCACGGAGTTTATGCAGACATCGGCGAAATAGGGGAGAGGATATGAAGACACTAGAAGAGTGCAGAGCTATTATCGATCAGCTTGACAATCAAGTCATAGAACTGTTAAACCGCCGCATGGAAGTGGTACGCCGTGTGGGAGAGATCAAACACGAGAGCCAAGGAGCCATTTATCGTCCCGAGAGAGAGAAAGCGATTATTGACCGATTAAGTCAGATGAGTTTAGAGCGCGGCGGGTTATTGAACCGACCTGCGATAGAGGCAATCTTTTTGGAAATTTTCGCCGTTTCCCGCAATCTTGAGCTACCGGAGCGTATCGCCTATCTTGGACCGGAGGGAAGTTTCACCCATCAGGCAGCGGAATCACGTTTCGGGGCCATGAGTGACTATCTCTCACTCGGTTCGATTGAAGCGGTCTTTAAAACCCTTGAAGCCAAACGGGCAAAATTTGGGGTGGTTCCGATCGAAAACAGCCGAGACGGTGTGGTGGGAGAGACCTTGGATTTGTTGGGCAAAAGCAGTGTGAAAATTGTGGCAGAACTGTATATGCCGATTCATATGGCGTTTGCGACGAAAGCTGAAAAACTCGATCAGATCAAACGGATCTACTCCAAAGATAAAGGGTTCGGGCAATGTCGTGAGTTTTTGCTTGAACACGGTCTGTATCAAATCGAGCATATCCCCGTGGAATCGACGGCCAAAGCCGCGGTATTGGCTTCCAAAGATCCCGAATCAGCCGCCATTTGTTCCCATATTGCAGCAAAATTGTACGGATTGCCAACGCTGTTTGAAAATATCGAAGACACCCATAATAACGCGACACGATTTTTTATCCTCAGTGATTTTAAAAACGCACAGAGCGGAGAGGATAAAACCTCAATTCTGGTCCGTTTGCGAGACGCTCAACGAGCAGGGGCACTGGTTCATTTTCTGGAAGACTTCAATAAAGCCGATATCAATTTGAGCAAGATTGAGAGCCGTCCATCTCGTGATGAGGACGGGTTTGGGTACTGGTTCTTTATCGATTTTTTCGGGCATGTGGATGAGCCGAAGGTACAAGAAATGATTTCAAAACACGCCGATGAGGTAACCTGGCTGGGAAGCTATATCAAGGGAGAATTATGAATTTTAACAGCGCATTAGAAGATATCAAAACCTATGAAGCGGGAAAACCCATCGAACTGGTCGTTCGTGAATACGGAATTGAAAAGGATCAGATTGTCAAACTCGCAAGCAATGAAAATCCTTTTGGTTGTTCGCCGAAAGTGAAAGAAGCGGTAAGAGCGATTATCGATAATATGGCCCTTTATCCCGATGATTCGATGATCAAGCTCAAAACGGCACTCAGCCAAAAATACGGTATTGAAATGAATGAAATGGTGATCGGTGCGGGAAGCGATCAGGTAATCGAATTTGCCATTCATGCCAAAGCGCATCAGGGTTCCAAAGTGCTGATGAACAGCGTGACGTTCGCCATGTATGAGATTTATGCCAAGCAAGTCGGAGCGGCCATTATTCGTACTGCGTCGCGCGAGCACGATATGGATGAATTTTATAGCTTATACCAAGAACACAAACCTTCGATCATTTTTCTTTGTACTCCGAATAATCCGACAGGGGATGCGATCGATGCGGAAGAGATGCTTGCCTTTATCGAAAAAATCGATTCGGACACGCTTGTCATCGTCGATGGCGCTTACATGGAGTATGCCCGTTTCAAGGATCGGGCTAAAGCTGTCGAACCTCGCGATTTAATCCAACGTTTTGACAATGTTCTTTTTTTGGGAACATTTTCAAAAGCTTATGGACTCGGAGGAATGCGTGTCGGATATGGGATTGCACGTTCACCGATCATTCAAGCGTTGTATAAGGTGCGTCCACCGTTTAACATTACAACCCTTTCCTTGGAAGCGGCATCGGTTGCACTCGAAGATGAAGCGTTTGTGTCGATGTGCATCGAAGATAATTTTAACCAAATGAAGCGGTATGAGCGTTTTGCTGAGGAGAAAGGGATCGAAGTGATTGAAAGTTATACCAATTTCATCACATTGAGTCTTTCTGAAGAAAAAAAATCATCAAAAATTGCCCAAGAATTATTAAAAAAGGGTATGATTGTACGTGATTTAAGCAGTTACGGATTGAATGCGATTCGTGTCACCGTCGGGACGCAGGTACAAAACGACCGCTTTTTTGAGCTCGTAGAGCCATTATTATAATTGAATAGACTAGGTAACGATGGATTTTAAGGCCCTTTTTGCTCAACTTGTCACCCTTTATGGGAAATTGACCCAGATTCAAAAGACAATTATCTCTGCCGCAGTCGTGACGATTGTCGGATTTTTGATTTTTTTGGTGGTTTACACATCGGATCAAACGAAGGATGCCAATGAAGGGTATCAAGTACTTTTTGACTCTTTGAGTGCGGAAGATGCGGCTAAAGTGGTTGAGCAGCTTGAAAAAGATAAAATCCCTTATAAAATTCCGCGTGACAATGTGATCGAAGTACCGAAAGAGGTGGTGTACAAAGAGCGGATCGCCATCGCCTCGCTGGGTATTCCCAAAGAGGGGCATGTCGGATTTGAGCTGTTCGATAAGCAAGAATTCGGTGCGACCAATTTTGACCAAGAAGTGAAATTTAGACGTGCTTTAGAGGGAGAACTTGCCCGTTCCATCGACTCATTGGCTCCGGTAGAGAAGTCTAGCGTTTCTCTCGCCCTCCCGAAAGAGACGCTTTTCGTCTCCGAAGAGGTCGCCCCATCTGCATCGGTCATGGTTCAGCTTTATGCCGATCGTAAACTCACGTCCAAACAGATACGGGGAATTAAAAAGCTCGTTGCTTCCGCGGTTCCGAAACTGATCCCTGAAAACGTCACGCTCATTAATTCCGACGGAGAGAGTTTGGGGGATAATGATGCCGATGCAATGATGGGGGAACTTTCCCAAATGCAGCAGCAGTACAAAACCAAAGAAGAGAAAAAACAAGAAGAGAAAATTGTCAACGTGCTCGCACCGTTTATCGGGGGGACGGAACGGGTCGTAGCGAAAGTAACGATCGAATACGATTTTTCGGAGCAAAGTTCGACCTCTGAAAAATTTGATCCTGAAAATGTGGTACGCAGCGAACAGACGCTGGAAGAAAAGCGTGACGGTCAAACGCCTCCACAGGTGGGAGGGGTCCCAGGTGCGGTGAGTAATATCGGTCCGGTTGAGGGGCTTAATGCCCAAGGCGGGGGAGAGAAGTACGAGAAAACGCAGGGGACGACCAATTACGAGGTCTCTAAAACCGTTTCCACGACTAAGATGGAATTTGCCCGTATCAAGCGGATTACCGCCGCTGTTGTTGTGGATGGTAAGTATGAACCTAAAAAAGATGAAAGCGGTGCTCCGACCGATGAATATCAGTACGTGGCATTGGATCAGACACAGATTGCCGCGATCGAATCACTGGTTAAGCAATCGATCGGAATCGATGATGCACGGGGAGATTTGGTTACCGTGCGTAATTTCGAGTTTCAGGCGACAAAAAATGCGATGATTCCTAAAGATGCCGCATCCAAAACATCAACCTTTATCAATTTTTATGTAAAACCGATCATGCCGATTCTAAAATATATCCTCGTCGGTCTTATTTTACTAATTGCCTATAAAAAGATCATATTACCGTTTGCGGATCGTATGCTAGAATTTACCCGTGAAGAAGAGGAATTTGAGAAACCTGTTTTGGAGCTTTCAGACGATGAAGATGAAGATTTGATCGAAAAAGTTCAACAAATGCGTAAAAAAGTGGAAGGGCAACTAGGCATTGGGGGCAATTTCAACGAAGATGAACTAAAATATGACGTCTTGCTTGAAAAAATACGTGAAATTGCGGAAGAACATCCTGACGAAATGGCGTCGTTGTTCCAAGCGCTTATGGCGGAAGAAGCCGTACCGGGTCGCGGTTATTAGATAAAGAGGAAACAATGAATTTATCCCAAGCACAGCAGGCCGCCTTTGATGAAATGAGCATGGTCGAGAAAATCGCCATCTTAATGATTCAGCTCGGTGAAGATGCGACAGCGGCTATTTTTTCTCGTATGACGGTTGAAGCGATTACGGATGTATCGAAATACATCGCACAAAATCCGTCGATTGAAAAAAGTATCGGTGCAGCGATCTTGGAAGAGTTTTATGCCATTATTCAGTCTAACCAGTATCTCAATACCGGTGGTTTGGATTACGCACGCGAGATTCTTTATAAAGCGCTTGGTCCCGAAGAGGCGAAAAAAGTTTTAGAACGCCTCTCTAAAACGATGACGGCCAGTCAAAATTTTGCTTATCTTTCTAAAATCAAACCGCAGCAATTAGCCGACTTTATTGCGACGGAACACCCTCAGACCATCGCTTTGATTTTGGCTCATATGGACCCTTCAGCGGCGGCGGAAACACTTTATATCTTCCCGGATGATTTACGGGCCGAAGTGGCGATGAGGATGGCGAAACTCGGGGATATTTCTCCTTCGATTATTAAACGGGTGAGTGCAGTCCTCGAATCGAAGCTTGAATCGCTTGCCAGCTACAAAGTGGAGGTGGGCGGACCGCGCGCGGTTGCCGATATTTTCAACCGTTTGGGTGCGAAAGCGTCAAAAGCGACGTTGACACAAATCGAGCAGCTTGATCAGGAGCTATCGGCGTCGATCAAAGAGATGATGTTTACTTTTGAAGATATCGTTGGACTCGACGGTACCGGTATTCGTGAAATTCTCAAAATGGTCGATAAAAACGATTTGATGTTGGCGCTCAAAAGTTCACCCGAAGAGCTCAAAGAGAAATTTTATTCCAATATGTCCCAACGTGCGAAAGAAGCCTTCATTGAAGAGATGCAGTTCCTTGGTGCGGTCAAAGTGAAAGAGGTGGAAGGGGCTCAGCGGAAAATTGTTGATGCCGTGCAGGCATTGGCTGAGCAAGGGGTCTTGCAGCTTGGTGAATCTGAAGAGATGATTGAGTAACGTCATGGAAGAAGTGATTATTACCAAAGAAAATGTGAATACCCACACGGTTGGTAAATATCAATTTAAAATTCTCTCCGCAATGAGTGGAAAAAGTGTTCATGAAGCGGCGGAAGAGTTGGCGTTTGAAAGTTCTTTGCAGGGAATCGAATCGGATGCTTCTCAAGCCAAAGGCTCTCCAAAAGATGAATTGATCGAGTCGTTATTGCAAAAATCCGATGAGATGAGCTCAAATTTCATTAAACTTCAAATGCGGTATGAAACACTGCAAGAAGAGCAGTCCACACTCCTTGAAACGGCCAAAAAAACAGCGTATGATGAAGGGTTTACGGAGGGAATTGCGCATGAAAAAAGTCTTTCTGCTTCCGGTACCCAGCAGACGCAAGAACAGCTCTATGCGTCGATTAAGACCTTGGAAGACGCGGTAGCGCAATACAAAAATGCTCTACAATCGATTCAGCAGGAGTTAACCCATACGGCACTTGAGATTGCGGGCGAAGTGATTGGGGTGGAAACGCAGGAAAATAGTGCTAAAATCGCAGCAAAACTATCGTCCGCACTGATCGAAGAACTCGCAGAAGCCTCCAAAATCACTCTGCGTGTGAATCCGGCGGATCACGGATACATTTCGGAGAAAGTGGGATCGCTCTCGCATGTGGAAGTGTTATCTGACCGTGCGATCAATCCCGGAGGTGTTGTCGCGATCAGCGATGTTGGGAACATCGATTCTCAGATCAAAAAACGGTTTGAGCGATTAAAACGGTCTTTATTACTGGAATCATAATATATTAGGTTTATCATGAATATCAAAGAGTTTTCCATTCCTCAACTAGAGGAACTGTCCCAAAAAATCCGTGATCGTATTTTAGAGGTTGTCAGTCAAAACGGGGGTCATTTGAGCTCCACTTTGGGGGCAACCGAAATTATTGTTGCCATGCATAAAGTGTTCGATCCTGCACGCGACCCGTTTATTTTCGATGTATCGCATCAAGCGTATGCCCATAAATTGTTGACCGACCGTTGGGAAGAATTTGCAACCTTACGACAGTTTGGCGGGTTAAGCGGTTATACTAAGCCTAGTGAATCTCCGATGGACTATTTTGTGGCGGGGCACAGTTCTACCTCTATCTCTCTAGGTGTGGGTGCGGCTAAAGCGATAGCCCTTAACCATCAGCAAAGTGAACGGATTCCCGTGGTCATGATCGGTGATGGTGCCATGAGCGCAGGAATGGTGTATGAAGCGCTCAATGAGCTAGGGGAACGCAAGTACCCGATGGTAATTATTTTAAATGACAATGAGATGAGTATTGCTAAACCAATCGGTGCGATTAGCCGAATGCTCTCTTCGGCGATGGCAAGCCCTTTTTATCAGAGGTTTAAACGTAAAACAGAACAATTTGTCGATAATTTCGGAGAAGGGGCTCATTACCTTGCTAAGCGGTTCGAAGAGTCGTTTAAGCTTATTACCCCGGGAATCTTATTTGAAGAGATGGGAATCGAGTACATCGGTCCGGTTGACGGGCATGATTTGAAATCATTGATTGATACGCTCCAAATCGCCAAATCGATGAATAAACCGGTGATCGTTCATGCGCAGACGCTTAAGGGCAAGGGGTATGAAATTGCCGAGGGTAAACATGAAAAGTGGCATGGTGTTTCTCCGTTTGATCTTAAAAGCGGTGCGGCCAATGCCAAAAGCTCCGCTAAAACCGCTACGCAGATTTATGCCGAATCCCTTATGGCATTAGCGCAAACCAATGAGCGTATCGTGGGTGTGACTGCTGCGATGCCGAGTGGAACAGGATTGTCCGCATTGATGGAAAAATTTCCAGAGCGTTTTTGGGACGTTGCCATCGCCGAACAGCATGCCGTTACGTCGATGGCCGCTTTGGCGAAAGAGGGATTCAAACCGTTTTGTACGATTTATTCGACGTTTTTACAGCGGGGGTATGATCAGGTGATTCACGACGTGTGTCTGATGGATCTCCCGGTGGTTTTTGCTCAAGATCGTGCGGGAATTGTCGGTGAGGATGGAGAAACGCATCAAGGCGCATTTGATATCAGCTTCTTGCGCTTGATCCCCAATATGACACTTTGTGCACCGCGTAATGAACAATCGTTTCATCAGGTGATGGCATTTGCGGCGGCGTATGATCATCCGCTGGCGATCCGTTATCCGCGTGGGGCGTTTTTGGACGAAGAACTCATCGAATCGGTTCCGTATGTATTGGGAAAAGCACAATTACTCATCGAGGGTCATTCCTCCAAACTCTTTATCGGCTACGGTAATGGGGTGGGGCGTGCGGCGCAGACCATGAAACATCTGAATGAGACGATTTCACTTCTCGATCTTCGTTTTGTCAAACCGTTGGATAGTCAGATGCTACGTATCATGGCTCAGCAGCATAAAGAATGGTATGTTTTTAGTGACTCCAGTGCGATGGGCGGGGTTGGTAGCGCATTGCTTGAGTGGCTCTCATCAGAGAATATTTCAGATGTTAAAGTTGTGACTTTCGAATATCCCGACCATTTTATCAAACACGGCAACACCCGCCTTGTCGAAGAGTCTTTGGGATTGTTGTCGCATCAGTTAGCGGCAAAGATCAGCGGAGCATAATCACCCCTGCAATTCTTCCGGTACGCTGTTGATCGGCACGGTAGGAAAAGTAACGTTTAGAGTGGCATGATGTACATTCTTCAATGACTTCAATATTCTCATTTGAAATAGCCAGCTCTTTTAACTGCATTGTTAAGATCGTATTGACATCCAAAAATAATTTATTATCGATACTCGATAACGAAGGTGGGTAACCTGATTGTACGACTTCTTGGGCTATTGAAGCGTTGATTTCATAGCAGCAGCCGTGGATTGAAGGGCCTAACACAACCAACACGTTGTTGAGATCGGTACCAAATACCAGTTGCATCCTCTCCAATGTTTTCGGCAGAATGCGGTTGAGTGCCCCTGCACGTCCCGCATGAACGACACCGATGGCGTGATGGTGGGGATCATGGATGAGGATAGGGGTGCAATCGGCGCTCATGACCATCAAAGGAAGATGCGGGGTATTGGTAATGAGGGCATCGCATTCAGGCGGGGTGTTGAAATCGTAGTGCTCATCCACTTCTAGAATGATGTCAGAGTGAATTTGGCGCATATGAATGAGGCGATGCCGATCGTATTCCAGCTTTTGAGCGAGCCGATCATGATTCGCGATCACATTGATGGGATCATCTCCGACATGAAAGGCGAGGTTATTGCTCGAATATGGAGCTTGGGAGACTCCTCCGCTACGGGTTGTAAAAGCACTTTGTATGCTGGAAGCAAAAATTTTCGGGTAAAGTAAGTCCATAATAAGAAGTATAAGATAAAAGCGGTTTAGGTCGGATTAAACATTCGGGCGTTATTCTTTCACTCCCCATTTTAACCGTCGGGGCGTAGCGCAGTTTGGCTAGCGCACTGCCTTGGGGTGGCAGAGGTCGCGTGTTCGAGTCACGTCGCTCCGACCATTATCGTATTATCTCTCTCTTTCTTGCGAAGTGTTTTTCCATATTCTTAAGAGCTTTTCTGATACCATATCTTTATGATAACCTTGGAAATAGAAAAATTTGGCGAATTTAACAAAGACGATGTCTTTCGGCTCTCCATTACGGGAGATGATCTCGAAACCCTGAGTAACAACGATTTGCGTTCCTATAAAAATCTCAAAAGTCTCTTTTTGGAAAATAATAATAAGCTTACCAGTGTCGATCTTCGGGGTAATGAGTCGATCCAGTACCTGTGTCTGGGGACCTGCGATCATTTAATTCATCTGAATCTTGATCAAACGAACATCGTGAAGATTGATCTGTATGATTTGGTAGCACTCGAATCGATCGAGATGGACGATAAGCAGCTGCTTAATCTCAAAGAATTGTTATCGGACAATATCACTAAACAGTTTTTATACCTTGAAGATGCCATTTTGGGATGTTTTGAACGACGAATTGAGGCTGCGGAAGAGGGTGAAGCGAAAAATAAACTAGTCCAAGCATACGAAGCGTATCTGGACTAGGATAATCTTAATTTCAAACAGGAGATCTTGGATGGAGCGTTTTTTTAACTACTCTTCGTTAAAACTGGGCATTATCGGCGGAGGGCAGCTGGGAAAGATCATGTCTCAGAAAGCCAAAAAAATGGGGTTTCATGTTACCATCTTGGATCCTACCTTCAACTGTCCCGCCGCGCAAGTTTCCGATAAGCATATCATGGGAGGATTCCATGATAAAGAAAAACTAGAACAGTTGGTACAAGAGACCGATGTGACCACTTTTGAGCTTGAACATGTGGATACCTCTATCTTGAAAGAGCTGTATGATAACGGGCATAAAATCCACCCCTCTCCCTACGTGATTGAATTGATCCAAAATAAGTACGAACAAAAAAAACTGCTTGATGAACACGGTATTCCTGTCCCAAAATACAAAAGTGTCGCATCGGAGGACGATTTAAAAAGCTTTGGTTTTCCCGTCATTCAAAAAGCAAAAAAAGAGGGGTATGACGGTAAAGGGGTGATGATGCTCAAATCCCCTGAGGATCTTCAAAACTGCATCAAATCTGAATCATTTATTGAAGAGCTGGTGGATATTGATAAAGAACTCGCCATTATCGTCGCACGCAACATCGAAGGGGAGATAAAATGTTATCCCGTCGTAGAGATGCTCTTTGATGATCGGGTGAATATTTGCGATATCGTGATGGCACCGGCGAGAATTTCTGAAGCGATTGCACAAAAGGTGGTCGATATATCGGTTAAGTCGATTCAGGTGCTTGATGGGGTCGGAATATTTGGAGTGGAGCTCTTTTTGACAAAAAAAGGGGAAATCCTAGTGAATGAAATCGCCCCTCGACCGCATAATTCCGGGCACTACACGGTCGAAGCGTGTGCGACGTCGCAGTTTGAACAGATCATACGTGCGGTCACCAATCTGCCGCTGGGTTCGACGAAACTGATCTCTCCGGCGGTTATGGTGAATTTACTCGGAGAAGAGGGATTCGAGGGTGAGCCGATCATCGAGGGGATTCATGACGCATTGGAAATTCCTGAATTGTCGTTTCATTTTTACGGTAAATCGTACACTAAGCCTTTTCGGAAGATGGGGCATATTACTGTACTCGACAATGACATCGATGAAGCGTTTAAAAAAGCGATGAAAGCAAAAGCGATTTTAAAAGTTAAAGGGAGCAAAAAATTATGAATAAACCATTGGTCGGAATTATTATGGGAAGCGATTCGGATCTTCCGATCATGCAAGCCGCAGCGCAGATGTGTGAAGAGTTCGGAATCGAGTTTGAAGTGACGATCGTATCAGCGCATCGAACCCCTGAACGGTTGGTTCAGTATGCCAAAAGCGCCGAAAAAAGAGGACTGCGGGTGATTATCGCGGGTGCCGGCGGCGCGGCGCATCTTCCGGGAATGGTTGCATCGTTGACGCCGCTTCCGGTCATCGGGGTTCCGGTTAAAGGGTCCTCCTTGGAAGGGATGGATTCGCTTTTATCGATCGTCCAAATGCCTGGTGGTGTTCCAGTAGCGACGGTGGCGATCAACGGTGCCAAAAATGCGGGTATTTTAGCGGCCCAGATGATTGGAATCAAAAGTCAAGAGATGCGTCATAAAGTGAAAGCGTATAAAGCTAAAATGCTTGATGAGGTGCAAGTAAAGATTGATAAACTCGAGAAGATTCAGTACAAAGAGTACGTGAAAGGGATGGGGAAATAATTTCCCCTATGTTAGCTCTCTAAGAGCATGTTGTCCATATGGACGAAGAGTCGCGCACTCTCTTTTTCCATCTCTTGGAAATTTTTGACGATTTGGTCTGCGTTTTTCAAGCATGCCTCCTCCCCTAGAGAAACAAAAGCAATATTTTTATTCGCGTTTTGATGAACGGCGGTATGCGGTTCTTTCATTAAGGCGAAACTGCTGGTTTTTCCAAAGCGGAGTTTTCCTTCATTTTCATACCAGCTGCCGAGTCGGCATTGGTGGGCATCCATGGTCTCTAGCTTTTTATCGCAGACCATAATGCTGTTGTATGCACGTGATTTGTAAAGGATGTGGTCGATTTTCGCTAAGACCACGAAGATGTTATTTTCCATACGGTATGAAGAGTTAACGATTTCAGATGAGCTCTCGTTAAGTTTGATAAGGGTGTCTTCAAAGTTGATGATTTTGGAACTGGAGCGTTCGACTACCTCATTCATCTCTTCCGCGCTGGTTTGAATTTCACTCATATCTTGTTGCAACGAGTTGATGGACACGGAAATTTCTCCTGTTGCTTTATGGGTGCGTTCGGCTAGTTTACGTACTTCATCCGCAACGACGGCAAATCCGCGTCCGTGCTCACCCGCCCGTGCCGCTTCGATCGCCGCATTGAGGGCGAGGAGGTTGGTTTGATCGGCGATATCGGTGATAAGATCGATGACGGAGTTGATTTCGGTGGTTCGGGACGTTATGTGACCGATGGCGTCGTTGTTATTGCCTACTTTTTCGTTGAGCATATTGAGCTCATCGATAATGACCGAGATGGTTTGGCGACTATCATCGGCTAAAGTCGCTGCCCCTTTCGTGGCTCGGGTAACCCCTTTGAGATCTTCGATGTTATGGTGAAGATTGTCTTGGATGACACTGAGGCTTTCGGTGACTTGGACGCTGAGTTGGCTGAGTTCTGAATTGAGTGCATCTCGGCGTTTTTTGCTTTCTTGCTCTTTCATGACTTTAATACTATTATCAACGTTGTCGATAGCGGTGACAAATTCGCCATGCATCCCTTCGCGTGATAGTATGTGCGTAAAGTCTCCATTGGTTGCCGCTGAAATCGATGTATTGATTTGAAAAATGACATCTTTTACTTGATAAATGAGTTTGTCTAACGCCCCTTTCATAACACCCAGTTCGGTTCCGCTAGCGGCATCAATATGGGTGTCTTTGAAATTCCCGTGTGCCACACGGGTAATGACTTCCGTGAATTTTTCGAGGGCAGAAGTGATGGAGCGACGAACCATACTTGCAAAAACAAAAATAACGATAGCGACAATAATTCCTGTCACCAAGACGAAATATTTGTAAAACGTAATCTGCATGTGCATGCTGTCTGAGCCCCCTTCGAGCTCCTCTTTTTTATTCTTGACCACTTTTTCAAAACTGTGACGCGAAGCGTCTGCATGAGGGGTAAGGTCACGTTTATAGACAGAATAAATCGTCGATGAATTCGCTGCGATCGTTTCAGGATCAAGTGTTTTCATCATGTTGTAGGTGCTGTCTAAAAATTTAAATGTACTTTTTTTGGCTTCTTCAATCATTTTCAGTTCTTCCTCTTCCGAGGTGGCGGCTTCAAGTTTGGTGAAGTCGGCATGAACTTTTTGGATGTGTTCGTCAAGCTTTTGGATGTTTTTAGTGTAATCATTTCCAAGCATAATATCACGGCTGGTTCGGCTGATGTAGTTTAGCTCTTTTTCAATTTCGAGTGAATACAGAGCCCCGGCAATGGTTTCGTGCTGTAATTCGTCGTATTGACTCTCCAAGCTGCTGAATGCTAAATAGACGAAAATTGACGCACCGATGACCGACATCGTTGCCGCACCGACGAGATAGTTAATTTGCTTTTTGATACTCATACCATTGAGTAGATTTTGTAACATATAAATCCCTTGCTTGCGAAATGGCTTGTAACAGCTAATATCGTCATTATAGTCCGTTTTGTTTACAATTTTCTAAAATTCGGGCAAGGATAGTTGGGTACAATTATCGGGATTAACGTCTAGAAGGGATAAGAGTGCTACCACGTCAAAGTTATTCGATACCCCTGGAGGGTACAAATGAGCGAGAGAAGAGAGAAAGCCTTCGACGCTATTTCCATGAGAGCTTCGATCTGTTTGAATCGTTATTTGAGTTGTTAAAATCCGAAGAGGTCTTTTATCGTCAGTCTGAACCGACCCGTCATCCGATGATTTTTTATTTTGGACATACCGCGATCTTCTATATTAATAAATTGATGGCATCGGGTGCGATTCAAGAGCGTATTAACCCCTATTTCGAGGAGCTGTTTGCGGTTGGAGTGGATGAGATGACATGGGACGCGTCGAGTGATTCGCTTCGCTGGCCGAGAGTGCAAGAGGTGCGTGAGTATCGTACAAAAGTACGGGAAGTCGTGGATGAAGTGATCCAAACGCTACCGATGGCCCTTCCGATTACCCAGTCTGATCCGTTTTGGGCAATTTGGATGGGGATCGAGCATGAACGGATCCATATTGAAACCTCTAGCGTTTTACACCGTCAAATGCCGCTGGAATATATTCAGCCCCATCCTGATTTTCCCCTTTGCCCAATCAGTGGCGATGGTTTAGAAAATGTCATGGTTCATTTTGACGAACGCGAGGTTAAACTCGGTAAGGGGGGATCTGATCAGGGATTGTATGGCTGGGATAATGAATACGGGTACCAGAGCGTTTTAGTGGAACCGTTTCAGGCATCCAAATATCTTGTCAGTAACGGTGAGTTTATGGATTTTGTGATGGCAAACGGCTATGGAATCAAGCGATGGTGGGATGATGAAGGTCTGAAATACCTTCAGATCCGCCAAGCGACTTGTCCTCCCTTTTGGGTGCCACAGGAGGATGGAAGTTACCGATACCGTGCCCTTTGCGAAGAGATTCCAATGCCTTATAACTGGCCGGTGGAGGTGAATGCGCTTGAAGCGGAAGCGTTCTGCCGATGGAAGAGTGCCCAAGAGGGAGAAACGTATCGCTTGCCTACCGAAGCGGAATGGAGCGTGATGGCGGACGCGGGAGGAATAACCGAAAAGTATTTTGATGATCAAATTTCGAATCTCAATCTTGCCCATGCCGCCTCTTCGGTGCCGGTCGATACGTTTGCCCATGGGGAACTCTACGATGTCGTGGGGAATGTGTGGCAATGGACTCAGAGTCAAATGGCTCCGTTTGAGGGCTTTAAAACCCACCCGTGGTATGAGGATTTTACCGAACCGACGTTTGATGGGAAACACAACCTTATTAAAGGGGGATCGTGGATCTCGACCGGCAATGAGATCGTTCGATATTCTCGCTATGCGTTTCGGCGCCATTTCATTCAGCATGCCGGATTTCGTTACGTCATCGGTGAGGGGGAAGACGAAGGGCAAAAATATGCGCGAATCGAGCGTATGTTCGCAGAGTGGAAACAACGATATGGATGAATGGATTGATCGAAGTCGTAGCAATGCCGAAAAATATCAATTAAGAGAGAAGCTGTTCGGTACGGAAGAGGTGATTCCGATGTGGGTTGCCGATATGGATCTCTCAACGCCTTCGTGTGTGTTGGAAGCGATCAAGAAGCGCCTAAATCACCCCATTTTTGGGTATGAAATCATGAGTGATCAAGCCTATCAGGCACAGATCCAATGGGTGAAGGAACATCATGGATGGGACATAAAGCGTGAATGGATGAGCTATTCCCCTTCCGTTGTGGCATCGATCGGATGTGCTATCCGAGCATTGAGCGAGGAAGGGGATGAGGTGATTGCAATGGATCCCGTTTATCCCCCTTTTTTTCATATGGTGAAAAATAATGGCCGCCGATTGGTAATCCATCCCCTACAGCAAGATCATGAGGGGGCTTATCGTTTTAGTCTTGAACGGTTGCAGGCTCAGATCACCGCTAAAACAAAAATTTTATTGCTCTGCTCTCCCCATAATCCCGTCGGACGGGTATGGAGTGAGGACGAGCTTCGCTCCTTGGCCGCATTGTGTCGTGCACACGGTATCCGTATCGTCAGTGATGAAATTCATAACGATCTGATATATGAGCCTCATCGACATGTTTGTCTTGCTTCACTCGGCGATGACGTGCGTGAGAATACAATTACGCTGATGGGACCGGGAAAAACCTTTAATATGGCCGGCTTTTCGATCTCGACGGTTATCATCCCCTCTGAGCAGCTTCGTCATGCTTATCTCCGCGAACAGCAGAAGTTACATTGGGGCGAGGGGGCTGCTTTGTCGCATATCGCGTTTGAGACGGCCTATTTGCAGGGGCAGGATTGGTATGTGGAAGTGATGGATCATTTGGCGCGTAATCGTGCGATGATCGGGGAATGGATGGGAGATCAGGATACTTTGACCTGCGTGCTGCCCGAAGCGACCTATCTGGCATGGATCGATTGCCGTAAGCTGGGTTTGGGAGATCGGGAGCTGAGAGAGTTTTTTATTCACAAAGCTGGGCTTGGGCTTAGTCCGGGGCTGAGTTTCGGTAAAGAGGGGAGTGGATTCATGCGGTTGAATTTTGCCGTATCGTCTGAAATGTTGGAGAAGGCGTTGAATCAGCTTCATCGTGCGTTGCATGGATAAAAAAATCAGTGTGTTTATGGCACAACATCACCTGTTAACCCTTGCCACGATGGGAGAGCGTCTTTGGTGCTGTTCGATGTTTTATGCGTATGAAGCGCTTGACAACTTTTTTATCGTGGCATCGGATGAAAACACCGAACATATGCAAAATGTCAGGAAGTTTTCTCAAGTTTCGGGTACGGTTGCGTTGGAGACCAAAATCGTCGGAAAAATTCAGGGAATCCAGTTTGTCGGAGAGATTTCGAGGATTGACGAGACGGAGACCGGGGAACTTTATTTTGAGCGTTTTCCCTATGCGCGGGCGATGAATCCGATACTCTGGAAAATTCGTCTCGATGAGGTAAAAATGACGGATAACACCCTTGGATTCGGGAAGAAGATCAGCTGGAAGCGGTCCGTTTAGGCTGAAAAAAAGAGCACTCTTTTCCACTAGAGCTGAGGACAACCTGAGAGGGGATAAATTTGCTTTTAAATCCGTAGGCTTTGCATCCATGGGGTTGGTGTGCTTCCCATGTGACAAAATAGTAGTGGCATTTCAAACAGTTAATCTTTTGCATAGGAAATTTTACCGTATAATTTCAAGAATAAAAACTTGGGGAAACAATGAATAAACTCGTCTGCATGCTCGAACTTCAACAACGTCTTAATGATGCTACGAACGGTTTGGAATGGGAAAAAGGGACCACGTCGCAAGGTAAAACGATTAACTGGCGCCGATGTATTTATATGGAATCGGCAGAGATGATCGATTCGTTCGGATGGAAACATTGGAAGAGCATTTCCCAACCGACCGATTATGATAATCTTCAAATCGAAATCGTTGACGTTTGGCATTTTGTGATGAGTTTGGTATTGGAATTTACCTACAACAGCCGAGTAGAGAGCATTCAGGAATTATCGGAACGTATTTTTCAAACCCCGCAGTACCAAAAACTGACCACGTCGATTCCGCTGACCTTTGCCAACGATGATGTGTTGATGGTGAAAATAGAAAATGTGATGCGACTCTCCTTGATCCCGATCTCTCCTGAAATGATTGGTGCCATTATCGAAGAGTTTTTGGATCTGGCGTACATGGGAGCCCTGAATGAAGATGCGCTTTATCGTTTGTATGTGGGTAAAAATATTCTGAATCAATTTCGGCAAGATCATGGATACAAAGAGGGGCATTACATCAAGATTTGGAACGGTTTGGAAGACAATGTTGTGATGAAACAAGCATGGGAAAAGCATCCGGATATGACCCCGGATGAGTTGTATGCAGAGTTAAAAGCTGCTTATCCGGCCTAAGAAGCGTAGATTTCTTTATACTCGCTTTTCCACCGTTTATGACACCAAAACCAAAATTTGGGATAAGCGCGGATAATTTTTTCGAGTGAATCGGCCTGACGTTGGGTCGCTTCGAGGATGGATGATGGATCGTCGTTTTTGACCTCGATCGGTGTTCCGAATTCGATGGTAAACCGCTCTTCGTCGTTACTGAGGATATACAGGGGGATGATGGCAGCATTGTATTTGTGCGCTAAGACCGCTGGAGTCGAAGTCTGGTAGGTTTTATGGCCAAAAAAAGTGACTTCGACACCGTGTTTGGCATTACTTGCTTGATCGATCATGAGCGATACCGATCCGCCGTTTTTTAAGGTTCGCGCGAGCGATTTGAGAGCACCATTTTTTTCGGAAAGCTCCATCCGATGGCGTTCTCTTCCTTCGATGAGATAAGGGTTAAATTCTGATCGATCGAGCTCTTTGTAAATCGAAGAGACCGGAGTGATGAGGGCGGAGAGAGCAGTGGCTCCAAGCTCCCAGTTTCCAAAATGGGCGGAGATAAAAACGATTCCTCTCCCCTGCGATAAAATTTCATCGACGGCTTCACGATGGGTAAATGACACTTTTTTGGCGAGATCCTCGGCACTGTTCCTCCGATTTTCCATGCTTTGCAATAGATTGAGCGCCAGATTCCGGTAGCAATAATATTCTATACGCTGTTTTTCATCATCACTCAGTGAGTTTTGAAACATAAAATTAAGATTTTGCTGAATGACACGGTTTCGTTTGGCCGCAAGACGATGAACCAGTTCCGCCAAAGTGGTAAAAAGTTTTTTTCTCCCATTTCGGGGAAGGGACATAATGAGTGCATCAAACACTAAAAACAGACGATAAAGCAGCATTTATAAAAGTTCCTTCGCTTTTTGGATCACCAAAGAGGGACTGATTTGTTGAATCGAAAAATCGTGACGATTAATTTTGAGGATATTGACTTTTGAGGGAGATTTAATCCCGATATTGATGGGTGTAGAAAAGATCATCCGCTCGTTGGTCGGCCCAAACAAGGTGATGGAAGGTCGGTTCATCGCCCATGCCATATGAGTCGGTCCGGTGTCATTGCCGATTGTCAAGACACAATGTCCGATGCAGTTCATGAGTTCTCGAAGGGTCATTTTCGGTGCTAGGTACGCACTTTCAGTGTGCTGAGCAATCCACTCGGCATCTCGGCGCTCAGCGTCACTTCCCCAAATGAGGAGTGATGGATAAGGGAGTGCGGAGCAGACGGCGGAAAAATGCTCTTTTGGATAACATTTCGATGGCCAAGATGCCCCGATGACGCAGGCTATCGTTTTTTCTCCTAAACATTCGGGGCGTGATTGCAAGGGAAAGATAGGGTGTTTGTTTCTAATTTGTTGAAGGTCAAACGGGATGTTCAGCGCCTCGGCGATCACTTGAACATTTCGGGTAATGACATTTTGTTCATACGGAATAGATGATGTTGTATGATAAAACCACGTAGCGGCTCTTTCTCGGATACTAGAAGTATCAAAACCGTGTTTATGCCCTTTAAGAAAATAGGTCACGAGCCCCGACTTGAGCAGTCCTTGTGTATCGATGATCGTATCATAGGGGCTTAAGGCACGCAGCTGTTGTACGGTGGCATACAGCAAGGAGAGGTTTTTTTCTTTTTTAATCCGTTTTAAGGGGATGGAAATCACAGAGCGAAGTGAGGGATGATCCTGCAGTAAAGGAGCAAAGGCTTCTTCGACGATCCAATCAATTTGGGCATTTGGATACGCATTATGAATGATTTGGAGGGCAACGGCGGTATTGACGATGTCTCCGAGTGCGCTCAAGCGTACAATGGCAATCTTTAAAGGCGGTTGTTTCATAAGCGTAATAATAGCGTAGCTAAGCTACAATATTCCGATAATCCTCAACACAGGATAAAAAGGAGTTCGGTCGATGTTTGCCAAAGATATACAGCAATTTTCTGAAATTCGTCCCAAGGCAAGAGCCTATTTTTGTTATCTCTTTCATAAAAATCTTCCGAATCATCTCCCTTCTGTATCGATCGAGGCACTTACTGCCCGAATGTTGAAAATTCGAGGCGATCTGCAAGGCCTTGAAGCGATTTACGTCTTGGATGCCAAAGGATTTCAGGTCTCTCCGACGTATCTTAAATCCGGTAAAAAAGAGGTAGAAGGGATCGGACAGCGCCGATCAACCCGTGCGTATTATTATCGTGCGATGCATGAGCGCCGATGTACGATCACCGATCCGTATCCATCATTATTAAATGACGAGCTCACCGTTACCGCTTCTCAACCGATTTTCGATGAGAACGGCGAAGTCGTTTATGTGGTTTGTATGGACATGCCCCTAACCGAAGTATTGAAAATTGCCCATCCGCTTGCCATCGAATCGTTTGCCGGTCGTTTTTTCCGTGCGAATTATGCGCTCTTTTCTGTTGCGTTATCCTTTGTCGCTTTGTTATTGTTTGTCAAAGGGATCGAGAGTTTTCTTGCGTACGGATTCGGTCATGCAGAACGGATCGAGATCAACCATATTTTTGAATCCACCATTCTCTTAACGCTCTCGCTGGCCATCTTCGATCTGGTGAAGACCTTGTTTGAAGAAGAGGTATTAGGAAGGCCCAAACATGACCCATCTTCGGATATGCATAAAACCATGGTGCGGTTTTTAGGCTCGATCATTATCGCTTTGTCGATTGAAGCGTTGATGTTGGTCTTTAAATTCGCGATGACAGCGCCTGAAAAATTGATCAATGCCCTTTATATTATTGGCGGCGTTGCTATGCTGCTGATTGGCTTAGCTGCGTATGTCCGATTGACCCATGGTAAGGAGCGTGAGTGATAGGAATCGTCGATTACCGTATGGGTAACCTAGCGAGCGTGATGAATGCACTCGATCAAGCGGGCGAAAAAGCAACCATCGAATCAGACCCCGATAAATTACACACCTACGATCGGATTATTCTCCCCGGGGTAGGGGCTTTTGCCGATGCGATGGAACATTTGCAAGAACGCGGTATGGATCAGGCAGTGAAAGAATATGCGGCCAGCGGTAAACATCTTTTGGGTATCTGTTTGGGGATGCAGTTGCTGTTCGATTCGAGTGAAGAGTTCGGACCGACGCAAGGGCTCGGTCTGATTTCTGGAAAAGTCGTAGCATTCGATACGACTAAATTTTCCACCCCATTGAAAGTTCCGCACATGGGGTGGAATCGGATGTTTACAAAACAGCATCCGCTGTTTGAGGGGATGGACGAAGCGCATTATCTTTATTTCGTCCATTCCTTTCATGCGGTGTGTGCCGATGAGCAAGACAGTATCGGAGAGAGTGTTTATGGATACCGTTTTACGAGTGCGGTTGCGCATGAAAATGTCATGGGTATTCAGCCGCATCCCGAAAAAAGCCACCAAAACGGCTTAAAAATATTGGAAAATTTTATACGTTTATAGGAGTGTCAGAATGGAAATTCTACCGGCGATTGATCTTAAAGAAGGTAAAGCAGTCCGTTTGACGAAAGGGCTGATGGAGAGTGCAAAGATCTACTCCGACACCCCGTGGGAATTGGTAAAAAAATTTGAAGAGATGGGCGCTAAATGGGTCCATTTGGTCGATTTGGACGGTGCTTTTGCCGGTGAGCCGAAAAATCTTGAACAGATTGGGCAAATCCGAAAAAACTGCAATGTCAAGCTTGAGCTTGGCGGCGGTATTCGCGATGAAGCAACGATTCAGCGTTATATCGAATTGGGGATCGATCGGATTATCTTAGGGTCGATTGCGGTAAAAGACCCTGCGTTTGTGAAAGCGATGGCGGCAAAGTACCCGATTGCGGTCGGGATCGATGCGATTGACGGTTATGTCGCAGTTGAGGGATGGGGTGAAACAAGCTCGATGAAGGCAACCGATTTGGCCAGAGCCTTTGCGGATGCGGGGGTCGAAGCGATCATTTGTACCGATGTGGGGAGAGACGGTACACTTTCTGGCGTAAATGTCGATTTTACCCTTGCAATTGCAGAAGCGAGCGGTATCGCCACCATTGCCAGCGGCGGAGTTCGTGACGGGAGTGATATCGAAGCGTTGAAAGCCACGGGCAAAGTTGCCGGTGTGATTGTGGGAAAAGCGTATTATGAGGGGACCATCGACTTAAAACGCTATCTTTAAACTTTCCGCAAAGTTCGTTTGGCTATCATTGGGTAGTTATTCTGTAAAATTGATTTATTCATAAAAGGATGAACATTGAAATTATTGGTCGTAGATGATAGCTCGACAATGCGTCGTATCATAAAAAACACTTTATCTCGTTTGGGGTACGAAGATGTTTTAGAAGGTGAAGACGGTGTTCAGGGATGGAATATGATGAATGATAATCCGGATATCGGGATGTTGATCACCGACTGGAATATGCCGGAAATGAATGGATTGGAATTGGTTAAAAAAGTACGTGCCGATGCCCGTTTTGTGGATTTGCCGATTATTATGGTCACCACAGAGGGGGGAAAAGCGGAAGTTATTACCGCTCTTAAAGCGGGTGTTAACAACTACATTGTTAAGCCGTTTACTCCACAGGTTCTTAAAGAAAAGCTTGCCGCAGTCCTTGGCACTGAGGGTTGATGCAAGATTACTACTACATGCTGGTGGTCAAACCATCATCCCACCTCGAATTATTTAGCGATTTTTTAGCAGATGTCGTTCCCGTCGGTTTCGAAGAGACCGATGAGGGCTTTATCATACGGAGTGAAGAGGACCTCGAAACGGTATCATGGGGGATCGAACAATTTTGTGAAGCACTTCAGCGCGCCGTCGGCGAGGTGATCGATCTTGAATTGACATTGACCAAAGAACACTGCGATGATTGGATCGCTCAATATCAACAAGCGATTACCCCGATTGAAATCTTTCCCTTTTATATCCATCCAACGTGGGAACTTCCTAAAGAGGGAGCGTTGAATATCGCGATTGATCCGGCATTGGCGTTTGGAACGGGACATCATCCGACGACGGCATCGTGCTTGCGGGCCATAGCATCGTATGTATCGGAAGACAATACGGTGCTTGATGTTGGATGTGGCAGCGGTATCTTGGCGATGGCAGCGTTGAAAAAAGGTGCGATTGTCGATGCGTGCGACACGGATCCGCTTTCAGTCGAAAATGCGACAGTTAATGCGGCACAAAATCATCTTGCTTATCGTTTATTATGGGAAGGGCCTGTTAACGAAACCGATGAAACCTACGATGTCATTGTGGCCAATATTGTGGCGGATGTGTTGGTATTCATTGCCACAGATCTTAAAAAAAGGTTACGCAACGGGGGTAGATTGATACTCTCCGGAATAATGGATAAATATGAAGATAAAGTATTGCGTGCATACCAAGCGTATGAATTAACCGAACGGATAGTCGAGAACGAATGGGTCTCGCTTGTTTTAACGAAAAAGGAAATTGCGCATGGCTAGTCCAGACCAAAACACACCACCTGAAAATAAAAACGGAAATTTTTTCAATCAGAATCCTCTGATCACTTTTGCGATTTTTTCGATTGTTATTATTATGCTGTTTAAGGCGATGATCGGAGATGAAGGGCAACTGAGCGATAAAATCAGTGGGCAAAGCGTTACCCGAACCCAAGAGGTGACCTACGCGGAGCTTAAACGGTTCATCATCAATAAACAAGTGGAAAAAGTTTCGATCGGACAAACCTACATTCGCGCCATCGGAAGCGATTCAAACGGAAAAGTAGCGTACACGACTCGAACGGTGGGAAATGATCCTTCGTTGATCAAGCTTTTGGATGATAATAAAATCAACTATACCGGTTTTAGCGAAAGCAACTGGTTTACCGAGATGTTCGGATGGCTGTTTCCTTTTCTGATCATTATTGCTATATGGATGTTTTTGGCCGGACGTATGCAGCGTAATATGGGAGGCGGTATTTTAGGGATGGGAAGTTCTAAAAAACTGGTCAATTCTGAAAAACCTAAAACGAAATTCGCCGATGTGGCTGGGGTACAGGAAGCAAAAGAAGAAGTTTTAGAGATCGTTGACTTCTTACGTTATCCGGACCGCTATGTGGAACTAGGGGCAAAAATCCCAAAAGGGGTATTACTGGTCGGTAGTCCGGGAACCGGTAAAACACTTCTTGCCAAAGCGGTGGCGGGCGAGGCTGAAGTGCCGTTTTTCTCCGTATCGGGATCGAGTTTTATTGAGATGTTTGTCGGGGTCGGGGCGGCGCGTGTCCGAGATTTGTTTGAACAGGCGAAAAAAGATGCTCCGTCGATTGTTTTTATCGATGAGATCGATGCGATCGGAAAAAGCCGCGCCGCCGGAGGTATGATGGGCGGCAATGATGAACGGGAACAGACACTCAATCAACTTCTTGCCGAGATGGACGGTTTTGGTACCGACACGCCGATTATTATCCTTGCAGCAACCAACCGTCCGGAAGTACTGGATCCGGCGTTGCTCCGACCGGGACGTTTTGATCGGCAGGTGCTGGTCGATAAACCGGATTTCCAAGGGCGTATTGATATTTTAAATGTGCATATCAAAGAGGTCAAAAAAGACACCGATGTGGATTTAGAAGAGATCGCTCGTTTAACGGCGGGATTAGCCGGAGCCGATTTGGCCAATATTATCAATGAGGCCGCACTGTTAGCGGGGCGGAAAAGTCAAAAAACGGTTCGTCAAGCCGATTTGCGTGAAGCGGTAGAACGAGCCATCGCCGGATTGTCTAAAAAAGGGCGCCGTATTGACGAAAAAGAAAAACGTATCGTTGCGTATCACGAAAGCGGACATGCGTTGTTGGCCGAAACGACTAAGGGAGCGCGTAAGGTTTCTAAAGTCTCCATCGTTCCGCGTGGATTGGCGGCACTGGGCTATACCCTTAATACTCCAGAAGAAAACAAATATTTGATGCAACGGCATGAATTGATGGCTGAAATCGATGTATTATTAGGGGGGCGTGCGGCTGAAGAGGTGTTTATCGGAGAAATTTCGACCGGTGCGGCAAATGATTTGGAACGTACTACGGATATCTTGAAATCGATGGTTCAGATGTATGGGATGAGCGATGTTGCAGGGCTGATGGTTCTTGAAAAGCAACGAAGCAGTTTCTTGGGCGGGGGGATGACCCAAGCACGAGAATACAGTGATAAAATGGCTGAGGGGATGGACGATTTCATTAAGACAACGTTAGCCGAGCGCTATAATGCCGTCAAAGAACGACTGGAAGAGTATCGTCAGGCAGTTGAAAAAATGGTTGAACTCCTTTATGAAAAAGAGAATATCACGGGTGAACAAGTTCGCGCTATAATAGAAGAGTTTGAAACGGCGAATCATATTCCCACCAAATTAGAACCTAAAAAAAGTGAGCCGAAAAACACAGAAGCATCTGATTCTGAAGCTTAGGAGATAACCCTATGAGTATGCAAAGCGATACGTTTATCCTGTCTAAAAAAGGGTGGCTGATCACCGTATTTGTTGCGACTCTTTTTTTGTTTTTTACGATGACGGAGCTTCATCTTTTTCAGTTTATGACGGGAGCGCTCCTTTTAGTGCTGCTTATTATTTTTCGTAATCCTGAGCGTAATACGACGATCAATGAAACGTTTTGTGTGGTCAGCTGTTGCGATGGGATTGTACTGGGGATCGAGGATACGATTATTCATGAACATGCTATGAAAAAAATTACAATATTGAATTCGTTATGGGATGTTTCTATGCTTCGAGCCCCTTTTGATAGTGCTGTCGAAGGATATCAGATCCGTCATGGCGTTTCGCTGGCGTTGAATAACCCTTTAGCGGAAGAGTTGAACGAAAAATGCGTTATCCATTTTCGCTCTTTACGAGGGGACGATGTTTACATCGAGCACATGAATGAACAAAGCTATTTCGATCTTATGATCGACCTTGAAGAGGGCGATCGTCTGAAAGAGGGGACCAGATACGGTTTCTTGGCCAAAGGAAAAACGGTTGTCTATCTTCCTGCTCACGCAGATGTATTGCTACATCACGGAAGTGATTTAAAAGCCGGGGAAAGCGTGATCGCGCGATTGGAACGATCATCCGTTTCATAATGCGTGATAACGGTTGCTTTCAGTAGCAAGTTTATCGGTATCGATACTGAAATCGAAGATTGACGATTTAAATCCGGTGTTCCCCATTTTTCTAAATTGTATGACCGCTGCCGGATAATTTTCGACTTGCATGTACAGCAACCCAAGCGCATAACGGTTTTCAAGGTAATTTGGATTTTTCATTTTAGACAGTTCGAGTAACGGTATCGCATTTTCATAATGCTCCGATGCAATGGCGGCAGAAGCTCCCATGAAGAGCGTTTTTTCATCTTGAACTTTATGGGTGTCAATGACTTGATTGTACAGCGCGTATGATTTTTCAAACGATTGATTATAAAAATGGGCGAGTGCAAGAGCCGAGGTAATATCAGAGGTATTGGAAGCGGTAGTCTGTAATTTATCCTCGAGACGATTGATTAACGGCGTCAGCATACCGGTGATGGCTGCCATTTGAATTCCTCGTTCTCGAGAGAGTTGAGGACCGTAGTACAAATCGTTATACGAAAAATTTTGTTTTCGCAGATAGCTTTGTGCGGCTAGAGCGTACGCTTTTGGGCTCATCTCTTTGAATGCTGAATCGATGTAGAGCATATGAGGAAGAATATCGTTAGGCTGTAGCTGGATCAATTTTTTAGCCGCAGCACGTGTATTGGAATCCATATTGAGATTTTGGCTGATAATGATATTCATGGCGAGATAAAGAGGACGTGCTTTATAGCGGTTGTCCAGCCATCGGCTTGCTGCAGGGTAATTGTTTTCACTGATTGAGAGAAGGGTTCGGTAAAGATCCATTTCTTCGTTCTCTTGTTCTTGAGCGAGGCTCTCTTTAAGAATGGATATGAGTTTTGGATTCTTCTTCGAACAAAGCTCGGCACTCATGATAGCAAAAATACCGGAGAGATAGTTTTTTGCATCGAGGTGATAACCTCGTAAAAAATGTTCATACGCATTCGTATAATCACCCATTTGGGCACAGGTTAATCCCATGTTATACTGTAAAACAGAATGCTGGGGATGAGAAGCGAGAAGCTTTCCGAATTCTTTATTACTCTCTCGCAGGCGAAACTGTAGTGCTTTTTGTATCGCAAACGCAATACCGTAATCGATTCCCGATGCGTTAATACTTTTTTCCAGATACTCTTTTGCCGTTGCCGTGTCATCGATGTAGATATTGGCATTTCCTTTTTGTAGATAGCCGAGCGTTTGAGTGGCGTTAAAAATCTTATACGGGGCAAAGTAGAAAATATTTTGATAGGTTTGCTTGTGATCCGAAGCAATTTTCTTACGGTACTCTTTTTGAATGGAATCGGGATGAAACAGCTCCGGTTTCAAGGTGACTTTAATCGGGTAAGGGGTATAGGCTTGGTCGGGATAGGTTTCGACTACACTTTTTAATAGTGCAGAGGCTTCGAGATGTTGTCCGAGTTTCAGATCCACGAATGCGAGCGCTAGAGTCTCTTCGATCGGTTTTGGATTATGGATAATTGCGTTGCTGAGATGTTTTTTTGCTTCGGTGAGATTTCCGGTATTGGCATAGAGGGTTCCTAGGGCAAATGCATTCTTCTCTTCACTGATCGATTCAAGCGAGGCAATTGCACCTTTAAAGTTTTGATACAAGGTATTGATGGCGGTTTTCAGATGACTTTGTATGGTTGGATACTCTTCCGTCGTCGGGTGATTGAGGGCACTCAGCGCTTCGTAATAGTGTCCTTTGTAATAATGGATCAGAGCATAATAGTACGAATACATCGGTGAATTCGTTTCGTTGATGAGATACGCTTGGGCAAGATCGATGTAGTAGTTAAAATTATCGGGTTGTTTGAGATGTAATGAACAAACGGCGGCATTAATCGCACTTACGCAGCGGTTTTCACTATTGGCAATCGAACGTTTGAAGTTTTGCAAAGCTCCTTCGTATTCTCCCCCTTTGAGCTGAACGACACCAAGATTGTATTGGGAGATAGCCTCGGAATAAAGCGCGATTTGTTCAAATAGTTTTAATGCTTCGGCTTGATTTCCATTGGCATAAAGCTCATTGGCACGGTTAATCATCTTTTCCAATTCACTTGGATCGATTTTACTATCTTGAGTGGGAACTTTTTTTAGCGGGGCCTCATAGACCGCTTCTTCGTCGTGTGATCCTGAAGAGAGCAGAGCAAAGGTAATCCCTCCCCCTGCAAGGAGAAGTACCAATACTCCGGCCATAATAATGATTGTTTTTTTGGATGAGGATCCCTTTTCTTCGCTGGGGGCATTGGCGGTTGAAGAGGAGGCTGCTTCCGCATTTGTGGCATCGGCCTCTTCGATAATGATAATCTCTTCGTCGGCTAATTGCTCGTCTGCCATAGGATCTCTTTAGTGGTTAGAGGTATTTTTGCAAAACCACCGGCATGGCGATGGTTCCATCTTCTTGCTGGAAATTTTCCATAATAGCTATCATCGTCCGTCCGACGGCTAAACTTGAGCCGTTTAGTGTGTGGGCAAGGAGATTTTTCCCCTCTTCTTTGTATCGAATTTTTGCGCGTCGCGCTTGAAAATCTCGTGTATTCGAGACGGAACTGATTTCGCGGTAGGTATTTTGCCCCGGAAGCCATACTTCCAGATCGACCGTTTTAGCAGCCCCAAATCCAAGATCTCCCGTGCAGAGTGTAACAAGACGGTGAGGAAGTCCGAGTGCAGCGAGAAGATCGGACGCACAGGCGACCATTTCGTCAAACACGGTGTCGCTTTGATCGGCACGGGTGATGGCGACAAGCTCGACTTTGTGGAATTGGTGCTGGCGGATCATACCGCGGACATCCCGTCCGCCGCTTCCCGCCTCTTTTCGGAAACATGACGTATAACCGGTCATCTTGATCGGAAGCTCCGTAGCGCTCAGGATTTCGTCTTGATAGAGATTGGTGAGTGGTACTTCGGCGGTGGGGATGAGATAGAGCTCTTCCTCTTCGACTTTGAAAAGATCATCTTCAAATTTCGGAAGCTGTCCTGTCCCTTCCAAAGCACGGCGGTTGACGAGCATCGGGACACTCACCTCTTCAAATCCCCGTTCACGGTTGAAGTCGAGCATGAAATTGATGAGGGCTCGCTCCAGTCGGGCGCCCATACCGCTCACGACGCTAAAGCGGCTTTTCGCCAGTTTCACACCGCGCTCAAAATCGATCCAGCCGTTTTGCTCCGCGAGTTCCCAGTGTTCTTTGGGGGTGAAGTTAAATGTCGGAGGGGTGAGCACCTTAGCGATCTCGACGTTGCTCTCTTCGTCCTCTCCATCGGGCACATTGGCATCAGGGATATTCGGGACGCGCATGATGATCGCATCGAGCGCTTCTTCGGCGATGCGTTGCGCTTCTAAGAGATCGTTGAGTACAGCTTTATTGGTATCCACTTCGGTTTTAAGCTCACTGACGTCTTTTCCCTCTTTTTTATACTGACCGAATAGGCGGCTAAGCTCGTTTTGTTTAGCTTGGAGGGTCTCGTAGGCTGCTTTGGCACTTTTTAGGGTTTCGTTGGTAGATTTCAGCTCTTTGATCGTCTCGGCAGAGACTTTTTTGCGCATCAGTGCGGCTGCGGTTTCGTCAAAATTTTTTTGGAGAAGTTTTACATCGATCATAAAGGGTCATTCCTACGGATAAATAATGATCGATTATAGCCAAAAGAGGCTGAAATATTTACAAGCGATAGTTTAAAGTGTATAATTGTCCATATAATTGGAGGTATAAAATGTCTAAGTATGTCAATGTTACCAAAATGAGTATTACCCTCGATAACGATGTGGTAGCAGAACTCAATGCCATCGCCAAAGAACTGAATGAAAAAAAGAGTCATGTGATCGAGAATGCGCTGATGCTTTATTTTGATATGCTGGATGAAAAACTCTCCGATAAGCGTTTAAAAGAGGTCGAATCGGGTAGTGTCACGCCGATCAAAGCGGAGGACGTCTGGAAAGAGCTCGGACTCTAATCAATGTATGCGATAGAGTTTCTCCCCTCGGCGAAAAAAGAGCTTGCCGAACTCGATTTTGTGATCCAGAAACAGCTCAAAGAAAAAATTCTTTTACTCGCTTCCGAACCTGTGACCCTCAAAAACAATATCAAACCCCTCAAAGGGGAATACAGCGGAAAATTCCGCCTGAGAGTAAGAGATTATCGGGTGATTTTTCAGATCGTGGATGAAAAGGTGCTGATTCTCATTGTCCGTATCGGACATCGAAAAGAGGTCTATTAGCTCAAAATCGCCTTCGCGAGTTCAAACTGGTTGGCCGTCATGATGTGGATTTTCGGATGGAGGGCTTTGAGCTCTTCGAAAAGGTTTTTGCTTAACTCGAATCCTACTTTATACTCTTCTTCCGGGCTGATGTGCGACGCGGCTTCGAGCGCATCCACCCACTCGTGTGGGACATGGATCCCCGGGACGTTCTCATCCAAAAATCGTGCGGTACGGAGTTTCGTAATCGGAAAATAACCCAAAATCAGGACACAGCTTCCGTTGGACTCTTTATTGGCATGCTCCATCATTTCAAGAAGCAGTTTGGCAATTTCGAGATCATAGACGGGTTGGGTGACGATACCGATCGCTCCGTGAGAAACTTTTTTAGTCATTTTCTTTTGCAGGGCTGTGTTGTTTTTGGAATACGAATCGATGACGGCGAAAGGGTAAATCTCCTCTACCGGAACGGCAAGTTTTTGCTCTGCCATATCGACTCCGCGATTGAGGGTCGTAATGATGTCCAGCAACAGGTTACTATTGCCTTCAAATACCCCTTTGGCATGCGGCTGATCGGAATAATGGGCGCTGTCTCCGGTAAGCGCTAAAATGGCACGAACACCGGCTTCATTACCCCCAAGCAAATCACTTTGAAGGGCGATGCGGTTACGGTCACGCATACTCATGGTCGCCAAAGTCGGAAGATTAAATCGGTTTTGGAGCATTTGGGCAGCGAAGAGGGCATTATATTTGAGTTTGGCAAGAGGATTGTCAGTGGTACTAAATCCATCCACCAGTTTATCCAGACCCAAAGCAGCGATTTTTTCGATGGTCGGCGAAAACTGGGCGGAACGTGAGGGGGTCGTCTCTAAGGTGATGTAGGTGTCGTGACGGAGTTTATGAATAAATGATTCGAACAAAAGCTACCCTTCGATATAATTGCATCATTATAACAAAGAGGATAGTGTCTTTTGATAAAGTTAGCCGTATTTGATTTTGATTCCACATTGATGGATGGAGAAACGATCGATTTTTTTGCTCAGGCTCTGGGAATCGGTGAACAGGTTTCTGCGATTACCGAGCGGGCGATGAACGGGGAGCTCGATTTTTTCGAATCGCTTCAACAGCGTGTTGGATTGCTTCGAGGCCTTGAATTTAGCAAAGTGGAAGAGATCTGCCATAACTTGCCGTATATGCCGGGGGCGGTTGAAACCATCGCCGAACTGAAAAAACGGGATATCAAAGTGATCTGCTTCAGCGGAGGGTTTCGAACGGCAACCGGATATGCCAAAAATATTCTCGGGTACGATGCCGATTTTTCCAATATTCTGCATGCCAAAGAGGGAAAATTGACCGGACTGGTCGGCGGAGACATGATGTTTAATTATTCCAAAGGGGATATGCTGACACGTCTTCAGGGATTGTTTGGGATCAGCGAAGAAGAGACGATGGTTGTGGGCGATGGCGCAAATGATCTTTCGATGTTTGCCCATGCCGGTACACGGGTGGCGTTTTGTGCCAAAGAGGTTCTTAAAAAAGAGGCAAATGTCGTGATCGAGACGAAAGACCTCACTCAAATTATCGCAAAGGTGTTTTAATGCTCGAAAATTCTTTATGGTTGCGTTACAACCCTGATAAAACGATCCGTGAGGTATTGGCACGCCTGTATGAATGCAGTGCCGTCGAGATCAGTGATGATGAGAGAGAACTGTATGCTTCCTTGAAACGCCATTTAACGAAAAAAGAGTTTCGGATGATCATGATGAATGAAGCGGGACTCAGTGCTGAAAAGATAGCTGCTGAGGTCGGCTTGGAAGGTGAAGCGCTCAAAAAAGCCCAATATAAGGCGTATCGAAAAGTCCGCCAGGACAAAATTCGTCTGGAAGTACGAGCGAATAAACCTAAAGAAGCGGACGTAGGTGAAGAAGAATAGAATGGTTTTTTTAATCTTCTATTAATGCTTCATTTATCTTTATGGGGTATAATACTAGGAAATTTACATTAAATTTACACTAAAAAGGAACAATATGATGAAATCAACTTCATATTTCCTTGCGGCATTGGTTGCTGTTGGGATGATGGGTACGACTGCATCTGCGGACATCAAAAAAGGTCAAAAAACCTATTTGAAAACATGTAAAAACTGTCATGGTAACGGTACTAAAGGTGCTGCTATGCATACACAAGACGAGTGGGAAGAGCTTTTCGCCAATGGCGGAGCTAACATCATCAAAAAGCATGCCGGTACTAAAGCTGAGCCATACTTCAATGGAGCCTTCAAAGAGAGTGCTCAAGATTTGAGAGATTTCTTGTTTGAGTATGCTTCCGATTCAGGCAACGTCCCTTCGTGCGGCTGATACTTTGATCGCCTCTTCGGAGGCAATTTTTCTCTTCTTTTCTCTTCTATTAGAACTACATTAAAACTATTAATCAGTTAGATCATTAAACACCTTTGGATGTGTCGATAGGTTACAATCATCTTTACTTATCCATGAAAGGATCAATGATGAAGATCGTGATATGCGGAATGAACGGTTTTGTGGGGAGTGCTTTGGAACATTATTTTTCGTCCAAAGGCGATACGGTGGTGCCGCTGAGTATTCGCTCATCTACGACGATCGAGTCGATTGTTCCGATACTGGACAATGCGGATGTAGTGATCAATCTAGCCGGAGCCAATATACTGGGGCGATGGACGAAAGAGTATAAAGCATTGCTGCGCTCAAGCCGTCTAGAGACCACGAACAAGCTGGTCGAGGGATTGTCCAAATGTGCTCATTCTCCTCGTATGCTCTTAAATGCTTCAGCTGTTGGAATTTATGATGCGGATCATCAGCATGATGAGTATTCTCGCCATTTCAGTCACAATTTTCTAAGCACATTGGTTCAAGACTGGGAAGCTGCCGCGATGAAGGCGAAAAACATCGGTGTTCGAGTCTGTGCTATGCGCTTTGGGGTAGTGTATGGCATCGGAGGGGGAGCGATGGAAAAAATGCTTGTCCCCTTTAAATTGGGACTCGGAGGAAAAATGGGCGATGGTTTCCAGATGATCTCTTGGATTCATATCGATGACTTAGTCCGTGCATGTGACTTTTTGATTCAAAATGAATCGATTCAAGGGGCGGTTAATTTTACCGCGCCGGAGCTCATTTGCAATCTTCAGCAGACCAAAAAAATGGGGCAGTATTTGCACCGTCCCACGTTTATGAGCATGCCTGCATGGTTGGTGAAGGTGATATTTGGAGAAGGCTCTGTGGTGATGCTTGAATCCAAAGAAGCGTATCCTCGGATTTTACAGGATGCGGGATTTGTGTTCACGTATCCTACATTTGACAGTGCGATGGAGCAAATTGTTCACGCCCAAGGGTGAGTAGTTCTTCATCAAGGCGATAGGGGTGAAGCGCGACTTCATCGATCGTTTTGACATTAAAATGGCTTTTGGTATAGCAGATGATTCCATTCGGATGTCCGCTGAGCAAATTATCGATCGCATAAGTGACAAATTGATAGGCCATTAACCGATCGTAGACACTCGGGTTTCCTCCTCGCTGAATATGCCCCAGCACACTTACGCGCGATTCAAATCCTAATTTTTTTTCAAACCACGCCGAAATCTCTTGTGTATTGTTCAGAGCTTCGGACACTATCACGATGAAATAGTCACGCCCTTTCTCAATTTGGGAGCGAAAACACCCTTCATATTTGGTGTACTCAACGGTAAGTTCGGGGATAAGACACATCTCGGCTCCCGAGGTAAGTGCAGAGACTAGTGCGAGATATCCGCAGTTACGCCCCATGGTTTCAATCACAAAAGCCCGTCGGAAGGAAGAAGCGGTATCACGGATCGAATCGATAGCATTTTTGATGACATTGAGGGCGGTATCAACCCCTAAGCAGTAATCGGTTCCGTTAATGTCATTATCGATGGTGGATGGGATACCGCAAAAGGCAATTCCGCTCTCATGATAAAAGCGTTCCATCCCTCGAAAACTTCCATCCCCTCCGAGTACAACCAGCATGCTAATGCCATGAGTGTGTAAATTATCCGCCGCGATTTTGCGAAAGGAGGGATCCAAAAAACGTTTGGAGCGGGCGGAACCTATTTTGGTTCCCCCCCGTGTAATGACCCCTCCGACATCGGAATAGTCGGCACGTTTAATGGTATTGTCGATCAGCCCTTCATAACCGTGATAGACCAGATAGGGTTCCATCCCTTTGATAAAGGCATATTCGACAAATCGTTTGAGTGCAGGGTTCATTCCTGAAACATCTCCACCGGAGCAAAGAATCGCTATTTTTTTCTTCATGATTACTACTCTGGATAACAAATTTCTCGATTATAGCACGGAAAAGTGTGGGTTGATTCAAGCTTGCTTTTTAGGGGAAACTAGAAAAATTTCCACAAGAGAAGAGAGGGCACCGACAAACACAAGGGTAAATCCGGTCGGAAGGTCTGCGTAAAAGGCGAGCATAACTGAAAAAAGGGAAAATTATGGAGCGAATTATAGTGAATGGTATGCTGTTTGCTTGAAAAAATGAAATTTATAATTGAGAAGGTTTGGCTATGATTAAGAAAATTTGCGCATTCAGTTTAGCAATGAGTGTTTCCCTGTGGGGTGGAATCGATAAGCAGGAATTAGATAATTTAAAAATCGGGGCATTGGTTGTCAAAGATTTGAATAATCGGCATGTTCTGTATGAAAAAGAGGGGGATAAGCGGGTCAGCCCCGCAAGTTTGACCAAAGTGATGACCGTTTTACTCGCGATCAAGAGCGGACGGATGAATGAACCGGTGACCATAACACGTGAAATGACGAAAGTGGAACCCACGATTGCGAACTACAAGCGAGGTGATGTCATTTTGATGTCCGATCTCGTCAAAGCGGCGATGATCAAATCCGATAACGATGCGGCCAAAGCGATCGCAATCACCGTAGGGGGAAACGAAGAAAACTTTGTCGCAATGATGAATAAATATGCCCACGCGATCGGGATGCGAAATACCCATTTTAGCAATCCGTGTGGGTATGATGGCAAAGATCATTATTCTACGCCCAATGACTTGCTGAAATTGAGTGAGTTTGCGATCCGTAACACAACGTTTAATGCAATCAGTAAACTCAATGAACACACCTACTATTCGCTTAATAAACATAAAAAGTTTTATGCTTATACTCACAATCGCTTGCTGAATCGATATTCGTACGCGGTAGGGATTAAGACAGGATATACCTCGAAAGCAGGTCCGTGTTTGATTGCTCGCGCTAAAAAAGACGGGAAGGATTGTCTGATCGTGATGATGAACGCCAAAGAGGATCGCTGGAAAACGGCGAAGAATATTTTCGAGAAAGTGTTAAACAGCTAAATAAGTTTTGATAAACTCTTCGTAGCGCTCTTTTTTCTCTGCAAACGCCATCGCGGCATGAGCGGGTGATGTGGAAGGGAGGAGCACTTTTTTTATATCCATATCTTTAAAATACTTCATAAACAGATCATGGCTTTTTTTCCCCGTAAACGCGAGTACTTGGATATTGGGATACGCTTCTAAGAGTTTTTCAAAATCATTCGGTATGCAGTTTTTGAGGTTTGTATCGCTCGAATTACTCCGCTCGCAACTGCCAATGACATCCCACAGACCGATTCCCTTTTTAAGAAAAAACGCTTTTTTCACTTCGTTGGATTCCAATTTCACAGCAAAAACCGACTCCATAATCGGCCAAAAGGCATTGCGCGGATGGGCATAATAAAAGGATTGTTCAAACGACGCGATACTGGGAAAACTGCCCAAAAAAAGGATACGAGTATTGTGATCGAGGAGTGGGGGAAAGGGGTGTTCATACGTACTCATGCTAAAACTTTACCTTACCTTAAAACATATTTAGCTAAAATTCCGCCACTAATTTTGCCAAAGGATTGCCATGAAGCGCGCATTGCTAAGCGTCAGCGACAAAAGCAACATCGTTGAATTCGCCAAATCACTTATCGGAAACGGATACGAGATTATCTCTACGGGCGGAACGTATAAGATGTTAAAAGATGCGGGAGTAGCCGCGATCGAGATTGATGAAGTGACCAAATTCCCAGAGTGTTTTGAGGGACGTGTAAAAACATTGAACCCCTACATCCACGGTGGTATTTTACACCGCCGTGACAAGCAATCACACCTGGATCAAGCTAAAGAACTGGGTGTCGAAGCGATCGATTTGGTCTGTGTCAACCTCTATCCGTTCAAAGCGACGATCGAGAAAACCGACGACTTCGAAGAGATCATCGAAAACATCGACATCGGTGGGCCGGCGATGGTGCGCTCTGCGGCTAAAAACTTTGACAGCGTGATCATCCTGACTGATCCATCCGATTATTCATTGGTGCTTAATGCCATTGCTAAGGGTGAAAATACGGTTGAATTCCGCCGTGATCTGATGATCAAAGCATATGAGCATACGGCAGCATACGACAGCATGATCGCCAACTACATGAACAAACGGTTCAACAACGGTATGGGCGCTAAACAATTTATCGTCGGGAACAAAGTGATGGATACCCGTTACGGTGAAAACCCGCACCAAAAGGGTGGATTGTACGAGTTTGACGCGTTTTTCTCTAAAAACTTCAAAACTCTCAAAGGGGAAGCGAGTTTCAACAATCTGACGGATATCAGCGGTGCAGTAAAAATTGCGGCGGCGTTTGGGGATGAGAATGCGATCTGTATCGTTAAACACGGTAACCCCTGCGGCTTCGCGATCCGTGACAATCTCCTTGATGCCTATACGGAAGCGCTTAAGTGTGATCCTATTTCTGCATTTGGCGGTGTCGTTGCGGTGAATGGCGTTGTGACCAAAGAACTCGCGGAAAAGATGAACGAAATGTTCCTTGAAGTCGTCATCGCAGGGCGAATCGATGCGGAAGCTCAGGCAGTATTTGAACCGAAAAAGCGTCTTAAACTGTTTGAATACGGAAGTGAGCGTATTACGCTCAGCAACGATGCGATCGATTTCAAACACATCGACGGCGGTTTCGTCTTCCAAGACGCGGATCGTGTCGGAGCCGATGAGGTTAAAAATGCTAAATTGGTGACCAAGCACACGGCAAGTGCAAGTGAGCTCAAAGACGCAGAAATCGCGTATAAAGTCGCGTCATTGACCAAATCAAACTGTGTCGTCTATGTGAAAAACGGCGCGATGGTGGCTGTGGGCATGGGGATGACCTCTCGTGTCGATGCTGCGCGTTGTGCGCTCAAAAAAGCCGAAGAGATGGGCTTGGATGTGAGCGGTTCGGCGCTTGCTTCCGAAGCATTTTTCCCATTCCGTGATTCGATCGATGCGGCAGCAGGCGCGGGAGTTAAGACCGTTATTCAGCCGGGTGGTTCGGTTCGTGATGAAGAGGTCATTGCGGCGGCGGACGAGCATGGGATGTCTTTGTACTTTACCGGGATTCGTCACTTCCTCCACTAATATGAGTTGCGTCTATTGGACGCAATGCCAAATCCTCTTTAAGCTCCTGTATTACTCTCTTTTTGTTTTAACCTTGATTGACATAGACTCAATATTAATGCTATAATTTTTCTAAATTAATTATTCATAATCGATGAAACAGGGAATATTATGTCGAAAAGTTTATATACGACGTTAGAATTATCACCCGGCGCGAGTGATGCTGAGATCAAAAAAGCGTATCGTCGTCTTGCACGTCAATACCATCCCGATGTCAATAAAGACCCCGCGGCCGAAGAGAAATTTAAAGAGATTAATGCTGCTTATGAAGTTTTGAGCGACAAAGAGAAAAAAGCGAAATACGATCAATTCGGGGATTCAATGTTCGGCGGTCAAAATTTTCATGATTTTGCGCGTGGGCAGGGGGGTAACGTCAATATGGACGATATCTTGCGCAATATCTTCGGTCAAGGCGGCTTCGGCGGAGGCGGTTTTGGAGGCGGAGGCTTCGGCGGTTTCGGCGGAGGCGGTTTTGGGGGCGGAGGCTTTGGTGGAGGGATGAACCTTGATATCGATGCCAATGTCACCGTGCCGTTTAATGTTGCGGTGCTTGGCGGTAAACACGCGATCAATTTTTCTGGTGAGAGTTTTGATATCAAAATTCCCGCCGGGATTAAAAATGGTGAAAAACTTCGGGTTCGTGGAAAAGGGAAAAAACATGGCTCTCAGAGCGGTGATCTGTACCTTAAAATAGAAATCGCTTCCAATCCTGATTACACACGTGAGGGGGATAATCTGGTTAAAAGTTTTAATGTTCCCCTCTATGCCGCTCTTTTCGGGGGTAAAGTGGTGGTGCAGACACTCGAAAAAGAGGTGACCCTCAAAGTACCGGAGAATACGAAAAACGGTCAGCGTTTCCGGCTTAAAGAGATGGGGGTCATGAACCGCCAGACCAACGTTCGGGGAGATTTGTATCTCAATGCCAATATCATCCTTCCCCCTGTCGAAAAAATTGATCCCGATTTAGTCGAGCAGATGAAAAAATCCCTTCCGCAGGAGTAGAGTATGCACCATTTTGACGAACCGGTTTATATGATCAGCATTGTTGCGAAGATTTTGGATATCCATCCTCAAACCCTTCGTCAGTATGAGCGGGAAAACCTGATTACCCCCTCAAGATCGGATGGACGTATCCGTCTCTATTCTCAGCGCGACATCGAGAAGATCAAAACGATCCTCCGTCTCACTCGTGAGCTGGGGGTAAACCTAGCCGGTGTCGATGTTGTGATGCGGCTGAAAGATAAGATGGAGATGATGGAGCAAGAGCTGGGTGAAATGCGTGCTGAACTCAGTCGTATGCGAAGTGCTTCAAGCGTTCCACCTGAAAAATCGCTTGTGACCAAACGGAGCATTTATGAAATGGTGATTTTCGAAGACGATCTGCTCAAATAAATGGGTGAATCGCTTAATCCTATGATCCACGAGAGCTGGAAAGAGGCGTTAAAAGAAGAGTTTGCTCATCCCTACATGGCAGAACTCAAAGCTTTCTTACTCGAAGAGAAAAAGCACTACACCATCTTCCCGCGGGGAAGTTATATTTTTAATGCCTTTAACTCCACTCCGCTCGATCGGGTAAAAGTGGTCATACTCGGGCAAGACCCCTATCATGGGCAGGGTCAGGCGCACGGACTTTCATTTTCCGTCCAGCATGGGATCAAGCTTCCCCCGTCTTTACAGAATATTTTCAAAGAACTCGTCGATGATATCGGTTGTGCGTTTCCTACAAGCGGTGATCTGAGTCCATGGGCGCAGGAGGGGGTATTACTTCTCAATACTCTCCTTACGGTACGCTCGGGTGAGCCGTTTTCGCATAAAGAGAAAGGATGGGAAAGATTTACCGATCAGGTGATCTGCGCATTGAGTGAACGGAGAGAGAATATCGTCTTTATCCTCTGGGGTGCACCGGCGCAGAAAAAAGCCTCTCTCATCGATGCGCGTAAACATTGTATCCTCAAAGCCCCGCATCCTTCACCGTTATCTTCATATCGGGGATTTTTCGGCTCTAAGCCTTTTAGTTCGGCCAATCGGTATTTGGAGTCCAATGGGATAAAAGCGATAGAGTGGTGTTTGTAAGCGTTATGGCACTCTAAATGTCGCAACGATCGGTAAATGATCAGAATATCCCTCACCCAGATGATGTTTTGGTTTTTTACGGCTTTGTTGCCAGCGGTACGGTTTGCCTTTGTAAAACAGATACGGTTTTTCAAACCGTTTAAAACTCCCCACCACGTATTCGATCCCTTTACCATCAGCCAGAGCCGGAGAGATGATCATGTTATCCAGCGCTTCGTTATGCCCTCGGAATTCATGGCTCCATCGATCATAGCTATCGACCTCATACCAGAGATTATAGAGACAATCATCGCACGATTTTAGAGTAGAGAGGGTGATGGGATTTTGATCCTTATCGATGGTTTTTAAGATGTGGTTGATCCCCGTGATTCCCGCCGTATCATTATGCTTACGGCTTCGAACAAACGTTTTGTACTCTTCATAGTCGGAGTTGAAATCCCCTAACAGTACATACGGTTCATCTTTATCCAAAGAGCGGATAAGGCGTTTGAGTACTTTGGCGCTTTCGATTCGCATGCTCTCCGGCCCACTTTTGGATTTCCAGTGGTTGACATAGATGCGCAGACGTTTTCCGTTGATACTTACTTTAGCCTCTAAGATATCTCGATAGGCTCGATGGGAATTGACCGAATGACTGAGGGGAGCTATGATCGGATAGCGGCTGAGCAGTGCGGTAGCGACGGTGGTGTTTTTCGCGCGGGCGAAGGCATAGTATTGATAATAGAGCCCTTGACGGTTGAGCTCGGCTTTAAGATCTTTGAGTGCGCTCTCCGATTCGATTTCTTGCAGACCGATGATGTCGGCACCGATATCTTTGATCACTTGGGCAGTGTTGCGGAGTTTTATCCGGTACATCTCATCCGTCCATCCGGCAGTTCCATTGGGGATGTATTCGGGGTATTCATTCCCCGCATCATTCATATCGAAGAGGTTTTCGACGTTGTAGCTGGCTATTTTCATTTCACTACCTCCCAAAAAAGTGATAAAAAGAGTTATTAGTAAGACAATACGCATTATTCGATCCCGCTAAGACGTAAAAGATTGGTAGTTTCGCATTCGCGGCCCATCATTTCGATGAACAGTTCCTGCATGCTTTGGCTTCCCCCTTTGCCTAAAATGACCTCTTTGTATTTACGGGCGAGTTCAGAGCCGAATACACCCTCATCAACGATGGCATAATAGGCATCAGCGCTGAGGACTTCTGCCCATTTGTAGCTGTAATACCCTGCGCTGTATCCACCACTGAAGATGTGGCTGAAACTGTTTTGAAATTTATTGTAACTCGGCGGTTTGATGAGCGAGGTGCGCTGTCGAATCGAATTCAGAAGGGTTTGTACGTCGTCTCCTTGGTAAAGGCGTGAATGAAGCTCGAAGTCAAACAGGGCAAATTCGAGCTGACGAAGCATGAACATGGCACTTTGGAAATTTTTGGCTCGGATCAATTTGGCGATCATCTCGTCGCTGAGGACTTCTTTGGTCTCATAATGGCGGGCGAAAAGCTTCAGTACTTTCGGTTCATAAGCAAAGTTTTCGAGAAATTGGGAGGGGAATTCGACCGCGTCCCACTCGACCCCGTTGACCCCGCTGACCCCATGCTCTTTCACAAGGCTAAGAAGATGATGGAGGGTATGCCCCATTTCATGAAACAGCGTGACCACATCGTCATGGCGCAAAAGGGAGGGAGACGTGTCTGAGGAGGGTGGAAAATTACAGACGACAAACGCGCTGGAGAGATGCAGATTTCCCTCCGTATCTTCGTGATGGGTTTGAAAATTATGCATCCATGCCCCGCCTTTTTTGTCTTTTCGCGCTTCAAGATCAAAATAGACGCGTGAGCGAAGGATGTCTCCTTCATACACATCATAGGCGCTTGCTTTATCGTTCCATAGAGGGATGGTTTGTTTCACAAATCGGATACCAAAGAGCTGTTCAAGAAAGGTAAACATCCCCTCAATAACACTGTGCTGTTCAAAATAGGGGCGGTATTCTTCTTCATCGATGTCGTAGCGTTCTTGTTTGAGTTTTTCCGAGTAATAGGCGCTGTCATAGCTTTGCAAGTCGATATTGCCGGCAAAAGTACGGAGCTCTTCGAGCTCTTGCTGCCCTTGGGCGTAAGAGGCATCAATGAGATCATTGAGAAATTTGAGAACGCTTTGGGTGTTGGGTGCCATTTTGGAGGCAAGCGAGTATTCGGAATAGTTGTTAAATCCGAGCAGGGATGCACTCTCTTGACGCAATGCCATCAGCTCATCGATGATAGCGGCATTTTGGGGAGCGCGAGTGGTGTAGGCACGATAGAGCTCTTCGCGAATGGAGCGGGAAGGGCCATAGGTCATGTAGGTGATGTAGGAGGGCCCTTGGAGGGTGAAACGGTATTTCGTCACCCCGTCTTCTTCAAACATTGCCTCTTCCAGATCGCTTTGTGGAATTCCCTCAACATCGGCAGGATCGGTAATGATTTTTTCATAGGCGTTGGTGGCATCGAGAAGGTTTTGCGAAAAATCGTTGGTCAGCGTACTTTTGCGCAGATTAATCTCAGCCAGTCGCTCTTTTGACGCATCATCGAGATGAGCACCGGAGAGTTCGAAATGGAGAATATTGAGATCCAGTATTCGGCGCTGTTCGGTCGTGAGACGGTCGTATTCATTGGCTTTGACGGTTTTAAATGCATCGTAAATATCTAGATTTTGGCCGACGAAGGTGGAATAATCAGTCAGCGGCGGTAGGCATGAAGCATACACTTTTTGGGATTCAGGTGAATTTTGAACGCTATTAATGTGTGAAAGCGGGGTAAAAAAAAGCTCTAATTCTTCTTCCAAAAGATCAAAAGGGCGGACAAAATTGGCGTAGGTTTTCTCTTCGATGGCTAATAAATCGGCGATCGTTTGCCGAGATCGCTCCAAATGCTCGGCAAGATCGGTTTCAAAGGTTTCAAGGTTGAGTGAAAAATCGATAAAAGGGGTCATACTTTCTCCTAATAAAGGGTGTATTGTAATCAAGTCTTGGAAAAATTACCCTATAATTTGGCAATTTGTTTAGGAAGGGATTATATGGCATCTTCGGTTAGTTTAATGTTGAAACTATTTTTTCGTTACCTTTTTGTCGGTGCATTATCGTTGTTTCCCCTTATTTTAGTCCTCTTAGTCGTTAACTATCTTAAGGAACTGGGCGTGAGCGCGTACTTATCGCTTCACGATTACACGAATTCATTTGGCATAACGATCGCTTTGATGATCGCGGTGATTGTCATCTTTACGGTTTTGGGGTATTCGATTGAAAGGTACGGTAAATCGATTTTCGTCTCGGCGATTGATAATACGTTTGAGAAAATTCCGGCGATTCGATCGGTTTATTCGGTATCTAAAAAGATGGCTAAAATGCTCTCTGGCGGAGAAGAAGGGGCAAAAAAAGAGGTGGTCTTGATCGAATATCCTAAGGAAAATGTCTGGGTACCGGCTTATTTGTTGAATCGTCATGGGCATGTATGCGTTTTGTTTATTCCGACATCCCCGAACCCGACGAGCGGTTATACCGTGATCGTCGATGAAAAATTGACGATTAAGACGACTATGACCCTTCAAGAAGCCTCGTCGTTTATTATCAGTATGGGGGCCGACTTCCCTCGGAAAGAGGAAGTTTCGAGCTTGATTAAAACGCTGTAAACTTATTCCGAATCGTCGTATTTTGGAGGGAGCGCTCCAAAACGCTCGATCAGCTGTTGACTGTACATGGGTGCTTCGCGATAGAGTTGTCCCAGCATTGAAACTCCTGAATCATAGGTGAGGGATGAATCGACGACGACAAACGAGAGATAAACGTTGTTCTCATCAATTGAAAATTGCAAATTTCCCAATCGGGCATTTTCTGTCAGTAAAAAATCATACAGTGTTTCAATGTTTTCCCCCGGTATCCGACAAATCGATGAGTCGGTAATGACGACGCCATTATCATAATAATTGATATCAATGCGGACTTTGTCCGATTCAAAACGCCAGTTGCGTTGGGAACGGCGAGAGAGGGTGACATTCACGTGGAGTGTGTCGAGCACTTTCTCGATCAGGGCTACCACACCGGTAGGTTTATACCCCTCTCTTCGACGTTTGGCGACATCGAGCTTGATACCGCATTGGGGGCAATAGTCATTGTGAATACGTTCTTCTTCGATGAAGTTTTTACACGCGCTACAGCGGATGATCGCTTGATGCTTTTGGGCCAAAAATTTGCTGTACACCTCTTCAAGGTAAAAGTAGGGGAGAGCAAATCCCAAATTATTTGAGTTTTGAATGATGAAGGTATTGACGCCGACTACTTCTCCTGCGTCATTGAGAAGGGGTCCTCCACTGTTACCGGGGTTGATGGCAGCATCAAATTGGATATATTCGATCTCCCCTTGCAGCCGCGAGGCTTTGGAGACGATCCCCTCGGTTGTGGAATAATTAAGGCCGTACGGATGGCCGATGGCGATGACCATGTCCCCGTCTTCGATGCTTCCGCTGCACAAGTGCAAAGGGTTAGATACTTCCAGGGCAATGGGAGATCGGATAAACGCCAGATCATACGACGGATCGTCATAGATGACGTTTCCGATGGAGCGTGATAGGTTTTTGGCGCTGATGACGACTTCTTTGAGCCCTCCGACGACATGCGAATTGGTAATGATCAGTTCTCCGAGCAAAAATCCGCTTCCGGTGCCGTAGGGGGTATCGATCTGGATGATGCTTTCCATCGATTTTTCGAGAAATTTTTGGGTGGTAGCGCTCATCTTAGGACTCCATGAAGTCGAGGTTTTTGATATGGAGATAGTAGCTGTAGCTAAAATGATCGAGATCTTCGTAATTGAGTTCGTCGGCGAAGTTCTGAAGCCCTTTAAAGCGTTCTTTATACGGTGAGATGGCCGCTTCGATATGCTCTTTGATCAGGGCTTTTTCAAAACGTTTTGTGTCGGGATGGTAGAGAGCTTTTTCTCCCATCGCTTCAAAAAAGTTAGCACAATAGATCTGGACATGTAGGTGCATCAATGAACGCAAGGTGGGGTGGAGACCGTAGTTGTAGAGGACATAGAGGGCGATGTAGCGGTAGATTGCCGCGGTGACGTAGTTGGCATGGTTGTTCTTATACCACCGTACTTTACTCAGAGATTCTTCGATAAAGGCAGAAATTTCATCGTGCATTGCCTGATCAAACGGTGAGAAGGTGTAGTCGGCACGATAGATTTGGGAGGCAAAGGTCTCTATATCCATGGTCTCGAGTTCGTTTAGGTACGCTTCGAGTTCGGCATTTTTCGTTTCGGTCAGTTTCTCATCGCTCAAAAAATAGCCGTTTATTTTCTCTGCGATATCTTTGGCCATTTTTTTGCGAGGGACGATGATGTAGTCGATCTGCAGAAGTAATGCCAGATAGCTAAAAGATACCATCCCGCTGTTATCATTGGAGAGGAGACCCAAGAGACTTTTTTTTGTTTCTTGTATCCATTGCATCATCCATCCATGAAGCTTGACCGCGGTGTTGGGATCGAGCAGTTGCAGATGGTCGTACTCAAGCAGCAACGCTTCGTCAAATTCGCTGGCGATCATCTCTTTTTCATAATCAGCATTAAGAGAAATTTCGCGAAGCGGGAAAAAGATTTTTTGGGGCGTGATGGTTGCATTATTGAGTCGAATGGAGAGAATAAGCGTATCGTTCTGCTCGGAAAAGCGGCCATAGGTCAGCTGAAAGTTGCGTTCTAAAAAACGGCGTTTGAGCGCGACATGCAATTCTGAGCTGCGGGCGATTAGAGAGCTGGCATTAAACGTATCATGGGTAATTGTACCGCGGATGATGGCGCTCCCTTGCATGAGGGTAAACGTGATGACATCATCGCTGCGGCTAAAGGTTAAATGATCGGTCGAATGGATGAGTGAAGCTAAAAAATATTCAAATCCTTGTAGCCGTTCCCCTTCGATGAAGGCGTGAGAGGCATCATCAAACAGCGCATGCTCTCTAGGATTGGGAAGGGCATACACCCCACGCCCGTAGCGGGGGACACTGGGGATGGGAATGGGGTTAAACCATCGATAAAGTGATTCTAAAAACTTCACGTACCGCCTTTCGTCCGGTTTTAATCAAATGAGTGTAATCAAAGCAACCTTAAAGCGACGATAATGTATAATCCGAGTAATTGAAAGAGGGGGTTCTATGGGCTATAAGCGGGTATTGGTAAAGTTCTCCGGAGAAGCATTGGCAGGTGAAAACGGCCACGGCATCGATACAAAAATCCTCAAATTTATCGCAACTGAAATCAAAACACTTGTCGATGCGGGCATCGAAGTGGGAATTGTCATCGGTGCGGGGAATATTATTCGCGGTGTGACGGCGGCAGCGGATGGAATTATCCGACGTACGTCAGGGGATTACATGGGAATGCTCGGCACCGTAATCAATTCAATTGCTGTGCAAGAGGCATGTGAGCATGAAGGATTATTGGTTCGTGTGCAAAGTGCCATCAAGATGGAGCAGATTGCCGAAGCATTTATTGTCCGCCGTGCTATGCGTCATTTGGAAAAAGGGCGCGTGGTGATTTTCGCCGCCGGAACCGGTAACCCGTTTTTTACCACCGATACCGCTGCGACTCTTCGTGCTGTGGAAATCGGTGCCGAAGTGATCATCAAAGCAACGAAGGTCGATGGGGTTTACACCAAAGATCCTAAAAAGTTTTCAGATGCGGTGAAGCTTCCGAAACTTGGCTATGATGAAGCATTACAAGATCATATCAAAGTAATGGATGATACCTCTATCGCGCTGGCCAAGGAGAATAAACTTCCGATTATCGTTTGCGATATGTTTAAACCCGGCAACCTCCTTGAAATCATTCAAGGCAATATGAGCAACTGCTCGATCGTACAATAAAACTCACACAAGGAAATTCCATGAGACTTGAAGAAATCACCGCAAAAGCACTTGAAACCGCTAATATCGACCGTTATCAACTCGCACTTGCCGTTGCTAAACGTTCAGAACAACTGCTTAATGGAGCAACGACGAAACTGAATGTCGATGTCAAAAAAGTTAAACCAGCCGATATTGCTTTGATGGAGATTGCCGAAGGGTTTATCTCGATTAAAGGGTTTGTGGATAAAGAGTAGTCTTTCAAAGAAGCATCATTGAAACAGGTTGATATTGAAACAATAAAACAGATCAATGATGTGGATCGAGCGATTGCTCATCTGCGCTCCTGCATCCCTTTTACCGACTCTTTAGAACGCGCTTTCCAGCTTACCTGTGATGCGCATGCCGGTCAATTTAGAAAAAGCGGTGAACCCTATGCTGTTCATCCCATACTCGTTGCCGCGATTGTCGCCGAGCTTACCTCCGATGAGGCGATGGTTATCGCCGCGCTACTCCATGATATTATCGAAGATACTGCCACGACGATTGATCGGATCGAACAAGAATACGGTGCCGATGTCGCTCATCTGGTTGAAGGACTCACGAAGATCGATACGATCCGCGATGCGGAACTGATCCCCTCCTCCTCGGATAAAAAATTGGTAGTATCGGCACTGACCTTTCGCAAGATGCTGGTCGCTTCCATCGAAGACGTCCGTGTTTTAGTGGTCAAGCTGTGCGATCGACTTCATAATATGCTTACCCTTGATGCCCTCTCAAGCGTCAAACAGCATCGGATCGCTGAAGAGACATTGGTCGTTTATGCCCCGATTGCAAGTCGTTTGGGGATCTCCTTTCTTAAAAATCTGTTGGAAGATTTAAGTTTTAAATATCTGTTCCAAGACGATAAAATTGAGATCGACCGTTATCTAGACGAGAATTACCGCTCCATTAGCCGCCGTTTGAGCAATTTTTGTGACAAACTCTCCAAAATCATGCTTGAAGAGGGGTATTGTGCCGAGGATTTTGAGATACTCAGCCGGGTGAAACACGATTATTCGATTTATCTCAAAATGCAGCGTAAAGGGATCGGAATCGATGAGATTCTGGATCTTTTGGCGGTACGTATTCTGGTCAAAAAACCGATGGACTGTTATCGGGTTTTGGGGGCGGTGCATCTGCACTTTCAACCTCTTAGCACCCGCTTTAAGGATTACATTGCGATTCCCAAAGAGAACGGTTATCAGACATTGCACACCACCGTGTTTGATGAAAGCGCCATTATCGAAGTACAAATTCGTACCTATGAGATGCATCGTACGGCGGAATTGGGTGTCGCGGCACACTGGAAGTATAAAAGCGGTGACAATAATCCCATCAGTCTCGATTGGCTTCACAACCTCCAATACCAAAACGAATCGGTCGAAGCATTTTATGAGTTGATCAAAAACGATCTTTATCATGAAGACATCAGCGTATTTTCCCCAAAAGGGAAGGCTTTTACTCTCCCTAGGGGAGCGGTAGCATTGGATTTTGCCTATGCGGTTCACAGTGCGATCGGCGACAGTGCAGAAGGGTGCTTTATCAATAAGGAAAAAGCGAGTTTGCTGAGCGAACTGCATAATGGCGATATCGTCAAGATCATCACCTCTCCTGTCACCAAAAAAATTATGCGCTGCAGTTGGATCGATTCGGTTAAAACATCACGGGCTAAATCGATTATACGTTCCAATTGTAACCATCGTATTCGAGACATCGATGCGATGAGTGGAATCAATATCTTGGCGACGATTTTTCGTTTAACGAGTGAAAAAACGGAAGAGGTACTGCATCAAGCGCTGATGTATGAGCAGCGTCATCGGATTGCGCGAGAACTTGATTATCTCAAAGAAGTGCTTAACCGTATGGAAGAAGAGATGCGTGAAAACAGCCGTTTCGGATCCTTTTGGACCCGTAACCGGTTTAAACTTAAATCGTATCTGTTTGCATCGATTGAAATTTTTTCGAATCAGGGCATTTCGGATGCGGTTTTCGATTACTGCTGCCATCCTAAATCAGGAGATGAGATCATCGCGTTTTTACTCGACGGAAAAGCCCATGTCCATCATAAAATGTGCAAACACGCTTCAGGGATGATGGAAGGGCATCAGCCGATGGTTTTTGTACGGTGGCAACAGCAAAAACTTTACCGCTATCATCTCATCATCAGTATGCCCAATGCGCAGGGGATATTGGCCGATTTATTGACGTATATGGCCAAAATGGGGGCAAATATCAATAGCATCGAATTAGGGAAAGAACACTCCGAGCATACGCAATACTGTGAGATGGAGTTTCAAACGCTTGAAAATGATCTCAGCCGTTTAAAATCTAAGCTGGATAAAAAAGGGAAAATCATACAATTTTTTCGGACGGATGACGCGTACCGAAGCCAAGGATAAATAACATGATCAATGAAGCATTACGAGAAATCAGACGCGGAAGCGCCGAAATCATCGATGAAGCGCGTATCGAAGTTCTTCTGAAGAAATATTACGAAAACGGCGAACGTTATACCGTTAAAGCGGGATTCGATCCCACTGCACCGGATTTGCATTTGGGGCATACGGTGTTGCTCCAAAAATTGGCAACGTTTCAAAAGTATGGGGCGAATATCCAATTTTTGATCGGCGATTTTACGGCGCAGATCGGCGATCCGACCGGTAAAAGCGAAACACGTAAAAAATTGCTTCCGGCACAGATTCAAGACAATGCGGTGAGCTATAAAGAGCAGGTTTTTAAAATCCTCGATCCCGAAAAAACGACAGTTGTTTTTAACAGTGAATGGATCAATCCGCTGGGTGCAGCCGGAATGCTGGAACTGACTACGACATATAATGTCGCTCGAATGCTGGAGCGTGACGATTTTGACAAGCGTCACAAAGCGGGTATTTCAATCTCCATTAGCGAGTTTTTGTATCCATTGCTACAGGGGTATGACAGTGTTCATCTCAAAAGCGATATTGAAATCGGCGGAACCGATCAGAAATTCAACCTTCTGATGGGGCGCCATCTACAGCGTGTGTATGAAATCGGCAAAGAGCAGGCAGTGCTCATGATGCCGATTCTTGAAGGACTCGACGGCGTTCAAAAAATGTCCAAAAGTCTGGGGAATTACATCGGTGTGGCGGACGATGCGCAGGAGATGTTCGGGAAAGTTCTTAGCATTAGCGATACGTTGATGTGGCGCTATTACGAACTGCTCAGTACGAAAACGCTTGATGAGATCGAGGCGCTTAAAATGGGGGTTGATACGGGGACGCATCACCCTAAAAAAGTGAAAGAGGCGCTGGCGATGGAGATCGTGGAACGATTTCATTCCCAAGACGCGGCTCTTTTCGCACAGCAGGAGTTTGAGCGTGTGCACGCTCATTGTGAGATACCGAGTGAAATGGACGAATATTCGTTTGAGGGACCCATTTGGATTGCAAAAGTTCTTGTAGATACCGCACTCAGCTCATCTACTTCGCAAGCCCGTAGGGATATTAAGCAAGGGTCTGTTAAAATCGACCAAAATAAACTCAGTGATGAGCAACTGCAATTACAATCGGGCGAGTATGTCTTGCAAGTCGGTAAGCGCAAATTTGCCCGAGTAAAGGTATCTTGATGAGCTTTAAATCAATCCAAATCGGGAAACATCAGATCAAAATCCCTATCGTTCAAGGGGGAATGGGTGTCGGTATCAGCTGGGATCGATTAGCGGGGAATGTGTCCAAAGAGGGTGGACTTGGGGTCATCAGTGCCGTGGGGACAGGGTATTATGAAAATAAAGAATACGCGGACAAACTGATTTCGGAACGTCCGTTGGATGTTGAAAACTTCTATTCCAAAAAAGGGCTTACCGCGATTTTTGAGAATGCACGTAAAATCTGCGGAGATGCCCCATTGGCCTGTAATGTACTGTATGCCATCAATGACTATGGCCGTGTGGTTACCGATGCGTGCGAAGCGGGGGCCAATATCATCATTACGGGTGCCGGTTTGCCGACCAATATGCCTGAATTTACCGTCGATTATCCCGATGTGGCGTTAGTGCCGATCGTCTCTTCCCCAAAAGCGCTTTCTATTATTTGCAAACGGTGGGAAAAACGGTACAACCGTCTTCCGGACGCTGTCATTTTAGAAGGACCAAAAAGCGGCGGACATCAAGGATTTACGTATGAACAATGTTTGATGGAAGAGTATCAGCTTGAAAATCTTGTTCGTCCGGTCGTCGAAGAAGCGGCGTTGTGGGGTGGTATGCCCGTCATTGCTGCTGGGGGAATCTGGGATAAAAACGATATTGACGCAATGATGGCTATGGGAGCCGCGGGAGTGCAAATGGGGACCCGTTTTATCGGAACCCATGAGTGTGATGCCCATGAAAATTTTAAGCAAGTGCTTATCAATGCCAAAGAAGAGGATATTACACTGATGAAATCGCCGGTCGGTTATCCGGCACGGGGGGTTCGTACAAATCTTCATAATCTGATTGATACTCGTACCGGTCCGGCGATCAAGTGTATTTCCAACTGTGTTGCACCATGTCATCGGGGTGTTGAAGCGAAGATCGTCGGTTTTTGTATTGCAGATCGTTTGAGTGACGCCTATGCCGGAAATTTGGAATTTGGTCTCTACTTTTCGGGAACCAACGGTTATCGGATCGATAAACTTATCTCCGTCAAAGAGTTGATGGAAAAATTGACGCAAGGAGAATAATCTCCGATGATGAGTCGATTTGTTTTCTTTGTTATCCTTCTTTTTTCTTTGACGGTTTTCGGGGCGGATGATATTAGCCGCTTGGAAGCGGCCAAGAAAGCGCTTGCCAGCAGTGATGAAATTGAACAATTTCGTGGGTATAACGATTGCAAAACGATCTATCTTCGTGCGTCCTTGAATAAAAACAGCACCTTGGCCCGTGAAGCGCTTGAAGGGGTAGTTAAAGGGGGAGAACTACTGGGAATCGATGTTGGAAAATACAAAGCCGATTTAACCAAGCTCTCTGCGGTAGCTTCCAAACCGACACCGCCTTTTACTTCTCAGACCGTTGCAAAAAACACTCCCGTGACATGGAATGAGGCCGCACTGAAGCTTTCAGCTCCTTCGCTGCCTCCTAAAGAAGAATCCAAAGAGCTTACTCCGGGTCGTCACCGTTTTGTCGAAGCAAAATGGAAAGATACCGGATTGGAACTTCGATTTGACACACCGCTGAACACCAATGAAGTACGAGTATCCAAAATTATCGAATCGTCTAAACAGCGGTTTCGTTACATTATTGATATAGACGGCGGGAAAATACTCACTCCGCCTACGCTCGAGCATAAAAATCTTGATCAGATTCGTATGGCTCAGTTTGATCTCAAAACCCTTCGTCTCGTCATCGAACATTCCAAAGCGATTGCGATTAAAACGACCACGAAAGAGAATTTCTTGTTCATTGATATGGCACTGGGAAGTTTGAGTAAATCGGCTCCGGAAACAACAGTCAGTATGATTCAGCCGACCATTGCCCCTGAAGCTCCTCTGATCGCGGCGCTTCCTCCATTGGTCAATGTGACGCCGAAGGACCGTAGTAAAAAAGTGATCGTCGTTGATCCGGGTCATGGAGGAAAAGATAGCGGAGCGACGGGCAACGGTTTAATGGAAAAAGAGATCGTGCTCAATGTCGGAGAAAAACTCGCCGAGTCTTTGAGAAAACTGGGATATACGGTCTATATGACCCGCTCTAACGATACGTTTATCGAACTCAAAGACCGCACAAAATTTGCCAATGACAAAGAAGCGGATCTGTTTCTCTCCGTCCATGCCAACTCTATTCCAAAAGGGGCGGATGCGGGTGCATCTTATGGGATTGAAACCTATTTTCTATCCCCTGGACGAAGTGAGCGTGCAATGCGTGTCGCCGCGATCGAAAACTCTGAAGACATGGGCGAAATGGGGCAGTACGGCAAATTAAGTTTCTTAAGCTTTTTGAACACCGAAAAAATTATTGCTTCGAATAAACTGGCGATTGATATCCAAAAAGGGGTACTCAATAACCTGCGTAAGCAATTTCCTAATGTCAAAGATAATGGGGTGAGAGAAGCACCGTTTTGGGTCTTGGTAGGGGCTCAGATGCCTGCAATTTTACTTGAAATCGGATATATTAGTCATCCTGAAGAGGCACAGCGTATCAGTGACCCGAAATATCAATCTTGGATGGTTGAGGGGATTATGGATGGCGTTAAGCATTATTTTGCCAATAACCCGTGATTTGAGTGATAGTGAATTTAAAACTGATTATTTGAAGAATTACGAAGTGATTGGTGGCGGACAAGGAGAGATTCGAAAAAATCCTACCCGTTAAAACTCCCTTCTTCATGTATTTCTCTGCGTTTTTTTACAATCAAAATATCGTCCCCTTTAGGGGTTTTAAACGATATTTTCCCGCGCTCCATGTCGCGGTGATCGCGTAGCGTTTCCCCTTATATTAACCCTTTATTTATTTGGCGCGAGTGCCGTTGTGGGGTTCCCTGCGCGTCAGCGCAGGGGGTAGGCGCGAAGCGCCCTTGTCAAATTATCAAAAGTTTTCAGACATTTCTAAACGTTGTTGATATTCCTTTTTTTTCAAATTTTGGTTATACTTTTATCGTTTTGAGAGCACAAAGTCCTTTCGGATTAGTTACCCGATAGGTGGATGGGGGATAGCCTTTTGGTTATTCCCCTTTTTTTTTGCCAAATTTTTGGCAGGTAGGGGTGGGTGGGATTCCATTAAAAGGGATGATGTGCCTCTCAAAATTGCTGTGATCTTTCTTTTGTTGATGGTGTTCGCGCCATATCTTCATTAGTCAAAAACGAAGGGATTAACTACCCCTTCGGATCACAGTTTTCTATGGCAATTGTAACAATAATTTTTGTATTGATTGAGGGTTTTGAGAAATAAATCTTTCTGCGCTTTTATCCATGATTTCATCTGAAACAGCATAGTATCTTTTAATCGTACACATTTGAAACATTGGATTTTTTTCGATGTAAGTTGTACAGTTTCCTATAAATTCTTTTATGTGTCTATGATCTATTTGATATTCTTCTGATATTTTCCAATTTTTACATTGTACAAATATCACTTCTTTATCTCGCTTTGCGATTAAATCTATACCATGGTCTTTTTTCCCATTGTCTAATCCATGCTCTGCTATGGTGTATCCTTGGTTTTTAAAATACTCACTTACGTAACGCTCGTATTCGTCACCTTTTTTCTTTAATTGTTCGTTGTATTCTTTTGTGTTATGGCTGTACGAGTTTTTCTTAATTTCATTCTTTTTTGCTTTTTGTTTTTCTTTGATCTTTTTTTCCGCTATTAACATCATGACTTTGATAGTTAAAGCAAACATTATCATCCAAAACACAAAACTTGACATTTTCGGCGTAATGAAAAAAACGGGAGGCTAAAAAGCTCAGGAAACTTCGCTACCATGCGGGTTTGTAAAAGGTTTTTTAAAATGAATTGTAAAAA
>FWPV01000211.1_pt1 | contig 70023 bp, 75 predicted proteins | sample 2228371 | NCBI WGS metagenome assembly FWPV01 (sample SAMEA103939776, study PRJEB20133) | metagenome
CAGTCCCTCCATACGGTACTTGATTAAAATACATCTCAAGTATCTGGTCTTTACTGTAGATTTTCTCTGCCCAGGCGGCTAAAATAATTTCTTTAATTTTTCGTATAATCGTACGTTCCGGCGTAAGCAGAGCAGTTTTCATCAATTGTTGAGTAATAGTTGAGCCTCCTTGGAGATTTTGATGAGAGATGGTTTCTTTGAGGGCGCGTAGCATTCCGCCAATAGGGTTGATGCCTTGGTGGCGGTAAAAGTCCTTATCTTCAATAGCAACAGTGGCTTGGCGAAGATACAAAGGAATATCAGAAAGTTTGACAAGAGTACGGTTTTGCTCGACATAAATTTCATAAAGCAGATTCCCGTTTCGATCATATATTTTGGTAGTTTGGGGAATTTCATATGAGGAGAGTTTAGTTGGTGAGGGTAGATCCTTGAAAATGATAAAGAGTAAAACAAAGAATGTAGATAAAATCAGTAAAGCTATTCCTAGAACAATTTTTTTTATGGTAATCTTACGTAAGTTGTATTTGTTAGAAATCTTTTGCCAGACCGTTTTCATAAGCGGCTCTATATTATACAATATCACCTAATGGAAATACCTGCTTTTTCCGGTAACTGGGTTGATTTCGCGGTAATTCTTGTCATGCTTTTATACCTTTGGAGTGGTTGGAACAGAGGACTTTTGCTTGGGTTTGTTGATTTAGGAGGATTTATATTATCCTTTTTTGTTGCCCTCAAGAGTTACTCCCTTTTTGGTTCTTTCCTTATAGCCAATTTTTCTCTTCCCAAAGGAATTGCCAATGCAATAGGCTTTTTACTTGCCGGTTTGCTTATTGAGGTAATTTTTTCATTTCTTATCAGTCTATTTGCTGGAAAGGTTTACCGCCGGATTATTAAATGGGATGAACACAAGTTACTTTTTGGGTTGGATCGGTTTTTTGGTTTTATACCGGCACTAGGCGAAGCGGTTGTTTTTACCGCTTTTATTCTGACGCTTGTTGTCTCTTTACCTATTAATGGGGCGGTAAAAGGTCAGGTAGTTTCTTCAAAAATAGGTGGGCCATTGGTTGCCAAAACTCAAGGGATTGAAAGAGAATTAAACAGTATTTTTGGTGAAGCAGTCAATGAGACGTTGACCTTTTTTACCATAAATCCCAATCCATCTTCAACGGAAAGAGTAGAACTGGGTTTTGAACAAAAAGAAGTCCATTTTGATGAATCGGCAGAGGCGACAATGTTTTTTTTGGTAAACCAAGAGCGGCAAAAAAATGGCCTAAAACCATTAAGTGTTTCACTGGTTCTTCGTGATCTAGCTAGAAGTTATGGTAAAGATATGTTTGCCCGTGGTTTTTTTTCTCATTATGATCCAGAAGGATCATCACCTTTTGACCGGATGACTAAAGCAAAAATATCATTTACAATTGGTGGAGAAAACCTAGCTCTTGCTCCGAATGTCTTTTTAGCCCATCAAGGTTTAATGAATAGTCCTGGGCACAGAGCTAATATTCTTCTTCCTGAATTTAATAAAATAGGAATAGGGGTAGTGGACGGTGGAATTTATGGACAAATGTATGTACAAGAGTTTACTGACTGATATAAGTGATTTAGGTCACTTAAGTATAACTTATGAGACTTCTAATTCAACGTGTTACTCTTGGTAAAGTTTCTATTGGCGGCGAAGTGGTGGGTCAAATAGGTAAAGGGTATGTGGTTTTTTTTGGTGCTAAAGAAGGGGACAGTAAGAAAGAGGTTGATTTTCTAGCAGAGAAATTGGTAAATCTACGTATCATGTCTGATGAGAATAATAAGATGAACAAGTCAATTCTTGATGTTGGTGGTGAAGTTTTGGTAGTTTCCCAATTTACTCTTTATGCAGATACCAGTGGCGGAAGGAGACCCTCTTTTATAAAAGCAGCTAAACCAGATTTAGCAAACAGTCTTTATCTTTATTTTATTGAAAAATTAAAAAAATTGGGAGTAAAAAATGTCCAAACAGGCGAATTTGGCGCTTACATGGAAGTAGAAATATTAAATGATGGACCGGTAACAATTATGCTCGAGACAATGGGTTAGTCTAATTTGTCTAATTAGAGAAATTTGGTTATTATAGAACTAATGCCCAAGGATTATTTTGCCGAACTTCATGATAAGAAATCTCCTCCTACCTACAAGTTTTTCAATGGTGAGGCTTGGGTTGATTCTTTAAGCGGAAAAACTGTAGAGATTGTTTCTCCAATTGATGGTCAAATTATCGGTAAAATTCAGCAAGTTACCCATGCAGAAATAGATAGAGCAATTGCGCGGGCGAAAGAAGCTCAAAAAAATTGGCAGGAAGTTCCGATGGTTGAGCGGGCTAGATATCTTCATCTTGCAGCAGACTGGATTAGACATCACGAGCATTATTTAACAACTCTTCTTATTTCCGAAATCGGTAAAACCGTAGCAGAAGCCAAAGATGAGATTCTCCGAAGTAGTGATATGATTGATTATTTTGTTGGCGAAGCTTTTAATCTTCGCGGTGAGCAACTTTCTGGAGAGACTTTTCCTGGTTATGACCAGACAAAGATGGCGATAATTGAACGAGTGCCGTTAGGGCTGATTTTGGCAATTGCCCCTTTTAATTACCCAATCAATCTTTCTGTTTCCAAAATTGCTCCGGCTTTAATTACGGGTAATGCCGTTATCTTTAAGCCGCCAACATATGGCTCTATTTCCGCTCTTTGCCTGACTGAGGCTTTTCGTTTGTCGGGAATTCCAAAAGGTCTAATTGTGACTTTAACAGGCGAGGGAGAAGCAATAGGTAACTATCTTTGTACACATCGGGATATAGACATGGTCACTTTTACCGGCTCCTCTAAGGTGGGTAAGGAGATTGCCGGAAAAATAGGAATGATTCCTTTGCTTTTTGAATGTGGAGGTAATAATCCAGCGATTGTTTTGCCTGATTGCGATATGGAAGGGGCCGCTGCCGAAATTGTCAAAGGTGCTTTTTCTTATTCTGGTCAGCGTTGTACAGCAATAAAATACGTTTTGGGTTTAGAACCTACGATAGACAAGCTTTTACCCCTTGTGGTTGCCAAAACAAAATCAACTGTGAAAATGGGTGATCCGAGGATTACAGACAACAATATGGGGCCGGTAATTAGTGAAAAAGCCGCTTTTGAGATCGAAAAAAGAATTCTTGAAGCGGTAGCAGATGGCGCAAAAATTGCTTTAGGAGGAAAAAGAGATGGTCTTTTTATTGAGCCGACAATTATCACTTGTGCGCGTCCGTCTATGACTATTGTTCATGAAGAAACTTTCGGTCCGGTAGTTTCTTTTATCGTTGTCAAATCAATTGATGAGGCGGTTTCGATAATTAATGCTTCTGATTATGGGTTGCAAGCTTCGATTTTTACCAGTGATGAGGGAGCGGGTATAGCCTTAGGTAAACATCTTAAAGTTGGGACGGTACAAATAAACAGCAAGCCACAGCGGGGCCCTGATCATTTTCCGTTCTTAGGCATAAAAGCAAGCGGGATAGGCGTCCAGGGGATCCGTTATACCTTGGAAGCAATGACCAGACCTAGACCAATTGTTCTTAATAAACCTCATTAGGAGAAGTAAGAATTAAGCAAAATAAGTTAAATAGCTCTTATTAAATTTCCATGAGGGTCAAGTTCAACAAAGTGATGTCTCTCTCCTTTTCTATAAGATTGACATTGATACTCTGGCTTATTATCTATATCAATTCTTGGATTGTGGGCAATATCAACTACCCAATCAGGGATAATTTCTTCTGAAAGACAAGGACCATTATTAAAATTGACTCCTTGCTTTCTTTTTTCCTCATATAAGATTTTGGCTTTTTCTATAGCTATTTCTTTATCAGATTTCAACGGTTGTAGATTGTTTTTGGAGACAAGATTGGATGATTTTTTAGATGGAATAAAGATTAAAATCCCTAGTAAGATTAAAATTATCACTCCGAAAGCAATCGCTAAATATTTCATGAATGTTTTATATATCCAATCTTTTTAAGTACAATTTCCAAAGTTTCACTGGGGCTATATTTGTAAGTGTCAATGACCAGATCGTAGAATTTAGGATCCCAAAAATCATGTTTACCATAGAGTCTTTGCCATTTTTTTAAATTTTCCATCTCCCTTTTTTTAAGATGTTGTTTTGCCTCCTCAATTGTTATTTTATCCCTATTTACTAATCTATCAATTCTTAAAGCATCATCGCAGACTAAAAGGATTTTAAGTACTCCTTCTATGCCTTGGGCATTAAAACCCGCTAGATCGGATTCAATCACCAAATGTGATTCTTCGTTCAGCCTTTTTCTTATAAGGCTGTCAACTTTTCTGTCGAAATCATCAGAGTAGACAGTGGCGGCATGATGCTCTCTGTTTTCTTTGGGAAAAAGATTATTTTTAACCGCATATTCTCTCATATATTCTCCACCAGAGAAAAATCGCCAGCCCAAAGAAGAAAGCTTCTCGCGGAGTCCGTTAAAAAGAGTAGTTGAGCCTACTGCTACCTTGCCTGAGATAGTAATATTTCGCCATTTGAAAGATTGTGTTTTCTTCACTAAGGTTATCTTACCCAATCTTTTCTTAGTAAACAAGTGGATACGATCTAGATAAATTTACTTGTAAAGAATCTATCTTCCGAAGAGTAACCTCTTTTTCTTTAAGAAAAAGGTTACTTTTTCTTACTGCGTTTTCCAAAACTGAAAGCGTTTGATCATAAGTATCACGGTCAACTGGGTAGGGAGTGCCGTCTTTGCCACCGAAGGAAAAACTATAGCGGGCTGGATCTTCATAAGACGGTTTGGCCCCGTAGATTACCTCCGCAACCAGAGAAAGCGCCCTGATGGTTCTTGCGCCAACGCCGGTGGTCATTAGAAGATGCTCAAAATTATTTGGGTTTGATGCTACTGCTTTGTCTATCGATTTTCTAAGTTGGGGATTAAGAAATTCATTTTCGACCGGATGATGAGAAAATTCGATACCAGGAAGATTAAGTATTTTAAAAACATTGTTACTTCTTAGGTAATTTGCAAGATTTCTTGACTTGGTTTGGGATGATAGCATAGTAGCAATAATTTTCAAATCTTGATAAAGAGTTTTTGAGTGTTTAACAAGTTCAAGAGAAATATCTTTATTATGAGCACTTTTTTTATTGGTTAAATCGAGTACGGTTGGGAGTTTTACTTGGGTAGCGATACCACAGTGAGGTTCTTCAAGAAAATTTTTGACGGCTGTTCCTAACCAATGATAACGTCTGGCTTGACCAATTACCGTATTCATGCCTTGTTGCACTACCACCCACTGACCTTTTTTGTTAAAAATAAAATTGTGATGATAAAGGTCGAAGCCATCTTGGATCAGAGCGGAATCAACTTTAGCGGTTAGTTTGCTTGTATAAACTAGTTGATCAGATGTTTTTTGATTAAATCCCAGATGGTATGACCAAAAAATAATCTGATCGGGTGTTTTTTTGCTGGTTTTGCCTTTGCCGCCGCAAATAAAGATATCAGCTTCTTTTTCTAAACCCCGTAACGCTTCTTTTAAAGCGGCAAGTGTCGTTACGGTTAATCCAGAAGCGTTCCAATCAAAAGCCATTAAGGTGCCCAGAGATTGAAACCAGACCGGGTCAGCCAATCTTTTGAGGAATTCCTCACTTCCAAATTCAGAAGTAATGGCAATGGCAATCACTTTTCCTAATCTTTTCATCCGTTCAAAAAGCCATGGAGGACAAACGCCCCAATCTAAAGTCATAGTAGTGATTCCAGTACGCATAATAGATTTTGCTTGATTTGATTAATCCGTTGAATTTGGTTGTTTTTGTATTTTATTTATTTCAAACTATCTCTATATTATTGATTTTTAATGAGGTTATGGCTGTTCGGGCTGGTGGAAGAAAAATATTTCATCATCTAGGTTACCGTCAGGACCTACAATACTTACTGGTATAGCGCCGTTTTGTCGCTCTCCTCTTTTGCATACTTTTATTGGTTCTAGAGTAACTATAGAGTCGGAATCCTCCCAGGGGCCAAAGTTTAGTTCTGTTCCTTCGGAAAGAGTAATAATATGTTCTGGTGTATTCATTTTAGATAAGATAATTTACTTTTTTTCTTTTCTTTAGTCAAGCAATGAGTATCCTATAGCTTGCAATTATTATATAATTATGATACCATAGATTATGGTTGACCAAAAACTTCGAAAGCAAAAATTGAGAGAACCCGCCGAAAGAAGGGAAAAGGCGGGTCTTTTTTTAGGAAAAACTATCTGTATTTGCGGCAGCTTTAAATTTTATAAAGAAATGGAGATGGCGGCGAAAGTATTCAGAAAAGTAGGTTTTGAGGCAATCGTTCCACAACCTTCCCATATTCGTCATGGTCACCGTCCTCAAGAATTGAAAAAGAACAAATATGATCAAAAAACTTTAAGGAGATGGGAAGGTGAAGGAGCGTTGGTTCATCTTGGAAACATAAAAAAGAGCGATTTTGTCTATATTTTCAACAAAGGCTCATATTTGGGACCGGCGGTGACTGTGGAGATTGGTTACGCCTTAGCTTTGGGCAAGCCGATTTTTGCCAGAGCAAGAGTTAAAGATATCACTGTGACTAATTTTATCAAAGCCGTGGCGTCTCCTCATAAGTTACCTAGGTTACTTAGATTACTTAAAGAGTTATAATTATAATCATGATTCATCAATTTGGTGAACTGACAGAGCTTCACGTTCATGTAGGATCAGCTGTTGATCCTCCAATTCTCTGGGAAATTGCTCATGATCAAGGCATCAGACTTCCTACAAAAAACTATTGGGAGTTTGAGAGACTTATTGCCGTTTCTGGAAAGACTACCTATGATAAATATCTTGATCTTTTTCGTTGGACCGAACTTATTCAGTCTTCGCCAGAGGCAATGGAAAAAAGCATTTATTCGATTGCATCGGGAGCTTTTCGCAAAAATAACATTACTACTTTAGAAATCCGTTTTAACCCGATGAAAAGAAACCGTGAGGGTGAGCGGGATTTGGATCACATTATTCTTGCTTCAATCCACGGAATGGAAAGAGCGATGCTGGCTTATCCTATAAAAGTCGGACTTATTTTATGCCTAGATCGCAGTTTTGCTCCCTCCTTAAATAGTATTATCGCCGAAAAAGCCATCAGATACAAAAAGCGCGGAGTGATTGGTATTGATTTAGCAGGTCCAATTGATCCGAGATTTGATCTAAGAGAAATTGTCCCCATGGCGGAAAAATGCAAAGAAAATGGTCTAGGAGTGACTATTCATACAGGAGAAGTTACTTCCGCAACAGAAGTTTGGGAGGTTTTAAAACTCCTTTCGCCTTCCCGTATCGGCCATGGAGTAAGAGCTGTTGAAGATAAAAATCTTCTTGATGAACTTGGGAAAAGGAAAGTTGTTTTGGAAATTTGTCCCTCGTCGAACCTTTCTACAGGGGTGGTAAAGAATCTTTCTGATTTTAAGTCGATTTTTATAAAACTGAAAAAACATCATGTGCCTTTTACAATCAATACTGACGGGCCGGAGATGCTTAAGACCAACCTTCTTTTGGAATACACCATGCTTTTTGAAAACAACATCCTAGCAAAGGAAGATCTGGTTAATTCTTCAAGAATAGCCAAGGAAGCAAGTTTTATCAAATAAATATGGAAGATAAAATTATTTTAACTGAAGGCGTAACATTTGATGATGTTTTAGTTATTCCCAACTACTCTGAGATAAAAAGAGAGGAAATAGATATTTCGACAAGGCTTTCATCAAGTCTGAAACTCAATATCCCGTTTCTTTCATCTCCAATGGATACGGTGACTACCGGAAAAATGGCAATCGCTTTGGGAAAATTGGGTGGTTTGGGAGTAATCCACCGTAATATGTCTATTGAAGATCAGGTAGAAGAAGTAAGAAAAGTAAAAAAAGAAATTCCTTTTGTTTCGGCAGCGGTGGGTATTGGCAAGGATCTAGAAATACGTCTTAAGTCTCTAGTAGAAGCGGGATTAGACGCAGTAGTCGTTGATAGCGCACATGGTTTTACCAAAATGGTAATTGAGGCGACAAGATTTATTTCGGGAAAGTACAAAAAACTGATTGTAATTTCTGGAAACGTCGCTACTGCAGCAGGTTGCAAAGCCTTGATTGAAGCGGGTGCTTCTATCATACGCGTCGGCATGGGGCCAGGTTCAATTTGTAGTACCAGAGTCGTTGCTGGGATAGGAGTACCGCAGATTACTGCTATTATAGAAACAGCAAGGGTTGCTAGAGAGTATGGAGTTTCAATAATTGCCGATGGAGGGATAAGATTCTCAGGGGATATTGTCAAAGCTTTAGCGGCTGGAGCCAATGCGGTTATGCTTGGTTCACTTTTTGCCGGATGCGATGAGGCGCCTGGTAAAGTTGTTACTTATAAAAGTAAGAAATACAAATTTTACCGGGGGATGGGATCGATTTCTGCCATGAAGCAGGGAAGCGCAGCAAGATACGGACAAGAATACAGAGCGGGACAAGAAAAGAAGCTTATAGCCGAGGGTGTAGAAGGGTTAGTGCCTTATAAGGGATCTTTGGAAACGGTAGTAAATCAGTTGGTTGGAGGTCTTAGGAGTGGTATGTATTACGCCGGCGTAAAGAATATCCGTGAGCTTGCGGAAAAAACAAGGTTTATTAAGGTGTCACCAGCAGGAGTTATTGAGAGTCATCCACATAGTGTTGTTTTTAAGTAACTTAAGTCACTTAAGTAATTATGATATTAATCATTGATTTTGGGTCCCAAACCACTCACCTTATTGGAAGAAGAATCAAAGAGATGGGGGTTGCGGTAAAAATTGTTCCTGCCGGTCCGATTTCCGAAAATTTACTTGATCCTAAAACCACCAAAGGAATTATTCTCTCCGGTGGCCCTGCTTCGGTGTACTTACCTTCTGCACCGACGATAGATAAAAAGCTTTTTTTTAGAAATATCCCGGTTTTAGGTATTTGCTATGGTTTGCAGCTTATTGCTCATCTTTTGGGTGGAAAAGTGATTTCTGGCAAAAAAGAATTTGGTCACGCAACCGTTATGATTTTAAATTCTGATGAACTGTTTGCTGGTCTTCCTCAGAAAATTGACGCTTGGGTTAGTCATGGTGATGAGGTTACCGTCCTTCCGGCAGGTTTTGAGACTCTTGCTTCGACAGAGAGAGTAAAGTATGCGGCTATTGCCAATATTAAGAAAAAAATATTTGGCGTTCAGTTTCATCCTGAGGTGTATCATACCCCAAAGGGATCACAAATCCTTGCGAATTTTGTGATAGATATCTGTGGTGAGAAGTTTAAAGATAAGAAAAGAGAGATTGAGCATCTTATTAACACATTAAAAAATGAAATAAAAGGGGAGAGTGCGGTTTGTGCCTTATCTGGCGGAATTGATTCAGCGGTAGCTGCTGTATTAGTACATAAAGCAATTGGTGATAGGTTGACCTGTTTTTACGTTGATACGGGTTTAATGAGATTAGGAGAGACAGATCAGGTTGTAACAACTTTCAAGAAACATTTTAGATTAAGGTTGAAGGTAATTAAGGCAGAGGAGATATTTTTAAATAAGCTTAAAGGAGTTGTTGATCCCGAAAAAAAGCGTCAGCTTATTGGTGAGACCTTTATTAGAGTTTTTGAGGAACATGCCAAAAAAGTCAGAGCCAAGTTTTTAATACAGGGGACAATTTATCCTGATGTTATTGAAAGTCGTGGAACAAAGCACGCTTCAAAAATAAAAACTCATCACAATGTGGGAGGAATTCCGGAAAAACACGGATTTAAGATTATTGAGCCCTTAAGAATGTTTTATAAAGATGAGGTGCGGGAAATTGCCAGAAAGCTCGGTTTTCCAAAAGAGCTGATAAACCGTCATGTTTTTCCCGGTCCGGGGCTGGCTGTTAGAATTGTAGGAGAAGTAACAAAGGAAAAGCTTGCGATTTTAAGACAGGCGGATAAGATTGTTGTTTCCGAAATAAAAAAAGCAGGTCTTTATGATGATATTTGGATGGCTTTTGCTGTTTTTGCCGGGATAAAAACGACTGGGGTTACCGGGGATGCTCGAAAATATGGCGAGACGATAGCTATAAGAGTGATTGAATCAAAGGATACGATGACAGCTGATTGGGTGAGATTGCCTTATGACTTATTGGCAAAAATTGCTAACAGGATTACTGCTGAAGTTCCTGAAGTTGTCCGGGTGGTTTATGATATTACCACCAAGCCTCCGGCAACGATGGAGTGGGAGTAACATGCGGCTATTTATTGCCATTGATTTTCCCAAAGAAATTAAAAATACACTTCAAGACAAGATTCGGCACCTTAGGAATGATTTTCCCCAAGTGTCTTGGGTAAAGCCTGAAAATATTCATTTAACCCTCAAATTCTTAGGCAGGGTAGAGGAGCATAAATTACCAAAGATAAAAAAAGCCATTCTAGCCGCCACAGAAACTATTTCTCCGTTTGAATTAAGCTTTACTAATTTTGGTTATTTTGATAAGGGTTATTTAGTGATTTGGTTGGGTATCTATCCAGCAAAAAAACTTATAGATTTGGTGGAAAATATAGAAAGAGAAACAAAAAAATTGGGTTTTCCTTTTGAGAAGCGGGCTTATTCTCCCCATCTTACTTTTGGTCGCGGAAAGCGTTTGGGAAGAGAAATGGTTTTGCAAATTAAGGATAAAGTTAGAATGCTTCCTTCACCCCAAATGCATAACTTTCTAGTTTCTGAAATCATTCTTATGCAAAGTACGCTTTCTCCACATGGGGCTTTTTATAGTCCCGTAGAAAAATTTGCATTATCCTAAAGAAGGTGTATGATAAAGATAAGAAGAAATAACATGAAGAAAACTCTGATAGAGTTAATACTAGTTTTTATTGTTAGTCTTTGCTTAGCTTCTCCAATCGCGAGTGTCTCTTCGGTTGCTAGTCCATCCGCTACTGTTGCGACAAATACTTTGGATTATGCCTTGCCTTTCCCAGGTATTTTGCCTGATCATCCTTTGTATCAGATTAAAATTCTTCGCGACAAAATCCTACTTTTTTTCACTAGAGATCCCATTAAGAAAGTAAACCTTGAATTTCTTATATCGGACAAGCAGTTAGTAATGGGTAAACTTTTATGGGAAAAGGGGAAGACCGATTTAGCTGTTGAAACACTTAACAAAAGCGAAAAAGGTCTCCTAAGCGTAGTGATGAGTCTTAATGAACTTAAGAAGATAAATACTTTACCAACGGGTTTGACAGATAAAGTTGAGCTTTCAGCTAAGAAACACGAAGAAATAATTTCTAATTTGCTTGCCGAAACAAATGATGAAACAAAAAAGAAAGAGTTGGGAAATGTTTTGGAAATCACCCATCAGGCAATCCAACAAATAGCTATCGTAAAATAATAAATTTTAATATTGAACAATTAATTTATCCTCGTAGGATTTAGTTCTTTTGCAAATTCCGCTGAATTCCCGCAAATAGAAAAAATTGAAGCTAGTGAAAAAATCGATGTCTTTTGATATAATTTGTTATCTTGACTTTATGACATATAGGGTCTTACTATTTGTGGGGACACTATAGATAGCGTAATTGTTTTTCACGCAGAGGCGTGTTTTTTATGGGTAAGGTTAGTAAAGTTAACAAAACATCTATATTGAAGCATGAAATGTCCTTACTGCAACAATATTGATTCAGAGGTAGTAGAAACCCGTGACAGCGAGGATTTGACTACCACAAGAAGAAGAAGAGAATGTGTCAAATGTAAAAAGAGATTTACTACCTATGAACGGATAGAAAATGTGCCTTTGATTGTAGTAAAAAAAGACGGTAGGAAAGAACAGTTTTATCGTGATAAATTGAAGCATGGAATTCTGAAGGCTTGCGAGAAAACCACTGTTGGGCTTGAAGAGATTGAAAAAATTGTTGAAGAGGTAGAAAGAGAACTTAAAGGTTTTGATACTATTGAAATTGAAAGCAAAAAAATTGGGCAATTGGTCGCGACAAGATTAAAAAAAATTGACAAAATTGCCTATATCAGATTTGCTTCAGTTTTTAGAAGATTTGTGGATGTAGAGGATTTTGAAAAGGAGTTGCAAAAATTATTATGAAACTTACAGGTATTCGCGAACAAGTTTTTTTAGACCGTTACTCCTTAAAAGATGAGAAAGGTGTGCCCCTTGAGAAAACTCCAGAAGCGATGTGGCGGCGGGTAGCCAAGGCTGTTGCCAATCTTGAGAAACCAGAGGAAAGAAAAATATGGGAAAAGAAATATTACCAAGTGATGGAGGATTTCAAATTTGTTCCTGGCGGAAGGATTCTTTCCGGCGCCGGAACCGGTTACAAAGTCACTTTTTACAACTGCTTTGTTATTCCCTCCCCTCGTGATTCAAGAGATGGTATTTTGGAGACTCTTAAACAGATGGTGGAAATTATGGCCAGAGGCGGAGGAGTGGGAATAAACTTGTCGTCGTTAAGACCCAGAGGCGCTAGAGTCAAGAAGGTAAACGGTTTTTCCTCAGGTCCATGTAATTGGGCAGAACTTTTCTCTGTGGCCACTCGTGATATTATTCAGCAAGGTGGTACAAGGCGCGGTGCTTTGATGCTTATGCTTTGGGATTGGCATCCGGATATTGAGGAGTTTATCACAGTCAAACGTGACTTAAACCGTATAAACGGTGCTAACCTTTCAGTTGCTGTTTCCGATAAATTCATGGAAGCAGTTAAAAAAGATGATGACTGGCAGTTGGTTTTCCCCGATACTGACGATCCAGATTACGATAGTCTCTGGGAGGGCTACCTTGATGAATGGCAGAAAATGAAAAAGAAAATAAAAGTCTACAAGACAGTAAAAGCACGGAAAATTTGGGATCTTATTTGTGAGGCAGCTTGGGCTTCGGCGGAGCCGGGAGTGGTTTTCATGGAAAGGTATAACAAGTGGTTTAATAATTGGTATTTCAACAAGGTGAATTGTGTTAATCCATGCGGAGAGGAGGGATTACCGCCTTTTGGTGTCTGCAACCTTTGCTCGATTAATCTTTCGGCTTTGGTGAAGAATGGAAAGATGGATTATAAAAAACTAGCAGAAATAGCAAAAATAGGTGTGCGTTTTCAAGATAATATCATTGACGCAGATAATTATGTCTTTCCCCAAATTCGGGAGGTCCAGCAAAATGGAGAACGGAGAATCGGACTTGGGACAATGGGTTTGGGAGATGCGCTTATTAAAATGAAAGTTCGTTATGGTTCTGATGAGTCGCTAAAAATAATTGAAAAAATTTATAAAACTATAAGAGATGCAGCCTATGAATCATCGGTAGAGATCGCCCGTGATAAAGGACCATTCCCAAAATTTGAGGCAAAAAAGTATCTTAAAGGTTATTTTATCAAGAAACTCCCAAAAAAAATCAGGGATGGGATAAAAAAATACGGCATTAGAAATTCGATTTTACTCCAGCAGGCGCCGACAGGTTCCACCTCTCTTCTTGCGGGTGTTTCCTCAGGGATTGAGCCTGTTTATGAATTTTCTTTCATCAGGCGTGACCGTTTGGGAGAGCATCGGCTTTACCATCCTCTTTATGAAGAATGGAAGAAAAAGCATCCCAATGATCCAGTACCTCCATATTTTGTTTCCGCCAATGATCTTACTCCGGCTGAACACGTGAAAGTGCAAGCTACGATTCAAAAATATGTTGACGCTTCAATTTCCAAAACCGTCAACGCTCCAAATTCTCATACAGTTGAAGACGTGAAGAAACTCTACACTTTAGCTTACGAGCTAGGTTGTAAAGGTATTACTTATATGCGTGAAGGTAGTCGTCCTGGTGTTTTGGAGAGAATGACAGAGGAAAAGGAGAAGAAAGAAGAGAAAAAAGATAAATCTTTATCAGAGATTAAACCTAGACCAATGATGGTACACGGAGCAACTTACCAGATTGAGACCCCAGTTGGCACCGCTTTCGTCACTATTAATACCAACGGTAATAATGAACCTTTGGAGCTTTTTATAAATGTTGGGAAAGCCGGATCAGATGTGACGGCAATGGCGGAAGCAATGGGCAGGCTTGCTTCTTTGGTTTTGCGGATTGAGGCGGATAACACTTCGAGCGAGCGCGCTAAGCAGATTTTTAATCAACTTATCGGAATTGGTGGTTCCAAATCTTTGGGATTTGGTGACAAAAGAGTGCGCTCTCTTCCTGATGCGGTAGCCAAAGTTCTTGCTATGCATTTTGGTTATAAGGTGAAAAACGGTAGTGGGAATCCAGCGACAAAAGTTTCTTCAGAAACAAATGTTCCTATTACTACTCAGCCGCCTCTTCTTTCGGAAAAATCAGAGTATGATCTTTGCCCTTCCTGTGGTGAAGCAGCTTTGGCTTATGAGGAAGGTTGCAAAAAGTGCTATAGTTGCGGATATTCTGAATGTTAGAATTTTATTCATAAAATATCTAAGTAAGTTAAATTGCTTATGAAGATTTATACAAAAACGGGAGATAGTGGTGAAACTTTTCTTTATGGTGGAAAAAAAGTTTTCAAAAACCATCTTAGGATAAATGCCTGTGGTTCAGTAGATGAACTAAATAGTGTTTTGGGGATGGTTTTGGTTAAACTTCATGACGAGAGGATGGAGAAGTTTATCAACAACGTGCAGAAAGATCTATTTTCTATCGGAGCCAATCTTTCTGGAGCCTTGGTAAAATTGGAGAGTTTGGATAAACGGGTTAGTGAAATGGAGGAAGTTATAGATAATCTTGATAAAGATTTACCACCGCTTAATAATTTTATTCTTCCTGAAGGGACGGAAATTTCCACTCTCCTTTTTTTTGCTAGAGCTGTAGGAAGAAGGGCAGAGCGAGAACTGGTTGCTTTATCTCTTGCAGAAAAGATAGATAAAAATATAATTGTTTACTTAAACAGACTTTCTGATCTTTTGTTTGTAATAGGAAGATATCTTAATTACAAAGCTGGTATAACAGAAACGGTTTGGAAAAAAAGATCTTGAAGAGTAGAGGAACCCTGTGACCAGCCTATTTAGTCTTACTGAAAATTTATAGGCAGGAATTCAGGGGCCCTAAACTAAAACAAGTAGAAGTTTAGGGCTATGTACTGTATTTATTTTTGTACATAGCTGTGCCGCAACGGTAAAGTCCGGAACTCTTCTTCAAGAACAATCCCGAGCAGGAGAAACTAATTTAAGTACAGTCTAGGTAACTTAGTAAAAAAATTATATCCTCTCGGGCCTTTTAGATTAGTTTAGGCTAAAAGAGAGGTTTTTTTATGACCGAAACCCTTATACCGACTATTGCTTCGATGATTATAGGGCAGGGAGGTGTTGATAGTCCCTGCAGTTACAGCAGTGTTTCTGCCAGAGCCTCATTTCTTCGGATGTCTGAAAACGCCGGTTTGGAAAAAGCTTTGTCTGCCCAGGCGCTTGATTTGGCGACAGCCAAAAGCGAGCTTATTGATCTTGAACCTATTGGGATGACTAACTATGAAGTTCGGATAGCGCGTTATAAAGATAAATTGACAGGAGAAACAGTTGAAAAAAAGACTTTAGTTTCTCCTGACTTTAACGGAGAACCAATCGGTGTTTGGACTGATGCGGGTGAATATGGAGGGACTAAGGAAGAATACCAAAGAGTTGTGGGTCGCGCCAATGAACTTGCTGAAAAAAAAGGTGATGCCGCCATGTTTTGGGTCAGTCCAGGAAAGGAGGATAGCAAGAATCCACTTCCTCACAGAGCTTATCTTTGGGTGAAAAAAGGCGATGAAGTGACAGCTTATTCTTATTCTTTATCTGGGAGTAGAAAGACGCTTGAAGGGATGATGGAAAAACTTGGAGGAGGTAAACTTGATAAACCTTTAGAAGATCAGACAATCATTAGTGAAGCTGATGCTTTTTCCCACGCGAGAATATTTGCCGCTTTTTCATCATCGCTTTCTCCCAATGAAGCTGCCCGTTCGAAAGATTTCTTGGAAAGATTTGAGGCAGAAGCAAGACTACCTGATGAGGTTAGACGGGAACGCCTGCGGATTTACAAGGAGACTTATGAGAAAGAATTGAGGCAAAGATATGAAAGTGAATTAAGGAAGATTTTACCTGATGTCGTACAGGGTTTTTTTCATGTTGTTGCAAAAACCTTCGGGGAGAAAACAAAAGTTCAAACCCCTTCGCCGGTAGTTTTAAATGGTCAGCAAGATTATCATGAGCAAGTTCACCATAAGAAGATTAAATATCAGGAACAGGAAAAGGAAACAGAAAGTCAAAGATCAGCCTCGCGGTATAAAGTTAAATTTCAAGAGAGAAGTATGGTTTTGACCCAAAGAAAAAAAGATTTGCCGGATCCTTATAAAGAAGCATTGGAGGCAGCTGCTATTCCATTACTTTTGGCAATTTCCAAAGTGGAAGATGAAGTTAAATTTGTTGAAACAAAAAAACCAGAAAAAGAGAAAAGAGAATTAAAAGTGGTTAAAGCAAGAGAATATAACAAAAGAGAATATAACAATAGTAACGATAATGATGATCAAGAGGATGATTCATTGATAATTGAAGAAACACTACAAAACTTAGCCCAAAAACTATTTATTACCCCTAGGGTTATTACTGACAGGATGGTAGCGGTTTTTTATTCTTCAAAGCAGATTAATCAGTCAGAAAACGGTCATGGTTTGATACAGGAGGATAATTTTGTAACTGTTAGTGATTCTAGTTTTCCAGTGGTTTCGGAAGAAGCTGAATTTGTGACGCAGAAAGAAAAAGAAAATCAGAATTTATCGGTGAAACGTAGTAAAAGGTTATTTCCGCTTTTTTTTGACTTTGAAACTAAAGAAGCAGATAGAAAGGTGTCTGTTGATAGATCAGGTGAGATGTTTGAAATTTTGGCAGATTTATTTGGGGATGAGATGTCAAATCCTACAATTGAGGAGATAAAAATTACTGAAGAAATAAAAATTAGAGATGAGATTATAAATTTAGGAAAAGAACTTTTTAGAGTGCTTTATACAAAAAGAATAAATATCTTCGAACCAAAGAAAAATCTAGATTCGATTCACAGTCCAGAAAGTTATAATGATTCATTGTTGAGATTGGGTATATTTTTAACAGCCTATTTTGATGAAGAGACTCCATTTTCTATTAAGGAGCTACTTTCGCTTTTTGTTTTTAAGGAGATTGAGGCTATTATGTCGGATGAACCCTCCGACGATTCTCCAGAATTAATTTATCTTCGTAAATATTTTGAAAATTTATCTTTTAAGGTTTTGGAAGAAAAAAGTTTTGAAGTGATTTTTAACAAAATGAGGTTTTTATTTGAGGAGAAAAGTAGTCTTTCACCCATAGTTTTGCACGTTTTAAGAATAGTTTTAGAAAAAGATGGATACACTTTTGAAAAACTGAGAACCTTAGCCGCAGTAATTTTTAGACAATTTGGACAAAAGTTAAAAGCCAAGCTATTTCCTCGCCGAGGAATTATTTATCAGTATGCCCTTCTTGTAAATAAAAGTCATTTTGTGACACAATATAACTAAGGATGGTTTTAGATTATTGTTGTTTTAAGAAACAATATCAAAAAAAGACCTTATTATTATAGAGAAAGGAGAATTATGAAGAAACAGACAGTAGTTATAATTAGCGGTATTTTTTTGATTACGCTTTTTATAGTGATCGCTCAAGTATTTGTGCGTCGTCAATCTGACGTGAGTCTTCCGCAAACCAAGACGCAGGAATTGTTGCCACCAACGGAGGGTACGTCGGTAGTTTTTCCAACAAAAGGTAAAGAAGTTGGCGAGACGACAGTGATTATTGATTTTGGTAATGGCACGAGATGGACAGGTAAAGCTAGTGGGGCAACAGTCTACGAGGCAACAATTCAGTTTATTCGCGCAAAAGGGGCAACTTTTGAGGAAAAAGAATATAAATTTGGCAAAATGATAGAAAAGATAGGTAATCTTGGTAACTCTAAAGACAGCTACTGGTCATTTTTTGTTAATAATAAAGCAGGCCGAGTGGCAGCAGACAAAACAGCAGTTTATCCAAACGATACGATTGAGTGGAGATATGTAAAACAATGAAAGAACCTTCTAATGTTGCTGTCATACAATTAAAAAAGAATAAAAAAATGATCATTGCAGCTTCATTAGTGTTGTTAGGTGTAATTACGCGGACAGTCTGGCATCTTGGCCCAAACGTGGAATTGGTTACAGCCGCAACACTTCTTGCTGCTTCATATCTTGGGAGAAAATGGGCACTTTTTGTACCGATCTCAATCATGTTTGTTTCCGATTTAATTATCGGTAATACCAATATTTTTCTTTTTACTTGGAGCGCTTATTTAGTCATAGGTTACCTAAGTTACTTAAGTCACTTAGGTAAGTTAACGGGATTGGTAAAAATCTTTATGGCTACGGGTTTGGGAATGATTGCCAGTCTTTGGTTTTATCTTTGGACTAATTTTGGAGTGTGGTTGCTTGATAGCTTTGGTATGTATCCGAAGAGTATTTATGGTCTTGTCGACTGTTATTTACTTGCCCTGCCGTTTTTTAAGTATAACCTTATAGGAAACTTGTTGTTTGTGCCCTCCTTATTTATCTTGGCGGAATTTGTAAAAAAATTTGATTTTACAATTTTTTTCAAATTTTATGAATTCTGCCGGCGATAAAACGACTAGTACAAATAGCGCTACCGAACAAAAGCAATCTTCCTTTCCGATGGGTGGAGCAAGTAGTAAGGAGCAGGAAGTTCGTAACGCGGCAAAGAGCGAACATTTTGCTGAAGTTTCTCCCAAAATGGAGATTCCCAAAGAAGTAGAGCAAGCGGGAGTAACCAAAATTGGAGAGACAATTGAACTTCCGCCCTCGGTTGGTAAATTAGGCGTAACACATGCGGGGCCTTCAGTTCCGGTAGTTTCTCCTTCCGAAACTTCGGTAAAATTACCCATTTCTGATCAGCAAGTATTGGCAGGACAAAAAGCTCCAATTACTGATGCCCTTCGCTGGTTGGCAACTTGGTGTGTTAAACAGTTAAAAAAAGCCCATCTTACCGTTAAGGTGATAAAGGGTAGAGTTGTACGGGTAAAAACAGATTGAAATTAATAAAAATCTATGGACAGTACATTTTTTTTAGAAAGACTTCAGGATTTTGCTATCACTTTTGCGGCAGTGGTTTTTTTAGCTGCCGGCCTTACGGCGTTGGTCTATTTTCTTTTTCTCCTTTGGAAGTACCGCAATCGCGAAAAACAGAGTTTGGAGTTTGTTCTTTTGCAGGTATCGGTGCCCAAAGATAACGAGGTAAAGATTGATGCGGCCGAGCAATTTTTTTCCTCTCTTTCTTCTATTTCCAATGGCGGGTTTTTTTCCTTTCTTAAACCCCAACAACACATTTCTTTTGAATTGGTTGGCCGGCCCGGCGATATCCGTTTTTATGTTTCTGTACACCATCATCTCAGGGATCTTGTTGAAAAACAGATTTACGGGATGTATCCGGGAGCAGACATTAAAGAGGTTGACGAATACAATATTTTCCACGAAAAAGGCAAAGTGGCATTTTCCTCTTATATTCTTGCCCACGCGGATTATTATCCGCTTAAAGTTTTTAAGGATCTGTCCGTTGATACCATGTCTGCCTTGACTTCGGCAATCGGTAAAATGCAACAAGGGGAGGGGGCGGCAATACAAATTATGATTACGCCGGCTAATGATAAATGGAAAAACGCCGGTAAAAGCTATATTGCTAATACTAAAAAGACGGAAGCTGATCCGGAAAAAGCCCAGTATAAAGTGGATCCGAAGGTTCTGGAAGCGATTGACGGTAAAGTCTCCCGGCCGGGATTTAAAACGGTGATAAGAGTAGTTGTTTCTTCAACATCGAATGAGACAGCAAAAATGCATCTTCACAACATTGAGTCGGTTTTTGCGAGTTTCAGCTCCCCTCATAATCATTTGCACCCGGCTAAACATCTTGTCAAAAGCAGTTTTATGGTTGATTTTATCTACCGTTATTTCCCCATTTTTAACTGGCCGTATAGACAGACTTCAGTTTTGTCAAGCGAAGAATTAGCAACAATTTTTCATTTTCCCAACAAATCTGTGGAAACTCCTCATATTCATTGGATTACTTCAAAAAGAGCTCCGGCTCCAGCCGATATTCCCACTTCAGGCATGTATTTAGGTAAGAGTATTTATCGGGGAATTGCCCGGCCAATCTATATGAGTCTAGATGATAGAAGAAGGCATATCTATATTATCGGAAAAACCGGAGTGGGAAAGTCAGTTCTTTTAAAAGACATGATTCTTCAAGACATAAGAGCCGGACATGGGGTAGCGGCCATTGATCCACATGGAGATTTAGTCGAGGGAATTTTACCCCTTATACCACCAGAAAGAGCAGAGGATGTTATCTATTTTGACCCTTCAGACAGTGAGCGACCCATGGGGCTTAACATGCTCGAAGCATATACGGAAGAACAGAAACATTTTATCTGTACTTCAATTATTGGTCTTATGTATAAACTTTATGATCCTCAAAAGACTGGAATTATCGGACCCAGATTCGAGCATGCTATCAGAAACGCAATGCTTACAGTTATGGTTGAACCGGGTGCTTCTTTTGTGGAGGTGGTAAGGGCGCTTACTGATTCCAACTTTGTTCAGGAGCTTCTTCCCAAAGTGCAAGATCCAATTGTTAAGCGCTACTGGACTGATCAGATAGCACAAACTTCAGATTTCCACAAGTCAGAGGTACTAGATTATATCGTTTCCAAATTCGGTCGGTTTGTCACAAATAAATTAATGAGAAACATTATTGGACAGAGTAAAAGCGCCTTTGATTTTAGGAAAGTCATGGATGAGGGAAAGATACTTCTAGTCAATCTTGCTAAAGGAAAGTTGGGTGAGGAGAATTCTAGTTTCTTGGGTCTTATTTTAGTACCAAAAATACTGGTAGCGGCGATGAGTAGGGTAGATACTCCCGAAGATCAACGTCGTGACTTTTTTCTTTATGTTGATGAGTTTCAAAATTTTGCCACTCCAGATTTTGCCCAGATACTCTCGGAAGCGAGAAAATTTAGGCTTAATCTTTGCGTAGCTAACCAGTTTATCGGACAGATGGAAGAGGAAGTAAAAAACGCAGTTTTTGGCAATGTGGGAACATTAATTGCCTTTAGAGTTGGCGTGACTGATGCTAATTATCTGCAGCATTGGTTTACGCCGACTTTCACAGAAAGCGATCTTATTAACGTCGATGTCTTTAACGCCTATGTCAATACAATTGTTGGTAACAAGCCCGTGCCGTCCTTTTCCGTAGACATGAGAAAGGATATGAGTGCTATAAAAAGGATGGAAAATCCCAAAGTGGCTGAAGCAATTATTCAGCTTTCTCGCTTAAAATATGGTCGTCCCAAAGAACTGGTGGAACAAGAAATTGCCCAAAGAGCGAGACTGTAATGATTTACAATTTATAATTTACAATTTATAATTACAGCCCGGATCCGTAGTTTAACGGCAAAACGATACTCTTATAAAGTATAGTAGAAGGTTCGACTCCTTCCGGATCCACAAGAAAGGAAATTAAAGCTCTTCAAGTTTCACGTTTTCCGTCATTTTTTCCTTGACTAAGTCAAGATATTTTTCCGTTGTTGCCAGTCTTTTGTGACCAACAAGTTTGCTGATAACTGTTAGTGGTGTACCGGCAGATAAATGATGAGCGATAAAAGTGTGGCGAAGATCATTAACTTTGGCATTTTCAATTCCCGCGATCTTAAAATATCTGTCTATTGTCATTCTTATATTTCTAACCAGAAGCGGTCTGCCTGTTTTGGTGACAAAAATATTTGGACTTTGAGTTTTTGGTCTTACAGCCAGCCATTTATCCAGAGCAGACTTTGCGGCTTTGTTTAATGGAATGATACGAAGAGGATGGTTTTCTTGTGGTTTGATAACTAATTCTTTTTCTTTAATGTCGCTAAGACCTAAAGCAGCCAATTCGCTTATTCTGATACCTGTTTGTAGGAACAGTTCGACGATAGCATAAGTACGGGCATCACTTCGGCAAGCATCACGGAGGGCGCGGTATTCCATCTTTGAGAGTATTCTGGGCGGTTTTACTTCATATTTCGGGTGGCTGATTTCTGCGGCTGGATTAGTAGCTAGCTGATGCTGATTTTTCAAGAAGCGATAGAAAGTTTTTATCGAGTTGATTTTTCTAGAAAGTGATTTAGTTGTATAACCCTCAGAAGAAAGTTTTTTCAAGAAACTCTCAAGGTCAGCTTTTGTTACTTCCGCCACGTCTTTTTTCCCCACTCCGGCAAGATAAGAGACCAGCTGCTCGATATCTTTGCCATATGCTAGAATGGTGGCGTGAGCCCTTTTAAGTTCAGTAAGATAACGGACAAATTGCTCACGGGCAGATTCAAGATCTAAACTTGCTTCTGAATTCATAGAGCCTATAATACTCTTAGAAGGGTTAATTGTCAACTATGAAGTTAAAATCATCAGTTCGATTATTAGACCTAATTCTTCTTGTAATGGTTTTGCTTTTGGCTTTGAATGTAATTCGTTCTTGGTACTCTCTTTATCTTCGGGGAGATGTTATCAAGCAGGCGGAAGACAGACTTTCTGAAGCAAAAAAAAAGAATGAGAGCTTGCAAAAACAGTTGGCGCAGGTAGAAAGCAAAGAATTTATCGAGAGAGAAGCGAGAAACAAGTTAAATCTAGGCAGGGAGGGAGAAACAGTGGTTATTTTGCCTCCGATCACACCGGAAATTTCGCCAACACCAACTATTATTGATAATCTTCAAAATTGGCAGAAATGGATAAAGGTATTTGCTAAGTAAGTGGCAACGGGTGGATTCGAACCACCGACGGACACGCCTTATGAAGGCGCCGCTCTGCCGCTGAGCTACGCTGCCAAAACACCCGAAGATGCTTCGGGTTTTTGTTGCGGAGCCGGGAGTCGCACCCGGCCTAGGAGATTATGAGCCTCCTGTGCAACTGTACACTACTCCGCGTATAGAAAGATTGATTTTATTTTACAGTAATAACGTAGCTTCCGCAAGAGAAGAACAGAATTTTTATATTTATGATATCTTCCATTCATGTTATAATTTCTTCTCACGGGTTAGAATTTTTATGAAGGGAAAATATTATCTTTTTATCATTATAGCGATTATCTTGGGAGGAGTGGGTTTTGTTGTTTTTGACGGATTGAAAGACAAAAAGAAAGAAGAACCTAAAGTTGAGAATAAAAACGAAATTATTCTTTATTGGGGAGAGGGCTGTGAGCACTGTAAGAAGGTAGAAGATTTCCTTTCACAAAATAAAAATATTGAGGAAAAAATTAAGATTCTTAGAAAAGAAGTAGGAAAAGATATTGTTAATTCTTTGGAAATTACTGCTAGAGCTAAAGAATGTAAAATTGACGTAGACAGAGGCGTTGCCGTGCCGTTTTTATACTTTCAGGGCGAATGTATTGTAGGTGATCAACCAATTATTGATTACCTTACCGACAAAACAAGATGATTCCAGTTCAAAGCGTATATGCCAATTGTCCAGTTTGCATTATTACCGTTGGCGGCGGTCTTTTTTTGGCCAAACAGTTAGGGATAGATGATCTCCTTTTTTCCATTTGGATTTCGGGTCTTAACACTGCAGTGGCTTTTTATATTGCTTCAAAAATTAAAGACAAGCGAGCAAATAGACCAATTCTTTGGGCTTTGCTATTTTACCTTCTCACGATTTTTTATCTTTTTTACACCAAACAAATTGGTCATTTACAAAATCAATTATTGGGAATAGATAAAGTATTCTTTGGTTTAACAATAGGATTATTGGTTTTTTTTGCGGCTAATCGGTTTGATAAATGGCTTCGTCTCCGAAATAAAGGAAAAGTATTCTTTCATTATCAAAAAGTAGTGACCCCCTTTTTATTTCTGGCAGTTATCACTTTGGTTCTAAAATTCTTATTTGGGTTATAATATTTTATAATAGAAGATATGATAGACAACAAAAAAATTGAAGAATTGATGGAAAAGATGAAAAAACTGGAGAAGGGAGAAAAGCTTGATCTTTCTTCTGATGAAGATCTTTCAATTGCGGTTATGAATCTTATCTCTATTGAAGAGCACCTTTTTTTCTCCGCTGGTAAAACCGGCAAAACAAAATATTATGAACTTTTAAACGAGGTGCGAGAGATGCGAAAGAGCCTTCTTAAGATGCTTATTAAAGATTATGAAGGTGAAGTCTGGTGTATAAGTAAACATCTACTTGCCGCCTCAATGAGGATTATGGAGGTAGGTACCAAGGCTTTAACTCATGGAAAAAAGGAAGAGGCTTATGATTTATTTAGGAAGTCTTATGATCTTTATAATCTATTTTGGGGATTAAACTTAGGTCTAGTGAAAAAGGAAGAGATAGAAAAGACAGTTTTTACGGAAAAAGAAAAACCGGTAGAAACAGAGAAAAAAGATTTAATGGGAACACTTAGTGGTTTTATCGGGAAGATTCTTGATTGTTGTAAAGAATAATAAAGAGAGATTTATTACAATTTGCGGGTTCTGCCGCTTGCATTTCCCGAGCCTGCCGTAAGATATCTTTCTTTGGGAAACCCTCGCTTGCGTCGCCCGCAGTTAAAATTATTGTATATGCGTCTTATACCTCTTGGCACCAACGGATTTTTTCCTAGTTTCGGTAGAGAAACAGCATGCTATGCAATTCCTATAGAGAGGAAATTAATTATTCTTGATGCAGGAACAGGATTGTTCAGATTGGCTGAACCGATTGGCAAAAAGTTGCTTTCCAACATTAAGGAGGTTCATTTATATTTATCCCATTATCATCTTGACCATACTTTTGGTTTTTACGCCGCTTTTAAACTTTTGGAAAAGAAAAAAGTGACGGTTTTCGGTAGTCACAGGCGGCAGGTTTTTAGGGAATTTGTCGCTCTAAAATACTTTCCGATTGATTATCCCAAAAAGCATAAAAATTTCAAATGGTTAGATCTTTCGGAGGGAAAACACAAGATTGCTGATTATGAAGTAGCGGTTATAAAACAGAATCATCGAGAAGAAATAAGTTTGGCTTACCGCTTTAGTTTTGGTTTAGCTTATGTTACTGATGGAGAGTTAGGAAAAGGAGTCGTAGATTTTGTAAGAGGCGTACCGCTTCTTCTTCGTGAACATGGAGAGATTGGGAAGAAGGGTGGGGAAACTACGATTGACGGTCACACGACAACCATAACCGCTGCAGAGATAGCCAAAGAAGCAAAAGTAGGTAAACTTGCGCTTATTCATCATAAGCCGTTTAAGGAAACGGAAAAGTTAAAAAAGCACCTTGAAGCCGCAAGAATGATCTTTCCAAAAACTGAACTTGCTTTAGATACAGTTTATCAAAGTTTCTCTTAAATTAAGATAAATTTAATATGTTAAAATGAAAGAAAATTGATATGGCAAAACGTATCGTTTCCGGCATCAATCCATCAGGAGATGGGAAATTACATATCGGTAATTACTTAGGAGCAGTCAGGCAGTATAAGGAGTTAGCAAAAAATAACGAGTGCTTTCTTTTTGTTGCCGATTTGCATGCATTAACAACCGTCCAAGATCAGAAGCAGCTTCAGAATAATGTTGAAGAATTGATATTAAATGAACTTGCCCTTTTGGGTGATCTTGGTAACATTACCTTTTTTCGCCAGTCGGATGTACCATTGCATGCCGAGTTACAAAGCATTTTAAATAATGTTACTCCCCTAGGACTTATTAAAAGAGCGCATGCTTATAAAGATAAGTTACAAAAGGAAGTACCCGAAGAAGAAATTAACATGGGTCTTTTTTCCTATCCAGTCTTGATGGCGGCAGATATTCTTATTTACACGCCGGATCTTGTTCCGGTTGGTCGCGATCAAAAGCAACACGTAGAAATCACTCGTGATATCGCCGAGAAATTTAACAAAACTTTTAAAAGACGAATTTTCCCATTGCCTGAACCTTATATTCCCAAAGAAGTGGCAGTTATCTTGGGAACTGACGGGAAAAGAAAAATGAGTAAATCATTGGGAAACATCATTAGTATTTTTGAGGATGAAGAGATTATAAAAAAACAGGTGATGAGTACTTATACGGATCCGAGTAGAATACATGCTGACAGCCCCGGACACATAGAAGGTAATATGGTTTTTACCTACCTTGATTTCTTTGGGGAGAAAGAAAAAGTTGAAGAACTCAAAGACTTATATAGACAAGGGAGAGTAGCAGATGTGGAAGTGAAAGATTATCTATTTGAGTCGTTGATGAGATATTTTGGAAGCGCAAGAGAAAGATATCAGGAATTAAAATCAAATCCGGAAAAAGTAAAAGAAATCTTGCAAAAAGGAGAAGAGAAAGCGCGAGAAATTGCTATTTCAACAATGAGTGAGGTACGCGAAGTGGTTGGCCTGACCAATAGATACTCGTTTTTCCGCTATTAAAGCGCAGGTCGCTGCCACCAGTCTTTTTTGGAGCGCGGATCCATAAAAGTACCCCTGTCACGAATAGCTACTTTTATTCCGTTTATTCTGGCAATGCCGAAGATATCATTTCTTTTGAGTGCGGGAAGATTATTTCGCGTTTGGGCATTTTGCTCATATAATTTAAGTAGTTCGGGATCTACGCATATATCAGAAACATGCAGGGTGTATCCTCCTGTCACAGTATCATCTTGGGTATATTTCAGCGTGATGTTATTCTGGTTCGCGTAAAGGACAAGTACGTCTTTTCCACAAGGAAGGACAGATGTTCCTGCTTCAGGTACTCTGATTGGGTCATTAGGATTTGCTTCAAGATTAACAAGATGTACGTCGTAAGGAAGAGTAGGAGGGTCCCACGGTGCTCTTTCGATTTTGTACAGATTTTTAAAAATAGGCGTTTTGTTCAAAAGATAATAAAGCTGGGGAGCGTTGGGGTCATCATCTTCCTGGGGAGTAAGGTTTATAAAATCCTTTGTTCCGGAAGTAGGGGTGTATCCTCGCATGGTAATAGGGTTGATGTCTAGATTTTGTGCGGCTTCTGGTGTAGGATGAAGACCTCCGGGACCAGGAAAAGCTTGGCATAGGTTATAAGTTCTTGTAGAAGTAGAAGGACAGACAATTGGTGTTGGAGTAGATGAGGAAGAGGCCGGATTTTTGGCTTCCTCACCCATGGGCACCACTAAACTGAAGGCCAAAATCAGGATAATGGGGACAAGAATAATTTCATCAAGATGCATGCTAATTTATATAATAATATAACATCAATTCATTGTTTAAGATGGTTATTTGAGATATAATATTATATTCCATATGAAGGAAACTGTTTCTTTTTCTGATTTTCAAAAATTTGACCTTCGCGTTGGCAAGGTCTTAGGAGTAGAAAAAGTGCAAGGTTCTAATAATTTACTCAAAATGAAAGTTGATTTAGGCAAAGAGTATGGAGTGAGACAGATTTTAGCAGGGTTAGCAAAACTTTATTCCCCTGGGGATCTTAAAGGCAAAAAATTCATTTTTGTAGCCAATCTTGCGCCAAAAGAAATGATGGGAGAAGCTTCAGAAGGCATGATTTTATGTGCTGATTTCGACGGAGTAATAAGCATCATTCCCGTAAAAAGGACAATTAAGGAAGGTGCGGTGGTAAGATAATATATGGTGACTTAAAAGAAGAATATGCGGTACACAAATGTTCGAAATAACCACAAAAAAAACATTAAAAAGATTTTTGAGCTCAAAATAAATTTGACTCCCAAAAATATCTTTTTGTGGCTTTTTGCCGCTTTTATCATCTTTTTCATCTTTATAAGCGCGCGGGATGTTTCCAGACTTTTTCCTGACAAACCACTTTCTACCCTTATAAATGACGTCAAAAACGGCGAGGTGAAAAAAATTGAGGTAATAGATACAAAACTTTTAGCTACATATAAGGACGATAAAATCTACTCCTCGCACAAAGAAAGTCAGGATTCCCTTTTTAAGATCATGACTGATGCAGGTGTTGATTTAAAAAATGTAGAAATAGAGGTGAAGGACACAACAGGTGGAGCGATCTGGTTAAGCATCCTTTCCAATGTTTTGCCGTTAATTCTTATGGTTGGTTTTTTCCTCTTTTTGATAAGACAAGCAAGAGGAGCGCAGGATAGTATTTTTTCTTTCGGTCAATCGCGAGCAAAACAATTCAGTAAAGGTACGCCTAGAGTGACTTTTGCTGATGTGGCGGGAGTAGAGGAGGCCAAACAGGAGCTCTCTGAAGTGGTTGATTTTCTCAAAAACCCTCATAAATATCGCGAACTTGGGGCAAGGACGCCAAAAGGAGTACTTTTAGTTGGTCCTTCTGGTACAGGAAAAACTCTTCTTGCGAGAGCCTTGGCAGGTGAGGCAAATGCACCCTTTTTCTCTATGGCTGGGTCAGAATTTATGGAGATGTTGGTTGGAGTCGGAGCTAGTCGCGTCCGTGATCTTTTTAACACAGCTAAGAAAAATGCACCATCAATTATTTTTATTGATGAAATAGATGCTATTGGAAGAGTGCGGTCAGTTGGGGTTATGGGTGGACATGATGAGCGGGAGCAGACACTTAATCAAATTTTGGTTGAAATGGATGGTTTTACCCAAAATGAAAATGTGGTTGTGATTGCCGCTACCAACAGGGGAGATCTTTTGGACCCGGCACTTCTTCGTCCTGGTAGGTTTGACCGGAGGGTAGTTTTGGATCTTCCCGATATGAACGGTAGAAAAGAAATTCTTAAGATTCATATGCGGGGCAAACCCTTTGTTGATAGCGTTGACTGGGACAAAGTGGCAAAAAGAACTGTTGGTTTCTCGGGGGCAGATCTTGAAAATATGCTTAATGAAGCGGCGATACTGGCAGCCCGGCGTGACAAGAAGGCAATTGAAATGCAGGATATTGAAGAAGCGGCAACAAAAGTAAAGTTAGGTCCGGAGAAAAAAAGACTGCAGAGTGATCTTGATCGGAAAATGACGGCTTATCATGAAGCCGGGCATGCAGTTGTTACTCATCTTCTTCCTCATATGGATCCAGTGCACCGTATTTCTATCGTTTCCCGGGGCATGGCGCTTGGTTTTACCCTTATTCCGCCTCAAAAAGACAGGATTCATGAAACCAAAACACACCTTTTAGAACAGATTACCTCAATGCTTGGGGGAAGAGCAGCAGAGGAGCTTATTTTTCATGAGATGACAACCGGTGCCGCCAATGATATTGATCAAGCGACATCACTAGCTCGGGAAATGGTTATTGATTTTGGTATGTCTGCTCTTGGACCGGTGAATTTCGGGCCGACCATGGATGTGACGGAATGGGGTGGAAGGTATTTTAACGAAGTGCGGATTTCTCCTGAAATGCAAAGTAAAATAGACCATGAAATAAACGCGATTATTGAGAAATGCTATAAACAAGCCCTTTCAATTCTTAAAAAATCTAAGGACAAACTTGATCTGGTTGCCGGAGAGTTGATAAAGAAAGAAACGCTTGAAAGTGAAGAGTTTGAGGAACTTATGGGTTCAACTAAATCCACGCCAAGTTCGATGCAAACCTAGGCGTGTTCAGCGTCAAATACCTTTTGACTGAGGCTCCCCAGTTTATTTATGCTACAATAAAATCCATGCATCGGCTTGTTTTAATTGATGGTCATGCGATATTGCACCGGGCCTATCATGCTCTTCCGCCTCTGACTACTTCAAGCGGTAAGCAGATAAACGCGGTATTTGGTTTTATCTCCATGCTTCTTCGGGTGGTTGCCGATCTTAAGCCCGATCATTTAGTTGTAACTTTTGACCGTCCCAAACCGACTTTTCGTAAGCAGTTATATGTTGGTTATCAAGCCAAAAGGCCGAGGATGGACTCGGAGCTTGTGCCGCAGATTGAGATATTACATCAGGTTTTGCAGGAGATGAATGTTCCAATTTTTGAAATGGATGGTTACGAGGCAGATGATATAATTGCTACTCTTGTAAAGCAAGCTACTGATAAATTTAAAATGCAAAAAGCAAAAATAGAAGATCAATACGAAACAATAATCGTGACCGGAGATCGTGATCTTTTACAGCTTGTTGACGATCATACAAAAGTCTATATGCCTGTTAAGGGATTATCAGAGTCGAAAATGTACGGGGAGAAGGAGGTAAAAGAGAAATTTGGGATTAAACCAAGTCAGATAGTGGATTATAAAGCTCTTGTTGGTGATCAATCCGATAATTATCCCGGCGTTCCCGGGATTGGTCCGAAAACTGCAAGTATGCTACTCTCGCGTTTTCATACGCTTGAGGAGCTTTATCAGCATCTTGCCGATATTGATAATGAAAACATTAGGAGAAAACTGGCGGAAAATGCCGAATCAGCTGGAATGGCCAAGAAGTTGGCGACCGTCGTTTATGATGTACCAGTTACTGTTGATATCGAAAAATGCCGTATTCCTGATTTTGACAATCCTAATGTGCGTAAGATTTTTGAGGATTTGGAATTTAGAAGTTTGATACCAAGATTGGGAAGAAATGCAGAAAATGAAAAAGTAGGAATTAAAAATTATGAATTAGGAATTAAAAATGAAAAAAAACAAGCAGAGCAAATAAAAATGTTTTGAGTTATGAAAGTGGCATTAGTACATGATTACCTTAAGGAATATGGTGGAGCCGAAAGAGTGCTTGAAGCTTTACATGAGATTTGGCCTGAAGCGCCAGTATATACGAGTTTTTACCTACCGGAATTTTTGGGTCCGCACCGGGAGCGGTTCAAGAGTTGGAATATTCGTACCTCGTGGTTATCTAGCGTACCATTTATTTCTAAATTCGTGAGTCCAGCTAGACTTTTTTCCCCTTGGGTTTTTGAGAACTTCGATTTCACAGAATATGACGTGGTGATTGTCTCATCAACAGGAGCTTATTTTCCAAATCTTATCGTCAGAAAACCTGAGACTTTGCATTTCTGCTATTGTCATACGCCGCCAAGATACTTATATGGTTATCCAACAGCAAGAAACTGGCAGAAGCATGCTTTGGGAAGATTTATTGGAGGAGTAATCAATCATCATCTTCGGCAAATTGATTTTATTTCCGCCCAAAGACCTGATTTTTTTATTGCCAATTCAAACGAGACAAAAAGAAGGATAGAGAAATTCTATCGAAGAGAAGCGGTAGTTATTTACCCACCGGTTGATATTGAATTAAAAATTAAGGATTTTAAATTAAAAGTTAAAAATAATTATAAAAATTATTATTTAACTGGTGGAAGATTAGCAAGAGCCAAAAGGATAGATTTGGCAATTGAAGCTTGCAATAAATTGAAATTACCACTTAAAGTATTTGGTAAACCTTTTGCTGATTACGAAAAAGAACTGCATAATCTTGCCGGGCCAACGGTAGAATTTTTGGGAGAGGTAAGTGATAGTGAGTTATCTGCTCTTTATCAGGGGGCGAAGGCTTTTATATATCCTGCCGAAGAAGAAGATTTCGGCATTATGCCGGTTGAGGCGATGTTTGCTGGTACCCCGGTTATTGCCTTAAATCAAGGTGGGCTTAAAGAGACAGTAATTTCCGGAAAAACAGGGATATTATTTACTCAGCCTACGGTTGAAAGCTTAATTTTAGCGATTAAACGATTTAATCGTTTAACTATTAGGAAAGAAGATTGTATAAAACAAGCGAAAAAATTTGGGAGAGAAAGATTTAAGAAAGAAATCGTTAAATTTATTTTATCCAAATTTTCTCAATAGTATTAAGAGTTAAGTATAATATGATAAGATTAATATTAGATATTTAATTCTTATTACTACTTAACACTTATTCATGCCAGAACTACCGGAAGTTGAGACTCTGCGTCTGCAATTATCCACTTTAATTACTGGTCAAACGATTAAGAAGATTGAAATTCTAAAGAAAAAATCATTCGTTGGTGATCCCCAGCAGGTAGTTGGCGCAAAGATAAAAGATGTCAGACGCTTCGCCAAAATTCTTATTTTTGATCTTTCTAACGATTTCTCGCTCGCGGTTCATCTTAAACTCTCGGGTCAGCTGGTATATCGGGGTAAGAGGATCATTGGCAAGTTAGACATTACCGATCCGCTTCTTTCTACTCTCCCTAATAAACATACACGGGTGATTATACATTTTGCTTCGGGGGACAATTTGTATTTTAACGATTTGAGAATCTTCGGTTGGATTAAACTAGTAAAAAGTAAGGAGGTAAAAGATGTCATCGAACATCTAGGACCGGAACCTTTTAAGGATCTGACGCTTACTAAATTCAGGGATACACTGTGTTCTTCAAAAAAACCAGTAAAACTAGTTTTGATGGATCAGGAGAAAATAGCGGGGGTAGGAAATATCTACGCCAATGAGGCATTATTTTTAGCTTGTATTCACCCAAAGACTCCCGCCAATAAAATACCCGGTGAAAGAGTAGAGCTTTTATACGACAGGTTGCTTAAGGTGCTTAGGGATGGAATTAGGTGGGGTGGGGCATCAGAAAACAATTTCCGTGATGCTTATGGCAGGATAGGAAGATTGCAAGAACATTTTTTGGTTTATACCAAGGAGGGGGATAATTGTCCGAACAAATGCGGCGGGAAAATAAAGAGAATTAAGTTAGGAGGAAGAGGAACATTTTATTGTCCTAACTGTCAGAAAATCAATTATTAGGTTTAAGGAGGAAGAACTGGTGGTTTAACTTCAATTTTTGGAGTCTGTTCCGTATCCACTAGCATTACTATAAAACAGCTATAATCCTCTAAATCAGTTTCAGGAAAAATAAGTAAGCTGTCTTCTTGAACTTGGAAGACGGTAATTGCTTTATCTTTTTCTTCCCCCTCAAAAGTTATTCCTCCATTATGGGCGTCGTTTCTTGTTTTGGCAATTTTGTTTAAAAGCGTTTCCATTTGTTGCTGATCAGGTGTGCCTTTAATTTTTTCTTTAGGATCTTGACAGGGATTAATGATTGCTATTTGGTTAGGAGGGGCTTTTTCATAACGTTTTAAAATGAGTAAATATCTTTCCAAATCACTTAACCTCTGGGGACTTTCTTTTCCTTCCTTTACTGTTTCATCCAAAGTCTTAGTTACTTCTTCAATTTTTTTAGCTATCGTTGTTTGGATAAGTTGAAGTAGGGTGGCATCTGGGTGTTTTGCAGAAACAGGAGGGGATAAGCTTCTTTCTTTCTCTTGCCATCTAATAAGTTCTGCCTGATGTTCCCGAAAAGTGGCTCTATCGCACAACTTTTCAAGTGTCAGCGGCATAGAAATCGCCCCAAATGCTATTATACCTCTGAATGTCAAGATGTAAAATCCCAATTATTTGATATAGTGTGATCTCTTGACATAAATTCCTATAACTTTTATAAAAAGGTTATCCTCCTCAAGACTTATTTTTCCGCGTGTTGAATCTCCCAATTCTTATTTTTTAAATATTTCTTTCCAAAGAAAGGAGAAAACAATGTTAGTTGAAGCAAATGCTGGTGTCCAAACTGCTGAGTCAGTAACCAGAGCTCATCCTGATATGGCTTGTAATATTGCAGCTGATTATTTTTTGGATAGGGCAATTGAAGAGTCGAACAAAGTAGGTGGTAAGCCTAGGGTGGCTTTAGAAGTGACTGCTAAGGGTGGAGTTGGTGGAGAAGGAGAAAATCTCGCCGGTTTTTCTCCTAAGGTGCAAGAAATTATTGCCGCTCACGGTTTAGTGGTTGTGACAGGAGAGGTAACTTTGCCAGTTGGAGTCAATTTGCCGATAAAAGATACAGTGGTGGAGGGTTTTAAAATTGCTGGTTATAGGGATCATCTGGATAGTTTTTCTCCCGGGCCAAATAATATTATTGTGGCCGTCAATAGACAATCTTCGGATATTGCCTTAGGAGTAGATTCTGGTGGGGCGGGCGATCAAGGAGCAATGGTAGGATATGCTACGGATGAAACAGAAGAGCGGATGCCTCTTGCTATGCTCGTGGCTCGTGATTTAACCAAGAGGCAGTTTGAACTCTTTGAACAGGGTGCTTTTAACCACGGTATAAAACCTGATGGTAAGTCACAAGTTACTTTAGTTCAGATATACGATGGAAAAAGCTTAGCTCCAAGAAGAATTGAAAATCTTACAGTAGCCGTAGCACATGATCCAAAGATTCCGTTAAGAGAACTTCGCGAATTTTTGATGAAGGAGCAGATTATTCCAGTGCTAGATAAATATAATTTACGAATTACCGATGATACACAGCTTGTCATAAATGGAACAGATAAACCTTGGGTAGTTTTCGGGCCGACGGCAGATGCGGGTACTACCAATAGGAAGTTAATGGCGCAAGCTTATGGTCTTGAGGCAAAACATGGAGGTGGTGGTTGGTCTGGAAAGGATCCAACTAAAGTTGATCGGTCAGGAGCTTTATTTGCTCGGCATATTGCCAGAAGTTTGGTTGACGCAGGTGTAGTCGGTAAATGCGAGGTAGTGATAACCTATTCAATAGGCAGACCTAACCCACATATAATTTCAATAAATACTTTTCATTCAAACAAATGGGGGTGGAGTAATGAAAGAATTGCCCAATTGGTAAGAAATAATTTTTCTTGGACAGTTCCGGAAATGTTAGAAAAACTACAACTTTGGCAGCCTATTTACACAAAGACAAACACCGAAGGGGTATTTGGTATACCAAACTATCCTTGGGAAAAGTCTACAGTTTTGGTATAGCCGACATTTTTATTCCGTTTCTGCTATAATACCTCATTAGATGGATAAAACACGACCAGTTGTAATTTCTCTCGGCGGCTCGCTTGTGTCTCCTAACGGTGGAATTGCTACAGATTTTCTTACAGAGTTTAATCTTTTTATCAGAAATAAAATCGCCCAAGGTTGGCGATTTTTTATTGTTGTCGGTGGTGGTGCGGTTGCTCGACATTACATTGAGGCAGCAAGAAAAGTGGTGGGGGATATTTCTGACTGGGACTTAGATTGGTTGGGAATTCACGCAACACACTTAAATGCCCATATTATCAAAACTATTTTTGAAGGAGTTGTGCACCCGCGAATTATCCAAAATTATGACAAGAAGATTGTTAGTCTCAAAAAACCATTGGTTATTGCCGCTGGTTGGAAGCCTGGTTGGTCCACAGATTACGACGCAGTAATTCTGGCCCGCGATTACGGGGCAAAAGTAATTGTGAACATGTCAGATATTAAACAAGTTTATGACAATGATCCCAAAAAATGTAAAAATGCAAAACCAGTTAGAAAAATTTCTTGGGAAGATTTTGAGAAATTAGTTGGTACCTGTTGGCGGCCAGGTAGTAACATTCCTTTTGATCCGGTGGCCACTAAACTTGCCAAAGAGAAAAAACTCACGGTTTATGTAGTTGGTAAGGATCTTGCCAATCTTGACAGATTAATGTCCGGAGGAGAGTTTATCGGTACGACAATTTCTCCCTAAATCTTGTGACGCTAGAAGCTATCAGTCTTTCCAATTTTCGCCAATACAAAAAACAGCGCTTCAGTTTCTCTTCGGAAACTACAGTTATTGTAGGGGGTAATGCCAGTGGCAAGACTAATCTTCTTGAGGCTATTTTTCTTATTTCTCTTGGTAAGAGTTTCAAGGCGGAAAAAGATATAGAGATGGTGCGTTTTGGAGAGGAAATAGGAAGGGTAAAGGGAGTTGTTAAAAGGACAAGAGAAGACAAAAAAGAAGATGAGGAGAAAAATGAACTTGAGGTGGTAATTACCAAAGGGGAAGTAATGGGGGTTAAAACGCCGATAAAAAAGTATTTGGTAAATAGTGTTGGGAAGAGAATGGTGGATTTTACTGGAAGGCTAAAAACTGTACTTTTTTGGCCACAAGATTTAGAACTAGTGACCGATTCGCCGTCCATAAGAAGGAGATATTTAGATTTTGTTTTGTCACAGGTTGATCGGGAATACAGACGTACACTTATCTCTTACGAGAAAGGACTTCGTCAGCGAAATAGACTTCTTGAGGCAATAAGAGATAAAGGTGCGCATAGGCATCAGTTGATTTTTTGGGATCAGTTACTTATTAGAAACGGAGAATATATCACCAAAAAAAGAGGAGAATACATTGAGTTTGTTAATAAATTCCAGATTGGGCACCAATTGGGTGATTTTAAATTTCAGACAAAATCCAAATTTCAAAACCCAAATTATCAATTGTTTTACGATAAAAGCATAATATCAAGACAAAGGTTGGATCAGTACAGTGAGGAGGAGACAGCGGCTGGAATGACACTGGTTGGACCGCATAGAGACGATTTTGAATTTAGAATTAAAAATAGTGAAGCTTTTTCTAATTTAAAAGCAGGAAACGAGGAGTTTAAAAATCTCTCTCATTATGGTAGTCGAGGTGAGCAGAGATTGGGTATATTGTGGTTAAAATTGGGAGAATTGGCTTACATAGAGCATGTTAGCGGAGAGAAACCAATTCTTCTGCTTGATGATATTTTGTCAGAGCTTGATCATGAGCATAGGAAGATAATATTTGGTATTATCGGTAATCAACAGACGATTATTACAACAACAGACAGGCACTTTTTGCCGGAAAGCTTAACAGGAAGACAGAAAGTGATAGAATTATAGACATATGCAAGAAGAGTTAAAGAGATTAAATCTGCCGGCAAAAACCTCCCACAAGGGTCAAAACGGCAGGCTTTTAATCATTGGCGGTTCCCATCTTTTTCATGCCGCTTCCCTTTGGGCTTTGGAGGTTGCCAGTAGAATCGTTGATTTAGTGCATTATTCATCTATTCCTGAAAATAATGAGTTAGTTCAGAAATTAAAAAAAGAGTTTAGGAATGGAATTGTCGTACCAAGAAGCGAGATTGAAAATTATATAGAGGAAGATGACTGTATACTTATTGGTCCTGGAATGGTACGAAGCGAAGCTTTGCAAATTTCCAATTTCAAATCTCCAATCTCAAATCTCAAAAATATATTTTCAATAAAAGATGAAGGACTGCAGACATACTATTTAACTAAGTATTTGCTTCAAAGATACCCTCATAAGAAATGGGTAATTGATGCGGGGGCCTTGCAGATGCTTGATCCTGAAGATATTCCAGAGAAGGCAATTTTGACACCACATCGGGGAGAATTTGAGGGATTAGTATCAAGAATTAAGTATCAAGAATTAAGTATCAAGAAAAAAACATCAGAAGAAAGAGTGAAAGTTTTTGCTGAAAAATATCATTGTTTTGTTTTATTAAAAGGAGAAACTGATATCATTGCCTCAAAAGATAATATTAGAAAACTAAAAGGTGGTAATGCAGGAATGACTAAAGGAGGCACAGGAGATGTCTTGGCAGGACTCTTAGCCGGTCTTTATTGTAAAAATGATCCTTGGATATCAGCGGTGAGCGCTTCTTATATTTGTAAGAAAGCCGGGGAGGAGCTGTTTAAAGATAAGGGTTACTGGTATAATGCCTCCGACCTTTCTAATCAGATACCACGCACAATGAAAAACCTTCTTATTAAATAAAATAAACTACTAAATTTCTAACATGGTAAAGGTAGAAGTCAAACAAATCGAATTTGTCGGAACAGATGAAATAAGTTATAGAGAGCGTAAAGAGTACATTTTTCCTTATGGATCAGTAATTCACATACTGCCTCCCAGTTCTCAAGTTGGAATGAGAGTGGTTGCTGATAGGAACGGGTTGGTGGCAGCCCACGCACTGGATAATAAGAACGAACCCTTTTTTCAGGGAGGACATCGAGTGTGGGAGGTTATGGCACGTACAATGGTCTACCATTGTGATAAAAGAGGTAGGAAAATATTTAGCCCATTAGAGCAGGGAACTTGTTTTACCGCTTATTCAAAGTGTGCCCGACCAGTAAAGGTAAATATTAAGACTCCTTCGGATTAACTAAAAATGTTTAAAATATGAACAGATTGATCTTAAGAAAGAGTGTGAGATAATAACGGTATGTTTTCTCCAAAGTTTTCGATAACCAATAAAATTCTTAGAAATATTGGTATTATCGAAGCTTCTCGCGAAGTAATTATTAACGCGCCACTTGTTCCGGCTTACGAGAAAAAATTCAGGGAAGAAGCGATTGTTCGAACTGTTCATCACGGTACGCATATTGAGGGTAATGAACTTAATATTACTGAAGCCTCGGCTGTACTCAAAGGCCAACCAGTGGTTGGTAGAGACCGGGATATTCAGGAGATAATAAACTACCGAAATGTCATCAGTTTCCTTGATTATGTAGCAAAAGGAGAAGTTTCTAAGGGAAAGATCACCGAGGACATTGTGAGAAAGATTCACTTTTTGACTGTAGAAAAAATCCTTCCTGCGGAGTCTTGTGGTGTTTATCGCAAAACACAGGTGGTAGTTAAAAATTCCCAAACAGGCGAGATCACTTTTCGGCCCCCCCCCGCTATTGAAGTCCCGTACCAGATGGAGGCATTTCTAAGATGGTTAAATGACCTTCCTAAGGATGAAATACATCCAGTTTTAAAAGCGGGTATTGTCCATTACGAACTCGTTCGTATTCACCCTTTTATTGACGGCAATGGCCGAATGGCAAGAGCGACAGCCACTTTAGTTCTTTTTTTGGAAAATTACGATATCAAGAAATTCTTTTCTTTGGAAGAGTATTTTGATCGGGATGCCAGTCACTATTATGACGCCTTAAAATCTGCCTCATCTGGTGATCTGACAAAGTGGTTAGAATATTTCACCGAAGGGTTGGCGATAGAATTGACTCGAATAAAAGAAAAAGTACAGCGCCTTTCAACTGATATCCACCTGAAAGAAAAGCTTGGTGGCAAACAGGTTTTTTTATCAGAGAGGCAAATTGCAATTATGGAATATATTCAAAGAGTAGGCTACGTGCAGAATCAGAGTTTCAAGGAATTATTTCCTAAAATTTCCGAAGACACAATACTGCGTGACTTACATGACCTTATTAAAAAGGGAATTATTAAAAAAGAGGGAAAGACGAAGGCAGCCAGATATGTATTGAGATAAGAGTAATTAAGTAATTAGGAAAAATATATGGTAAAAATATTTATTACTTAATAGATTAGAGATCTATAGAAATATCAGGGAATTGAGTGTTATTTTTTAGTTGATAAACCAATTACTATTTACTAATTAGTTACTAATTAATTTATGTTATTTAGGCGGCTATCAGAGTATTTTCAAAAACTTGAAGAAACAACGCTCCGCAATAAGATGACGGAAGTTCTTGCTTCGCTTTTTAAAGAAGCAGGTAAAGATGAGATAGGTAATCTTTGTTACCTTTTACAAGGTAGGGTAGCACCACTTTTTGAAGCGATTGAATTTGGGGTAGCGGATAAAATGATGATAAGGGCGATTGCTCAAGGGTTGGATATTGATACCAAACAAGTGGTACAGACATTCAAAAAAGAGGGGGATTTAGGAAAAGCAGTAGAAACTATTAAAAATCAAATATCAAACATCAAGTATAAAAATTATTCAATTACCGATGTATACAAAATACTATATAAAGTTGCTACAGCTAGTGGAGAAGGATCGCAAGAAGAAAAGATAAAACTTTTGGGTAGATTATTACATGAAGTTGACCCGCTTTCAGCAAGATATATTGTCAGAATTACTCTTTGCAAATTACGGCTCGGATTCTCGGACATGACGATTTTGGATAGTTTTTCTTGGATGATTAAAGGTACGAAGGAATTGCGACCAGAGATAGAAAAAGCCTACAATGTCAGACCTGACCTAGGTTATATCAGTCAGATTATTAAAAAGAAAGGAGTAGTTGGACTTACCCATGTTGTCCCGCAGGTTGGGACGCCGATTCTTATGGCTAGGGCGGAAAGAATGAGTAGCGGCAAGGATATTATTGAGAAAATTGGTAATTGCGCTCTTGAGCCGAAATATGATGGATTTAGGGTACAAGTACACTATCGAAAAGGTAAAAACGAAAAAGACGAGTTCACAAAATTATTTTCAAGAAATTTAGAAGATGTTACTCATATGTATCCTGATATTGTTGAAGGAGTGAGAAAGAAATTGAACGTTAAAGAGGCAATCTTTGAAGGGGAGGCGATTGCTTATAATCCAAAAACTGGCAAATATCTGCCTTTTCAGGAGACAGTCCAGAGAAAAAGAAAATATGATATTGAGGAGATGGCGAAGAAAGTACCTCTGAGGTTGATTGTTTTTGATCTTCTTTATGTTGATGGAGAAAATTTGCTCGGTAAACCTTATCTTGAAAGAAGAAAAAAATTAGTGGAAATAATCAGATAACACAATTTATTAAATTCTATTCTATTATTCCAGATTATACTCCCATGGGCCGTTAGCATATAAACCATTATGTCTGTGGATCGGAGCTTTTTTTCCAACGTCGAGTTCACCAGGGACTCTTTGACCCTCGCCAATCATTTCTTTGATAGAACCATGTTTTTTAGGATCATATGTTTCATTTACTCCATAACCAAGATCAACGGTTAATTTCTCTCCATGATCATGAACTAGTTGGCCACGATTTGTATATCCGCATCCAACTGCCGGAAAAATTGGTGTTAAAACAATAGTTAGAAAAAGGGGTTTTAATTCTCTTAATGTCCCTTTTATATTTTTTACCGGAGAAACTGTATCTAATTGAGGTTTAAATCTTTCCAGCATATTTAGAATTTATAAAATTACTATGATCCTTGCTACTTGTCAAGTAGGATATATCAAGATAGAATAAGAAAAATGGAAGCAATAGTGGTTTCTGAAAATAAAATTGTTTCTTCGCCAGCAGAAATTGAAGAGTATTTTCACGAGCAGGTTAAAAAAGGATTAGAAGGAGTGATAGCAAAAAAATTAAACGGTGTCTATCGGGCTGGTGCTCGCGATTTTAATTGGATAAAGTATAAAAAAAGTTATGCTAGCAAGCTTTCTGATACTATTGACTGTGTAGTTATGGGTTATGATCTAGGACAAGGAAAAAGATCAAGTTTTGGCATTGGTGATTTCCTAATTGGGGTATTAGATGAAAAAAAAGAGAAGTTTGTTACCGTTGCAAAGATAGGGACAGGACTTACCGATGAGGAATGGAAAGAATTAAAAATTAAAAATGAAAAGGCAAGAAGTAGGGAGAAGCCGAAAAATTATGATGTAGACAAAGCTATGGATTGTGATGTATGGGTAGAGCCGAAAATAGTTGTTGAGATAAGGGCGGATGAAATCACCAGATCTCCTGTTCATACGGCTGGAAGATTGATGGGGCCGTCAAAGTCAGGAACAGCCCAAGAAGTCAAAGAGGCCGGATTTGCCCTCCGTTTTCCGAGACTCGAGCGTTTTCGTGAAGATAAGGATCCCAAAGATATAACCACGCTTGGTGAATTAAAAAGGATGTTTGCTCTGCAAGAAAAAAAATAGATTATGCTTATTTCGATTGTTATTCCTGCTTATAATGAAGAAAAATATATCGATAAAACACTTCAATCTGTAAATAAGCTTGAAAAAAAGAAAGGATGGCAGGTTGAACTATTGGTGGTTAACGGTGGCTCTACTGATAAGACAGCAGAAATTGCCAGAAACTATGGGGCAAGAGTAATAAATGAGCCTCATAGGGGGATCGGTTTTGCACGACAGCAAGGTCTTCTTCAGGCTAAGGGCGAGATTGTTGCCTATACTGATGCGGATACGATCGTTCCAAAAGATTGGCTTTTAAAACATGTAGAGGCATTAAGCCAACCAGGAGTAGTTTTTTCCTACGGTACTTTTCGTGTTTATGATGGTAGATTTCCATACTACCAGCACATTAACTACATCCAGCCCCATATATTGTGGTGGTTCCACCATCTTTTTGGTTTGCCAATTGCAGCAGGACAAAATCTGGCTTTTTGGAGAAAAAAAGCACTTTTGGTCGGAGGATTTGACGCTAATATCAAAGTGATGGAAGATGTTGATTTGGCAGTCAGGATGAAAAAAATTGGCAGATTGGCCTTTTTACCTAATCTTATCGTTTACTCTTCCGGCAGACGTTCTCGTGAGGGTTTAGGTTTTTACCACAGAATGATTAGTACTTTGATCCAATATGCTTTTGGTAATAGAAAATTGAGAGGTTTTCCTGATTACCGCTAATTGGATTTTTTGTCAAAAAAATGCTTAAATTGTGGTTTATGCAGGAAAATCGTGCGGAAGAATCGGATAGGATATTCTCCTGCATATTGGAAAACGCCACGCAAAAGATTTTCATGAATTCTTCGGGGTGAAAAGATAACTGGCAGGTGTGGGACATAAAGAATTTCACCTAACTGAGCCAAATGGCAGGCGAGATCAATGTCTTCATGCACCAATTTATCGTCTAGATGGGGCTTTACTTTTTCCCAAGCCGATTTTCTTAAAGCCATATTTGGACCAAGAAGTAAGACGTGTCCGGCAAGAAGTTTTCCTAAGCCAACAAAACAAAAGAATGTGATGCCTCTAAATACTTTATGGGGAATTCTTTTATAAGGTGAGTGAAGTGTACCCATAAGAGCGACCACCTTCGGTTTCGCGGTAAAGGTTTCATAAATAATCTCTAACCATTCGGGCGGAACTATCGTATCAGCGTCGGTTCTGGCGATAATCTCGGATAAAGCTTCCCGATAGCCTCTTTCCCGGGCGTGAGTTATTCCTTGGATAGGTTCATGGATTACTTTTGCCCCAAAAGATCGGGCGATTTCAACTGTTCTGTCAGTAGAATTATTGTTTACAACAATCAGCTCGAAATTTTTAAAAGTCTGTTTTTTGAAGGCAGCAAGACAATTCGGCAAGTGTCTTTCTTCGTTATAAGCGGGAATAACCACAGAGATAAGCGGCTGTCCATTTTTCATGCTCTTTATTATATAATAAGTTACTCCATGGAGATAAATTATAAAATAAAAAACAGCCCCTTTTTTTCCGTGATTATACCTGCTTTAAATGAAGAGAAGTATCTTCCGAAAATATTTAAATCGCTTGCCGGTCAGACTTTCCGTGATTTCGAACTTATTCTTGTTGATGGTAAATCAGTGGACGGAACAATCAGGGTTTTTGAAAAGTTCAAAGACCAATTTCCGAAAGCTTTATTAATTACAAGCGAGAAAAGAAACGTATCCTATCAGCGCAATCTTGGAGGAAGAGCGGCAAAAGGAGAATATTTAGTTTTTTTGGATGCCGATGTGGATGTTTGCGAAACATTCCTTGAGGAGATTCACCTTGCAGCAGTAAAGCAGAAATTTACTCTTGCTACCACTTGGATTATTCCTGACAGTAATAAAACAATCGATCAACTGATGCTGATGATTGCCAATCTTAACGTGGAGATTGCCAAAGTGATCAACAAGCCTTTTACAGGTGGTTACAATACAATTGTCAAAAGAGATTTTTTTCTGCGTCTTAAAGGTTTTCGTGAGGATTTATTTATCAGCGAAGATCATGATTTTTCTATAAGAGCTTGCAAGGCTGGAGCAGAAGTAGTGATTCTTAAAGAGCCTTACGTAATTTGGTCCTTGCGACGTTTCCGGTCAGAAGGGCACCTTGGAGTTTTTCGTAAATACGCAAAAGCCAGTATACACATGTTGTTGCATGGTCCGATTACCAAGGCAATTTTTGAATACCCAATGGGTGGTCATGCGCATATAAAGAAAGGGAAAAAGCCAGATTTGATAAAATTAAATACCTATTTTTCTGCCATGCAAAAGCTTGAAGATAAAATCGTAAAACTTTTAGAAGAATAATTTCAATTAAGCTAATTACGCTAATTAAATTATGCAGGTGATTGCCGATTTACAAATACACTCTAGATACTCCCGGGCAGTTTCTCAGCAGATGACGATTCCTTTTATTTGGGATTGGGCTAGAAAAAAAGGGATTGGTCTTGTAGCTACAGGAGATTGGACTCATCCTCTTTGGATGCGAGAAATAAAGGCAAATCTGGAAGAAGTAGGAAATGGATTACTAAGAATCAGAAACAAAGAATTAAAAATTAAGAATGAAGAGGTAAACATTAATGATAAATGGAACGAGGGAGAAAAAATGCCTTCTGCTGATCCTTTATTTGTGTTGGCGACTGAAGTAAGCTGTATTTATTCACAAGGAGGGAGGTTGCGGCGAATCCACACCCTTATCTGGTCACCATCTTTGGCAACTGCCGATAAAATAAATAAGGCTTTTATTGACCGAGGGGTAAACCTTATGTCTGATGGTCGGCCGATTATGGGTTTAACAAGTGTGGAGGTGGCAGAGTTGGTTTTTTCTATTGATCCTACCTGTTTGATTATTCCCGCCCATGTTTGGACGCCTTGGTTTTCGCTTTATGGTTCGGAATCTGGTTTTGACTCAATTGATGAATGTTTTGGATCATATGCCAAATATATCTATGCGATAGAGACGGGATTGTCTAGTGACCCTTTGATGAATTGGCGGATAAAAGAACTTGATAACCGAGCAATTCTTTCTTTTTCCGATGCGCACTCAGGAACAAAACTCGGTAGGGAAGCGACAGTATTTGAGCTTGATGAATTGAGTTTTAGGGCAATCCGGGAGGCAATCGTAAGGGAAAGAGTAAATTCTCCAGTGTTGGATGTCGATTTTAAAGATGAGTTAGGCTCGAAACCTGAAACCTATAATCCAAAATCCAAAATTGCCTACACGATCGAATTCTTTCCTGAGGAAGGAAAGTACCATTACACAGGACACAGGAATTGCGGAGTCAAGCAAACTCCAGCAGAAACTAAGGCTAAAGGAGTAGTTTGTCCAGTTTGCGGAAGAAAATTAACCATTGGAGTCATGCACCGAGTGGAACAGCTTGCAGGAAGACCGGAAGAAGAATTAAAAATAAAGAAACGAAAATTAGATAATACTGAAATTCAAGGTATATTTTCTGAGGCTTTTCCATCACGTCCGCCGTATGTCAGACTCGTGCCATTACAAGAAATTTTGGCAGAGGCAATTGTCGGATTATCCACTAGCCAAAAGATACAAAATGAGTATAAAAAATTGATAGATAATTTTGGCGGAGAATTTAATGTTTTGCTCAAAACTGATAAGGAAAAGATAGAAGAAGTTTCTGGTTCACGAGTAAGAGAAGCAATCGAGAAGGTCAGGAGCGAAGACATAGTAGTTGATCCAGGTTATGATGGGGTTTTCGGAATTGTAAAAATATGGGACAAGGAGAAAAAAATAGTAGAGGAGAAATTACCGGAGAAACCAAAAGAACAATTAAGTCTTTTTTAGAAGTTAATGCTTGTTTGCCACAAAATAGAATTTAAAAAGAATCTTTTTGACAGTATTGCTCAAAAAAGCGATACTGCCTCTTTTTTTCAGACCGGGAACTGGCTTGACGTTTGGCTTAGGCATTTTGATAAAAAAAATTTATTTTTGGGAATATTTGATAAAGATAATTTATTAGGCATAGCGCCTCTTTATATTAGTAATAGTATTGCCGGTTTCGTTGGTACACAACCAGTTTCCGGAGGGCAATTACTTAGCGATTATGGGGATATTCTTGCTGTTTCCGGAAGAGAGAAAGAAGTCTGGGAAACTGTTTTTTACAAAATCAAGAATCATGAATTAAAAATTAAGAATTTAGAATTTAATTTTGTAAGGGAAGACTCGCCAAGTTTTAAGATTCTAAAAAATTTAGAGGCGAAGTTTGAAGAAATTGAGGTAGCGCCAAAATTAGAGCTTCCATCGAGCTTTGAAGATTATCTTATCTTACTGGATAGACATAGCCGGCATGAAATAAAAAGAAAAATAAAAAGAGCGGAAAAAGAAGGAGTGAAAGTAATTAATTTTGCCGGTGAAGAAGGATTGGTCGATAAGATGTTGGAACTTATCGCTTTGTCAAGCCCGGAGAAAAAGCAGTTTCTTAATCCAGAAATTACTGCCTTTTTCCGCGATATGATGACTACTTTGTTTCCCATGAAAGCTTTAAAAATACTTTTTTTGGAATACCATAACCTTATCATCGCTGGGCTCATTATTTTCCATTATAAAGACGAGTATCTTTTGTATAATTCTGGTTTCGACCCGGAATATTCTTTTCTTTCCCCGGGATTCGTGCTAAAGGTAGAGCTTGTAAAAAAAGCAATAGGGGAGGGAATAAAAAAGCTTGATTTTTTGCGTGGGAGTGAAAGGATAAAGTATGATTTGGGAGGAAAAGAGAGAAAGCTGTATAAACTTATTTATCAGATTTGATTAATTAGTTTTTAATTAGAAAAATTTGTTTGACATATGGAAAAAAGATTACTTGCAGTTTTTGCCCATCCCGATGATGAAGCTTTTGGTCCTGGAGGGACATTGGCAAAATACGCCGCGCAAGGCGTAGAAATTCATCTTTTGTCAGCTACACGTGGTGAAGCTGGAACGAATACAGATGTTAAGTACAAAGATTTAAGTAAACGAGTAAATAGAAAGATCAATATCGGTTGTCTGAGAGAAAGGGAATTATTAAAATCTGCCGGAATTTTGGGTATAAAGAAGGTTGAATTTCTTAATTATATCGATGGAACTTTATGTAACGCAATCTATCATGAGTTGGCAGGTAGAGTCATCAGAAAAATACAAGAGTTTAAACCGCAAGTGGTTTTAACCACGGAAAGACTTGGAATCTCTGGACACCTTGACCATATTGCTGTTTCGATGGTCACTACGTATGCTTTCCTCAAAACTTCTGGTCCCGCCAAACTCTACTATCATTGTTTACCTAAAGAAATGCGCGATAAAATGTCTGATGATTATTTTGTCTATTTTCCAGAAGGTTATAGAAAAGAAGAGATTACGACCAGGATCGATGTTTCCGCTTACTGGAAGGTGAGAGTGATGGCGATGAAAGCGCATCGCAGTCAGATGAAGGATGTAAGAAATATAATCAAAAGATGGGAAAAATGGCCAAAGACGGATAATTTTATCTTGCAGTATCATCGGGGAATAAGAGTGAAGTTTCCAGAAACAGATCTTTTTGCCGGTATAACGGCGTGATTTTTTGGGTATTCTTGACAAAAGGAATAAAAAAATACCATACTAAGGTAATGGAAAGTACGCCTGTCCAGACGGTTACTACTTCACCTTCGTCTCCACCTGTTTCTTCTTCACCCCAATTAAATCCTCAAGTAAACTATTTGCCCTACGCATCATTTCTTCGAAGATTAGTAGCATATATTGTTGATTTATTGATTGTGACTCTTATTATGATGGTGCTTGATACAGCACTTTCGCTTTTAATAAGAACTTTTGAAGCGAGTAGGTTTATGTCTTTTGCCGGCATATTGACCCAATTGTTTTTCTATCCGATATGGGCTATTTACAGCGTGTATTTTATTGGCGGTAGCGGTCAAACTCCAGGAAAGAAACTTTTAAGGATAAAAGTGGTCCAGGTGGGCACAGTTAATAGGCCTGGATATTTTAAAGCGTTTCTACGGGAAACAGTCGGTAAGGCGCTTTCCAGCATATTATATCTGGGTTACCTTTGGATGCTTTGGGATGACAAAAAGCAATGCTGGCATGACAAGATAGCTGGGACGATTGTTCTTAAAGTATAAGTTATGACAGATATAGACTACGGCAATATCCTTTCCCGATCATTTGAGATTACCAAAAAAAGCAAATGGCTTTGGATTTTCGGTCTGGCTTTGGCGATTACAACAGGAGGCGGATTTAATAGTGGTGGAAATCTAAGTGGAGGTAGCGGTAATTTCAATTTCCCGAAAAAGATACCACAAGATCTTCCTGATAAAGCCTCGAATATTTTAGGCCAAAGCAGCACGGCAATTGTGCAATGGTTTGAGCATGTGCCGGTAACGACTTGGATTATGCTCGCTTTGGGCCTTTTTACACTGGTTCTCGTTTACATACTTGTTTCTTTGATCATCCAATCATGGGCCAAGGCGGGACTTATTTACGGCATAAATGAGGGAGCAAACGGTAAGGAGGTAAAACTTCCCGATACTTCCCGCTTCGGCATGGGAAAAATCAGGCCTTTAATCCTGTACGGCCTGATAGCTCTCGGCATAGGTATTGCGACAGTGGTTATTGCGGCGGCGATAGTGGCTCTGGGGAGTCTGCTTTTGAGTTTCGCCCGCGGCCTTTTGGTCTTTTGGCTGATTGGCTGTACGTTTGTTGTCGGCGGCAGCCTCTTGGTACTTTTTATCATCTACGCGATGATTGCAATTTATGCAGAAAGGCTTATTGTTCTTTACGGATATGCGCCTTGGAGAGCTTGGAAAAAGGCATTTTCTATGAGTAAAAGAAACTTCTTTCCGACTCTTTCGATGGGAGTGATCAACATGGCAGTCGGCTGTACGGCAGGATGTCTTTCCAACATTGCTCTACTTCTGGTGTTGGGCATACCGGCGGCTTTACTTCTTATGCCCAGTTTCAAAAACGGCCTTCATCTTCCGGGAGCACCAACAATAAGCATGCTACTTGCCCTTTTTATGTTGTTTGTCTGGGCGAATTATGTGATCAGGGCGATCCTGGTTGTTTTCAATTACGGCGTCTGGAATCTTTTTTTCAGAGAAATTGTAAAAAAGGAGGGAAATGTCTAATCTAGCGTCAGTAAAAAAGCGAATTCTGGCATTCCTGGTAGATCTTCTACTTCTTTGGTTATGCTACCAGCTAGTTTTATATTTTCTGGTTTCAACGGGAAGTTTGCCTGTACTTCTTGATAGGTTACTTTTATCAGTCTTTATCTTTTTGATTATCTTTCCGCTTCTTTTTCCTCTTATTTCCTTTTTTCTAATTTCCCGTTTCGGTGGAACTTTAGGTAAGCTGGTAACAGGGATAGAAATAATAGATGCAAGTGGCAAGAGGCTTTCCATTGGACGCGCTTTTTTCCGTAATTGGATTGGCTATATGATTTCCGCCGCTATCTGCTGGCTTGGTTTTATCTGGATTTTTATAGACAAAGACAGACGCGGTTGGCATGACCTTATTGCTGATGATTTTGTGGTGACTAAAAGAGCCAAGGGTTGGATAGCGGGAATATATGCTTTAATTGTGTTATTTGTGTGTAATTTCATCTTGTCAATTACTATTTATGAGCAAGTAATACAAAAAAGTAATTTTTACAAAGAGATAGCTACCGACGCAATAATCTCAATTATTGAAGAAATACAACCTAGGGCATTATGAAACTCTGTCTATCTACAAGCCATTTCATACATTAAGATTACCCTTCCTACAAAGTTACCCCCAAAAAGCTTATTGACTTATTTTTTTCTTGGGTGTTATTCTTGGTAGAGATAGTTATCCGTTTGATACTGCCTCTCGCCTTACTATATTAACACAGCTTATAGATTAATCTTAGGCGAGGGACTTTGAGAAACGTTAAGTTTCTTCTCCGCCAAACGGTGAATAGCTAAGCGTTTCTAAAGGAGGTGAGAATTGATGCCTGAAAAATTACCGGGCGACGAAAAGCTAAAAGGAGCACTCGCTTATTTTCTTGGTCCGATAACCGGAATAGTCTTTCTTCTTATTGAGAAGAAAAGCTCTTTTGTGAGATTTCATGCGATGCAGTCAACTATCCTTTTTGGTGGATACTTTCTTCTTAATATCGTTCTGGGAATTATACCGGTTTTGGGCTGGCTGATAGCGCTTATTATTTCACCACTTCTTGGGATACTCTCTGTTGTGCTTTGGATATTTCTTATGTACAAAGCATACAGTGGTGAAAAATACAAGCTGCCTTATGTTGGAGAACTTACGGAGAAGCAGCTTTCAAAAATAAAGTGAGAAGACTGATATTAAGAAAAAAAGGATATTAAGATATTAAGAGTAATGCGATAGTAATTCTCTTACGGTCTTAATATCCTGTCTTAACTTAATATCTTTTGTTGTGTTTGAAGACAGATACGAAGCAGGAAAACTACTAGCAGAAAAATTAAAAGAGTACCAAGACAGAAGCGATACGCTAATTTTAGCTATACCGCGGGGTGGTGTAGTTGTAGGAAGTAAAATAGCAAACATACTCCATCTTCCTCTTAGAGTGATTGTTGTACGTAAACTAGGAGCGCCAGATAATCCAGAACTGGCGATTGGAGCAATAGCATCTGATAGAGTCAAAATAATTGATGAAAAATTAGCGCTTTTAGTTGGTGCCAGTAAGCAGTATCTCCAAGAGGAGATAGCAAAAAAAACTTGGGAAATTGCGGAAAAAGAGAAGAAATTAGGAATAAAGAAATTAAATTCTTGGGAAGTCAAGGGTAAAACTCTTATTGTTACCGATGATGGAGTAGCCACAGGAGCAACTACTTTAGCAGCGATAAAGTATCTTCGGAAGCTAGCGAGTGAAAACCAAGAGCAAGTCAAAATTATTCTTGCCGTGCCGGTTATTGCGAAAGATACTTATGATAAGCTAAAATCTGAAGTTAATAAGGTGGTTTTTTTAGAGATGCCAGAATCTTTTGGAGCAGTAGGAGAGTTTTACCAAGAATTTCCGCAAGTAACAGATGAGGAAGTTAAAAATATCTTAAGTAACCTAAGCAACTTAAGTCACTTATGAAACTTATAGTCGGTCTCGGTAATCTGGGAGAAAAGTACCAATATACCCGTCATAATATTGGGTTTATGGTTGTGGAAAAATTGGTAAAAGAACTTCTGCCTGTTGGTAAAAGCGAGAAGGCTTGGCTGAATGAAACAAAATTGAAAGGATTAATTTGCAAAGTCTCTCCTGATATTCTTTTTCTTAAACCGCAGACTTTTATGAATCGATCTGGAGAGGCAGTACTTAAGGCGGTGAATTTTTTCAAAATAAAGCCAGCTGATTTGTGGGTAATCCATGATGACATTGATTTGCCTTTGGGCAAGATACGTATCCGGATTGGTGGCGGAAGCGCAGGTCATAACGGAGTTGAGTCAATAATAACTAGCTTAAATAACCCGGAGTTTGTGAGATTTAGGTTGGGAATAGGAAAAGGAAAACTCAATTTACATGATAATACCGACTATAACCTTCACAGGAGAGAAATAGAAAAATATGTGCTTTCATCTTTTAGAGACAATGAAGGAGGGGAGGTAAAAAAACTGATTAAAAATACCGTCGAGGCGGTAAAAATTGCCCTTAAAGACGGAATTGTTAAAGCCATGAACAGATTTAATTAACTTCTGCTTATGAGTTATGAAGAACAAGATCCAGCCCCAAAGTTCATCAATGCAGAAGGTTGGCGACATTCTTACCCGTTTTAACCCTCTTGAAGATAAATATATTTCCCGAGAATTCCAAGCATATGGTTATCATTTAGCCGAGGTGCTTTCTGATCTCAAACACAAATCACTTTATATGAAGTTGGCGAAAACAATGCCTCGTGCTATTTTGGAAAAAGCTCTTTCCTATGTAGCGGATGCCAAAACTAAAAGAAAAGGTGCTCTTTTTATGTGGAAATTAAAGCAGCTTGGGGCTTGGAAAGATACTAAGAAGAAAAAGAAAAAAGTTAAAGAACGTGAGGATATTCCTTTTTAAGGAAGACTCTTTTTGCTATGATTTTTATATATGGGGAAACCTCGCAAAAAGAGAAAGGTAAGTTTTCGTGAGCCGTTTTTTCGGATAGTTATCTTCATCTTCACACTCTTGTTCCTAGCTGTTTTGTGGTGTGACCGCAAATTTTTGTATCAGTTTGAGAGTCTCGGTTATTTTGGGTTATTTATTATCAATGCCCTTGCAAATGCGACTATCTTTATGCCGTTTCCTTCAATTGCGGCTGTATTTATCGGAGGTTCTATCTGGAATCCTCTTTTTGTCGGTATTGTTTCCGGAGTAGGGACTGCCTTAGGAGAACTGGTGGGATTTTTCCTAGGTTTTGGTGGCCGCGCTATTTTAGATAAGATTGATGATTGGCAATTAAGATGGCTTAAAAAATTAGAAAAATGGTTTAAAAAAAGCGGTTTTATGACTATTTTTATAGTCTCCTTATTACCAATTCCGATTTTCGATCTAATAGGGATTCTTGCCGGAATGCTTAATTATTCCTTGTGGAAGTTTTTTTTAGCAACAGTTATCGGAAGGATAATCCGCAATTTTATTGTTGCTTGGTCAGGAGCAAAAATTATACCCTAGGTAGTTTATGATGCGAGCTCATGTTTTTATTTATGGTGATGTAATTGGAGTGGGATTTCGTGCTTGGACTTTAAGAAACGCAAAAAAGTTGGGTTTGACAGGTTGGGTGAGGAATGCAGGTAGACGCACAGTGGAAGCATTATTTGAAGGTCCAAAAGAAAAATTAGAGGAGATGGTTAACCTTTGTCATAAAGGTCCAGAAGTGTCCTTTGTGGAGAAGGTAGATGTAAAATGGGAAGAAGCAACGAATGAGTTTATAACTTTTGACATAAGGTTATGACTGTGCATAAAATGGAGATATGAGACGGCAGGTTTTTGTTGTTTGGTTTATTATTTTTCTTGTCTGGGCGCTTTTTCGAGCTTACACCAATTTACCAGAATGGATAGATGAGTATTTTGTAAAGCCAACAATCTTTGTTCTCCCCATTGTTTTAGTGGTTCTTTTTCGAGAGAAAAAAGGAGTTTGTACGCTTGGTATCTGTCCATCTCCAAAAGATTTTATCACCGATCTTTTCTTGGGTGTATGCGTCGGGATAGTTTTTGCTTTAGAGGGACTTTTTTCAAATTACTTAAAATACGGACAGTTTAGTTTCGCACCGCTTACCTTAGTGGAGACGGCGGGAGGTGTCCTACCTTTTTTGGTTCTAAATATTGTTAGTGCCGCTTGGGAAGAGATGTTGGGCCGGGGTTATCTTTTTCAGAGACTTTATGAAACTTCAGGTATTCTTTGGAAGGAGGCTTTTCTTTCAAGTTTTCTTTTCTTTCTTCTCCATATCCCGATTATCTTTGCTCGGCTTCATTTAAGAGGTGTCCCGCTTTTGGTATATATGCTGACGACTATTTTGCTAGGTGTAACTAACTGTTACCTTCTGGCATGGAGAAAGCAGTTGACTCTTCCTATTCTTGTCCATGCTTTCTGGAATATGACAGTAGCGCTTTATCTTTAAGAAAGACCTAAGTATTAAGATTTAGGAAAAAGAGATGCTTGGTAACCGGTTCTTTTTATAACTCCAATAATCTCCAAAGGCGTGATTATTTTAGGATCATAAGTTACTTGGGTTTCTGATTTCACATAAGAAGTATTTGCTTCTTTTACTCCCGCCTTACCCTCAAGTTCAAGGTCAATATTCATGGCGCAGCTTACGCAGTGCATACCGCTAATTTTTAGTTTGATGGTTTTCATTTATATAACCTCTATCTTTCCCCCGTACATACCCATGCTACAGGTGAAGATTATTTCTCCCGGGTTGCTTGGTGCGGTAAACTGAATAGTTTGCTCCTCACCTGGCCGGACGATTTTCCGGATGCTGAGTTTTGGGATGGTAAAAGCCTGTTGGCAACCACCGCGGGAAATATTTTTTAGGTGAAGAGTAATATTTTCCCCCCTCTTTACCACAAGGTATTCCGGATTGTATCCGGTAGAAGTAATATTGATGGTGATTTCATTACCTGTCTTTGGTTTAGCGGCAAGTTTTGTTTCATCACAAATAGTAAGTGTGCAGTAGAGTTTCCGCCCGAGACTTTTGAGTGTTATATTACTGCCGGAGACTGTCAAGGCGTTGTCGATATTGATAATAGCAAGGATAATAATGGCAAAGGCGGCGGCAAACATGAATTTTTGCTGGAGTCTTTCACTAAGTTTAGTGGTAAAGTATCCCAGACTAAAAAAAAGCGGGAAGGTACCGAGAATAAAGAAAAACATAACGAGGCTTCCAGTTAAGGGATTGCCTGAGACAACTGCAAGAGCCATCATGGCCTGCGTGACGCCACAAGGGAGGAAGATGGTAAAAGCACCTAAAATGGCAGGAGCAAAGATTGCGCGGTTTTTTACTTGGTTTTTTACTAAGCGCATGAGTATTTTCGGTGGAGATATGGCAAAATAGCGGAAAACCGGGTGGATCCTTAACAAATTTAAGGCTGTGCCGATCATGAAAATACTAACGGTAATTTGGAGAACGACGGTTGTTGTAATGGAAAAGTTGAAAACAGAGCCAAGTAGTCCAAGTAAGAAACCAAGCAATGTATATATAATCAATTTTGCCACTAAGAAAGCAATGACAGGAGTTACTCCCTTTTCTTTCATATTTTGTGAAAGAGCAGCGACAAGTAGCCCTCCCTGGATAGCTAGACAGGTGAGACCCCCTGTAAGTAAGCCGGTTAAGAAAACAGCGAGTAAATTCATAGATATCTATCTATCTATCTATCATAACCGACATCTTTTAAGCAATAAAGAGTTAGAAACTACTGATACAGAACTTGCCGCCATGGCAAAAGAGGCGAGAATAGGATTTAACATAATGCCGAAGAAAGGATAGAGGATGCCCATGGCCACAGGAATAAGGATGATATTGTAAGCAAAGGCCCAAAAAAGATTAAGCCTGATAGTTTTTATTGTTTTTTGTGAAAGCTTAATAGCGCTAGCGACTGATCGTAGATCCTTATTGATCAAAGTGATGCCGGCTGTTTCGATGGCGACATCAGTTCCAGTTCCCATCGCAATACCAATATCGGCAGCCGCTAGGGCCGGCGCATCATTGATGCCGTCGCCGACAAAAGCAACAACCCCAGCTTTTTCTGGGAAATTTCCAATTTCCAATTCGGGAGCCCCTCGGGCGTTTCCAATTCCTGTATTTTTCGGTAAGGTTTGCTGTTTTAACCTCTGTACGATTTGTTCTTTTTCCCGAGGTAAAACTTCGGCAAATATATTTTCTTTATCGATTCCTAGTTGTTTTCCTACCGCTTCGGCTGTGCGGCGGTTATCTCCGGTAATCATGGCAACGGCAATTCCCATTTTTTTAATTTGGGTAATTGCTGCAATAGCCGAATCTTTAATCTTGTCTGCTACCGCTATTATGCCAATAGGTTTGAATCTATTAATAAGGGAGTTCTCTTGGACCAGCACCATCACTGTTTTTCCTTCAGATTCTAGTTTTTCAATCTGCCAAAGATAGTCAGAGAGATCAATTTTTTCTTTTTCCATAAGGCGCTTATTGCCTAAAATTGTTTTTACTTTGTCAATCGTGCCTTCAACTCCATATCCGGGAATTGATTTAAACTTAGTAACCTCGGATAGAGAGATATTTTCTTCTTGAGCCCTTTTTATAATTGCTTCGGCCAGCGCATGCTCGGAATGTGTTTCCAAAGAGGCAGCGAGTTTAAGCATTTTATAGGCGTCAATATTATTATTAAGATGAATCACATCCGTCACCTCCGGTTTTCCATAAGTCAACGTGCCGGTTTTGTCAAAAATGACAGTTTTGATTTTATGGGCAGTTTCCAAGCTCTCGGCGTCTTTTATTAAAATGCCATGGCTAGCTCCGATACCTGTCCCAACCATAATAGCTGTTGGTGTTGCCAATCCCATGGCGCATGGGCAAGCAATGATCAAGACAGCAATACTATTTAACATGGCAAGAATAAATGAGGGAGCGGGTCCAAAGACATACCAAATAGCAAAAGTAATTATGGCCAAGATTATTACTACAGGGACGAAATAAGAAGAAATAAGATCAGCAGTTCGTTGAATGGGTGCTTTACTTCCCTGTGCCTCTTCAACAAGTTTAATGATTTGGGCGAGCATGGTATCTTTGCCTACTTTGGTCGCTTTGAAAGTAAATGATCCCATTTTATTGAAAGTGGCTCCAATGACCGAATCGCCTTTTACTTTTTCAACAGGGATACTCTCGCCCGTAATCATGGATTCATCAACTGATGATTCTCCTTCCAAAATAACTCCATCAACAGGAATTTTTTCTCCCGGTCTTATTCTAATTATGTCTCCGACGGTTACCTCTTCAATTGGTATGTTGAATTCCCTGCCGTTACGGATGACCCGGGCAGTTTTTGCCGCAAGCCCCATTAGTTTTTTGATTGCTTCGCCGGTACCTTTTTTTGCTCGGATTTCAAGGAAACGTCCTAGAAGGACAAAGGCAATAATGGTAGTAGAAGTATCAAAATACGGCATGGGAGTATGGCCGTATTGAGATAATATCTGTGGAAACACGGTGACAAATAACGAATAGCCGTAAGCGATTGTTGTTCCCAAAACAACCAGTGTATCCATATTGGCAGTTTTGTGAAGCAGAGCTTTTCCGGCTGATTTATAAAAAGATAATCCCGTTCCAAATTGGACTAGAGTAGCAAGTAGAAGTTGCAAAAAGAAGTTGCGAAGGAAGGTAGGGGAAGTATTGGAGATTCCTGGAAGACTTCCCCAAAGAAGAAGAAAAGCAATAAAAAGACTGACGGACGTTTTTAATTTCAATGAAGTTAGATCGTAGAGATTGAAGTTAGTCGGCGGATTTTCATTAATATAGGCTTTGTAACCAATAGAGGAGACAACTTTAGCTATTTCTTCCTTGGAAGTCTTATTCTTATCATAAATGACACTAGTTTTTCCTGAAGCAAAGTTTACATTTACCTGGATAACACCAGGTACTTTGGAAATAGCTCGTTCAATGGTTTTTACACATGAGGCGCAATGTATGCCTCCGATGGTGAAAGAAACAGTTGTCATTTATTGCTTTTTCGAAAGACAGCCATAATTTCCTTGATTACTTGTCTGGCCTTGCCTTCCTTTATGGCTTTTACCACACAGGTATTGAGATGGTTTTGGAGAATTTGACTGTCTGTTTCTTTAAGCGCCGCCTCTACTGCCTGCAACTGATGGAGGATATCAATGCAATAAACATCTTTTTCTACCATTTCTCGAACTTTTCGAAGATGTCCCTCGGCAATTTTTAGACGATTAACAATAAGAGTCTTATTACTAGTCTTTTTGTCCATAAAATTTTTCTCCTTTCTTATTATTAACCCTTCCCTTGCTAAGTGTTATCCCTATGGGGGGGATAGGGATAGTATATAGATTTAGGGTTTAAATGTCAAACAGAAAAAATTACATTAGTGTAAATGAAGAATAATTATAGTATGAATCAGTTTAATTTTAGAATCTCGATGAGAATTCGTGAGATATTTTTATCTTTTTAATAATTTCTATTTTTGTTAGAATAAGGAGGTTACAGATTTTAAGAAGGAGGTTTTTATGACAGAAGTTACATTAACAGATAGTAATTTTGAGACAGAAGTTATTAAAGCAACAGTGCCGGTTTTAGTTGACTTTTGGGCTACTTGGTGCGGGCCGTGCCAGATGCAAAATCCCATCCTTGAAGAAATAGCCAAAGAGTTTGAGAATAAGGTTAAGGTTGGCAAGCTTAACCTTATTCATAATCCGGCGACTGCCTCAAAATACATGGTGATGAGTATCCCGACGCTTATATTTTTTAAGAATGGGCAGGTAGTAAAACAAATGATGGGAGTGCAGAGTAAAGAGGTATTGGTTGAAGAGTTAGAGAAATTAATAAACCAATAACAAAGTTATTGGTAGTATTGATTTATTAGCGCTTATTAGGTTATTTCATTATGCATGACATTATCATTCTTGGTTCCGGTCCTGCGGGGCTGACAGCAGGGATTTATGCTGTCCGGGCCGGACATAAAACCCTTCTTATCGCCGGTACACGCTGGGGGGGGCAGCTTATGTTTACTACTTTGGTTGAAAATTTCCCCGGATTTCCAGAAGGTATCCAAGGGCCGCAGTTAATGATGAATATACGTAAACAAGCAGAAAGACTTGGAGTAGAGTTTTTGAATACTGATTTTACCCAGGCAGATTTTTCTTCTTACCCTTTTAAAATTACTGCCGATGGCAAATTTTATGAGGGGAAATCAGTGATAATCGCAACAGGAGCAGACAGCATCTGGTTAAATGTGCCCGGCGAAACACAGCTTCGAGGAAAAGGAGTATCGACATGCGCAACTTGCGATGCTTTTTTCTTTAGAGGCAAAAATGTAGCGATTGTAGGCGGAGGAGACTCAGCAATGGAAGAAGCGCTTGTTCTGGCTCAAGTAGCTAATTCCGTGACGATTATACACCGACGAGACCAATTTCGGGCGTCTCGCGCTATGCAGGATAAGGTTTTTGCTAATCCTAAAATAAAAGTTTTATGGAATAAAGTTGTTATTAGATATTTGGGAGAAGATAAACTAACCGGAGTAATTTTGAGAGATACAAAAACTGGTAAAGAAGAAAAATTTAAAACAGATGGAGTATTTGTGGCTATCGGACATAAACCAAACTCGGATAAGTTGAAAGGGATCGAGTTGGATGCAAAAGGGTATATTGTTCAAAAAGAGGTAAGAGATGAGAATGGTCTTCTTAAATACCGCTGTGCAACTAGTGTGGATGGCGTTTTTGTTGCCGGAGATGTCAATGATTATAGATACAGACAGGCAATAGTAGCCGCAGGAGAGGGTTGTATGGCAGCACTTGATGCGGATAAGTGGCTTTTGGAAAAAGCTTGACAAAGAGAAATATTTTGATAAAATCCCTTTTGGGATTAAAAATTAAATAAAGACGTTTGTATACCGGGTTTTCCTCCGGTAGAGTTGCCAAAATAATGGCACGCGTTGACTTCGGAAACATCCGCTTACGTTAGGGCTTTAGCGGATGCATAAGAAGTACCGGGTCTTCCCGTTACAGAAGTTAAATGAGGGATGTTTGATACATCCGAATAAAGGTGGCACCACGGTTAATCCGTCCTTACTAAGGGGCGGTTTTTTTATAGGGAAAGAATACTTTGGTTAATACTCGTACACAGTCAAAGAATATTTAGACAGATAAGAAAGATAGCAAGAAAAGTAGCTTGGGTCTTATTCTGATTAAACAAAGATTGTATAATTATTAAATTGTAGACTGTTTATGCTAGATATAAAATTTATCAGGGAAAATCTTGAAATTGTCAAAAAGGCAGTTAGGGATAAAAACCGGCAGGTTGATTTGGACAAATTATTAGATTTAGATACCCAAAGAAGAAAGTTACTCATTGAATTTGAAGAAAAGAGAGCCCAGAGGAATAGATTAGCAGAAGCAAGAATTAAAAACCAAGCCTCCACTTCTACTTCGGCAGTCAAGCAAGAATCGGAAATAAGAGAAGAGGGAAAAAAATTAAAGGAAGAGATAAAAGAGTTAGAGGAAAAATTAAGAATTATTGAAAAAGAATTCAACAATTTGCTGCTTTTAGTGCCGAATGTGCCGGATCCTAGCGTGCCGGTTGGAAAAGATTCAGGAGGAAATATAGAGGTTAGAAAATGGGGAAGGTTGCCGAAATTTGATTTTCCGTTACTTGATCATATCACACTGGCGAAAAAACTGGATCTTGTGGATTTTGAAAGAGGAGCAAAAATCGGTGGTTTTAGGACCTATTTCCTTAAAAATGAAGGAGCTCTCCTTGAGTTAGCCGTGCTTTTTTATACTTTTCAGAAACTTACAAAAAGAGGTTATACCCCCATTATTGCTCCAAGCTTGGTAAAAGAATTCACACTTATTGGTAGTGGTCAGTTTCCTTGGGGTAGAGAAGAGGTATACAGGATAGAGAAAGATGATCTTTATTTAGCTGGGACAGCAGAAGTACCGGTGACAGCTTACTTTGCCAACGAGATTCTTCTGGAAAAAGATCTGCCCCAAAAATTTGTCGCTTTCTCTCCCTGTTTTAGACGCGAGGCAGGAAGTTACGGGAGAGATACCAGAGGATTATACAGGCTTCATCAATTTAATAAAGTTGAACAGGTAATTATAAACAAGAATGATTATGATTCTTCAAATGATTATCATGAAGAAATGCTGGCTAATGCGGAAAGTATTTTACAAGACCTCAAGCTTCCCTACAGAGTAATGCTTATGTGCACGGGAGAAATGGGTGAGCCACAGGTAAAAAAATATGACATTGAGACTTGGATGCCCTCACGTAATGCTTATGGAGAGACGATGTCTGATTCTTTCATGGGAGACTTTCAGACAAGAAGATTAAATATTAGATATAAGACGGTTAAAGGTGAGATAAAATTTGCCCATTCGTTAAATAATACCGCAATTGCTTCTCCGAGGATACTTATAGCCATTTTAGAAAATTATCAGCAGAAAGACGGATCGGTAATTGTGCCTGAAGTGTTGAGAGGTTTTGTCGGCAAGGAGAAAATCTTTTCAAAGTAAAAAATCCCAAAATACCAAAGGTGTCCTATCTGGGACACCTCTAAGGTGTACTAATACCTGCTTTGATATTTATCATTAGTAATGGTATGTTTAATACATGTATGATCTTATAATTATAGGTGCTGGGCCTGCTGGTTTAACTGCTTCGATTTATGCCTCCTGCTATCATCTCTCTCATCTTGTCATTGGGAGTCAACTTGGTGGACAGCTTCAATATGCTCCAGATATACTTAATTATCCAGGGTTTGAAGAGATTAGTGGGAAAGAACTGACAGAGAGGATGGTAAATCAGGTGAAAAAAAGAGGAGGAGAGATTGTTACGAAAAATGTTACCAAAATTAAAAATTGCGAATTAAGAATTAAAAATGAACAAGGTGAGATAACTACGAAAGGATTTGAAATCGAGACAAAAGAGGGTAATAAATATCAGTCTAGGGCGATAATTCTCGCAACAGGAATGGAAAGAAGAAAATTAAACATTCCGGGAGAAGTAGAGTATACAGGGCGGGGAGTCCATTACTGTGCAACCTGTGAGAAACAAGATTATGCAGGAAAAGTTTGTGGAGTGGTGGGCGGAGCAAACAGTGCTTTGCAGGCAGCAGTTGAACTTTCCCAAGCTGCCAGCCGCGTTTATATCATATATAGAGGTAGTGAACTTCGGGGAGACCAGATATGGTTGGAACAAATCAAAATTAATCCCAATATTGAAATTATTTTAAATACAATTGTGACAGAAATTTTAGGGGATGGAGAGAAAGTGGTTGGTGTTATTTTAAAAGGAACAGAGAATTCCTCCATTGAAAATCAGGACGAAACCAAGATGAGGCTTTCTCTTGATAAGCTTTTTATTGAAATCGGTGGAGTGCCAGGTACCGCACTCGTTGTGCCATTAGGAGTAGAGTTAGATAGTGGAGGTTATATAAAGGTAGACGATAAGCTGTCAACCAATGTTCCCGGTATCTTTGCCGCTGGAGATTTGGTAAGTTATGGATTATCTATTGAGCAGATCTCAACAGCTGTTGGTCTTGGTGCCCGTGCCGCTGCTTCTGCTTTTGCTTATCTTACAAAAGGGAAAACGCCAACCGTTTGGGGACAAAGTCAGATAAAAAGATAAGAGTAAAATCAGTAATATTGGTGACACCGGTATTTTTTAGAGCAGTTTTTCCTGTTGATTTTTTTTGCTTGGGCGGGGAATATTGAGATGTCGGTAAGCTTTTTCCGTAACCTCGCGACCTCTGGGAGTACGCTTGAGAAAACCGATTTGCATAAGATATGGTTCAATGACTTCTTCAATTGTACCGATATCTTCAGATAAAGTGGCAGCGATGGTTTCTATTCCCACCGGCCCGCCGGCGTGTTTTTCGATTAATGCCCGAAGAAGCCTACGGTCGCTATCATCTAACCCCATTTGATCTATTTCCAAAAGTGAAAAAGTCTCCTTTAATACTTCTTCATCAATATTTTCTTTCCCCCTTACTTGAGCAAAGTCGCGGGCCCTTTTAAGAAGCTTAAGACAAATTCTAGGAGTTCCCCTTGCTCGTTTCGAAAGCTCTGATTTAGCTAATTGATCAAGTTTAATCTGTAATTTTTTTGCCGCGTTACTGACAATCACCTCAAGTTCGTGTGGAGGATAAAAGCTAAGACGCTGGACAATGCCGAAGCGGTCTCGGAGGGGCGCAGACATAAGCCCGATCCTGGTTGTCGCGCCAATAATTGTAAATTTGGGAAGTTCTAAGCGAAGGGTACGGGCAGAGGGACCTTTGCCAATGACAATATCTAAAGCATAGTCTTCCATAGCGGGATAAAGAGTCTCTTCAACCACCTTATTTAATCTGTGAATCTCATCAATAAAAAGCACATCACCTGTTTCAAGGTTAGTCAGAATTGAGGCTAAATCTCCCGAACGTTCGATGGCTGGTCCTGAGGTGACGCGGATGTTGACTCCCATTTCCCGGGCAATAAGATGAGCCAGTGTTGTTTTTCCAAGACCAGGGGGTCCATATAATAATGTATGTTCAAGAGGTTCTTTCCTTTTTTTGGCAGCAGTAATAGCCACATGGAAAGCTCTTTTGACTTTTTCCTGTCCGCAGAATTCATCCCAAGCAGAAGCACGTAGGGAGACAAAAAGGCGTTCCTCTTCCTGCAACTCAAGACCGCTATCTGTTTTTTGACTATTTTTTTTCATAAGTGACTTTAAGTTACTTAAGTAACTTAGAAATTATTTTTTCCCCAGCCATTTCAATGCCTGTTTTATTTTATCAGAAGTCGTGCCTTCGAAATCTTTTATTGATTTTAAAGCCTCTTTGGCTTCGGAGACAGAAAAGCCAAAAGACTTTAGCGCCTCAAGGATTTCTTTGTTTTCTCCTCCTTCGCTGGTTAAATCCAGCTCGTCGAGACTGCCAAGTTTGCTGCGAAGCTCAATAATAATTTTTTGAGCGTTTTTTTTGCCCAAGCGGGGGACAGAGGTAAAAAAATCCGTATCGCCTTTAATGATGGCTTGTTTGATTTTTGACAGTTTGCCATTGCTAAAAATTAAGATAGCAGTTTTTGGACCAATTCCTGAAACACCAAGCAGAAGTTCAAACATAGTCAAATCTTCAAGATCACTAAATCCATAAAGATCAAGCACTTCTTCTTTTACATAAGTATGGATAAAAAGGGAAATTGGCTGATTAAGCTTCGATTCGGTAATGATGTAGGTTGGGACATAGACTTTGTAGCCGACTCCGCCAACAAGAATAGTAAGATAGTTATTTGTTTTGAATTTGATGGTGCCGTTAAGATAAGAGATCATAATTTAGAGGATATTATTTAAGATATAACACTCAAAATTAACATATCATAGAGAAAAGAGAAATATATGATTTTGTTAATGTCATATGTTGTTTATCATTTGTTTTTTACTTTTATATGAAAAACAATGAGTGAGTGCAACAGCGGCAGCATCAGCAACATCATCGGGAGTAAGAACTTTTGGAAGTTTAAAAATGAATTTAACCATCTGTTGTATCTGTGTCTTATCAGCCCGTCCATAACCAGTAAGTGCCATTTTAACCTGAAGAGGGGTATATTCAACAAGAGGAATACCTTCTTGGGCCATTGTTAATTGGACAACACCTCTTGCTTCTCCGATGGTAAGAGCTGTTTTAGCGTTGCTGTTGAAAAAAAGATTTTCCAGAGCCACCACAGAGGGAGGGTAGGTTTTTATAAGCGTCTTAAGTGAATTAAGTAACTTAAGTAGCCTAAAAGGAGTAGTAAGAGATGGAGAGGTGGTAATTGCTTCGGCGTGAAGAAGTGTCTGTTTACCTTTTTCCTCCGAAACCACAGCCACACCGGTTGTGGCAATCCCTGGGTCAATACCGATGACAATCATACAAAGGGATTATAACATTTTTGGTACGGTTCTCCTTCTTTTGCGGATGTAGAGGATTAAGATTAGAATTGGTAGCCAGATGGGTGAATAGACCAAGATCCAAATAATTAAACTGACAAGTTTTTGTAAGTTTTGGATAAGACTTCTAACCGCATTTTTAAAGATGACTTCAGGTCTAAAAGCCTCGCTTGGAGCATAAGGTAGGGCAAATTCATCTGTGGAAAGATAGACGGTGATTTTGGACATTTTGGCTGTTTGCTCCATATACTTTTGTCTGCCGCGAAGACTATCAATTTGATCTTGGAGGGAAAAAATCTGTTGCTGAATTTTTAAAATGTCATCAGGGTTACTAGCTTGATCCATGATTTCTTTAAATCGTTTTTGGTTGGCAAGAAGAGTGTTAAGTCGAGCTTCAATATCTACATACTCATCAGTGACATCATAACCATAGATTTGTTCGGAGACGACTTTTACCGCTAAAGATCTAAAATAAGAAAGTGCCTCATCCATTTTTTCCTGTGGGATGCGGATAGTGATAGAACCATATGGGGCTTCTTCTGGAGAAGAAAGATTAGTGTCTACCATATAGCCGCCAATTGAATTAGTGTAGTCAGTTATCAGCTTAATTGACTCGTTTACCTTTTTTACTTGGAGAGATAGATTAGAGTTTTTGACAACCATCCGGTCTTTGATTTCTGGAGCAGGCGGTGTTTCTCCATAATAATCAGTGCCACTATATGCCAGGGGTAGGGGTAGTTCACCACGTGCTGTTGGTAGACTCTCAATTTGTTTAATTGTATTCGGACGTGGTATAGTTCGAGGGATTGTATTAAAGCCAAAAATTGATTGGATCAAAAAGTAGGCGACGATAAAAAGAAGAACGGTAGTGAGCTTGTGAGTTTTAATCCAAAGAAGTATGAGCTTTACCATTATTGATCAAAGTTTAGAGTGCTAAAAAGAGGATGTCAAGTAACCATATTTTATTTATTTTCTGGTCTTAATCTGAATTAGAGAGGCTGCAATGATAAATTCAGTAAGCGGAAGCAAGCTTAGACAGCACTTTTTTGCCGGATCGTTAATAATATAAAGCATACCAACAGCTACAACTGGCAATAATCCGATAGCGATCTTTTCCATTTGTGTAAGTCCCAAAGGTTCTTGCGGTGGTCGTGGAGCTTCAGGAGAAAGCATATAGATCAGGATTATACACAAATCAACCCTATGTGTTCAAACCATCAGAATATTAGGATCATGGATTATTAAGATAATCAATTAAAGGACTATTCCCGACATCGCTTGAGAATATAGGATAGAGGAACCTCTAGACAAATAATTTCTGTTAGAGTAGACTATCATCTCATATGACCAGACATAGTCCTTTTGAAAATGCTTTGAGCCAGCTTGGTAAAGCCATAAAACACTTAAATTTAACCAAATTCCAAGTAACAAGATTAAGCAATCCAGAGAAAATAATTACAGTTAATTTTCCGGTGAAACTAGATAACGGTGAAGAAAAAATTTTCCATGGTTTTAGAGTGCAGTTTAACAGCGCCCGTGGTCCATACAAAGGCGGCATAAGGTATCATCCACAAGTGGATATGGAGGAGGTAAAAGCTTTAGCTTTTTGGATGGCGATAAAATGTGCTGTTTGCGATATCCCAATGGGTGGAGGAAAAGGCGGAGTTGAGGTAAATCCTAAAGAGTTATCAGAAGGTGAACTTGAAAGATTAAGTAGAAATTACGTTCGTGCAATTGCCGCAGATATCGGGCCCTATGTTGATGTGCCAGCCCCAGACGTGAATACTACGCCTAAGATTATGAAGTGGATGGTAGAGGAGTACATTAATATTAAGAAGCAAGAATCAAGAATTAAGAATAATAAGAAAGAAATAGATAAATTAAAAGCGACTTTTACGGGAAAGCCAGTAGATTTTGGGGGGAGCTTAGGTAGGACTGAAGCAACTGGTCGCGGAGGGTCATACGTTTTGCAAGCTTTACTTAAACAGTTGAAATTGAAAGGTAGATACGGAAAAGAACTTACGGTTGCCGTACAAGGGTTTGGAAATGTAGGCTACTACGTAGCCAAGTTTCTCCATGACGCGGGCATGAGGATTGTGGCCCTTTCCGATTCTAAAGGTGCAATACTTGTAAAAGACATTAAAAAAGATGGTTTTAACCCTGAGTTAGTTTTAAAATGCAAGAAAGAAAAAGGAGAGTTAAGCGGTTGTTACTGTGTAGGTTCTGTTTGTGACTTGAGAAATGGTAAAACAATTTCCAATAAAGAATTGTTAGAGCTTCCGGTCGATGTTTTGGTGCCTGCAGCACTGGAAAATCAGATTACTGTCAAAAACGCAGAAAAAATTAAGGCAAAAGTAATACTAGAGATGGCTAATGGCCCAACCAGTCCGGAAGCTGATGAGATTTTACATAAAAAGGGTATATCAGTTGTGCCTGATGTTTTGGCTAATAGCGGTGGAGTGACTGTTTCCTACTTCGAGTGGAAGCAAAATTTAGAGGGTGAAAGTTGGTCAGAGGATAAGGTTAACCTTATGCTTAAAAATAAGATGGAAAAAGCTTTTTTGGTAGTTTGGGATGAGGCAAAGAAGCAAAAAATTGATATGCGTACAGCCGCATTTATTGTAGCAGTAAGAAAGATACTCGAAAAAAGAGGTTGACATGGGAAAATATATCTGTTAAGTTAGGATGACTTATGACAGAAACACCAAAAAAGAATCCCATAAATTACGTTCTAATAGGTCTTCTGATTGTTGCCGCCTTTGTAATAGGTAGCCTTTATACAAAGAATAAGGCTTTGGAAGAGAGTAAGACTTTAGGGATAAAACAGGAGCCATCTCAAATACCGGCCAAAGTCGAGGTGAAAGTAACTGATGAAGACCCTTCTATGGGGCCTAAAAATGCCAAAGTGACGATGGTGATTTTTGAAGATTTCCAGTGTCCTTATTGTGGAGGTTTTAGCGGCTTAAATGAAGAGGTAATGAAAGTCTTGAAGCAGCGTAATGCCAGTTGGGAACCGGTAGTGTCCAACGTAATAAAAGATTATGTAGAAACGGGAAAAGTAAGACTAGTTTGGAAAGATTACCCCTTTTTAGGAGATGAATCAGCCTGGGCGACTGAAGCTGCTAGGTGTGCTGGCGAGCAGGGAAAATTTTGGGAATATCACGACTATCTTTTCTCCCACCAAAAAGGCGAGAATGAAGGAATTTTTTCCAAAGAAAACCTAAAAAAATTTGCTTTAGATTTGAAACTAAACAGCAAAGACTTCAATGCCTGTCTTGATAGCGGTAAATATGCTAGTAAAATCAAGGAATATCTTAGTTTCGGTCAAAGTTTAGGCGTGAGTGGAACGCCAGCTACTTTCATAAATGGCAGATTATATTCTGGTGCTATTCCTTACTCACAGATAAAAGCAGCGATAGAGGAAGAACTGAAGAAATAAAGCAGGGAAATAACATTTTTTCCGATTGACAAAGATAAATTTTTTGGTGTACAATACACTATTGCCAAATTATGTATGGCATTTTAGAAAAGAGCGACTGAAGGCTTTACCATCCGCGAGTAAGCGGAGCGTATAAGAATGAAAAAAGACTTATTATATTTTTCTCATTTAGATACTTTCTAAAGCGCCCTTCAGTTTACTCTTCTCTAGATTATTTTCGTAATTTATTGGGAAACTGGGCTTGTGGGGCCTGAAGTTTAACTGGTTGAACACTTCATTTGCAATGAAGAGGTAGGCGGTTCGACTCCGCCCGGGTCCACAAGGGTAGCGTCTAGAAATTAGCGTTTAACGTTTAGTTATTAAGATTCAAATTAAACGTTAGACGCTAGCAACTAAACGTTTGTAAACATTAGCTCTTTAAAAAGTGAACAGAAAAAGGTGTTTATCCTTCCGATAAAATCGGAGGATAGGGTCCATCTTTGAGTCTTAAAAGTCTACTCATAAAGTCGATAATGGATGCCTAGGTGGTTTTGGCCGAAGAAGGACGTTTGCATACCGACGATATCGGCGGGTAAGCGGTCAGCAGCTTTTGATCCGCCGGTTTCCGAATCGAGTAATCGTCCCTTTTTTAGGGAACTATGCCGTGAATGATTCGCTTTTAGCGGATAGGTAACGGCATAGGGGGTACCATCCGAACTGAAACATCTAAGTAGGATGAGGAAAAGAAATCATAAGAGATTCCGTCAGTAGCGGCGAGCGAAAGCGGAAGAGTCTAAAGGGGGTATCATCTGGTACCCTCGGTTGCAGGGTCTGCAATGTGGGATCAACAGAGGGTAGGAGAATGTTTTGGAATAGACAACCATAGGGAGTGAAAGTCTCGTATCCGAAACCTGAAGTTGCCCTAGCAGATTCCTAAGTACCACGGGGCACGGCAAAACCCTGTGGGAATCTGGGTGGTCCACCATCCAAGACTAAATACCAAGACCAACCGATAGTGAATTAAGTACCGTGAGGGAAAGGTTAAAAGTACCCCGGAAGGGGAGTGAAATAGTACCTGAAATTGTCGACTAACAAACAGGCGGAGGGCGTAGCCTTTCGCAACCTACAACACTGCCATTTCGTGGCATTTTAGCAAACAAGATAATATGTTTGTTGGAAATCGTTTGTTGTGAGTTGCGGAAGGCTGCGCCTGACGCCGTGCCTATTGAAGAATGAACCGATGAGTTTCCGATCGGCGGTTTTACCTAAGTTACTTTGTAACGGAGGTATAGTGAAAGCAAGCTCTAATTGAGCGACCTTTATCGCCATCGGAAGACCCGAAACCGGGATGAGCTAACCATGGACAGGGTGAACTCCACCGAAAGGTGGAGGGAGGCCCGAACCCGTCATTGTTGCAAAAATGTGGGACGATCTGTGGTTAGGGGTAATATGCCAAACGAACCCGGAGATAGCTGGTTCTCCCCGAAATATATTTAGGTATAGCGGGCCGTTTACAATTCTGGGGGTAGAGCACTCAATGGGGTGTCGAGCGCAAGCAAGACATCTCAAAGAAACTCCGAATACCAGATAATACTACGGTCCAGTCAGTCCGGCTCGGCTAAGCGAGTCAGGTCGAGTGGGGGAAAAACCCAAACTCCCAATTAAGGCCCCAAAATTATGACTAAGTTGTAAAGGAAGTGAGATTTCATAAACACCCAGGAGGTTGGCTTAGAAGCAGCCATCCTTCAAAGAGTGCGTAACAGCTCACTGGATGAGAAGTCTTGCGCCGAAAATGAACGGGGATAAGTCATATGCCGAAATTGGAGATCCCGTCTTTGACGGGGTGGTAGGGGAGCGTTCCTATTGCGGTGAAGTCTCGCTGTAAGGCGGGGTGGAGCGATAGGAAGTGAGAATGTCGGTATGAGTAGCGAAAGGCCGATGAGAAATCGGCCCGCCGAATACCCAAGGTTTCCGTCCCAACGTTCGTCGGGGACGGGTTAGTCGGATCTAAGGCGAGTCCTCGCTATAAGGGCGGGGGGTAGCTCGATGTATAAGCCGTTGAAATTCGGCTACAGTATTAAGAATGCTAAGGGGATGACGAAATTGGAAAGTGGAGTCTCGAATACTCGGGATCTAAATCACTAGATAGTGGTAGCTGGAAAATCCGCAACTCACGTTTAATCGAGTGATGATGGAGAGCCTAAAACGAAAGTAGCAGGCAATTCCAGACTTTTCAGTTTCCAGGAAAAATCTCACTAGCTCTCTCGATTTATCGAGAGAAATTCTTAATATTTCCGTACCGCAAACCGACACAGGTGGGTTGGTAGAGTATACTAAGGCGATCGGGAGAAAGCAGTTCAAGGAACTCGGCAAAACAGCTGGGCGTAACCTCTGGGAGATGCCCTACCCGCCGCAAGGCGGGTCGCAGCGAAAGACGCTTACCGACTGTTTAACTAAAACACAGGTCTCTGCAAAGCCGAAAGGCAAAGTATAGGGGCTGACGCCTGCCCAGTGCACGAAGGTTAAGAGTTTCGGGTGAGCTGTCGTAAGATAGCAAGCTTGGGACTCAAGCCCGTGTGAACGGCAGCAGTAACTATAACTGTTCTATGGTAGCGAAGTTCCTTGTCGGGTAAGTTCCGACCCGCACGAAAGGCAGAACGAGTAAGCGACTGTCTTGAACTGTTACCCGGCGAAATTGAAATGGCTGTGAAGATGCGGCCTACTTGCACCTGGACAAAAAGACCCCGTGGAGCTTTACTGTAGCTTGGCATTGGGAAATTGATTTTAACTGTCGAGAATAGGTGGGATCCTTCGAGCAATCGAGGGAATCAGTGGAATACCACTCTTTAGAATCAGTGACCCTTATCCTTCTGCCACATAAATAACTGGCAAGGAGACAGTGTCTGGTGGGCAGTTTCGCTGGGGAGGTGGCCTCCAAAATGGTAACGGAGGCGTACAAAGGTCGGCTTAACCCGGATGGAAATCGGGTGTAAAGTGCAAACGCAAAAGCCGGCTTAACTGCGAGACAAGCAAGTCGAGCAGACGCGAAAGCGGGTGTTAGTGATCCTCGGATCGGCAGTGGTCGCCGACCGGGCTTAACGGATAAAAGCTACCCCGGGGATAACAGGCTGATCGGGCCCGAGAGTCCATATCGACGGCCCGGTTTGGCACCTAGAT
>FWPV01001313.1_pt1 | contig 69973 bp, 58 predicted proteins | sample 2228371 | NCBI WGS metagenome assembly FWPV01 (sample SAMEA103939776, study PRJEB20133) | metagenome
CCCACCCCCCACCCCCACCGGGCCGCAAGAGCGCCGGGTCAATGTGAGTTACACCCTGCCGGAGAACATCCCCAATGCAGTGGTGGTGATTACCGTGCAGGACGAGGTACTGGTCAATACGGTGTTTGAAGGGCCGGTGCAGCAGCCCTGGAGCTTCAGCCAGGAGATAGTGGTGCGCGGAACGGCGGTGCTGCGGGTGCTGGTGAATGGCGAACAGGTACTGGAAAGCCCGCTATGAAAGGGGCCTGGGCCGAAGCGCTGGCCCGCAAACATCTGCTGGCCAAGGGATACATCCTGCTGGGGCAGAACAGGCGCACCCCCTTTGGCGAGATTGACCTCTGGATGCAGGACGGCCCCACCTACGTGGCCGTTGAGGTCAAGCAGCGCCGCGACAGTACCTTCGGAACGCCCCTCGAGGCCCTCACCCCCACCAAGTACCGCCGCATCTACCAGTCGGTGCTGTATTTGCTGGGCCGCGACGATGCCCCGGTGCGGCTCGAGGCGGTTCTGGTCTACGGCACCCCCCGGCAGTTTCGCCTCGAGCACCTGCGCTTAGAACCCTGAGCCGCAGTTGAAAGCTGTTTCCATATTGCCCCTGGTCGCATCGGCTATCCTGGAATGGATGTACAAGAACCTCCAGGCATTCATCCAAGACCTCGAGCGCCAGGGCGAACTCCTCCGCATCCGGGAGCCCGTTTCCTGCGAGCTGGAAATCACCGAAATCGCCGACCGCATGGTCAAGTCGGGCGGCCCGGCATTGCTCTTTGAAAACGTACAGGATCGCGATTTTCCGGTCTTCATCGGGGGCTTTGGCACGGCAGAACGCACCGCGCGGGCCATGGGGGTGAAGCGCCTGGACGACCTGGCCGAGCGGGTGGCTAGTTTGATGAACCTGAACCCTGGCAAGGGCGGCCTCAAGGCGGCCTTTGCCCTGCTGCCCAAGCTGCGCGAGCTGAAGGGCTTTTTCCCCAAAAAAGTGCGCGGCGGCCCGGTGCAGGAGGTGGTGCTCCGGGGCGAGCAGCTAGACCTGTTCAAAATTCCCATCCTCAAGTGCTGGCCCCTGGACGGCGGCCCCTACATCACCCTGCCGCTGGTGATTACCAAAGACCCCGAAACAGGCGAGTTGAACCTGGGCATGTACCGCATGCAGGTGCTGGACAAACAAAGCACCGCCATGCACTGGCAACTGCACAAGGTGGGGCGGCGCCACTACGATAAGGCCAAAAAGCTGGGAAAGCGCCTCGAGGTCGCCGTAGCTCTGGGGGGTGACCCCATCCTGACCTACGCCGCCACCGCCCCGGTGCCACCCATTCCGGGCGTCAACGAGTTCAACCTGGCCGGGTTCTTGCGCGGGCGGCCTGTGGAGCTCACCCGTGGCATCACGGTAGACCTGCCGGTGCCTGCCGAGGCCGAGTTTGTGCTGGAGGGCTACATAGACCCCGCCGAAGACCTGGTGGTCGAGGGGCCATTTGGCGACCACACCGGCTTTTACACCCTGGAAGAGCTGTACCCCCGCTTCCACGTCACCGCCATCACCCACCGCAAACAGGCCATCTACCCCGCAACCATCGTGGGCCGCCCTCCCATGGAAGACGCCTACCTGATCGAGGCTTCCGAGCGGCTCTTCCTGCCCGCCGCCCAGCTCATCCTGCCGGAGATAACCGACTACCACATGCCGCCTGCCGGGGTGGCCCACAACTGGGTGAACGTGAGCATCGAAAAACGCTACCCCGGCCAGGGCTACAAGGTGGCCAACGGTCTGTTTGGTCTGGGTCAGATGATGTTTGCCAAGGTGATGGTGGTGCTGGACGCGGGCGCCCCGCTCAAAGGCCCCGAGGCCCTACAACACGCCCTGCAACACGCCGTGCCGGGGCGCGATACCCTGGTCTCGAGGGGCCCCATTGACGTGCTTGACCACTCTTCGCGGGCCATGGGCTATGGGGGCAAGCTGATCATTGACGGCACGGCCAAGCTAGAAGAGGAAGGCGGCGCTCTCCCCTTCACTCCCAGGGCCCACCCCAGCCTGCCAGGCATTCCGGGGGTACGCCAGAAGCAACTGCCCGGTATCTGGATGGTTACGCTGGAGAAAACCCGCCCCCACCAGGCCAGAGAAGTCGCCGAGCGCCTGCTGGTGGCCCCTCACAGCGCGGGTATCCGCCTGATGCTCCTCACCGATAGCGATACCCGGCTGGACTTCGACGAGGTGATGTGGGTGGTGCTCAACAACATAGACCCCGAGCGCGACGCCTGGGTGATGCCAGGGGTGGAGGGCCCCATCCTGGTGCTGGACGGCACCCGCAAGCTAGCCGAGGAGGGCTTTACCCGCCGCTGGCCGCCTAAAATTGTGATGTCGCCCGAAATCGTGCGGCGGGTGGACGAGCGCTGGAAGGTGCTGGGGCTGCCGGCCCTGCCGCCTAAAGACACTACGGTCGTTACCCAGCTCTGATGCCGGATCTGGGTAGAAGCCATCCCGACCAGAAAGCCCCACAAAAATAGAGTATCGCTGGCATACGTCAAATGACCCGGATTCCCGCCAGCAAGGCGCTACCCTCGTCGTATGAAAGTGCTCCTCCTTTGCTGGTTGCTGCTGTTGGGGGCCCCCGCCCTGGCCCAAACCCTGGTGGAAGTAACGACGGTAGCGGCCATTGCCTCTACCCTCGATGCCAGTGTGCGGTTTCCCTCCGGTTCCTTCCGGGCCGGGCGGGGCAGCGAGGCCATTGTGGCCCGGATTTCCGATGCCAGCCGCTTCAACCTGGAAGTCTACGCGGTCCGGGGTCTGGCTGCTCGCCTGCAAGCCGGTTTTGTGCAGCAGATTCTGACCGGCTTCGCGGTGGCGGGTTATTTTGTGGAGAACCAGCAGGAAACCCAGGTCGCGGGCGAAATTCGCACCCGCTACGACCTGAAGGACAGCGCAGGCAAGGCAGCCATCTTGTTTGTGGTGCGAAAAGGCGATGAACTCGTGTATGCCTTTGGCAAAGCCAGATAGGGCTGATAGCTACTGAGAACGCAGCGTCAACGGCACGAGAATCATTGAATCCAACAACGAATACCTGTGTCATTCAAAGGAGGCGTTAGCCGACGAGGAATCCGCTGCGGCACAAGGCTAGAGAATTTTGGGGGATGGTAGGCATTAGATTCCTCGCTGCGCTCGGAATGACAATTTTGACTGGGTTTTTGTGCCCTTAGCGTCACCGTTCAGAGTAAAAGCCCAAAGCTGAAAGCCCAAACAACAGAGGCGGGTGCGATAAGCTGGAAAAAAAGATGAGCAAGCCCATACGTTGGTCGGAACTCGAGGCCCGGCTACCCCTGCACGAGCTACCCGCCTTTCACCGGGCTTTCCTGCGCCTGCACCGCCCGGAACTGAACCCCGATACCCTACCGCTGCGGCGGGTGCAGCAGTACGTGAGCCAGACGCTGCATTCGTTGGCAAAAGAGGGGAAGGCTCGACGTGTGGACGCCGATTTTGAGCTCGAGGCCGAGCAAATCCCCCTTCCCTACCGGCACTTGTAAAACCGGCCCTTAACCGAATGTCTGGACACGGCGCTTTGCGTTTCACATTCGGCCATTTCCCGCTAATATATTGGGCGTTATGCGCGTCATCGTAATTGGGGCCAGGGCTAGTTTGCTGGCACAAGCCCAGACCCGCTGGGTGGTGGAACGCCTGAAGGAAAACTGGCCCGAAACCGAGTTCAAGGTACGCACCGTGCAGTCCAAAAACACCTCCGAGGGCGGCGCTGCCGAAGCCCTGCGGCAAGCCCTGAGTAAACGCGAAGTGGATATTGCAGTGTATTCCCTCAAGCATTTACCCACCCAGGAAATGCCAGGAATTCGCCTGATTGCGGTGCCCAAACGGGTAGAGCCCCGCGAGGCCCTGGTGGGGCGCAGCGCCAAGCGCCTGGAAGAGCTGCCCAGGGGGGCGGTGGTGGGGGTCAACAGCCTGCGGCGCAAGGCCCAGCTACTGGCGTACCGTTCCGACCTGAGCATCCGCGACCTCGAGGGCGACGTGGACGACCGCCTGACCGCGCTGGGAACCGGGGAGTACGACGCCATGATTATCGGCGCGGCCAGTTTGCTGCGCCTGGATCTGCGAAACCGCATTGACCAGTTGATAGACCCCGAAATTGTGCTGCCCGCACCCGGCCAGGGAGCCCTGGGCCTCGAGGTGCGCCTGGGGGACGACTGGGCCGAGGAATTGGCCTACAGCCTCAACCACCGCGCCTCGTTTGTGCGGGTGACCGCCGAGCGGGCTTTCCTGCGGGCCCTGGGTGCTGGCGATGAGTGCGCCGCGGGCGCACTGGCTACCCTGGAAGGCGACGATACCCTGGTCTTGCAGGGGGTGGTGGCCTCGCCCGATGGCCGCGAGCTGATCCGGGCCGAGATCGAGGGCGATGCCGAAGAAGCCGCCGAGCTCGGGCACGACCTGGCCCAGGACTTGCTGGCCGAGGGCGGACGGGAGTTGCTGGGCGCGGTGCAGAGCCGGTAGTTCCAAAGCTCCGGCGCCACTCCCTACCATCCCACTTTTGGGCGGTAGTTTTGCGGTAAACTTGAGAATAGCAGTCAGGATTGTGGCCTTTGTCCTTTCTGGCTGGCTATAATTTAGGGACAACCATGGGAATCAAACGTCTAACCAAGCAGCGCAAGGCCGTCCTCGAGGTGGTTCGTCAGGCCAAGAACCACCACCCCGACGCCGCTTGGGTCTACAGCGAAGTTCGCAAAACCGTGCCCAGCATCAGCCTGGGCACCGTCTATCGCACCCTCGAGGCCCTCACCGAGGAAGGCTACCTGGTTCCGCTCTCCCGTCCTGGGGAGGCCCTGCGCTACGAGGCCAACCTGGACGGGCACCTGCACATGGTCTGCCGCAAGTGCAACCGGTTCTTCGACATCGTGCAGCCCCTGCCCGACCTTCTGAGCGAGGTCAAAGCCCGGTATCCGGGCTACGAGATTGAGGACGTGCAGGTCGAGTATCACGGCATCTGCCCCGACTGCCGGGCCCAGATGTAGTTCTACTACTGCAAAATCAAGCGCACGAGCTCCAGGGGTTTTTCCTGTTGTGGCAAGTGCCCGCAACCCGGAATGATGTGCAGTTTGGCGCCGGGAATCCAGCCTGCCAGGGTTCGGCCTGCCTCGACAGGAATTACAAAATCCTGCTCACCCCACACAATCAGGGTTGGGGTGGTGAGCTGGCCCAGCCTGGCCGGGCTGGGGTGGCCCAGCAACCCCTCCAGGGCCATCCAGCGGAAGGTCGAGAAATAGGCCCGCCGCTGGTCATCGCTCCAGACCCGATCCCAGACCCGTTCCCGCAAAAACTGGCGATCCTCGGGGGGCAGGGCGTCCAGGTTGCCATAATAGGGCCGCAGGCTTTCGTAGGCCGCGTCCTGTGAGCTCCGGAAGCTGTTGTAGATTTTTTCCCCTTGGCCCGGAATCAAAAACATCATCTGAACCTTACCCAGTTTGCTTCGCACGGGAGGGCCATCCACCAGCACCAGGCGGGCCGCCAGGTCGGGGCGGCGTGTAGCCACCCGCAGGGCCACCGCAGCCCCCATCGAGTTCCCCACCAGCACCGCCTGCGGGATTTTCAGTTGCTCCAGAAGCGCTGCCACCGTGTCGGCAAAAAAGTTGAGCGTATAGGCCCGTTTGGGGTGGTCAGAACGGCCAAAGCCCGGCAGGTCGAGGGCCACCACCCGCCCCCGCCCCGCAAGGAGCGGAAAGACCTTTTGCCAGCTATCGGCCTCGTCGCCCAGGCCGTGAATAAGCAGGAAGGGGGCGTCCTGGGACGGGGCCGCCCCCGAGTCGTAGAGGTGCAAACCAACCCCATTGGCCGTCACTCTACGCTGGTAGGGTTTCAGATGGTCGGGAACGGTAAATTTGGGTTTCATAAAATTCCTGAAAGTTGGTCGTTAAACCCTTTTGATTCCCCTGCAACTGTCACAGGTCGCAAGTCTCATGTCGCAGGCCAAAAAGTTGTCGAGGGTCAAGGGTTTCATGGTTCGTCCGTAGGCTATCCAAACGCTCAAGTTTTGATTCTCCTGCTCAAATGGCTTCTACCAGGCGCTTGAAGGCTTCGGGCATGGGGGGCCTGGCGCCTCCGTCGGCCCAGCTAAAGCGCAGGTCTATCAGGTGGCCGGGGCCTACGCCCATCCCGTTGGGGAATAGCGGGGTGTAGTCCAGGGTACCCCGGACTTCCTCGCCGCCAAAGGTTTGTGCGAAACGCTCGACCTCGAGCGGGTGCCCAAAATGAAAGGCATGGGTATGGGCCAGCTCCTGCCACAAGAAGCGCGGCTTGAGGGGGGGTTCGGCCAGTTCGGCCTTGCGGCGTAAGAACACCGAGGCTCGGCCAGGGCGCAGGCGGAGCGTAGCCTCCAGCACATCGCCCAGCGCCCCAAAGCTTCCCACAAAGGGCCGCACCAGGTCGTAGCCCTGGACGTTTTTGACGGTGAGGCCCCCGGCCTGAACGGTATGGCCCCTGGGCGACCTGAACCTGAGCCCGAGCACCTCGCTCCCCATAAAAAAAGTCTGGGCGAAGCCGCCCCGCTTGAGCAAGCCATCCAGCCCCCCCGGTAGCTCCACCGGTGGGAACGGCGGAAATAGCCCTTTGGGAAGGGCCTCCCAGACTTCAAGCAGCCGGGTGTCGCCGGTGGCGATGAGGTACTGGTCGGCAGCGGAGACCTTCAAAACCGGCATGTCTTTATGCTATTCGCCCCGGCCTAGCGGAACAACCCACACCGCCCTGGGTAGGGGTCGGGGACCAGGCCGGGCCGGGCATCAAAGCCCATCGCATAACCGCTCTTTGTCTCGGGCCAGCCCTGCAAATAAGGCTCGCCGGTACGGGCAAAGTGGAGCCACTGAGACTGGAGCGCTTGGGCCAGGGGCCGGGAACTGTCCAGCGCCTCTGCGGTCAGGAACAAAGCCCTCGAGGGCCAGGTGGTCTCGGTGCCAAAGAGCAGGGGCAGCTCAATGCCGTGAAAGCTGCCTAAGAAATCCAGTACCGGTGAAGCCCAGGTCACCAAATAACTGTAGGTGGGGGCGTGGCGGGCCTGGGCGGCCCCGGCGGCCAGCGTGGGGCAGAGCAGGATGCGGTCGGTCTGGAAGTAGGCCCAGGCCTCGGCGGGGGCGGCGTAGCGGGCCTGGTAAAGCTGCCGTGCCCGCTCCCCCAGGCCGGGGCGCTTGGCCCCGACCCGCTCGGCAAACCCGGCCCAGTCGGAGGGGCCTGCCAGGCGCTCTCCCCAGGTCTCCTGCGCGGTGGCTCCCACAATCAGGGGAATCCCCTCGGCCAGGCCCATGCGCAAGGCTTGCAGGGGCACCTGGCTCAGCCAGACCCCGTCCAGGTGCGGCTTCCAGGGCACCTCGGCAAACTCTCCGGCCTCGACCCGCTGCAAGAGCGCCCCAATACTGCGGTCTTCGGGGGGAAAGAGGCGCTCGAGCGGAACCCGGCGCAAACAGGCCAGATCACCTGCCCCGCAGCCCATCTGGGCCGCCCAGCGCACACCCCAGGCCAGACCCTGCTCGAGGGTCCGCACATACTCACACCCGCCCGACTGGATGATGGCCTTGTGGAAAAGCCCTTTGGCGCTGGGGGTTGTCATTAGGGTACAGACCGCCATCCCCCCCGCCGACTGCCCAAACAGGGTCACGTTGTCCGGATTGCCGCCAAAGGCATTGATGTTTCGCTTTACCCAGCGCAGGGCCTCGAGCATGTCCAGAAGCCCGTAGTTGCCGGTGGAGCCCTGGCGGTCTTCGGCTTGCAGCGCAGGCAAAGCCAGCCAGCCCAGCGAGCCCAGCCGGTAGTTGAAGCCCACCACCACTGCCCCCTGTGCGGCCAGCGCGGTGCCGTCGTAGAGGGGCTCGGCCCAGCTTCCGCCGGTGTAGCTACCCCCATGCACCCAGACCATCACCGGATAGCCCTCCGGTGGGGGCGGCGCCAGGGGCATCCAGACCCCCAGATTCAGGCAGTCTTCGCTCTGGGGGGGAATATAGCCGCCCAGCCGGGTGGTAAAAACCCCCCGCTGCGGACAGGCCGGGCCGGGCTCGGTGGCCCTATAAACGCCCTCCAAGCGCAAAACCGGCTGGGGCGCTTTCCAGCGCTCGGCCTTCGCGTAAGGGATGCCCAGAAAATAAGCCACCTGGGCTTTTGGGTTGAGCCCCCCCTGCAAGCGCCCCTGCGGCGTGAGCACCCACACCGGGTGCCCATACACCATGCCCAGCACCACCACCAGAGCCCAGATCCCGCGCATGTGGGTATTCTGCCGCACTAAAGCTGAAAGCCCAAAACCGAAGGCCGAATGTTTTTAGTGAGGTGCAGCGTAATACCCGCCAGGGGGAATCCCACCTAACTGGAGCGCTATCTCACCAACGCCTAAAGCCTTCAGCCTTTAGCATTCAGCCTACCAAAGGTACAGCACCGCAATTTTGAAGGGATAGCGGTCGGAGATACCTACCTCGAGGGCCACCGGGTCCAGGTAGAGCCGCCCGCCCAGGCCATAGGCCAGGTTGAAGCCCCCCTCGATGCCCAGCCCCACATAGCCCGAAATGGCCCCGCCGGGAATCTCGAGGCTGGCCACCGGCCCCAGGTGGAGGCCAAACAGGCTGCCCGCCGTGTTGAAGCTCAAGTCGACCCCCAGGCCCGCCGAGAGCGATAGGTCGGCCACCGTCAGGGCCGGTAGCAGGTTGGCCTTGAACAGGGCCCAGACCTCCACATTGTCGAAGCTGGTAGGGACGATGACCTCGAGGTCCAGCCCCGTGTCAATGCCCAACGGGCTGAAGGGCAGGCCCAGGCTCCCCTGCACCATCAACCCGCGCCCAACCCCAAACCCCACCCCCACCGTGTTTTCGGGGTAGGCCGGGGCCTGGGCAAAAGCGAAACCAAGCACCAAAATCAGCAAGGCAACAAGTCGCTTCATGGTTCCTCCAAAATCTGCCCCATCATAACAGGGCTCTATCAGAGAACCAGTGCCCGCGGAACGGGCAGTACCCCGAGCAGAGGGGTCAGGGGCCCGAGTAGATTTAGAGCACTCTTCTCGTAGTTTGACCCACCTCAAGAAAGCCCTGTCCTGGACAGAACAGTGACCGCCAAGATGGGTGGCCACGCTTGTGAAGAGCAGGGATAGCCCTCAACTATCAGCTATCTGTCTTTCAGCGCGTACAGGGCTTGGCCGCGTGGTGCTCTATCAGGTACTGCTCGAGGTTGCTCTGCCCGCCCGCAAAGCTCAGGGTCAGGTTCTCGCCCAGGATGCAGTTGCGGTTGGTATCGTCCAGAACCCCTTTGAACTCGGCGGTCTTGCCATCGAACTGCACCGAACCTTTGCTGAAGGCGATATGGAGGGGGTCGCGGCGGAACTCGGTGGCCTCGAAGCTCAGGGCAAAGGTTTTCTTGAGGTTGCCCAGCGAAGCCAGCGCCCGCATGTTGGTGGCCAGGATGCTGGCAAAGTTGCCACAGCGGGCACGGACTACGGTACCCCCGGTGGTCACATCCCAGGTCAGGTTCACGGTCTCGCCGCCGCCCTTAGCCACGATATCGCCCTTGGTGGTGAGGTTGCTGCCGATGTTCCACTCGAGGTTCTTCACTTCAATCAGCCGCCCGGCCCCGGCCTTGTCCAGAAAGGCCGCCACCTTCATCTGATCGGGCATGTCCAGCACCTTGCGCCCCGTTACACAGCGGCTATCAGGAAAGGCCGTGCTGCGGTTCAGGCTGGCCACCACCGCGTTGTTCACCTTGATATGACCGATGAGCTTGGTGGGGGCCTCGAAGAGGGCCTCATTGCTGGCGCTGTAGTGCCCCAGCACAGTAGCCGAGGCGGTGCCGCTGGTGGAGCCGTTCCAGTCCAGCAGCAGCTCGGCGGTCTGACCCTGAGCGGTACGCCAGCGCACCAGATAGTCGTCGCTGTCGGTACGCACACAGCTACCACTGGTGCAGTCCCAACTGCCTCGGGTCAGGCGGGTCTCGGTGGCCTGTACCGAAACCCCACCCCCTGGGGCGTCGGCCAGGGCCGCACTGGCCGCCCCCGACCCCGGCAACCCCAGCAAGCGGCCCAGGTCAATATCAAGCGGCGCATTCAGGTTGCGTAAGTAGCCCGCCAGCTCCCCTGGAAGGCTTTGCATCACCTTGCTGGCACTTTCATCAAAGCTCTTGCTGGCCCCGGCGCTCTCGGCGGGAGAGGCTGTTGCGCTTCCACCTCCCGGAGGGTTGCCACCTGGCGGAGGGTTCTCGCTCACGTTCGAATCCCCACAGCCTGCCAACAAAGCCGCCATGACCAGCGCCAGCCAGAAGTTGCGTTTCATAGGGTTCCCCTTCCTCCCCCAGGAAAATTACCCCGGCAGCCCTTCAGATGTGGCTCATGTTCTTGCCGGTGCCTTTAGCCGTGCTTAAGAGAAGTGCAGATGGGTTTGGATGGCCGGATAGATCGGATCTATTTCGAAACGGCCAAAGTGGGCAAGGTGCCATACATTGTCCCAGGTCGCAAGTCGTGGGAAGGGCCGGAGCACTCCACATGGGCTTGCGTTGGACGTTTTTGCGTTTGACTATCGCCACTGGCTATGCACCAGAATCCATCAAACTCTCAAACGATGCCAGAGAGGTTGAGGGCAAAAGCGCCGTTCAACGTCCATCTCTACGAGCCAAGGGTTTGTCCTCTGGCCGATTGCGCCAATCTTTCAAACTGGCTACCTACACCCTGGTGTAATAGTTATCAAGTGTACTCAGATAAATAGTACACGTTTTTGTAAGTGTCGCTTACCAAGATATACACCCATCGGAACTATGTTGTTCAGGCCATACTCAAAAAAGGAGGAATTGCGATGTCCAAACTGACCCCCGAAATGAAGCTGGAAGCCGAGAAACTCAGACGTGAATGGGAAACCAACCCCCGCTGGAAAGGCATCCAGCGCGACTACACCGCCGAAGATGTGGTGCGCTTGCGCCCCAGCATTCTGCCCGAGCAGACCTTAGCCAAAGTGGGGGCCGAGCGGCTGTGGGAGCTTTTGCACACCCGCCCCTACGTGAACACCTTTGGGGCCTACACCGGCGCTCAGGCCGTGCAGATGGTGAAGGCGGGCCTCGAGGCCATCTATCTTTCGGGCTGGCAGGTGGCCGCCGACGCCAACCTGGGCGCCCAGACCTACCCCGACCAGTCCCTTTACCCCGCCAACTCGGTTCCGGCTGTGGTCAAGCGCATCAACAACGCCCTGATGCGGGCCGACCAGATCGAGCGCAGCGAGGGCAAAACCGATCGCTACTGGTACGCCCCTATCGTGGCCGACGCCGAGGCCGGGTTTGGCGGCCCCCTGAACGCCTTCGAGCTGATGAAGGGCATGATCGAGGCTGGGGCCGCCGGGGTTCACTGGGAAGACCAGCTTTCTAGCGAGAAGAAATGCGGCCACCTGGGGGGCAAGGTGCTCATTCCCACCTCGCAGCACATCCGCACCCTCAACGCCGCCCGGCTGGCCGCCGATGTTGCAGGCGTGCCCAGCGTGATCATCTGCCGCACCGACGCCGAGGCCGCCACCCTGCTCACCAGCGACATTGACGAGCGCGACAAGCCTTTTGTGAAGGAGGGGGAGCGCACCCCCGAGGGCTTTTACCGGATTCGCAACGGCCTCGAGGCCTGCATCACCCGCAGCCTGGCCTATGCCCCCTATGCCGACCTGCTCTGGATGGAGACCAGCACCCCCGACCTGGAAGTGGCCCGCAAGTTTGCCGAGGCCATCCACCGCGAGTTCCCCGGCAAGATGCTGGCCTACAACTGCTCGCCCAGCTTCAACTGGAAAAAGAACCTCGACGACGAGACCATCGCCAAGTTCCAGCGGGAGCTGGGGGCCATGGGCTACAAGTTCCAGTTCATCACCCTGGCGGGCTGGCACAACCTCAACTACCGCACCTTCGAGCTGGCCAAGGGCTACAAGGAGCGCGGCATGAGCGCCTTTGTGGAGTTGCAGCAGCTCGAGTTCGCCGCCGAAAAGGACGGCTTTACCGCGGTCAAGCACCAGCGCGAGGTGGGCGCGGGCTACTTCGACGAGGTGCTGATGGCCATTACCGCCGGACAGGCCTCCACTGCGGCCCTGGTCGGCTCCACCGAGGAAGCACAGTTCCATTGAAACAGTACCTTTACTGTTCAAAGACGGCAGAGAGCTCTGCCGTCTTCAGTTTTCTCTCGAGGGACTAAAGCCCAGCTTTCGGGCCTCTTCATACAAGCGCAAGGCTTGGCGAGCTTGTTTATACGAAACACGACCAAATTTCACATATTTTCCAATGTCAAAAATCAGCTTCCGCTCCCAACCTGCAAAATGTTCACGCATCTTGGCCCAATGTGCCAGTTCAAACCACATATCTGGATGTGTGGAGAGCACCCAGTCAATCTTAGCTTGGTCTTCAGGTGTTATTTGGTTATTTTGATCTTCTTGTTTGACAGTGCCAGGAATTTGTATGATTGCACCCAGATTTTCACTGGCATCTTCTCTGGCCCCCATTGGATCAGGATTCCCAAGCTCCGAGACACTTATCTCAAACGACGCACTGGATGAAGTTGGAATCCCGCTAGTGCTAGAGTTTCTGAGAGGCTCAAGGTCTTCTTCCTGTACCTGTACTTGCGGGCTGGTTTCATTTCCAGATGGCCTAATGCCAAGCTTTTCCAGTTCTTTAATGACTTCAATCATTGTCCCATCTCGATCCCGGTAAAAACTGCTTCCTCTAATGCGAATGAATCGCCAACCAATACGTTCTAAAATTCGCTGGCGCTCGAGGTCTTCAGGCCATTTCTCCGACGGATGGAAACGGTCACCATCACATTCGATTGCTACCTTCTTGTTAGAGCTCTCCACCACCAGGTCTATTCGGTAACTCCCAACCGGGTATTGTGCAATAACCTTGAACCCAGCACGGGTTAAGTGCTCAAGTACCTCGTGTTCAAAGGGCGACTCGGCCTTGGCACCCTCTATCTTCATTTGGTGAATTGAATTTTCTGGCTGCAAGGCGTGCTCAATTAAGCGACGTCGCAGGTCACCAGGTTTCAAATCTACCGCTGGATCCAGCGAGTACACCACCCACATTTGATCCTTGGCCCGGCTTGCGGCCACATTGAAGCGCTGCTGCCAAAGTTCAGTTTCCCGCATGGACAGTGGGCCTCCCTGGGGCACATCTACCATGGAAATAAAGACTACATCGCGCTCATCTCCCTGGAACTGCGCAGGGTTACCACATATTAGCCTGCGCCCTTCTAACTCAGCAGGAGAAAGCGCATCGCGCAACATTTGCTCAATTTTTAGAGCCTGCTCCTCTCCCACCATCGAAATAACCCCGAAGGTCTTGCCTGCGTATAGTGGGTTGCCCACACAGCTCTTGACTAACCGAACAATCTCTTCTGTCTCAGCCAGATTGATTTTTGTGTTTCTTGGTTCGGCAAAGCCTTTCACACGGACTGCACGAACCGCAGGCTTGAGCTTTGAGTGGCCTGATTCGCGCAAGGGCCTAATCCTGCCATCGTAGCAAAGCATGTTGCTGAACTGTATGATTTCCGGAACCGAACGGAAGTGTTCCCGCAGCATAACCTGACCGCCGAATCCTGATCTTGCAACCTCGTATATGGAGTATTTTCCATCAAACAGGTGATTATTTGGAATGCCATCAAGATGGGCCTGTTGTAGCGGAGATACCTTTTCAATCTCCTCACCTATCGCTACGGGGCTTACCTGCTTGTCGTCCCCCACAACTACAATCTTTCGAGCCATGGCAAATAAAAAAAGAGCAGAAAGATCTGCCTGGCTTGCCTCGTCTATGATTACAACGTCAAAAGGGTCGTCTTCTGGTCTAAACTGCTCTACTACACGACCGAGCGGCATAATCCACACCGGCACAGCCGAACGACATTGTGCGAGTAGCTTGGCCGCCTCTCGTTTTAGTGCGGGTGCTCGCTTGCCCTTCCCCTTGCCGATTTTCTTGATAGTGCTCATCCATCCAGTTAGGGCAAGGCGTTGTTGATATGTGGTTTTTTTGATTTGAGCACTCCAGGCTTTGCGGTCAATCAGCTCAGCCGTCACCTGATACAAGTCGCGCTCGAGTTTTGCCACTTCACGCTGCGAAGCGTTGATAGAAGTTTTGGTGCGTTCATCCAGCTCCTGCGAAAGCACGCGGTGTAGCCAGGCTTTCTGGGGTTCATTCGGAACTCTCGAATCCCCGTGTATGCCCTCGCGCTTTTCAATTGCTCTAGCCCAGCCTGGTGCAGTTTCCCTCAGCCGCCCCAACAGTTGCATACGGCGTTCCCACCGAGGGATAAGTTGGTGGAGATGAAATAGCCTCCTGTATGCCTGTTCATACGCTGTAGGAGATCCTTTTTTCAAGGCCTCGACCAAGTCGGCACTGTTCGTGTTTTTGTGCAAACCGAGATAGGAAATTGCGTTTGCAATCTCGGAGTTGCCAAGCTGCTGGGCCACCCTAACACGCTTGGACTCAAGGATGGAGGCTAGCTCATCCAGTGCAGCAACCAGGTTCAATAGTTCTCCATTAGGTTGGGGGTTGGGAGGTAGGCTGTGCTGGAAAGCATCCATGTCGAACCCAGCCTCCAGCAGTTGCATCCGGAAGGGCAAAAAAAACTGAGAGTACCATTCCAGCTTACTTTTCAGGATAGGGATATATTGTGCGGCCTGCATTTCGGGATTGGAGGAACCGAGCTTTACCTCACTTACAGCACCAATTAGCGCCTCCCAACGCTTCAAGAGGCGCTGACGTTCTACTCTAAGGCTTGCCTCAAATTCAAGGGCTCGGAAATGCTCATAAGTGCTTGGTTTAACGGATGCCACTTGGGCTTTTTCGATAAAGGCTTTCCATTTGGACTTCTTTAGCAGGGTAAGCAAATTAAGTTTCCCACCCCTCTTCAGAAAGTTTGCAATTTCGCCGGCTTGCTGAGCCTGCTCAGTAACTGGAATACCGTCTGAAAGTGTGGGTTCAAACTGAATGAGCATATTTTGAGCTTCGAGCGCGAGCTTCCGGGTAGACTCGATAAGTTTGATAAAATCCACCCAGATTTGCTTTAGTTGCGGCTCAAAACCTGCTGCAATGACAGACATGTGCCATTGTTCTACTTGCATAACTGGATGAAGCACCTGGTTCAAGCGTTTTTGGAGTGCTTCAAGCTGCTCTAAACTCGGTTCAAGCTTCCACAGTTCGGGTCTTTCGCTACCGGGCTCAACCTGCTGCTGAAGGAGTTGCTGCCACTTCTCTACCTTACTTGGCTCTGGAAGCTTCTCCATTGATGGCAGCCCCGCACGAAGGTCGGCCTCGTCCTGTGGGCTAATGTCTGCATTGCTTTGGTACAGCTCTTCCAGTTCATCAGTAGATAAAGGCATCAAGCCGTTCGTGTGTACTTTACCGGGTATCCAGTTGTGCCCTTTATCTTCATACTCCCGCACAAGGCGGGCTGCTTCAGAAGGGGCATAACCGCTTCCGGCGGCAACCACCTCCCGATACTCCCCACCCAGGGCTTCGATTAGCTTTTGTCGTTTTTCCGCCAATTCCCTTAGCAAACGCTCACGAGCCTTTTCAAGGGTGCGGGACTCCTCGTCGAGCTTCTCAGCACCCTGGCCTATTTTCTCTGTAATGAAGGCAACCGATGCCTCGAGCTGTCGCCGGCTCTCCTGGTCGCTGTCCAAAACACTCACACACAGGGGCTGCAGTTCTGGGGCTACCTTGTCGCGCAGCACCCGAAGGGCTTTGGAGGTGTGAGCCGTAACCAATACGCTTTTCCCCTCTGCTAACAACTGGCCTATGAGATTGGCGATGGTGTGGGTCTTCCCTGTGCCCGGTGGACCCTGCACTACAACGCCCGTGTGTTTGCGTACATTCTTAAAAACCAAAAGTTGCTCACGGTTGATGGGCTTGCTCACCAATACATCTTCATAGTCCCAGCTTCGGAGCTCAGGCTCAGTTGCATCCAAAGAGATCTGGCCAGTAATGTTTGCACCTGCCTCTACCCCGACCACCCGTTGCAACGGCGTAAGATCGCCTATGCGCTCCGGCAGTACTTTGAGCACCCCTTCAATAACTCTCGAGAACCCCTGGCTGCGTGGACGCAAAAACAGCACCGGTACTCGGCCTATAAGCAGGTTGTTGGAATCCTTCGGAGGAAGACTGTTTTCAATAAACTCCCCAGTTAGATGCAAGCGATTGGCTGCGTAAATATAAAACTCAGAGGTCTCCGGCGCTAGTGGATGATAGCTCCCATCTTCTAGCTTCTTTCGAATATCCGGCTCCGCTCCGGCATCCACACCGCACTCCCTAAGTGCGGCTCCGTATAGTTCTGGTGGTGAATCCGCTTCAACTATGCGAAACTCGGGTTTGTCTTTATCCAGCTCAAACTCGAGCTGCACCCGTTGCAACAAAAGCGGGTGGTACACGCTCTTACCCAGATGGCTCCAGCTCAGGATTCCATCCCCCAGCACCAGCTCCAATCGGTCACCTTCACGGTCAAGCTGACCTTTTAGGGCGTAGAAATCTTCAAAAACCTTTTGAGCAGCCAGGTTGGGGCGTTCAGCGCTGGCCCAGGTTCTCCACTCCTGAAGCCAGTCCTGCCATGCTTTCTCGCGGCGTGGGTCTTCCGCAAACAGGATTATTCGGGGTTCCCCTTCCCCATCCAGCTCGCGCGATTCAGCTCGAACAGGCTGGTGGTTAGGATCATTGAGAGCGCCCTCTATCCAGCCCTCCAGTAAACGAGGAGGCGTTGGGGGTGGCGATAATTTTGGTCGGGCCACTCGAAGGATGTAATCAAGGCCCTCACCTGAGTAGCCTACAAAATGAACATCGGGGTGCTCTGGAAGCGTGTCGAGACGGTAACGCCAGGAATACTGGTCTAAAGCAGTGGGGAGTGGGTTCCCAATGTTGTGAAGCTCCCTCAGGAACTTAAATAGCCGAGTAGCACGGTCGGTTGCCACTTCCATTTGGTTACATTATGCCGTAGAAGAGTACCGATGGCAGTGACAAATTTCATCCCAGCTATTAACCGTGCCAAAAAGCAACAAGAAAGCGAAGTTATCTAACAAACCACCAAAAAGGACTTCACAACACCTGCAACCGAAACCGCCCCGCCAACGCCTGCTGGGCCTGGCGGATGCGCCAGAAGACCTGGCGCAGCATCTGCTGCTCGCGGGGGCTGAGGGAGGATTGGGCCACGCGGTTGGAGGGGGGCTGGCCCCGGCTCAGGGCCTCGAGCTGGTGCTTGAGGCGCAGGTGGGAGAGGAACAAAAACGCCTCGCTCAGGTCTTCGGCCTCTTCCCTGGGAAGGAGCCTGGCCTCGGCGGCGGCCCGCAGGCGCTCCAGGGTGGGGCGGGCCAGAGAGCCGGCCTCGAGGCCGTATACCCGGGCCAGCGCTACCAGGGCCGCCAGGCCCCCTTTCTTGAGGTTGACCTGGCCCTCCTCCCAGTGGATGCGGCCCAGAAACCCCAGCGGCGGGGTGAAAACCAGGGCCGAGCGGGCCAGGGCGTTCAGGAAATGGCGGTTCCGGGCGGCCTGGCGCAGGTAGTTTTGCAGGGGCTCCAGCGAGAGCGAACCGGCAATCGGGCGAAAGTCCAAAAAAATCTGCGCCTCCAGAAGTGAATCCCCTTGGGGTTCCGCAAGCCAGGCGCGAAAGTGGGCCTCCCACTCAGAAAGGGCGTAGCCCCAGCGGTCGGCCATGTAGCCCCCTGGGCAGGGGGGAAACCCGGCCTCCATTAGCCCGGAGAGCACCTGCTGGGCCAGGGTCTGGAAGTAGGGGCGGGCCTGGGGATCCTGGTAGGCCAGGGCGTTGTCCTGGTCGGTCAGGAGGGCCTGCTCGGTACGGCCCTCGGAGCCCAGGGCCAGCCAGGCGTAGGGGCAGGGGGGCGGGCCCAAGCGGGCTTCGGCGAGGCGCAGGAGGCTCTGGGTCAGGGCGTCGTTCAGCAGGCTCACCTGGCGGGTAATGGCCGGCAGACTGAAGCCTGCGGCCAGCATCTGCCGCACGATGCTGTGAAGCCGCTCACGGTACTCGGCCAGTAGACCGGGGTCGCTCCCTTCCTCCAGGCGGCGCAACAGGGCCAGCGGGGTCTGCAACCAGCGGCGCAAAAAGAGCCGGTCGGTCAGGAGGCCCACCACCCGATCCCCCTCCACCAGGGGCAGGTGGTGGATGCCCTGCGCCTCCATGTAGGCCAGGGCTTCGTAGAGGGGGGCGCGGGCCGGCAGGGTGCGGGCCGGGGCGCTGGCCACCGAGAGGGCGGGAGCGCTGGGGGGCCGCTCCTCGGCCAGCACCCGGTTGCGCAAGTCGCGGTCGGTAAGGATGGCCAGGCCGGTTGGCGTGCGCAGGAGCAGGGCGCTCACCCCGGTGTCGCGCATGCGGCGGGCGGCCTGGGCCACGCTGGCCTCGGCCTCGAGCCAGACCGCCGCTTCGGCCACCTCGCGGGCCTCTTGCCCCAGGTCGGGCAGGCTCAGGGCGGCAGGCTGCAAGAGCCGAAGCCGCTCGGCCAGGCGGGCGCTGAAGAAAAGGGCAAAGGCGGGCCTTTCCAAAAGGCGGCGGAAGGCTTCCTTGCTCAAAAGCAAGCACTCGGCCTCGCCCTCGGCCCGCACCGTGAGGCTGGGGGGCTGCTGGCCCAAGAGCGAGGGGTAGCCAAAAGCCTCGCCGGGCTCGAGCCAGGCCACCCCCTGTCCGTCCTGCTCGAGGCGCACCGCCCCCTGGTAGACCACAAATAGCCCTTCGGCCTCGGGCTGGGCCGGGGAAAGGATGACCTCCCCCGGCGCAAAGCGCACCTGGCGCAAAGCCCCCTCGAGGCCCGCCCAGTCGGTCTCGGTAAGCGTATCGAAGGGCGGGTACTGCTTCAGGAAGGCCCGGTAGCGAGAAAACTCCGAATCCAGCCCGCCACCTCCTTCGCGGTGGGCTCCAAGGCAAAGCTGGCCCTGGCCTCGGCGTAACGGGCCTCGCCCACCCGCTCGCGCCGCTGCTCGAGCAGCGCTTCCGCAAAGGCTTTTGGAAACTCGGGGTGGGGCTGCATCCCCAGCACGTTCGCCCCTACCTGAATAAAGGCATAGGGGCTGAACTCGCTCCCCCCCAGCACCACCGCCCCCGGCGGGAGCACGGTAATCTGATCCTGGCAGGAGAGGATCAGCCGAACTTCCTCCAGTGGCGGCGTCATCCAGGGGGCCTTCTGGTACATCGAAAACCGGTGCACCCCGACCCCCCAGCCCAGGGGCCAGCGCTCTACCTTACCCCCCAGGGCCTGCCCGATCATCTGGTGCCCAAAACAGACCCCCACCAACCGGCTCTGGGAGGCCGCTATCGCCCGCACAAAGTCTTCCAGAGGGGGTATCCAGGGCAGGGGGTCGTAGACCGAGGCGCGGGAGCCTGTAATCAGGTAGCCCGAAAAATCTTCCACCTGTGCGGGGTACGCTCCCTTTCGCACGTCGAAGGGGGTGAGGGCCAGGCCCAGGAGCCGCTCGAACATGGCGGGGTAGTCGCCCGCGATGCCCTCGAGGCCCGGCGGGGGGTCGTCACAAACCAGAACAGCAACCTTCATAGGCGTCCTCGGCGGCAGTAGCGGCTGGAAGCGAGGCGCTGGGCCACCTTCGCTCAAGCCTTACGCAGATGATACGACTTGGGCCGGGTCAGCTGCTCGTAGCCCAGAATGGAGAGCGAGCAGCCCCGCCCGGACTCCTTGACCCCCGTCCAGGCCAGGGCGGGGTCGAGGTAGTCGCAGCGGTTGAGGAAGACCGTGCCGGTCTCTATGCCCGCTCCAAGCTCCAGCGCGGCCCCTTCGTCCTGGCTCCAGATGGAGGCGGTAAGGCCGTAGGGGGAGTCGTTCATCAGGGCCAGGGCCTCCTCGTCGCTTCGCACTTTCATAATCCCCACCACCGGGCCAAAGCTCTCCTCCACCATTACCCGCATCCGGTGGTTCACGTCCACCAGCACCTGGGGTGCCAGGTAGGGGGTGCCGGGGGCGTCGGCGGGAAAGTGGCGGGGGTCTATGAGGGCCTTAGCACCCTGGGCCAGGGCCTCGGCAATCTGGCCCCGCACGAACTCGGCGGCCTCGGTGCGCACCATGGGGCCCAGGGTGGTCTCGGGGTCTAAGGGGTTGCCCAGCCTGAGCTTCAGGGTCTCGGCCACAAAAGCCTCCAGGAAGGGCTCGTAAATGGCCTCGTGCACATAGATGCGCTCCACCCCACAGCACGACTGGCCCGAGTTGAACATGGCCCCGTCCACCAGGTTCACCGCACTGAACTCGAGGTCGGCGTCCGGGCGCACGTAGGCCGGGTCCTTGCCGCCGAGCTCCAGGGCCACTCCCTTGAAGTGCCCCGCCGCGGCCCGCTCCACCGCCCGCCCCCCGGCCACCGAGCCGGTAAAGGCCACAAAGGCCACCCGTGGGTCGGCAATGGCCTGGGCCACCAGGTCGTGGTCCATGTGCAGGTACTGGAAGACCCCCTCGGGCAGACCGGCCTCCTGGAAGGCCCAGGCGTAGCGCTCGGCCACCAGGGGAGTCTGGGCAGAATGCTTTAAGAGCACCACGTTCCCGGCCAGGAGGGCCGGCACGATGGTATTGACCGAGGTCAGGTAGGGGTAGTTCCAGGGGGCCAGCACCAGCACCACCCCCAGAGGCTCCCGCCGGATGAAGCGGGTGAAGCCCGGCAGTTCATCCACCGGAACGTCCTTCAGGGCCGCCGGGGCGATGCGGGTCATGTAGCGGGCCCGCTCGGCAAAGCCGCCCGTAATCTCCTTGGGGCTATAGCGGATGGGGCGGCCCATCTGCCAGGTGAGCTCTTGGGCCACCGCGTCCACCGCCCCGAGCATGACCCCTACCATTCGGCTTACGACGCCCATCCGCTCTTCCAGCGGGGTTTTGGCCCAGGCTTTTTGCGCCTGGGCAGCGCGGGCCAGGGCGGCCTCGAGCTCCTCCGGCCCCACCAGCGCCCGCTCGACGTAAACGCGCCCGTCCACCGGGCTGATGGTTTTTTGCGTCCTCATGGCTGCTACTCCGGGGTGACGTAGGCCGCGGTAATGCCGCCGTCTACCAGCAGCGCCGCCCCGGTCATGAAGGAAGACGACGGACTGGCCAGAAACAAAGCAGCCTGGGCGATTTCGCTCGCCTGACCGAACCGGCCCATGGGGATGTGCACCAGGCGGCGCTGGCGCTTTTCCGGGGTGTTCAGGTACTTCATCAGGAGTTCGGTCTGCAAGGGCCCCGGGCACAGGGCGTTGACCCTGATGTTCTCGCGGGCATGGATAACCGCCAGCTCACGGGTCATGGAGAGCACCGCCCCTTTGCTGGCGGTGTAGGCCAGTTGGGGGGTGGCCGCACCCAGAAAGGCCACAAAGGAGGCGGTGTTGATGACCACCCCACCCCCCGCCCGGCGCAGGGCCGGGATGCCGTACTTGCAGCCCAGAAAGACCCCCTTCACGTTCACCGCAAAGGTCACGTCCCATACGGCCTCGCTGGTGTGGATGGCATCGTCGTCGTCGGCGTGGGAGATGCCGGCGTTGTTGAAGAGGATGTCGAGCCGCCCGAAAGCTTGCTCGGCTTCCTGCACCATGCGCTCGGCATCGGCAGCCTGGGAAACGTCGGCCCGCACGAAGTGGGCCTGGCCCCCTGCAGCCCGGATGCGCTCGGCGGTCTCCTGGCCTTTTTCCGAGACGTCCACCGTTACCACCCGTGCCCCCTCGCGGGCGAAGAGCATGGCCGCCTCGAGGCCAATCCCGCTTGCAGCACCGGTGATGAGGGCCACCTTATCGGCTAGTTGCATGTACACCTCCAAAGTTGTTGCAGGCCGGCCAACGATAGCTCGCCTGGTGCAACCCATGACTCATATACGCTCGAAATACCGCTTGCGCTCCCAGTCGGTCACGGCCCGGTTGAAGGCCTGCCACTCGGTGCGGAAGAAGTGGGTGTAGTGCTCGTGGGCGGCCTCGCCCAGCGCCTCTTTGGCGAAGGCGCTCTGCGCGAAGCCCTCCACTGCCTCGCCCAGGGTGTAGGGTACGCGGGGCAGGTGGCGGGCCTGGTAGATGTCGCCCTGGAAGATGGCGGGTGGGGTGAGGTTTCGCTCGAGGCCATCCAGGCCCGAAGCCAGGGCCGCAGCCAGCGCCAGGTAGGGGTTCAGGTCGGCCCCGCCGATGCGGCACTCGATGCGCAGCGAAGGGCCGTGCCCCACCACCCGGAACCCGGCGGTGCGGTTGTCGTAGCTCCAGGCCAGCCGGGTGGGGGCCCAGGAGCCGTCCTCGTAGCGCTTGTAAGAGTTCACCGTGGGGGCGTAGAAGGGCATCAGGTCGGGTACGTGGGCAATCCAGCCCGCCAGAAACTGCCCGAAGACGGTAGACCCCTTCACCGGCCCGTAGCTTTCCTCCCCGGCAAAGGCGTTCTGCCCGTCCTTCCAGAGCGAAAGGTGGATGTGGCTGGAGGAGCCCGCCTGGCCGTGGTGGGGCTTGGCCATGAAGGTCACCGAGAGGCCCATGCTGTCGGCAATTTCCTTGAGGCATTGTTTGAATAGCACGTGCCGGTCAGCCATTTCCAGGGCCTCGGCGTAGCGCACATTGACCTCGTGCTGCCCCAGACCCCACTCGCCCTTGGAGTTCTCCACCGGGATCCCCGAGGCCTTGAGGTGCCGCCGCGCCGCAGCGGTAAAGGGCTCCTCGCGGGTACCCTGCATCAGGTGATAGTCCTCCAGGTAGTAGCCGGCGGGCTCGAGGCCAGCGTAGCCCTGCCGGTAGGCCTCCTGGTAAGGAATCTGGTAAAGGTAGTATTCCAGCTCCGAAGCGGCCATCACCGTGTAACCCAGGGCCTGGGCCCGCTCGAGCTGACGCTTCAGCAGCGTGCGGGGCGCTACCTCCACCAGTGCGTGGGTGCGCTCGTCCTCGAGGTCACAGAGCACAATGGCGCTTTTTTCGAGCCAGGTCGCGGGCCGCAGGGTAGCCAGGTCGGGCACCAGGTGAAAGTCGCCGTAACCCAGCTCCCAGTTGGCAAAGCGGTAGCCCTGCACCGGCTCCATCTCCATGTCGGTGGTAAGCAGGTAGTCGCAGCCGTGGGTGCCGTGGTGGGCCACATGCTCCACGAAGAACTCGGCCTCGAAGCGCTTGCCCATGAGCCGCCCGTAGTGGTCGGGAAAGGCCACCAGCACGGTCTCGATCTCGCCCGCGCTGACCTTTTGCGCCAGCCAGTTGAGTTTTTCTTTGGCGCTATGCGCCATTCATACCTCCTTGGGTGATATGCTAGAAGTCGAACCCAGAAACGTGCAGTCCTGCTTATAGTCTGGTGCGTTATTTCCTGTCACTCCGAACGCAGCAAAGCGAAGTGAGGAATCTGATGCACCTCAGTCCACTGTATTCACTGTACCCATGCAGTACCAGATTCCTCGTTGCACTGCGTGCGCCTCGGAATGACAGCGCGAAGTTATGGGACGAGCCTAGCGAATCTCCCGCTGCGCCTCGGCAATGAGGGCGGCCTCCTCCTCGGGGGCCTGGGCCACCAGGCGGAAGCGGCTATAGAACCAGTAGTAGGCCATCATCAGCACCACAAAGACAGCCGTGCCCACCACGCCGGGCCGGTAGCTCTCCACCGCGAAGGTAGCGCCCAGGCAGACCAGCGCCAGAATGGCCCCCACCCAGGCCCCCGGCACGCCCAGGGGGCTCTTGTAGGGCCGGGGCAGGTCGGGGCGGGTGCGGGCCAGGCGGATATAGGCGAACATCACCATCGCGTAGGAAATGACCGCGCCAAAAACCGCCATGTTCAAAAGCGCAGCCCCCACGCTATCGGAGAAGGTACTGATCAGCACGCACATCAAGAAGCCCACCACCGCGCCCAGAATCAGGGCGTAGTGCGGGGTGTGGTAGCGGCTCACGATGGAAAGGCCGGTATGCAGATAGCCGGCCCTCGAGAGGGCAAAAATGAGCCGCCCGTAGGCGTAGATGATGGCGTGGAAGCTGGCCACCAGGCCGGTAATGGCAATGAGCGTCAGGAAGGTACTGGTCGCCGCCTCACCAAAGACCGCCTTGAAGCCGAGTTCCAGGGGGGCGCCCGACTCCCCTACTTCCTTGGCGCCCGCCACGCCGGTATTGAGAATCAGGGTCAGCACCGAGAGCACCAGCAGGGTCAGGATGCCCAGAATAAGCGCCCGGGGCATGTCGCGCACCACGTCGTGCGACTCCTCGGCGGCCAGGGGTAGTTGCTCGATGGCCAGGTAGAACCAGATGGCAAAGGGCAAGGCCGCAAAAACCCCGTACCAGCCGAAGGGGAGGAAGCTCGAGGCCCCCTCCGCAGGCGCAATGTTGAAGACCTTATCCCAGCTAAAAGCACCGGAGAACCCGGCCGCTACGTAGAAAAAGACCAGCACCGCCAGCGCCAGCAAGGTTACGATCAGCGAGACCCGCAGGGTCAGGGCGGTGCCGCGGATGTTGATACCCACAAAGATAGCGTAAAAGGCCGCCCACCAGATCCAGGCCGGCACCCCCGGAATCAGGGCGTTCATGTAGCCCGCTATGCCCACCACAATCACCGCCGGGGTGATTACGTACTCGATGAGGTCGGTGACCCCGTTCAGATAGGCCCAGTTGGGGCCAAAGGCGTTGCGGGTGAAGGAATAAAAGCCCCCGGCGTGGGGCAGGGCGGTGGAGAGCTCGGCGATGGAGAGCACCATGGTCACATACATCACCGCCACCACGATGGTCGCCAGCAAAAGCCCACCAAAGCCCCCCGCGGCCAGCCCGAAGTTCCAGCCGAAGAAGTCGCCCGAGATGACCGCCCCCACCCCCAGGCCCCACAAAAGCACCCAGCCCGCGCTCTTGCGCAGGCGCCGCTTCTCCAGATAGGTGTTGTCTACATCTACATAGTGTGCCCCGCGTACTTCTTTGGGTTTGTTGTCCATGTGAGCTACCTCCCACCAGCTCGCTTCAAGCCCGTTCGTGTGAAACCCGCAGACGGATCAGTTTTGCCAGCTCTTTCACCCCCTCTTCCAAACCTTCGGCGGTCTGGGCTCCAAAACACAGCCGGAAGTGCATGGTTTGGTCGGTCTGTACCAAAAACACCTCGCCCGGAGTGATGGCGACCCCCTGGGCCAGGGCCTGGTGGTGCAGCTCGAGGTTCGAAAACAGCCGGGGCAGGCTGACCCAGCAGGAGAACCCCCCTTCGGGATGGCTCCAACGCACGCCATCGGGCATGTGGCGCTTCAGGGCCGCTAGCAGCACATCCCGGCGCTTCTGGTAGATGGGAATGACCTGCCTCAGGTGCTGCTTCAGGCCGCCCTGGCGGATGAACTGGGCCGCAGCCCGCTGCAACAGGGGCGGGGGGCCGGTGATGTCGGAGACGTTGTGCAAGGCGGTGAAGCGCTCGAGCAGGGCCGGAGAGGCCACCAGATAGCCAATGCGCAGCCCCGGCATCAGCACCTTGGAGAGGCTGGCCAGATGCACAACCCGAGCCTCCAGGCCCATCTTCTGGGCCAGAGCCAACAGCGGGGTGGGGGGCACCTTCTCGTAGCTCAAAAGGCCCAGGGTATCGTCTTCGACCAGGGTAAAGCCGTAGGTCTGGGCCAGCTCCAGAAGCCGCCCGAGCCGCTCTTCGCGGAAGTGCAGCCCGGTGGGGTTGTGGTAGCTGGGAATGGTGTAGTAAAAGCGCGGGCGGTGGCGTTTTAGCAGGGCCTCGAGCTCCTCCAGCCGGGGGCCCTCTGCATCGAGTTGTACCGGCAGGGGCTTGAGGCGGAACTGCTTTAGGATGCCCAACAAACCCAGGTAAGTGGGCTCCTCCAGAAGCACCTCTTCGCCGGGTTCGGCCAGGGCCCGGCAGACCAGGGCCAGCCCCTGCAACCCCCCCACCGTAACCAGCACCTCTTCGGGGTCGGCCCTCACCCCACGCTGCTCCAAGAGCTCGCTGAGGGAGACCCTGAGCTCCGGCTCCCCCATCACCGAGCCGTAGCCAAACACCTCTTTGGCCAGGGGTTTGAACGCCTCCAGGCAGGCCCAAAAAGCCTCGTAGGGAAAGAGCGCCGGGTCGGCGGTAGCCAGGGCCAGGTTGTGCAGTACCCGGGTGTGCTGCAAGCGGTGCAGGTCGGAGAGCACCGAGTCGGGCTCCAGCCGCTCGCCAAAGCAGGGCTGTGCGGTGGGCTGGGCCTGGGCACTCACAAAAGTACCCCGCCCCACCACCGACTCGATCAGTCCGTCGGTTTGCAGCTCGCGGTAGGCGTTGTGAATGGTAAGGCGGGTGGTGCCGACCTCGCGGGCCAGGGCCCGTACAGTGGGCAGGCGGGTGCCGGGGGGTAGTTCGCCCTTGGCAATGCGGGTGCGAAACTCCTCGGCAATATGACGGTACAACGCCATATGTTTGTCATGCCGAAGCTTGACCCGCATCCCCATAGGCCCTCCTTTGGATGGAGGGCATTATATGCACAAGGTTAAAGCGGGGGAAAGGTACAAGTGGGCAGATTGTGCTAGGACAATCTTATATGACCTGAGACAAATCCAGAGTTGGATTATGCTTGCATCCAAACCCGTTGCACGCAGGAAGACGATGGCCTGGTTGCGGTTCTGACCACCCAGGCAGTACGGCCCCTGGCTCACCCCACTCAAGCCAGGCCCTCGAGCCCCTCGACCACCTCCGCCCAGCGGCTAAAGGTCTGCTCGAGGGCGGCCTCGAGCCGGTGCTGCTCCTGGGCAATCTGGGCGTACTCGCTGTGGTGCAGGCCCGGCTGGTTGGCCCTGTCCAGCGTTGCCTCAAGCTGGGCCTCGAGCTCGGCAATTTCAGCTTCCAGGCGTTCTTTCTCGCGCTCCAGATGCCAGCGCCCTTTGGCCCTGGGGGGCTTCGGATTCTGGGTTTCGACCCTGGGCACCGGACGCCCCTGCTTCCTGGGCACCACCTCGGCCTTGCGGCGCTCGAGGTACTCGCCGGGCGGGCCCGGATAGTCGGCAAACTGCCCCTCGAAGACGTGCCAGGTGCGCGTGGCCAGTTGATCGAGAAAAAACAGGTCGTGCGAGACCAACAGCAGGGTGCCGGGGTAGGCCAGCAGGGCTTGCTCGAGGGCCTCCACCGTTTCCAGATCCAGGTGGTTGGTGGGCTCGTCCAGCACCAGCAGGCTGGCCTGCTGCAGCGAGAGCGCCAGCAGGGCCAGCCGGGCCCGCTCGCCTCCGGACAGGCTCTTTACCTGCTTGTACTGGGCTTCGTAGGGAAACATCCAGGCCCCCAGCGCGGCATGGGCCTTCTCGCCCAGCATCCGGTAGAGCGTCTCGAACAGGGTGAGTTCGGGGTCGAAACCAGATAACTTCTGGTCGTAGTAGCCAACCCGCACCCCCGGCCCGGTCTTGACCCGCCCCGCCGGGTGGTCGGAAGGCAGCAGCCCCAGGAGCACCTTGAGCAGGGTGGTCTTGCCGGCCCCGTTAGGGCCAATGATGGCGATGCGCTCCCCATTCCGGACCAGCAGATTAGGAATTTCAAAGAGCCTCCGCGCCCCCAGGGTTTTTTGCAGGTTCCAGCCCTCCAATACCCGCTCGGCGGTGACCTCTTTTTCGACTGGAAAACGAATCCGCACGGTGGGGTCGTCCGGCTCGGGGGCTTCGGCCGCCTCCTGCATGAACTGCTCCAGGCGGGCTTCCAGGCTGTGGAGCCGCCTGGCGTGTTTGGCGCTGCTATGGGCCCAGCGCTGGGCCTGCTCCAGGATGCCCTCGCGCCGCTCTTTTTCCTTGAGCCAGTTGGCGTATTCGCGGGCTTCCTGTTCTTCCTGTAGCGCCCGTTCGCGGCGGAAAGCTGAGTAGTTGCCTTCGTAGAGTCGGAGCCTGCCCTTGCGGAGCCAGGCCATGCGCTCGGTCACCTGGTCGAGAAACTGCCGGTCGTGCGAGACCGTGACCGTGGCCCCCCCGAAGGATTGCAGGAAGTTCACCAGCCAGCCCACCATCTCGAGGTCGAGGTGGTTGGTGGGCTCGTCCAGCAAGAGCGCATCCGACCCCGAGAGCAATAGTGCGCCCAGCGCCAGCCGCCGGGTCTCGCCCCCCGAGAGTACGCTGGCTTTTTCCTGTTCCCGCCCCTCGAAGCGCAGCCCCTTCAGCACAGCCTCGTAACGCGAACGCTGCTGATAGCCCCCAATGGCCTCGTAGCGCTCGTGCAGCGCCTCCCAGCGCTGATAAATCTCGGGATCGGCCAGGTGGGTTTCCAGCCGGGCCAGTTCGGCTTCCATGGCCTGTATCCGGGCAAACCCACGCTTGAGCACGCTTTCTACGGTATCGCCGGGGCCGTACTGGGGGTCCTGGGGCAGCAGCTCGAGGTGCACCCCCTCGGTACGGTGAACACGCCCCGAGCTAGGCTCTAGTTCCCCCATCAGCAAGCGCATCAGGGTGGTCTTGCCCGAGCCATTGGCCCCCACCAGGGCCAGGCGGTCACCGTGTCGCAGTTCCAGGCTCACCCCGTCCAGCAGGTCGCGCGCGCCCAGGGTGTATTCGATTTGCTCGGCAAAAACAATCCGCACAACAGCTAGTCTATCGCGCCCCTCACAGACGTGGCCGCCCACGAAAACGAGAATGCGTCTGGGCCCAGACGCATGTTTTCGAGTTTCCCGGCGGCTACTGTTCTGTCCAGGACAAGGCTTTCCTATATTCGGATAGCTCAAAATGTGTGAAGAGCGCTCTAGCAAGCGGAGCATTCTGGGAGACTTGCCAGGGTTGAATGTGATCGGATGCGTCTCATCGGCCCTTCCGGGTCATTCGCAGACCCCGCATAGCCACCGCCAGGCTCACCCCAAGAAACGCCCAGAACCCCATGCCAGTGGGCCAGAATGCGATCAGGGCGTAGATGTACCCCACCAGGGCCCCTACCGGAATGGGGTACCAGCTACTCCGATGGTTTTTCCAGTACAGTTGCCAGTACAGGCCCGCTACAGCCAGACCAATCCCAACAGCCCCCAGCGTGATGGGGGGGTACAAATAGCCAAAAAATCCCAGGGTGGGGGCAATGCCCCCCCCACCCCGAAAACCGAAGTAGAGCGGCCAGTTATGGCCCGCCACCACCGCCACCCCCATCAGGGGCATGGCCCAGGGTGCCTGGGCCCCCTGGCTCAGGTAGGCCACCAGAACCCCCTTGAGCACATCGGCCAGCGCCACCGCAATACCCCAGGCAGGCCCCAGTTGTCGAAAAGTCCCGCTGGCGCCGGGGGTATCCCGTTCGGCCAGGTTGAAACCCCGGATAATCCCGGCAATGCGCCCAAAACTGAGCGAACCCACCAGATAGGCCACCACCACCCACACCAGGTCCATAGTTGCTGCTTTTTATGGTAAACGGTTTGGGCAAGAACCATTGAGCTGCCCAACGCCAAAAGCCGAAAGCAAAACCAAAATAAATACCAATCAGGGCCCTGAACCAACCTCCTGACAGTGGCTATGAAAGACTTCCATCATCAAGTGACCCCAAGTCTAGGTGTGTGACCCACTTTCAACAGCGCACGAGTTGGGGGTGGGAGGTAGGTGGTGAGTATTGAATACAGAGTCGTATAAATGCTTATACAGATTACAGATATAAAGGCAATGTCACGGCTCTAGCTGCGCTACGTTATGAAAGCCGAATCTGATGGCTTGTTGTCCCTCTCCTACGGCGTAGGGGAGGTTAGGTGGGGTTGCTGAGCAGCAACTTCGTGCAGCCGGTTGATTGCTGGGCCTTGCCCAATACCCTCCCCAGCCCTCCCTACGCAGTAAGGAGGGGGCTTTAGGTCAATCCCTCTCAAAGACCTGCAAGTGTATGAACATCTCTACGACGGTGTATTGAATGTCTACACCCTACTTTCTACCTCCTACCTCATTGGGTGCGTGCGTTGTTCCAGAGAAGACGGTACAAAGCGGCTCCTTGAGCCTTTTTTGGGTTCTCGCAGCCCAGATTGTGTGATAAACTAAGGTCGGATTCATAAAGAAAGCGCTTCCATACAAAAAAGGAACGTGCTGTGGCCAAACGCAAACCCACCATCCACGAAGTCGCCCACCTTGCCAAGGTCGGTATCGGCACGGTCAGCCGGGTTCTCAACAACCACCCCTCGGTACGCCCCGAGACCCGCAACCGAGTTCTTGCGGCCATGGCCAGCCTGGGCTACAGCCCCAACCCCCACGCCAGGCGGGTGGCCGGGGGGCGCAGTTACACCGTTTCGTTTGTTCTTCCGGTTATCTCTACCGAGTTTTATAACCGCCTGCTCGAGGGCATCGAGCACATTCTAACCGAGGAGCGCTACGAAATTGCGCTTTTCCCCATTCTTTCCCCGAGCCGCCTCGAGCGCTACCTGGAAAGCCGCTCGCTGGCCTACCAGACCGATGGACTGCTGGTTTCCTCCCAGGGCCTGGCCCATCTGCTACCCAACCAGAAGTTCCCCACCGAGCGTCCGGTGGTGCTGGTAGATGCCTACAGCCCGCGCTACGACTCGGCCTTCATGGACAACCGCCTGGGCGGGCAGATGGCCGCAGAGCACCTGGCCCAGTTCCCCGGCGCCATGTTTGCCATCCAGGTCCAGGAAGAACTCGACGAGGTGCTGAAAAACACCGTAGGTCAGGAGCGCATCGAGGGCTTCCGGGAAGGGCTCAAAAAAGCGGGCAAGTCCCTCCCCAGCTCGCATGTGTTCGTGTCGCGCTTCTCCGCCGAGGGGGGCCGGCTGGCCTTGCAGCACTTCCTGCGGCTGTCCAAGCCCCCCTTCAACATCTTCGCCGGGGCCGACCTGCTGGCGCTGGGGGTGCTGGAGGAGGCCGAGCGGCAGGGCCTGAAAATCGGGGAGGAGGTACGCCTGCTGGGCTTCGACGGCCACCCCTGGACCGCTGCCAAAGGCCTCTCCACCCTGGCTCAGCCCATCGAGGAGATGGGGGCCGAGGCCGCCCGCATGCTGCTGGAGCGTATTCGTGGCTTCAAGGGTAGCCCCCGGGCCCGGCGCTTCGAGCCCACCCTGGTCGTCCGAAACTCTACCCAAACCCATAGCGTCTACGCCGATTGACTTCTCCAATCGTCAGCCAAGTACCAGGTTTCACAACCCGCCAGTGTTAGGATTGTCTCTGATGAATGCGGCCTCCCCCTCTGTTGGCGCTTCAAGGTTGGTTCCCCTGGTGCGCGATCCCAAGCTGTTACCCATCCTCGAGAAAGTAGAGACGGGACAGCGCCTGACCTTCGATGAAGGAATGGTGCTCTACCACACCCCCGACTACAACACCCTGATGTGGCTGGCCAACCGGGTGCGCGAGCGCAAGCACGGCGATAAAACCTACTTTGTACACTCCATGCGGCTCGAGTTCACCAACATCTGCTACGTGGGCTGTACGTTCTGTGCGTTTGCGGCCAAAAAAGGCGAGGCGCGGGCCTGGGACTACAGCGTGGAGGACGTGGTAGCCAAGGTGCGCGAAAAGTGGGAGCCGGGCCTGACCGAGCTACACATGTCCAGCGGCCACCACCCCAACCGCCCCTGGAGCTACTACCCCGAGATGGTGCGGGCCTTGAACGAAAACTTCCCCGGTATCCAGGTGAAGGCTTTCACCGCAGCCGAAATTGAGCACCTTTCCAAAATAGCCAAAAAGCCCACCCTCGAGGTGCTGCGCGAACTGAAGGAGGCCGGCCTGGTGGCCCTGCCCGGCGGTGGGGCGGAAATCTTCGCCGAGCGGGTGCGCCGCCAGATTGCCAGGAACAAGGTCAAGGCCGAGAAGTGGCTGCAAATCCACCGCGAGGCCCACAGCCTGGGCATCCGCACCAACGCCACCATGCTCTACGGGCACATCGAAACCCTGGAAGAGCGCCTCGACCACATGGATCGGCTGCGCAAGCTGCAAGACGAGACCGGCGGCTTTTACAGCTTCATCCCCCTGGCCTTCCAGCCCGATGCCAACGCCCTAGCCTTCAACCTGGGCAAAACCGAGTTCACCACCGGCCTCGACGATCTGCGTAACCTGGCTGTGGCCCGGCTCTACCTGGACAACTTCGACCACATCAAGGGCTACTGGGTGATGATCTCCTCCGACCTGGTGCAAGTAGCGCTCGACTGGGGTGTCTCCGACATTGACGGCACCATCATCGAGGAGCACATCGCCCACGCCGCCGGAGCCACCTCGCCCCTGGGCCTCTCCCGCCAGAAGATGGTGCAGCTCATCCAGGCCGCCGGGCGCGTGCCGGTCGAGCGGGATGCGCTGTACAACGAGCTGCGCATCTATACCGATAGCCAATGGCCGATGGCCAATAGCCAGACCCCTACCCAAGCCCACCGCTAACCGCTATTAGCCATCCGCCATGAGCTATATATTGGGTGTTCCCCGCTACGCCAACACCGCCCCGCTCTACCACTTTCTGGAGGAGGGGGACGGGGTGGCCTTTCGCTACGGCGTGCCCACCGAGCTCAACCGCTGGCTTCTGGAGGGCTCGGTAGACCTGAGCCTGGTTTCTTCCTATTTCTACCTGGAAAACGCCGACCACCTGCGACCCCTCCCCGACTTCAGCGTGGCCGACCTGGGGCCGGTGTACTCGGTTAATCTGTTTCACCGAAAGCCCTGGAGCGAGCTCCGGCACATTGCCCTGACCACCGAGAGCGCCACCTCGGTGCGGCTGTTGCAACATTTGCTCGAGACCGACGGAATCGAGGCCCGGTTCACCCCCGAGCAGGGCGGCCTCGAGCTCTTGGAGCGCTACGACGGGGTGCTCCTGATTGGCGACCGGGCCATTACCACCTACTTTGGCCTGCTCTCCATCATCCCCGAGTCGGTACATCAGGTGCCCACCCAGGTCGAGGGCATTCGCATAACCGACCTCTCGATGCGCTGGTTCGAGCAGACCCGGCTGCCCTTTGTGTTCGCGGTCTGGGCCACCCGCAAAACCGCCCCCCCACCGCCCGAAATTATCCGGCGGCTGCGGGCCGCCCGTTCGCTGGGGCTGGGCAACCTGGCCGCCGTGGCCGGCACCGAGGCCCAGCGCCTGAACGTGCCCGAGCGCCTGATGCAGCACTACCTGTGGAACTTCCGCTACCACCTGGAAGCCCCCGACCGGCTGGGCCTGCAAGCCTTTGCCCAGGCCGTGGGGCTGCCGTATCCCGACGACTACTGGGATGTGTAGTCAGATTCTATTGGCTCGCCGCTAAATACAGCGTCGTATAGATACCTGTACATTCTTCTGCAAACCAGGAAGTCTTCTCGTCATTGCGAGCATCCGCAGGATGCGAAGCAATCCAGATCGCCCTACCCAGCCGGTAGCCTGGCGAGCCTCCTCTGGATTGCTTCGTCGGCCTCTGGCCTCCTCGCAATGACGGCCGCTACCTGAAAGATCGGTTGGCAAGCGCCCAAGCCAATGTTCGCCAGAGTGTATAGGCTCCTTTACAACACTGTACTAAACGGTGACGAACAAGCCCGGTCAAAGGAACGACCCACCTACTTCTCGCAGAGCCTTTGGCTTTGAGCTTTCGGCTTTCAGCCCTAGCTTGCGAATGTGGGGATTCGTCAAAGCTGCGTGCTCAGGTGAAATTGGTGTTATTCCCTTACAAGCTCCATCGCCCGCTCGAGCCGCTTCAGTACACGCTCCTTGCTCAGCAGGGTGAGGAGGTCGAACATGCCGGGGGTCTCGAGGCTTCCCGTCAGGGCTGCCCGCAAGGGCTGCATCACCGCCGCCGCCTTCACCCCTTTGGCCTCGGCAAAACCTTTGAGCAGGGGCTCGGTATGGTCTGGCAGCAGGTCAGGCAGCCCGGAAAGCTGCTCCTTCAGTTCGGGCAAGAAGGCGGCCCCCTCGCGCAGCCTGGCCAGGGCTTTTTCCTGCATGGGGTAGGCTTCGCTGAAGAAGTAAAGCGACCTGTCCACAAACTCCTGCAGGGTCTCGAAGCGGGCCCGCATGGCCTCCAGCACCTGTTTCAGGTAGGTTTCCGAGGGGTAGGATAGTCCGGCGCGTTCCAGGAAAGGCTTGACCCGCTGGGCCAGGTCGTCCAGGCTCAGAACTTCGCGGATGTACTTGCCGTTCATCCATTTGAGCTTGTTCAGGTCGAAGACCGGCCCCCCCAGGCTGATGCGCTCCAGGCTGAAGTGCTCGATCATGTCCTGCACACTGAAAATTTCGCGTCCATCGGGCATGCTCCAGGCCATGGTACCCAGGTAGTTCAAAAGGGCCTCGGGCAGGATGCCCTGGGCGCGGTAGCTGTCCACGCTGGTGTCCATCTTGCGCTTGGAGAGCTTGGACCTGTCGGGGTTGCGCAGGAGGGGGGTGTGGCACCAGACCGGCTCCTCCCAGCCAAAGGCCCGCAAAATCAGGATGTGGAAGGGGGTGCTGGTAATCCATTCCTCGGCACGAATGACGTGGGTCACGCCCATCAGGTGGTCGTCTACCATGGCGGCCAGGTGGTAGGTGGGGTAGCCGTCAGCCTTGAGGATGACCTTGTCGTCCAGGGCAGCATTCTCGAACTCGATGGGGCCGCGCAGCAGGTCGTGTACCACGGTTTTGCCTTCCAGCGGCACCTTGAGCCGCACCACGTGGGGCTCTCCGGCGGCGGCCCGTCGCTCGGCCTCCTCGACCGGGTAGTCGCGGTAGCGGCGGTTGTAGCCCTGCTCCTGCTTGCCTGCTTGGCGGGCTGCCTCGCGGGCGGCGGCCAGCTCCTCGGGGGTGTCGAAGGCCCGGTAGGCCGCGCCTTTTTCCAGGAGCATCTGCACGTGCTGCCGATAGATGTGCAGGCGCTGCGACTGCACATAGGGGCCGTTGGGGCCGCCTTTGGTGGGCGATTCGTCGGGGGAAAGCCCCAGCCACTCGAGCATCTCCAGAATGCGCCGCTCGGAGGTGGGGTTGTAGCGGGTGCGGTCGGTGTCCTCGAGGCGAACGATGAACTTTCCTCCGTGCTGTTTGGCAAAAACATAATTGAACAGGGCCTGGTAGGCCGTACCCACATGGGGGTCGCCGGTAGGGCTGGGGGCAATGCGCGTCACAACCATAACCGATAGCTTAAGGCCCCAGGCCCAAAGCGGAAAGCCAGGGGTTCGGGCAGCCTCGCTGCGTGGGGATGGGTGCTGTTTGAAAAATGACCCATGTCGCAAGTCTCAGGTCACAGGTCACAGATGACCCCAGGGGACAAAGCCCAGGTCAGCGCGATGAGCCCAGGGCCGGTCAATAACCTTCGGCTCTCGGCTTTAGGCTTTTAGCCTCAGGCTTTCGGCCTTCTGCCTTCGGCTCCCCTTGCGTTACCGGCCCCCCAGACCCCCTTTGGGTTATTCCTCTCACAGCCGACTTAGCGGGGGGTGCTACCCTAGGAGGGTACATGGAAGCGGCATTGCAACAGAGTCTCGGCCCCATCAAGAACCCTACCACCCGCCTCGAGGCCACCGGGCTGGTCAAGCGCTACGGCAAACGGGAGGTGGTGCGGGGGGTGAGCCTCGAGCTCACGCGCGGCGAGATTGTGGCCCTGTTTGGCCCCAACGGGGCTGGCAAAACCACTACATTTTACATGCTGGTGGGCTTTATTGAGCCCAACGCCGGACAGATTCGCCTGGGTGGGCAGGACGTCACCCGGCTCCCCATGTACAAGCGGGCCCGGCAGGGGCTGGGCTACCTGCCCCAGGAGCCCTCGGCCTTCCGGCGCATGACCGCGCTGGAAAACCTGCTGGCAGTGCTGGAGTTTCAGCCCCTCTCCAAAGCCGAGCGGGCCGAGCGGGCCCGAGCCTTGCTCGAGGAACTCGGTATCGCCCACCTCAAGGACAAGTACGCCTACACCCTCTCGGGCGGCGAGCGGCGGCGGCTGGAGATTGCGCGGGCGCTCTGCACCAACCCCGACTTCATCCTGCTCGACGAGCCCTTTACCGGCGTAGACCCCAAGAACGTCCACGACATCCAGAAACTCATTTCGGAGCTGCGCGAGCGGCGGGGGGTGGGCATCTTTATTACCGACCACTCGGTGCGCGAAACCCTGGCCATTGCCGACCGCATTTACCTGATGTACGACGGCCAGATGGCCTTCCAGGGCTCGCCAGAGGAGTTCGCCCGCGACTCGGGGGTGCGTATGCACTACCTGGGCGACGAGTATGAGCTGTAATTTGTCGCAGATCCCCTTTTACCAATCCAGCGCCTGTCCTGAGACCTGTGACTTGAGACCCGAGACCCTGGTATGACTTTCTGGGCCATCCTCATCCTTCTGGTGCTCGTGGCGGGCCTGGTGGCCTATGTGGGCGACCTGGTGGCCAAGCGGGTGGGGAAGCGCCACTGGCGGTTCCTGGGCCTGCGTCCCAAGGCCACCGCCACACTGGTAGCGGTAGCGACGGGGGTGCTGATTGGCCTGGGGGCTTTTGGCGCGTTCTTCCTGCTGGTGCGAGATGCCCGCGAGACCATCTTGCAGGCCGAGGCGGTGCGCCAGGAGCGCGACCGGCTGCGCACCGAGGTCAATCGGCTGGAGAGCCGGGCCGCCACCACCTTTGCCCAGAACGAACAGCTCAAAACCGAGCGCGACGAGTTCGAGAAAAACAACATTCTGCTGGCCCGGCAGCTCGAGCAAAACGTTGAGCTCCAGCGCCAGACCCGCCAGGACCTCGAGGAAGCCCTTATCGAGCGGGAGAAGTTGCGTCAGGAAGTGGAAAAACTCGAGGCCGAGCGCAACTCCCTGCGGCAGGCCCAGGCCCCGCTACGGCAGGCTCTGGCCACTTTGCAAAGCGAAAAGGCCCAGCTCCTGAGCGGGCGCGACCGGCTCCTGGCCCAGGCCGAACAGGCCAAGCGGCAGCTCCGCGAGCTCGAGGCCGCCGGGCGCAATGCCCAGAACCGGCTCCAGAAGCTACAAAGCGAAAAAGAAAGGCTGGAAAAAGCGGGCCGGGAAGCCCAGGCCCGCCTGGCCGGCCTCCAGGCCCGCACCCGGGAGCTCGAGGGCCGCCTGCGGCAGCTCGAGGCCGACAAGCGCAACCTCGAGGGCGATGTGGCGGTGTTGGGCAGCGGGGCCTCGCAAGCGCCCCCCAGCGACACCCCCAACCGCACCCTCGAGGCCCTCCAGCGCGAGAACGCCGAGCTGCGCAACAAGCTGCTGGATGCCCAGCGCGAGCTACAACAACTGCGCGAGCGCAACCGGCTGATTGCCGCCAGTCTGGACAAAAGCCTCTCCATGAACCTGCTGGCCGAAGAACTGGTGATGCCGGGCAACGAGCAGGCGGCCCTGGGCGAGGTCACCCGGCGGGCCGACAACCGGGTGCGCCTGATCGGGCTGCGGGGCCTGGAAGTGGTGGAAAACCCCAACCTGAATAACCTCAAGCCAGGGCTGTTTCTGGCCCGCATCCAGAGCATCAGCGCCGAGGGGCGGGTTCGGGTGGTCATCGAGTACCGCGCCCGCGAACAAGCCTTTGCCGAGGGCGAGGTGCTGGCCGCTACTACGCTGGTGCTCCCGGCCAGCATGAGCGAGATGCGGCGCAAGTTCAACACCCTCAGCCAGCAAGCGGAAAACCGCCTCAGCGAGGCCGGTTGGGTTCCTGAAAAGCTGGCCCAGGGGGGGATTGCCCTCGAGGAGTTTGTGGGCCTGGCCTCGCAGCTTTCCGGTAAACGTGGCGGCGCCCGCATTGCAGTGGTGGCGCTGGGCAACCTCTACCCCACCGACCCGCCCCGGCTAGGGCTGAAGCTTCTCCCGTAAAGAATGGCGAGGGGCGCAAGCACCCCACAACCATCCAACATCTTTGGCTATCGCGCCCATAACAGGCGTTGCCGCCCATCCGGGCGGCAACTGTTCTGTCTTGGACAGAGGATTCTGGCTCAATCTTTGTGAAGAGCGCTCTACTGCCTCACGCTGGCATTGTAACGGGCAAGCACCTGGTCGGCCCGCTGTTTGGCCTCGTCCAGGGCTTGCTGGGCCGGTTTGCCCCGCAGGGCTTCCTCGATGGCCGACTGCACGATCTGGCGAATCTCGGTGAAGCCCCCCATCAGGCAGCCCGCCGAGGCGGTGTTGACCTTGGAGGTCTCGAGCTGCCGCAGGGCGGTGGTGTAGTTGGGCTGGCGCACATAGGCTTGGCGCACAGCGGGAAGGTCGGCCACGCCTCGCACCACCGGGAAATAGCCGGTGCCGATAATCCATTTGGCCTGGGTCTCGGGGCGCAGCAGGTAGCGGATAAACTCCCAGGAAGCCTGGTTTTGTTCGTCGCCAAAACCCCGGATCAGATACACCGCCGCCCCGCCAATGGCCGTGCCGTTACGCTCCCTCAGGTAGGGGTAGAAGGCGGTGCGCAGGGGGAAGCGGTTGCCCACCTGGCGCAGCACCCCGGTCAGGGAGGCGGTGGAGTAGATGGCAATGGCCGCGTTGCCCTGGGCAAAGAGGCTCTGGCTATCGGCCCAGTTGCGCCCGGTGTTGGCCGCCACGCCTTCGCGCACCAGCCGCGCCCAGGTGTCCAGGAAGGCCACCGCAGCCGGGTTGTTGAAGGAAACCTCGGTAGCCCGGGCCCGGCGCCCGTTTTCGTTGTTACAGAAGAACTGGCCGGAGTTGTAGCTGAACTGCTCCATGAACCAGCTATCAATGGGAATGGACAGGCCAAAGCGGGTGGTTTTGCCGGAGGCGTCCCGCACGGTGAGCTTGCGGGCAGCCGCCTCGAGGTCCGCCAGGCTCCAGGTGTTGCGGTAGGGAATGCCGGCCTGCTCCAGGGCCTGGGCATTGAAATAAAGGATGGGGTTGGAGGAGTTGAAGGCCAGGCCGTAGAGCTTACCGTCCACGCTGTAGTAGTTGCGGGGCTGGGGCACAAACTGCGAGAGGTCGAAGTTGTTGGCCCGGGCCAAGTCTTCTAAAGGCAGCACCGCGCCGGAGTCGGCCATGAAGCGGGCCCCGATATCGTAGACCTGAATTACATTGGGCCGCCCCTGACCGCCGGCCTGCAAGGCCGCCCGCAGCTTGTTGAGGCCGTCGTCGTAGGAGCCCACGAACTGGCTGCGCACGGTAATACGGTTCTGCGAGGCGTTGAAGTCCTTGACCAGGGCCTCGGTGGCCTCGCCCAGCACCCCGCCCATGGAGTGCCAGAAGTCTATGGTGACCCGTTGCTGGGCCAGGGAAAGGCTTCCCAGGGCCAGCGCCAACAGTGCAAAGGTTCGCTTCATGGTTGTCTCCTCTCATCCCTTTAGCCCACCCAGGGCAATTCCCCGGATAAAGAAGCGCTGGGCGAGCAGAAAGGCAATCAGGGTGGGTAGCAAGACCAGGATGGCCGTCGCCGCGACCACGTTCCAGCTCGTGACCTCCACGTTTTGCACCTGGGCAACGGCAATCTGGGCGGTCATCATCTCGCTGCGGTTGATGGTTACGAGGGGCCAGAGGTACATGTTCCAGGCCCCCAGAAAGGTGAGGGCCGAGAGCGCCCCCAGGGCCGGGGCTGCGAGCGGTAGGGCAATGTGCCACAGCATTCGCAGGTGCCCCGCCCCGTCAATACGGGCCGCGTCGAAGAGGTCCTGGGGCAGGCTCTTGATGAACTGGCGCAACAGAAAAATGCCCAGAGGCGAGGCAATAAAGGGCATGATGAGGGCGGTGTAGCTGTTCAGCCAGCCAAGCTGCTGCACCAGCAGGTAGAGCGGTAAAAAGGTCACCTCGCCGGGAATGAGCAGCATGGCCACCACAAAGCCAAACAGGGCGCCCTGTCCGGCGAAGGGGATGCGGGCCAGGGCGTAACCCAGGGTGGCCGAAACAAGCAGCACCCCCAGCGTGGTACCCAGCGCCACCACCAGGCTGTTCAGCAGGTAGCGGGCCAGGGGGTATTTCTGCAGGGCCTCCTGGTAGGGCTCCAGGGTGGGGTTGGTCGGCCAGAACCCAGGGGCAAACAGTTCGCCATCGCTCTTGAAGCTGGCCGCGAACAGGTTCAGCAGGGGCAGAACCAGCAAGAAGGCATACACCCCAAGCCCCAGGTAGAACAAAGGCCGCGCCAGCCAGTGGGGCAGGCTAACCATAGTGCACCTTCTTCCCAAAGAAGCGAAACTGCAAAGCCGCCAGCAGCAGAAGCACCAGGAAGAGGGCCACCGCCTGGGCCGAGGCGTAGTAGAAGCGGAAGTTGAAGAAGGCGTCCTGGTAGACCCGGTAGATCCAGACCGTGGTGCTCTCCATGGGCCCTCCACGGGTTAGAAGGTGAATCTGGCCAAAGGCGGTGAGGCTCGAGAGCAGAATCAGAAGGGCCACCAGAAACAAAGTGGGCGACAACAGGGGCAGGGTGATGCGCCAGAACTGCGTCCAGCTCCCGGCCCCGTCTATGCGGGCGGCCTCGTAGAGTTCCTCGGGAATCTGCTGCAACCCCGCCGTAAGCAGGATGGCCGTGAAGCCCACCCCGGCCCAGGCCGTCAGGATGGCCAAGGCCGGCAGGGCCAGCTCGGGGCTGGTGAGCCAGGGCTGGCGGGAAAGGCCGATGGCCTCGAGGGCACGGTTCAGGGTGCCCCCCACCGGGTGCAGAAACCAGCCCCAGGCCACCGCCGCCACTGCGGTAGGCACGGCGGTGGTCAGGAAGAAAAGGGTACGGAAAAGCCCCACCCCCGGAAAGGGCCGGGCCACCATCAGCGCGGCCACCAGGCCCAGCACCAGCTGCACCGGGGCCACAATGGCGGCAAAAGCGAAGGTGGCCCCCACCGAACGCCAGAAGGCGGGGTCCTTGAGCATCTCGGCGTAGTTGGCCAGCCCCACCCACTCCCGGCTGGTGCCCAGCAGGTTCTCACGGTGAAACGAAAGCCAGAAGGCATTCAGGGTGGGCCAGACGATAAAGAGGATCATCAGGGCCACCCCCGGAACCACCAGCAGGGTGGCCTCGAGGCCCTCTCCTGCTTTGAAGCGGGTCTGGGGTTTGGCTGCGGTCCAGGGGGTTTCTCGTCGCTCTACCGACACGGTAAATCCTCGCCTTGTAGAGCATCCCGCGAGCGCATCAGTGCAGTTTCAGAGCCCGTTTGACTTTTCCATGACGCTTCAAGCCGCACCACTATCGCTGGCTGCCCTTCGGCAAACTTCACGGCCAGAACACAGCGCCTCCGAGCCACGTCTGAAATAACCCGTATCGCCTTGAAGGCGGCTTATACCGAGTCTGCTCAGAAGTGACCCAAAAGCGATATACAAGTCCCTCGGACGCGCCCCCTGGCGCGGCAAGTGAGGGGCGCGTTTAGCGCCGCTCACGCGCAGAGTTGGTATTAAGGGGGTTTTGTTTTACCGACGGAGCTGTCACGCCCTACAGCCGTAACCCGTTCGAACGCCCACAGTTCTGTCCAGGGCAAAGGACTCCGAACACCGAAGGGCTCTATTTATGTGAAAAGCCCCTACAACCCCGGCAAAATCAGGTTCAGGTAAAACCTGGGCCCCGGCTGGCCAATCCCCTGGGCACCCCCCAGCGCCACGCTCGAGCCCGGCGCCAGGTAAAACAGGGTCAGGCCCAGGCGCAGCTCCGCGCCCACCGCAAAACGCACCTGCTCCAGGTCCAGGGGCGAACCAGCCACCCCCGCATCCACAAAGACCGAGAGGCTCAGATCATCAAAGAACACCGGCCAGTTGCCCAGCCCCCGCTCGATACTCCAGGGCGGCAGGCGGTACTCCAGCAACCCCACCAGGGCCTGCGACCCGCGCAGTTGACCCGGCCCGTAGCCCCGCACTGCCAGCACCGGCGCACTGCCCACCACCAGCGGCACCGAGCCCAGGTCGAAAGCATCGAAGGCCAGGGGCGAGGTGGTAAAACCACCCCCTACCCGCAGTCCGACCAGGTGTGTGGCTTCCAGCGGCAGGCGGAACTGAAACCCCAAAGCCCCCCGCACGCTATAGCGCCAGTCCGGGCTGCCCTCCCGCACAAATGCCGTCCCGACTGCGCTCAGGCTGCTGCGCGAACGAAAGAGGTCACTGGCCGTGGTACTGGATCCACTCAGCCGAACCGAAAAAGCGTGCGTCACGGTGTTCTGGTTGGGGTCGAGGGCGGGCTCGAGGGCATCCCTTCGCACGTACTGCAACCCCAGACTGCCCTGCGGCGACCAGAACGAAGCGCCAATCCCCTGGGCATTATCGTTACCCGAGCCCGCCGCTTGCAGGGTGATGGGAAAACCCAGGCCCGCGAACTGGTAGGCCATGTTGTAAAAAATACCCCGAAAGTTGCTGTCAAACCCGGCCCCCACCGAGTAGGCATGGATGCCCACCGGGTCGGCAGCCCCAAAGGAAACCCCCAGAAAAGCGTTCAGCCCAAAGCCATCCACACTCACATCGGCCAGGGGCAGCCAGTACAAGGGGCGCAGGTAGCGCCAGGGGTCGTACCCCTGGCCTTTGGCCGCCTCGGCAGGCTCGAAGGGGGGCAGGGGCTCCCGTTGCAGTTCCACCCGCTTCCAGGTGCCGGGGTTATAGGGGGTCTGGTAGAGATTGTAGCCTGTTTCGTCGTAGCCGGTAAAGATAATCTGCTGCTTGCTGTACGAAAGGGTGGGCCGGTAGGCCCCGGTGAGCAGGTTGGTCACCTGAAAAACCGCGCCGTCCGCCAGCCGGTAGGCATACAGGTTGTAGACCCGGTTCACATCGCTGCTGTAAATCACGTACTGGCCGTCGGGGCTGAAGACCGGGTCGCTATCCACGTTTTTGTCCTGGGTCAGGGCCAGGAGGGCCCCGGTTTGCAGCACGTAGCGGTACAAATCCTGAAAGCCCCCACGCCGCAGGAGCGACAGGACGAGCGAGCTTCCGTCGGGGGCTACCGCAAAAGAGTGCACCACCCCGTCCTGGAAGGGAAAGCTACGCAGGGGCTGGGTGCGCTCGAGCTCGACAAAATAACGGGCCAGCTCGGTGGAGCCGTCCGGCGTATTTTTGGCCATAAAGATGCTCTTGCCATCGGGGGCATAGCGGGCGTAGTACACCCGCTCCCCGTTGGTGAGCCGCTTCACGCGGTCTTCCAGGCGGTCATACTGGTAGAGGTCGCTGCCCACAAAGTAGGGGCTGGTGGTGCTGCTGGCCGTAAACAGCAAGTAGCGCCCATCCGGCGACCACTGCGGGTGCTGGGCCGGGCCGCTCAGCAGCTCGCGCTCGCGGTCGTTCACAATCAGGCGCAGCCCACTCCGCAGGGGCGAGGCGTGCGAATACACCAGGCCATTGGCCGAATCGGTAGCGCCCTCGCTAAAAAAACCCAGACTGCTGAGCTTTTGCACCGGGGTCAGGCCCTGGGCCCGGATGCGGGCGATTTCGTCCTGAAACTGGCTGGGCAGCCAGCGCACAAAGTCACTGTAAATCTGGTCGAGCGAGACCCCAAAGGCTTGCAGGAAGGGCTCGTTGAAGTCCTTGGTGGCCAGCATGGCCGCGTTGGCGTCGGTAAAACGGCGATAGGCATCCTCGCCAAAGCGCACCTCCAGGTACTGCACCAGCCAGGCGCTGTAGTTGTAGACCAGAAAGCCCAGATAGGGCCAGGTGGACTTGCTGTAGGCCTGGCGAATCTCGTCCAGGGTCGGAAACCGGCCTGAAAGCACCATCTGGCGCAGGGTCATGCGGGTAGTGGCATCGTTGAGGCGCGACTCGCCCAGCTTTTTATGCTTGAAGTAAAGCACCGTACCTTCCACAAAGGGAAAGGGCTTAACCGCGTTCTGTGAAGGCAGTTGACCAAAGATGCGGGTACGATCCTTCAGGGGGCCTCGCACCTGCGAGAGGTCGAACATATGCACGATCTCGTGGAAGATGACCGTCTCCCACCAGGAAGAAAGCCGGGGGTTGAACAAATCCGAACTGCGGAACTGCCCGGTAAAAATGCCCACCACATTATTGGTGGGATTGGCAAAACCGTTGAGGGTGTCGCCCACATCCGAGAGCACAATGCTGATCCGCCCCGGCGGCGCCTCGAAATCGGTGATGAGCAGCCTGTAGGCGTTTTCGGCATGGATGGCCGCCTCGCTAGCCACGCGCTCGAGGCCCGCGTGGTAGTGGATGTCAAAATGCTCGGTACGCAGGGTAAACCACTGCCGGGTGGGGTCGAACTGGGCCAACGCCCCCGCGCAAACCAGCAAAATAACCGCCAAGAAACGCCCCATTGGGCTCAGTATAGGCAACGCAGATGAAAGGCAATGTAGTGCACCGTTGTACACACGCCCAAGGCTTGTCGCAGGTCTCAGGTCGCACGTCGCAGGTCAGGCAGGAGCAGCAATCGCACGTACGTCATTCACTATACGAAAACCCTCCCGTATACGGGAGGGTCTGCCACGAATACCAACTCTAGGCGTGTAGCCAACTTTCAACGATACCTAGGGTGGGAGTAGGTGGTAGGAGGTGGGTAGAGGGTCTCCACACCTGCCCCCTGTTCCCTAATTCCCTACCCCCTGTTACCTGCCTCACCGCTTCTGAAGTATGCAAAGTGTTCAAGCAGATATGAGCTCGAGCTAGCCTGTTTCTGGCGATGGGGTCAAAACAATAAGGCTCTGGGGCGGTCAAATTGCCATGTCCACCCTTAGCGGATCACCTGCGGCACTACCCGCACATCGCGGGTCTGGCCATCCCGCCAAACCTTCAGATTCACGGCTTCGCCCGGCTTTTTGGAGAGCAGCACTGCCCGCAGGTCGTTGATGTTGTTGATGGGGTTGCCGTCGGCCTCGAGCAGAACATCGCCATTGACCCCCAGCTCGATGGTCTGTCCCGTGCGAAGTTGAAGCTGCACGGTACGGGTCGCAGGCCGTAGGCCCGCCCGCTCGGCGGGACCGCCCCGCTCCACCTGCTGAATCATCAGGCCCGTCTCGGGCAGGCGGTTCTGGCGGCGAATGTTCTCGGGGTACTCGCCCATCGAGAGCGCCGAGAGGGTTACCCCCAGCCTGGGGCGCGAACGCAGGATTTCCTCGGCGGTGATGTCCTTGCCGGCCTTGAGGTCAGCCAGGTACTGCTTGGCCAGATTGATGGGAATGGCAAAGCCGATGCCTGCCGACTGGGCCTGCCCCCCAAACCCACCGGTGGTGCTGTAGATGAAGGTGTTGATGCCGATTACTTCGCCCCTCGAGTTGAGCAGCGGCCCGCCGGAGTTGCCAGGGTTGATGGCGGCATCGGTCTGAATAACGGTGGGCACAAAAGCCCCCTTACCGCCCCCACTGCCGTCGTTGGGGTTGCGCCGAATGGCCGAGACGATGCCTTCAGTAACGGTAAACTCCAGCCCAAAGGGGTTGCCCATGGCAATAGCCTTCTGCCCTACCCGCACCTGGTCGGAGTCGGCCAGGCGCATGGGCTTGAGCTTCTCGCGCGGGGCCTGTACCCGAATCAGGGCCAGGTCTAAGGGCTCGGCCCGGCCAATCACCCGGGCGGGGTAGCTTTTGGGGTCGTTGTGAAAGCGCACCGTGATCTGGTCGGCCCCCTCGATCACGTGGTAGTTGGTCAGAATCAAACCGTCCTGGTCAATGACAAAGCCCGAGCCGGAGCCTTCCTGCGGCTGGGGTTGTAAAAAGGGCGAGAAAAAGCCAAAGTCGCGGCCTGCCTGCGGCGCACTCCGCACCGCCACAAACACCACGCCATCCCCGCTACGCTGCACCACATCCACGGTGTTGCGTTCGTTCTCGAGCAAAGCCCGGTTCTGGTCAAACGACTGCGCCTGCACTTGCGCCTGCGGTTCGCTGGGGGCCGAAAGCGGGCTCTGGCTCTTGCTCAGATTGAACCAGGCCACCCCACCCCCCACTATCAGCAGCACACCCAGGGCAATCGAAGCGTTTCTCATAGACATCTCAAAAACCTCCTTCCCTTAGTGTAGCCAACCACGGTGAAGACGGTGTGAAGTGCAATTATGAAAACACCACCGTTTTGTTGCCGTACACGATGATGCGATCCTCGAGGTGCCACTGCACCGCCCGGGCCAGCACATTGCGTTCCAAATCCCGCCCCAGCCGCACCAGTTCGGCCACATCGTGCCGGTGCGAGACCCGGGCCACATCCTGTTCGATGATGGGCCCCTGGTCGAGTTCCTCGGTCACGTAGTGGGCCGTCGCGCCGATAATCTTTACGCCGCGCGTATAGGCCTGTTTGTAGGGGTTAGCCCCCACAAAAGCCGGCAAAAACGAATGGTGAATGTTGATGATTTTGTTGGGGTAGTGGGCCACAAAACCAGCCGTCAGAATCTGCATATAGCGGGCCAGCACCACCAGATCAGAGCCCCGGAGCAGCTCTAACATCTGTGCTTCGGCCTCCTCTTTGCGGTCTTTCGCCACCGGCACATAGTGGTAGGGGATGCCAAAGCGCTCGACCTCCGGACGCAGGTCGTCGTGGTTGGAAATTACCTGGGTAAGCTGGCAGGGCAGCTCCTGGTTGCTGTGCCGCCAGAGGAGTTCGCGCAGGGCGTGGTCGTACCTGGAAACCAGAATGGCCACCTTTTTAAGGTCGGCTGCGTAGGCGATGCGCCAGTTCATCTCGAAACGGGCCGCTACCCGCTCGGCAAAGGCTTTTTCCAGGATTTCCCTCGAGACATCCAGGTGGGGGGTTTGAAACTCGAGCCGCATGAAGAATAGCCCCCCCTCGGGGTCGGTGGAGTGCTGGTCAAGGGCGGTGATGTTGGCCCCGTGGTTGAAAAGAAAGTTCGAGACCGCCGCCACAATACCGGGCCGGTCGGGGCAGGTAATCAGGAGCCTTGCAGTGGTGTCGGTCTGCATACCGGCATCAGGCTAAAGGCTGGGGGCCCAAAGCTCAAGGCATGAGCAAGCCCAGACGAGACCGGAAAGTAAGCCAGGAGTTTATCCACCGGCACACTGGCTCTGGCGCAGCTTGTGCAGAATGGTGGCATGAGAAGGTGGATGATTGGCCTTTTTATCGGGCTTGGCTCGCTGGGATGGGCCCACCAGCCGTTCTGGAACCCTGGCTCGCCCACCCTTCAGCAGGCCTACCGGGTTCTGGAGCCCACCATCTCGAAGGTTGTAACAAGTCAACTGGGCGCGGGCCAGCTCGGCTTTTATGTTTTTGAACTGACCGCCGGTTTTGTCCTGGACCTGGGGCTCTTTGTGGGGGCGGCCTGTCCCGCTGCTTTTCAGCCCCGGATCTGGCTGTTGGGGCCGGGGGTTCAGGGTAACCAGCGCCCACCCTTCGCCATTCCCGATGGCCTGGGGGCTGCGGTATTCGAGGGCGGCTGGCGCGACTATCGGGGCCACGGCCTGCTCGCCCGCAAAGGCCCGGAATTGCAGGAGCGGCTCCAGGGCGGCACTTACTACGTGGTGGTGGAGGCCGGAAACGCCGCAGGCTATTACATGATCTCGCTGGCCGGCGCAGAGGTTCCGGGTGGTACAGCGGAGGGCCGGGCTGCTCTCGCCAGGTTTAATCGCTGTGGCTAAGGACGATTCCCCTGGCAGCTGTGCCGAGCTGGTTGAAACAAGCGGAAGGTACTTTTTGCGCCCTACACTGGCTCTACCGTCGGTTTCCATCTTCACTAGCGGTAGCTTGGGGCCAGGGTGTGTTGCGTGGGCAGAAGCCTCTGACCCCTCTCCCGATGAATACAATAGTATTACTAAATGTAATATACTGGTCTTATGAAAGTCAGAACATCCATCACGCTTTCAGAGGAGTTGCTCAGCGCCATAGACCGGTTGCATCCGAACCGCTCGGAATTTATCGAAAGGTTGGTACGACGCGAGTTAGCTGAACAGCGCAGGCGTGAACGTGAGGCCCGCGATGCCATGCTGTACACCAAGCACAATCAGGAACTGAACCAGCAAGCCCTCGAGTCGCTCGAGGACCAGGTGGAGCCATGAAGCGGGGGGAGTTGTACCGGATTGAGAACAAACATACCGACGACCCCAAGCGCCGCCGGGTCTATGTGGTCGTGAGTCGCCAGTTTCTAATAGACAGCCCCCATTCCACCGTGGTCTGTGCGCCCGTTTTCTCCAGCTACCTCGGCATCAGTACCCAGGTTCCGGTGGGCCTCGAGGAGGGTCTCAAGCACGAAAGCAGCATTCACTGCGACGATCTAACCCGCATCGAAAAAAGCCGTCTGACCCAGTATGTGGGTAGATTATCGGCCCAAAAGATGGCGGAACTCGACCGCGCGCTCGCCATAGCGCTCGATCTGCCTGATCCGGAAGAGCTTGTCTGAACCTTGAACGGTCAGACCGCTTCGGCCCGCTTGCGCTGGCTGGGGTCCAGCACCCGCTTGCGTAGGCGCAGGCTCTGGGGGGTGATTTCCAGAAGCTCGTCGGGGGCTAAGAACTCCAGGGCTTCCTCGAGCGTAAACTTGCGCGGGGGAATGAGCCGGATATTCTCGTCGGAGCCCGCCGCCCGCACGTTGGTGAGCTTTTTGTTGATGTTGACGTTCACGTTCAGGTCGTTTTCCCGCACGTGCTCACCCACAATCATGCCCACATAAACTTCGGTACCGGGCTCAATGAAGAAGTTGATGCGCTCCTGCAAGCGGTACAGGCTGTAGGCGTAGGCCACCCCGGCCTCCATGGCCACAGCAGAGCCGGTGGTGCGGGTTTCCAGGCTGCCCACGTGCGGGCCGTAGGCGTGGAAGTTGTGGCTCATCACGCCCTCGCCCGCCGTGAGGGTCAGGAACAGGGTGCGAAAACCAAACAGCGCCCGGGCCGGCACCGTGAACTCGGCGCGGATGCGCCCGCCTTCCTGCTCCATATGCACCATCTGGGCCTTGCGGCTGCCCAGGGCTTCCATCACCGGGCCGAACCTGGCCTCCGGCACGTCCACCACCAGGTACTCGTAGGGCTCTTGAATCTGGCCCTCCGTCTCCTTGAACAACACGCTGGGCTGGCCCACCGAAAGCTCAAAGCCCTCGCGGCGCATGGTCTCCAGCAGCACCGAGAGGTGAAGCTCTCCGCGCCCGTGCAGCTCGAAGGTGTCGGGCGTAACCTCGATCACCCGCAGGGCCACGTTGGTCTCGAGCTCCTTCAAAAGCCGCTCCCGAATCTGGCGGCTGGTGACAAACTTGCCCTCCTTGCCCGCAAAGGGCGAGGTGTTGGGGGTAACGGTGATGCTAACGGTGGGCTCGTCCACCGCCAGACGGGGCAGGGCCTCGGGGGCCTCACGGGCCGCGATGGTATCGCCGATTTCCACCCCCTCCATGCCCGCAATGGCCACAATGTCGCCGGGGGTTACTTCGTCCACCTCGAGGCGCTCGAGGCCCCGGTGGGTAAAGACCGCCACCACCTTCAGGTCGCGCTGGCCGTGCTCACCCAGGATGGTCACAAACTGGTTCTTGCGTACCGTACCCCGGTGTACCTTGCCCAGGGCAATCTTGCCCAGAAAGTTGGAGTAGTCCAGGTTGGCCACCCGAAGCTGGAAGGGGCCCTCGGCCACCTGGGGGGCGGGGATGTGCTTCAGGATGGTCTCGAAAAGGTCGGTCAGGTCGGGCTTGGGGGTCTCGCCCAGCCAGGCCGTCCCCTCCCGGCCCACCGCATACAGGTAGGGGAAGTCGAGCTGTTCGTCCGAAGCGCCCAGCTCGGCCATCAGGTCGAAGGTTTCGTTCAGCACCTCGTCGGGCCGGGCGTCTTTTTTGTCCACCTTGTTGATGACCACAATGGGCTTGAGCTTGGCCTCTATGGCCTTTTTGAGCACAAAGCGGGTCTGGGGCATGGGGCCTTCGGCGGCATCTACCAGCAAGAGCACCCCGTCCACCATGCTGAGCGCCCGCTCCACCTCGCCCCCGAAGTCGGCGTGGCCGGGGGTGTCCACAATGTTGATTTTGACGCCCCCCCATTCCACCGCGGTGTTCTTGGCCAGAATGGTAATGCCGCGCTCGCGCTCCAAATCGTTGGAGTCCATGATGCGCTCGCCGCCCTCGTCGTGGCGCGAAAGGGCCTTGGCTTGTTTGAGCATCGCGTCTACCAGGGTGGTCTTACCATGGTCAACGTGCGCAATAATTGCGATGTTTCTGAGTTCCATTGGGTCTCCGGGGGGAATGGCCGTCGGGTATGACAACAGCCGGCAACCCTGCCAGTGTAGCGGAAAAACAGGGCTTTGTATATGGCAGCGCTCACCTGCGCTAAAATTGCCTTATGGCCGCCCGCGCCCCGCGCCCTCTGCGCCTGTCCAAGGAGGAGTGGCTCGAGCTCGAAAAGCAAACCGACCAGCGTTACGAGTACCTGGATGGTTTCGTGTACGCCATGGCCGGCGAGAGCAAGCAGCACAACGAAATCGTGCTGAACATCGCCGATGCCCTCAGAGCTATTGCTAAGACACGGGGCTGCGCGTTTCAGGTGCAAACCGTTCGCACCTGGGTGGCTCAGCTCAACCGCTACTACTACCCCGATGTGGTAGTCAGTTGCGCCGAGGAGCCGCACAGCCACGAGATTCATCAGCCCTGCTTCATTGCAGAGGTGCTGTCGAGCAGCACCCTCGAGCGCGACCGGCGCGAGAAGCTCGATGCCTACTTCAAAATCCCCACGCTGAAAACCTATCTGCTGGTCTCGCAGGAAGAGCGCCGGGTGGAAATCTACCAGAAGACCCCGTGGAACCTCTGGTGGAGTGAACTGGTCAACGAAGGAACCCTGGAGATTCCCTGCCTCGAGGCCCGTCTGAGCCTGGCCCAGGTTTACGCCGGGCTCACCGTGCCCGAGGCCAAACCCCTAGACCCCTAGCAGCAGGTCGGCAGCCCGCTCGGCCAACATCAGGGTAGGAATGTGGGTGTTACCGCGCACCACCCCCGGCATCACCGAGGCATCCACCACGAAAAGGTTCTCGGTGCCGTAAACCTTGAGGCGTTCGTCCACCACCTGCCCCATGCTGCATGTCCCGGCGGGGTGGTAGAGGGTCTGGGCGTGCTGGCGGATGTAAGCGGCCATCTCGGCAGCGCTCTGCACCCCGGCCTGACGGGCGTGGGGCTGGCCCCGGTAGGCATCGAAGGCTTTCTGTGCGGCGATTTCGCGGGCCAGCTCCATACCGGCCCGCAGCACCTCGAGGTCGGCGGGTTCGCGCAGGTAGTGCGGCTGGATGAGCGGGGCGTCTTCGGGGTCGGCGCTCCTCAGCCCAATCAACCCCCGGCTCTGGGGCGCAACCAGGGTGGGGCCGATGGTAAAGAAATGGCCCTCCTCGCGGTCGAAGCCGTGATTGCTGAAGAAGGCCGGGCCAAAGTGGAACTGCAAATCGGGTGCCGGGGCCTGGGGCTGGGTACGCACAAAAGCCCCCGCCTCGGCCACGTTGCTCACAAAGGGCCCGCGCTGGGTGAGCAGGTAGCGAAGGATGTTGGCCAGGGTTTCGGCCTTGTCCAGGCTGACCGGGGCCTTGCAGTGCCAGATAACCGGCAGGGCCAGGTGATCCCAGAGGTTCTGCCCTACCGGCAGGTCCTGGCGTACCTCGAGGTCGTGCGACTTAAGGTGTTCGGCGGGGCCAATCCCCGAGAGCATCAGGAGCTGGGGCGACTGCACCGCACCGCTCGAGACAATCACCCCCCGGCGGGCCCGCACCTGCCAGAGCTGGCCCTGATGCCGGTACTCCACCCCCACCGCGCGGGCCCCTTCCCACAGAATGCGGTGGGCCCTGGCCCCGGTCTGCGCATCGAGGTTGGGGCGTGGTAGGGCGGGTCTCAGGTAGGCGCTGGCCGCGCTGTGGCGTGCGCCGTTTTTCTGGTTCACATGGAAAAGGCCCACCCCCTCCTGCCTTGCGCCGTTGAAGTCGTCGTTGCGCGGCAGGCCCCACTGCATGGCCGCCTCGATGAAAGCATGGGTGAGGGGGTTGGTGTACTTGCGCTCCTCCACGTGCAAGGGGCCCCGGTCGCCGTGGTACTCGGAGGGGCCCAGGGGATGGGCCTCGAGCCGCTTGAAATAGGGCAGTACCTCGGCAAACGACCACCCCGGTTGCTGCCAGTCGTCGTAGTCGCGGGGGTTGCCGCGAATGACAATCATGGCATTAATGCTGCTGCTGCCGCCCAGCACCCTGCCGCGGGGCCAGTAGAGTTCACGCCCGTTCAGCTCGGGCTGCGGTGCGGTGTAAAAAGCCCAGTCGGAAGGCCCCTTAAAGAGCTTGGGGAAGGCCGCAGGCGCTTTGTGGTAGAGGCCCTGCTCGGGCTCACCGGCCTCGAGCACCAGCACCTTGAGGTCGGGCTTCGCGCTCAGCCGGTTGGCCAGCACACACCCCGCCGACCCCGCCCCCACAATGACGTAGTCGTATTCCTTTCTCATTCGAGGCCATTGTACGACCCAGCAAAACACACCTCCAATGCCAGGGCAGCGCCGATGGCAAATGGCCGACAGGGACAGGGTTGAGCGCAGTGGAGCTTACCCCGCCCCTTAGCCCCTGGCCCCCGGCAACCAGAGGCCCACCCGAGCCCCCCCATCAGGGCGATTCTCGGCCTGGGCTCGGCCCCCCATGACCTGGGCTATGGCCGCCACCAGGGCCAGCCCCAGGCCCACCCCCTCGCTCTGGTCGGTTTTGACAAAAGCCTCGAAGGCCCTGGGCAGCACCTCGGGCCGGAAGCCGGGGCCCCGGTCATAGGCCCATAGCCAGACGCCCCCCTGCGCGGCCTCGAGCACCAGCTTCTCCAGACCCCCGGCGTGCTTTTGGGCGTTCTGGATAAGGTTATCAACGGCCACCAAAAGCAGCCTGGGGTCGGCCTCCACCCTGCCGCTTCCCTCCACCGGCAGCCCCTGCTGCTCGAGAAAGGTTTTCAAGTCCAGCGGCGCTGTCGGTACCTGGGCCTGGCCTTCCAGCCGGGCCAGGGTCAGCAAACCCTCCAGCAGCGACTCCATGCGACGCGCCTCGCGCAGTGCGCCTTCGGTGGCCCGGAGTTCCCCAGGCCGGCGTTGCAACACCTCGAGGTAGCCCTTCAGGGCCGTCAGGGGGTTGCGCAACTCGTGCGAAGCGCCATAGGCGAAGCGTCGGGCGGCTTGCTCCTGCACTTTGAGCCGGTGCAGAGCGGTTTGGAGCTCGTCCATCAGGGTGTTCATGGCCTGAACCGCCGGGCGGGCTTCGGGAAGCTTTGGGGGTGGGAGCGGCTCGAGGTTTTCGGCGCTGCGCCGTGCCAGCTCCCGCGAAACCGTGTCCAGCGGGCGCAGCGACCGGGAAAGGCCAAAGGCCCCCACCGCAAAGGCCAGCAAGGCCAGCAAACCGCCCAGGCTGAGGTAAATTTGCAGCAAGCGCTGCGGCAGGGCCGCCACTTCTTCTAAGGGCGTTCCCAAGCCCAGCCCTCCCTCGTCGCTGGGCAGCGCCACCCACAGCCAGTTGTCCCGAATCTGACGAAAGCTCTGGCCCCGAGACAGCGCCTGCTCGATGCCCTCGGGTAGCCGGTAATCGCCAAGGTCGGTGTAGGCTATGCGCCCTCCAGCGCTCAGGATAAAGCCCACCCCGCCAAACTCCTGCACCACCTGGGCTAAGTCCTGAATGCGTACCCGCCCCTGGCTGACCAGGAAACCGAGCCGGAAGAGGGCGGCCCGCTCGAGGGTGTCCTGCACGGTGCGCTGGGCTTGCCGAACGGTCAAAACACCCAGCGGAATCCAGAGCAGGGCCAGGGCCAGCAGAAGCCACAGCAGGAGGCGCAGACGGAGGGTCATGGGGAGGGGTTGGGGGTTAGGGGACAGGGCACAGGGGTCGGGGATCAGAGCAAAAGGGGTGAGTTCTATGCTGTGGGCCTCGCTTACTTCCTCAAGATATAGCCATGCCCCCGCAGGGTGTGGAGCAGCGGGGGTTCGCCCAGCGCCCGGCGCAGCGCCGAAAGGTGTACCTCGAGGGTGTTAGGCTCAACCTCCTCACCCCAGACCCGCTGCATCAGGGTTTCCTTGGGCAAAAGGCGCTCGGGGTGTTCCAAAAAGCACTGCAAAATCTGCAAGGCTTTGGGCGAAAGCTCCAAAAACCGCTCCCCCCGGCGGGCCTCCATCCTGCGCGGATACAGCACCACATCGGCGTAGGAGAGCACCTCCTCGCTGCGCTTGCTGCGGCGCAGCAGGGCCTCGAGGCGGGCCACCAGTTCCGCCAGGGCGTAGGGTTTGACCAGGTAATCGTCGGCCCCTTCGCGCAGGCCCTTGACCCGCCACTCCACCTCGTCCAGGGCCGTGAGCATCAGCACCGGCACCGCACTCACCCTGCGAATCTCGCGCAAAACCCCAAACCCATCGCCCCCTGGCAACAGCACATCCAGCACCACCACCTCCGGGCCTTCGGCCAGCCTGCGCAAACCCTCGGCGCCACTGGCCGCCTCCAGTACCTGGTAGCCCTCGAGTTCCAACCCCAAGCGCAGCGCCTCGCGCACCCCCAGATCGTCTTCAATCAGCAGCACCAGGGCCATACAGCTATTGTGGCAGACCCAGGCTGAACCTGTAAAAGAGCCGAAAGCCCAATGCTGAAAGCCAAAAGCTCAAGTTGAGCCAATGGCTGACAGCAAAAAATCCGGCTTACTTAGGGTTGCTCTGTTGGGGCAAACCCCGCACGAACAGGTCTACCCCTTCTTTCAATAGCAGCTCCGACGAAAAACCCGGCATGTGCTGGGCGGTCATGTACGCCCCATGCACAATCGAAGCAAACACCACCGCAAGCGCTCTGCCGTGTCCGGGCGACTCCACCTCGAGAACCCCGGCCAGTTGTTCAATGCCCCGGCTCATGGCTTCTCGGGCCAGCAGCACCGCTTCCTGATCACCCCCCCGGCGGCCCGAGTGGGCGGTCATGAGGGCCGTCAGCGGTTCTACCTGTCCACGGTAGGCCAGGGCCAGGGCCATCAGACGCTCGTGCAGGGTGCCGGGGCGCGAGAGCGCCCGCTGGGTCTCCTGGAAGCCCTCCTCGAGCAAAGCTTCAAGCAAAGCCCGTTTGGAAGCGAAGTGGTGATAGACTGCCGCTTTGGTCAGACCCAGGGTTCGGGCCAGGTCTTCCAGGCTGGTCGCCGCATACCCGCGCTCTGCAAACGCTTTGCGGGCCTTTTGCAGGAGAGCCTGGCGGGTGTCCATGTCGCTACAGCGTACGCCCCTTTTTTCTTACCCTGGTGTAGTTCCAGCAACAGAAATTTCCAGCAATGAAACAGCGCAGTTCAAAAGAGGTAGTTGACCCCAAAGCGAATCTGGATTCCGAAAGCCGTTCCGTAAATCCCGGTGGCATCGCTGGCTAGATAGAAGGTCGGGACGGCTTCGGCAAACAGGCCCGCATCGCTGGCGGTGCTGTAATTCACCCCGGCCAGACCCCGAATCCCGAAAAAGTTGAGGGCGCCCAAACCCACCCAGTTGCCGCCAATCCCCCCATAGGGCAGCAGCCGGCCCGCCCCAAACGGGAACAGCAGATCGGCCCCCAGCTCCAAAAAGTTGGGGCTCACCCCAATCCCCACATTGGCCCTGGCCCCCAAGCCACCCCCAAAGTCGTAGCTCCCCGCCTGCAACATCAAGCTGGTGAGGGGGGTGCCTTCCACCCACTGAAACACCAGACTGGCCCCCGCAAAAGGCTTGGAACTTTGCGCGAAGGCCCCCAAGCCCCCACACAGCAGTAGCACCACCACCAAACGTTTGACCATAGGTTTCATTTTATGGGGACTTCTCCGCGAGGTTGGGCGTCCGTTGGGTTACATAAAGATTTCATTAGGTAGCCTTAAGACTTTCCAAAAGCCTTTTTCCCTACACTGCCAACTATGCGCCCCGCCAAGATGGCTTTGTTGTTCCTGACGCCGCTGCTGGCAGCCTGTGGCGGCCAGAGCGTTTTCAGACCTCCAAGCAACCCGGGTTCGCCGCCACCTCCCCCTGCACCCGGCGAAAGCTTTAGCATGGCCGCCGACGCCTTCAGCCTCCCCAGGGGTGGCAGCGCCGACCTTACGGTGAGGGTCACCTTCAACAACAGCAGTGTGACAAGGGTCTCCCTGAAATATCAGAGCAACACGGGGGGCCTCGAGGTCACACCCATCGAGCAAAGTGCCGCTCGGGGCAGCGCCAATACCCAGACCGTCACCTTCCGCGTGACCGACCGCAACGTAGACCCCCTGGAGAAAAAACCCTTTTTCTACATCTACGGGGTTGCATGCACCAGCAACAGTTGCAGTGGCCAGTCGCAGCGGAGCATTACGGTGCAGTGGAACATGCCCTGATCAAAACCCCCGGCGAGACCCCTCATCCCGCCGGGGGTTTTGCTGGATGCTCAGTTGATCGTGCCCAGCGCCCCCTCGAGCTCCACGTCCTGGGTGTGTCCACTCCGCACGTAAAGCCCCCGCCAGGCATCCTCGGTGGTAAAAAAGCCGTCTAAGCGCAGGTCGGTGCCGGGCTTGATGTACTGCTTCAGGGGGCCGGTGCCCGAGCTGCGGTCACCCGCGATGTAAGGGCCATCGCCATAGAGGTTGGTCTCGAAGTAGCCGTCGCCGTCGGGGTCGAGTTCGGGTTTGTAGCGCAGGCGCAGGTTCATGATTTGCAAGGTGCGCCGGGTGCTCGAGGAGTTGTTGGTTACCAGATCGGTGCAGTTCAGGGCGTTACAGGCGGTGGCGGGGTTCTGGATGTCAATGCCCATCCCGGGGCCGCTAAACTCCATGCCCAGGGCCTTGACCAGGCCACCGTCCCACTGCTCGTAGCCCGAGTTGTTGGCCGCGATGCGGATGCGCTTGGAGGGCCGGGTGCTCTGCACCTGCTGGCCAATCTGCTCCTGGCTAACCTGCGCCCCGGTACGGGGGTCGGTGCAGTTGTTGGCGAAAAAGGGGTTGTCGCCCTGGTTCTGCCTCGAGGCGCCAAAGTCGCCCTTGTAGTTGAGCTCGGCCAGCTTCTCGCCAGTGCGCCAGCGGGTCGCCACCACCACCACCGTGTGGAAGCGGGCGCACACCCGCTGATCGGTGCTGGTCTCGGAGTGGATGTTGATATACCAGCCAATGTCGCCATCGCGGATGGCAAACCCCTTGAACCCCTCGGCCCGCTCGGGCTGGTTGTTGGTGTACTGGGCCGTGTACAGGAAGGGGGCCTGGTAACCAATCAGGCCGGGGTCGGAGTTGTGGTCGTGGCGGTAGTAGCACCAGTACACCGGGTCGATCTGGGGGTGCCAGCCTGGATAGTTGCGGCCATCCGGCCCCTTGGCCAGCCAGAGGTTATCCAGCCAGGAGGGGCAGGTGGTGTTGGGCACGGGCCGTTCGGTAATGCCGCTCGGTAGGGCGGGTTCTGCCTGAGGCTGTCCGTTGCCCTCGGCCAGCAGCACCCAGTACTCCCCTTTGCCTTCGGGGGAACCCAGGGTTACCTCACCGGCCGGGAAGGTACGGGTGTAGGTGTTGAATTTCTTACCGTCGGCAGCGGTGGTCTCGCCCCGGCGCCAGCCCGAGAGCCAGAGTGCGGAATTCTCCCAGGCCACCACCACCGTGGCCTCGCGGGTCAGGTAGAGGCGCAGCCAGTCCGCGCGAGTGGAGCTGGAGCCGGGGGCATCCAGAAGATCCCAGCCTGCATACTCGGTAAAGCGCGGCCCGGAAGCCTGGTTGGGGTTGTTGGGGTTGCGGTTTTTGTCGGCCTGGCGGGGCCAGTACCGCAAACCGCCATAGCTGGCCCGCAAGCGGCCATTCTCCTCGCTCACCACCACATAGCGCGAAAGCAGGGTAAGGGGCTGGCCGGTGGGGTGCCGACTGAGCGGCTCGGCCAGGAATGGGCCACTGGAGCTATCGGGGGTGGGGTTATCGGTGTACTCCCCACTGCCACAGGCGCCCAGCCACAGCCCCAAGCCCCCTAGCAGCGAAAGCATCTTCATTCGTTGCATCCTGTCCTCCCGTGTGCTGGCTCGAGTTGCAAACAACCCTTAGCCCCCAAAGTACAAGGACTTTTGACCGTTACTTTTCTGGATTAACCACAGCTTAAGAAACGAAACCGAATCGGCTCAGAAACCCCTAACCAAACTCACGAACACCCCTATGGGGCGTTACTTTCTTAAGAGCGAAGCGTGGGCCTGGCTGCAATGGCTGCCGTGGGCGTAACGCACCTAAGGATTGCGTAAAATACGTGAGCGCATGGACGACCATCTTTTCTTCCGGGGCCTCGTCAGCCACTTTGAAGCGCTAGACAAGTATCGCTCTGCCGACCTGCGAGCCCGCGTACGCCGCTACCTGCCCGACCTGCTCGCGGGCCTGCAAGCGGTCTATGCCGAGGCCCCCCAGGTGGTCGAACGTGTTGCCCGTGTGGTTGGGCGCAACCTGGCCGAGCGCCCCCCGGATTTGCAGGCGTTGGACCTCGAGCGCATTCACACCCCGGACTGGTTTCAAAAACCCCACATGCACGGCTACATCGCTTACGCCGACCGCTTCGCCGAGAACCTGAAAGGGGTGGCCGAGCGTATTCCTTACCTGAAGGAGCTGGGCATCCGCTACCTGCACCTGATGCCCCTGCTGCTGCCCCGCGAGGGCGAAAACGACGGGGGCTACGCGGTAGCCGACTACCGCCGGGTGCGCCCCGACCTGGGCAGCATGGACGACCTGCAAGCGCTCTGCACCCAGCTCCGCCAGGAGGGCATCAGCCTCTGCCTGGACCTGGTCTTGAACCACGTGGCCCGCGAACACCCCTGGGCCCTGGCCGCCCGCCAGGGCAACCCCCGGTACCGCGACTACTTTTACATCTACCCCGACCGCACCCTGCCCGACGCTTTCGAGCGTACCCTGCCGGAGGTCTTCCCCGACTTCGCCCCCGGCAACTTCACCTGGGACGACGAGGTAAAAGGCTGGGTCTGGACCACCTTCAACCGCTGGCAGTGGGACGTGAACTGGAGCAACCCCGAGGTGTTTCTGGAGTACCTCGACCTGATTTTGTGGCTGGCCAACCGCGGGGTGGAGGTCTTCCGGCTGGATGCCATCGCCTTCACCTGGAAGCGCCTGGGCACCAACTGCCAGAACCAGCCCGAGGTACACGCCCTCACCCAGGCCCTGCGGGCGGCGGTGCGGATGGGCGCGCCGGCGGTGGCCTTCAAGGCCGAGGCCATCGTGGCCCCCGAAGACCTGATTGCCTACCTGGGTACCGGGACGCACTATGGCAGGGTCTCCGAGCTGGCCTACCACAACACCCTGATGGTGCAGATCTGGAGCAGCCTGGCCAGCCGCGATACCCGCCTCTTTACCCAGGCCTTACAGCGCTTTCCGGAAAAGCCCCCCACCACCGCCTGGGCCACCTATCTGCGCTGCCACGACGACATCGGCTGGGCCATTTCCGATACCGACGCCGCCGCCGTGGGCCTCGAGGGGGCCGCCCACCGCCGCTTTCTGTCCGAGTTCTACCGGGGCGAGTTTCCGGGGTCGTTTGCGCGGGGAATGCACTTTCAGGAGAACCCCGCCACCGGCGATCGGCGCACCTCGGGCAGTGCGGCCAGCCTGGCCGGGCTGGAGACCGCGCTCGAGTCCGGCCACCCCCGCCTGATTAACCTGGCCATCGAGCGCCTTCTGCTGGCCCATGCGGTCTTTATCGGCTACGGCGAGGGCATCCCGCTCATTTACATGGGCGACGAGCTGGGCCTGCTCAACGACTACGACTACGGTCGGGAGCCCGCCCACCAAGACGACAACCGCTGGCTGCACCGGCCCCGGATGGACTGGGCCAAAGCCGAACGGCGCAAGCAGGCAGGTACGGTGGAGCATCGGCTATTCCAGGGCATAAGAGCGCTGCTAGAAGCCCGCGCCCGCACCCCCCAGCTCCACGCGGCCTTTCCCACCCGCCCCCTCTGGCAGCCCAACCCCCACCTGCTGGTGCTGGGGCGCCCCCACCCCGAGGGCACCCTGGTACAGGTTTACAATTTCAGCGAACAAGACCAGGCCCTCCCCTGGGAAACCCTGCGGGCCGAGGGCATTGTGCAGCCTTTTGACCGGATCACCCAGGCCCCCGCCCCGGCCTACCTGATGCCATACACCCGGCTGTGGCTCACGCAGCATCGGCTTTGAAGGAGACCTTTATGGAATGGTGGAAAACCGCAAGCATCTATCAGATTTACCCGCGCAGCTTCCAGGACTCAAACGGCGACGGCATCGGCGACCTGCCGGGCATCCGCAAGCGCCTCGGCTACATCCGCGACCTGGGCTTCGATGCCATCTGGCTCTCGCCTTTTTACAAAAGTCCCATGAAGGACTTCGGCTACGACGTGGCCGACTACTGCGACGTAGACCCCATCTTCGGCACCCTGAAAGACTTCGACGGGCTGCTGGAAGACACCCACCGGCTGGGCCTGAAGGTGCTAATAGACTTTGTGCCCAACCACACCTCCGACCAGCACCCCTGGTTTTTGGCGTCGCGCTCATCGCGTGACAACCCCAAACGCGACTGGTACGTCTGGCGCGACCCGGCCCCGGACGGCGGCCCCCCTAACAACTGGCAGGCCTACTTCGGCGGGCCTTCCTGGACCTTCGACGAAAAAACCGGGCAGTACTACCTGCACCAGTTTTTGCCCGAGCAGCCCGACCTCAACTGGCGCAACCCCGAGGTACGCCAGGCCATGTACGAGGCCATGCGCTTCTGGCTGGACAAGGGCGTGGATGGCTTCCGCATTGATGTGATCTGGCTTCTGGTCGAAGACGCGCTCTTCCGCGACGAGCCCGACAACCCCCACTACAAACCCGGCGACATTGACCGCTTCCGCCACCTGCACATCTACCAGGAAGACCAGCCCGAGACCCGCGAGATTGTACAGGAGATGCGGGCGGTGCTGGACGAGTATCCGGGCCACCGGGTGATGGTGGGCGAAATCTACCTGCCCTACGAGCAGCTCATGCCCTACTACGGTACCAGAGAGAAGCCCGGCTGCCACCTGCCCTTCAACTTCCACCTGATTTTTAGGGGCCTCTCCAACTGGACCGCCGAGAACATTCGCAGCATAGTGGAGGAGTACGAGAAGAGCCTGCCGCCCTTTGCCACCCCCAACTGGGTGCTGGGCAACCACGACCAGCACCGCCTGGCCACCCGCATTGGGCACGCCCAGGCCCGCGTGGCCGCTATGCTCCTGTTTACCCTGCGGGGCTCGCCCACCTGGTACTACGGCGACGAAATCGGCATGGTGGATGGGCACATTCCCCCCGAAAAGGTACAGGACCCCGCCGCTTTGCGCCAGCGCGGGGCCGCCGGCGAGCACGGCCTGGACCCTGGCCGCGACCCCGAGCGTACCCCCATGCAGTGGACGCCCCACGCCTACGCCGGGTTCAGTACGGTGGAGCCCTGGCTGCCCATCCATGCCGACTACCCCGAGCGCAACGTAGAGGCCCAGGACGCCGACCCCTTCTCTATGCTGACCCTGGTTCGCACCCTGCTGCTGGTGCGGCGGAAGACCCCCGCCCTGCTCGGTGGGGCCTACCAGACCTACAAGGCCCCGGAGGGGGTGCTGGCCTACCTACGCGGGGGCGAGGTGCTGGTGGCGCTGAACTTTACCAGCGAGCCCAGAAGCGTGTCCACGCCCGGCGGGGAGATTTTGCTTTCCACCCACCTCGACCGCTACGGAAAGGTGGAGGGGGTGCTCGAGCTCCGGCCCAACGAGGGCGTGATTGTCAAACTATGACGCGCGTGCTCTTCGTTTGTATGGGCAACATCTGCCGCAGCCCCATGGCCGAGGGCATTTTGCGCCGCAAGCTGCGCGAGCGCGGGCTGGAAGGAGCGTTCGAGGTGGATTCGTGTGGCACCGGCGGCTGGCACGAGGGCGAACCCGCCGACCCCCGCACCGAGCAGGTTCTGGCCCGGTACAACGCCCTGTTCCCCCACACCGCCCGCCGGGTTCGCGCCGAGGATCTGGATTACTTTGACCATATTTTTGTGATGGACAAAGAAAACCTCTGGACCCTCGATCGCATGTTTCCCGCACACCGGGGCAAGGCCCGGCTGCTCCTGGATTTGAACGGCGGGGGCGAGGTGCCCGACCCCTACTACGGTGGCCTGGAGCAGTTCGAGCAGGTTTACCGGATGCTAGACGAGGCCCTCGAGGTGTTTTTGCAAACCCATGCACCCCGCTGAACTGCTGCGCCAGGCCCGGCTCAAGGAATACCCCCTCCAGCCCTTGCAGGGCGGCGATATGGGCCAGGTCTGGCGGGCCGGGCCCTACGTGGTCAAAACCCACCCCAGCCCGCCCGCCGGCCTGTTCCAAGCCGAGGCCCGCGGGCTTTTTGCCCTTTTCCAGGCAGGTATTCGCGTCCCCGAGGTGTACTGGGCCAGCAACGAGGGGCTGGTTATGGAATACCTGCCGCCGGGGGAGCCAGACTGGGAGAAACTGGCCCGAATGCTGGCCGGGCTGCACCGCCTGCGCCCCCCGGCCTATGGCTGGGATGACCGGGTCTTTCTGGGCCGGTTTGAGCTACCGAGCGGAACCCGGAACGACTGGCAAAGCTTCTGGCTCGAAAAGCGCATCCAGCCCCTTCTGGAAGCCACCTGGAACCAGTTGGGGCCGCTGGGGCCCCGGGTCGAAGCCCTGTTCAAGGAGCCCCTGCCCCAGGAAGGCCCGGCCCTGATCCACGGCGATCTGTGGCAGGGGAATGTGCTCCATGCCCAGGGGGGGCCGGCCCTGCTGGATCCCTCGGTCTGGTGGGGCGAACGGGCGGTTGACTTGGCCATGATGACCCTGTTCGGCGGCTTTCCGGCCCCATTCTGGAAGATCTACCGCGTGCTCTACCCCATTCCCCTCGAGGTTGAACTGGCCCTTCCGCGCTACCAGATCTACTATCTGCTGGTGCACGTGCATTTTTTTGGCTCGAGCTACCTGCCCCTGCTGTTACGCACCCTCGAGGCCGCCTCCTAGCACCTGGTTAGGCTTCACGTAACGATTTCTGGGTCAAATCCACCGCATATCTCCCCCAAAACCCCTATCCTCGAGGGTGTAGGCTACCCCTCAGGTGCGCCTTCCCGACGTCGCCTGCTACAATGCCGGATACTTTTTGAACCACCTGGGGGTAACCTGCGCCAGTCTGCAAATTGCCCCCAATCTGTTTTTTATGGATGGTACGTTCGAGCTGCTGGGCCCCATCGAAATCCTGCAACTGCTCTCGCACGCCGGACAAACGGGGGCGTTCAAGGTGCCGGGGGGGGAGGTGTACCTCGAGCGCGGCCAGCCCGTACACGCCCAGTACAGGGGCAAAACAGGCAAGGACGGGCTGCTGGAGATTCTGGCCCTGAGCGAAGGCAAGTTTCGCTACCTGAAGGGCGAGCGGGCCAAACAGTCGAGCCTGCAGGGTTCGCTGGATAACTACCTGCTCGAGGCCATCCGCTTCCTGGATGCCCGCCTCGACCTGAGCCCCTTCGACCAGGTGCAGCTTACCGATGCCAACCGCACCACCCACCTCACCCTTTCGCCCGACGAGTTCGAGTTGCTCCGGCACCTGAGCAAGCCCATCAGCCTCTTTGACCTTGCGGCCATCAGCGGCCTTTCCAGTGATGTGGTTCAGCTCAACATAAGCCGGTTGGCCCGGCTGGGGCTGGTGCAGATCACCGCCCGCACCCCGCGCACGGTGCGCCTGGTAGTAGGCCGCCTGGAGGGCTCGAGCGCAGCCCGCCTCGATACCGATCTCCTCCGGGCCTGGCGCAGCCACTACGGCCCCTTTAGCCAGGTTGAAGTACGCACCGAAGAACGCATCCTGCAAGTACCCGTCGAGGCCAAAAGCAACGCCGGGCCACAACTGCTGCTCTCCTCCGATGCCCTGTTCTTCTACAACCTGCGGGTAGGGCAGGAAGTACTGGTCTGGCCGTCCTTGTAAGAGCGACCCTCACGAATTAAGCACGCTTCATACAGCGTTGTACGGATGCATGTACGGGCCGATTTATTGTGGCTCAGAACGACTTTTTCAAAACCTATGCTGAACACTGATGCGAGCAGCCGAACCAGGCGTTGCAACGTTCCTCCCCTACAGTGTAGGGGAGGCTAGGTGGGGTTGCTGACCTGAGCCCTCATGCTGCAAATCGCCTCAAGGCCTGCGCCATACCTTCCCTGCACAGCAGGGAGCAGGCTGTGCGGCGATCATTCGTTGAACGCAGGGTATTCTGATTTCTTCAGTGTGGTGTACGCAAAACCCCGCAGTCATCCTCCAGTCATGCTCAACGGAATAACCTCTACCCATCGCAAACGAGCGATACAAGGAGGTACCGGTGAAACCACCCTTCCGCTTCAACCGACTGGCAGCCTGGGCCGCCGCGATGCTCTCGGCCCTGGGGCTGGCTGCCGCCGACCTGCGCATCTACAGCTATGGCTACAACCCCAACATGACGGTCAACGCCCCCAACGGGTTTAGCGTCACCCTGGAGAACGTTGGCCCCGACCCTGCCAGCAATGTGCGCCTCAAAACCACATTGCCCAGCGGAGCCGAGCTGATTCCCAGCACAGGGTGTACGCAGACAGGCGCAGAGGTGACCTGCACCCTGCCCGACCTGGCGGCGGGTCGAAGGGTCTCGCAGTGGGTGCGCTTCATTCCGCGCAGCGTAGCCAAGGTGCGGGTGGAGTTCGAGGTTCTGGGTAGCAACGACGACAACCCCACCAACAACCGCGCGGGTTACGACGCCAACGTTTTTCCGCAGAACGTCCTCGAGGTCAAAGCGGGCAGCGCCAACCCGGCCCCCCGCGAAGCCAGCAAAGGGCAAAAGAACCTGCCGGTCTTGCAGTTCACCCTCACCAACAAAACCGAGGTTCCCGCCATCTTCGACGATGTGGATCAAAAACCCCGCATTTACGTGAACCGCATCTTCTTGAAGGCCTCGGGCACCGGCCACGACGCCAAAGACCTGACCGCCGTGCGGCTCTACGAAGACACCAACGCCAACGGCAGGGTGGATGCCGGCGAACGGCTGGTGCAGACCCAGGTGTTTCCTATGGACGACGGCACCCTGATGCTGGAGGGGCCCAACCTGTACCCGGACTCGCCCGAATCCCGGCAGGTCACCTACCTGGTCACCTACGACCTCGACGACCAGGTACGTCCGGGAACCCTGGGCGCCCTGGCCGCAGGCATGGGGCTGGGCCTCCTGGCCCTGGGGTTCCTGGCCGGCGGCCCGGCCCAGCGGCGCAGGCGGCCCCTCTGGTGGCTGATGGGGCTAACCGTCCTGGCACTGGCGGCCTGCACCCAGCCGGCCCCCTCCCAGCCCGAGCCCACGGCGTTCACCTACGGCCTGAAGGTCACCGTGGTGGAAACCGACAGCGCCTCCGACCTGCTAGAAGGCACCTTGCCCATCAGCGGGGCAACCCTGACGGTAGCCCGGTAAAACAAGACCCAGGAGCCTGAATGGCCCCTGGGCTGGGGACTTTCTTAGCTTTTCTTGCCCAGGCGTTCCTGCGCGGCCTTGGCCAGTTCCTCGGCTTTGGCCCTGGCCTGTTCGGCGGCGTGCTGGGCCTGTTCGCTCAGGTGCTTGAGCTGGTCGGGCACCCCATCGCCGTCTTTGTCCAGGTTGGCTTTGAGCTCATCGAACTTGGCTTTGGCCTGTTCGGTGGCTTGTTTGGCCTGGTTCATGACCCCCTCGAGCTGATCCGGTACCCCGTCGCCGTCCTTATCGAGGTTGGCCTTCACTTCATTGAATTTGCTTTCGGCCTGCTTGAGAGCGTTCTCCGCCGCTTCGCGGGCCTTGTTGGCCAGTTCTTTGAAATCCATATGGTCTCCCTCCGCTCCCAATCCTAGCACCCCGGTGTGACGGGGGTGTGAAAGCAAAGGGTCGGACGTCCCAGGTCACGGGTCGCAGGCCCGATCGTCGTTTCATTCCGGATTCAAAAGTCAGTTGACAACGCCAAAAGTTCCGGAGGCTGTCTTTTTGAATCCTTGAGCACCCTCTCTAGCGGTCGGCGAAAAAGCGTCTTCTGCTCCAAGAGGCGGTATCGCCCTCCGCTACTTGGACAAGTTCGGTCGGGTTGGTTCGTCCCCGCTCGGCAACGAATCAAGCGAATCTGGTATCAAGCATCCACCCAGTTTTTGGCCCGCTCCACGGCCTTCTTCCAGCCGCCATACAAGCGCTCCCGCTCCGCCTGCGGCATGGCGGGCTCGAAGCGCTTCTGCACCGCCCAGCGCTCGGCAATCTGCTCCCTGGAGAGCATCCCCACCCCCACCCCCGCCAGGTAGGCCGCCCCCAGCGCGGTGGTCTCGGTCACCTGGGGCCGCACCACCGGGGTACCCAGAATGTCGGCCTGAAACTGCATCAGCAGATCGTTCACGGTAGCCCCGCCATCCACCCGCAGCTCGGAGAGTTGCAGGCCCGAGTCGGCCTCCATGGCTTCCAGCACATCCCGGCTCTGGTAGGCAATGGCCTCCAGGGCCGCGCGGGCAATGTGGGCTTTGGTCGTCCCGCGCGTCAGGCCCACCAGGGTACCCCGCGCGTAGGCATCCCAGTAGGGCGCTCCCAGCCCCACAAAGGCCGGCACCAGATACACACCCTCGGTGCTCGGCACCTGGCGGGCCAGGGGCTCCACCTCGCTCGAGGTCTGGAGGATGCCCAGGCCGTCCCGCAGCCACTGCACCACCGCCCCGGCCATGAACACCGAGCCCTCGAGGGCGTACTCGGGCGGCGCCCCTTCCAGTTGCCAGGCCACCGTGGTCAGCAGGCCGCGCTTCGACTCTACCTGCGACGGTCCGGTGTTCATCAGCATGAAGCAGCCGGTGCCGTAGGTGTTTTTGGCCATACCGGGGGTAAAACAGGCCTGCCCAAAGAGCGCAGCCTGCTGGTCGCCCGCCACGCCCGCAATCGGGATGGCCGCCCCAAACAGTTCCGGCACGGTTTCGCCAAAGAGCCCCGCCGAGGGCCGCACCTCCGGCAGCAGCGCTTTGGGAATGCCCAGAATGCCCAGCAGGTGTTCGTCCCAGCGCAGGGTGTGCAGGTTGAAGAGCAGGGTGCGCGAGGCGTTGGAGACATCGGTGGCGTGTACCTGGCCCCCGGTCAGGTTGTAGATCAACCAGCTATCGATGGTGCCAAAGCACAGCTCGCCCTTGCCGGCCCGCTCGCGCAACCCCGGCACGTTTTCCAGAAGCCACCTGACCTTGGTGCCGGAAAAATAGGCGTCCAGCACCAGGCCGGTTTTCTGGCGGAACAGCCCTTCGTAGCCGCCTTTGCGCAGGTCGTCGCAGATGGGCGCAGTGCGGCGATCCTGCCAGACGATGGCCCGGTGTACCGGCCTGCCGGTGGCCCGCTCCCACAGCACGGTGGTCTCGCGCTGGTTGGTGATGCCCAGGGCCACAATCTCGCTGGGCTGGATGGCGGCTTGCTGGATGGCCTCGCGGGCTACCTGAAGCTGGGTCTGCCAGATTTCCAGGGGGTCGTGCTCCACCCAGCCCGGCTGGGGGAAGTGCTGCATGAACTCCTGCTGGGCCATGGCCCTGGGCTGGCCCTCCAGGTCGAACACAATGGCCCGGCTGCTGGTGGTTCCCTGGTCTAGCGCAAGGATGTAGGGCATAAAACCTCCTGTGCTCCGATTGTATCCCACTCTATCGCAAAACAGATTTTAGATTTATAATCTAAAAACCATGAAACGCAACAAGGAGTTCGCCAACCGGCTCCATGCCCTCACGCCGAAATTTGCCTATGTGCCGCAGGAAGACCGCTTCCTGATGAACCCCGGCCCCCTCAAGTACCGCTTCAACGTGATTGGGGTGGGGGTCAACGGCCAGGAGCACATCAAGGTAACGCTGCTCGAGGGCCGTTGTACCATCCACGGGGTCTACGACCCTAACCCAAGCAGCGTGGAGGCCGCCAGGCGCATCAAGGCCCAGTTTACCTCCGAGCCCCTGGTGGTCTACGAAAGCCTCGAGGCCGCCTGCAACGACCCGGCGGTGGACGGCCTGATTATCTGCACCCCCAACCACACCCACCTCGAGGTGCTAAAGGTAGCTGTGCAGTCCGGCAAGCACATCCTGCTGGAAAAGCCCATGGCCACCAACCTGCCGGATGCCTACGAAATCTGGCAGATGGCTCAAGCCTACCCCAGGGTGCTACAGATTGGCCTTCAGTACCGCTACAAGCCCATCTACGTGGAGGCCATCCACGAGGCCAAGGAGCGGCGCAGCCTGGGCGAGATCAAGACCCTGACCATCCTCGAGCACCGCGAGCCCTTCCTGGACAAGGTCAAGCAGTGGAACAAGTTCTCCAAATACTCGGGCGGCACCCTGGTAGAGAAGTGCTGCCACTACTTCGATTTGTTCAACCTGTTTGCCGAGTCGCGCCCGGTGAGCGTGTACGCCTCGGGCAGCCAGGCGGTCAACTTCAAGGACTTCGAGTACGGCGGCGAGCGGTCAGACATCCTGGACAACGCCTTTGTGATTGTGGAGTACCAAAACGGGGTGCGGGCCAACTTCAACCTGTGCATGTTTGCCCCTATGGTTTACGAAGAACTGGTCATCTGCGGCGACGAGGGCCGCCTTAAGGCCAGCGAGGGTGTGAACGGCCAGGCCTACTCCAAGTGGGAAAACTACCTCGAGGTGATTGCCCTCCCCGACCGCACCTCCCGCACCATGACCCCCAGCTACCCCGCCGTTATCGAGGAAACCGGCCACAGCGGGGCCACCTACTACGAGCACCTGCGCTGGACCCAAGCCATGGACGGCCAGCCCAGCACCGCCGCCACCGCCGAAGAGGGCTTCTGGAGCGTGGTGGTGGGGGTGGCGGCGGAGGAGTCGGTCAAGCGGGGAACCAAAGTGATGGTGAAGGAGTTGCTCGAGGCCAACGGGCTGGGCCACCTGGCCTGAGTTTTTCCACGCCGCTCCGAGGGCAGCTTGGCGACAAGCGCTCTGCCGCCAGGCCTGGCCAGAACCCGGCGCTGCCTACGCCGGATAACTCATAGGGTGACGGGCTCGAGCCAGTCAACGGCACCTGGCTTCATCTGGTTGAATCGTTTTGTCGTCGCTTTTTTTCGGGGTGACACGCTTCAACCCTCGAGCCCACCCTCGCGCAGCAGCCGCAGGAAAGACTTTGTGTTCAGAATCGGGATGCGGCCCTCGAGGGAGCCGACCTCGAGTAAATCCCAGTTTTCGCTGACAATCACGTCTGCCTTGGCTTCCAGTGCCAGCGCCAGCAGGTAGTCATCGTCGGGATCCCGGCAGCGGCTCGGCGGGTTGGGCACGTCGGGGTGCAGCTCCGCGTTGAAGAAGATGGCGGTCAGGTAGCGATCCACCGGACCCTGGCTGAAGCCGAACCGAGGCCGCAACAGCACCCCTCGAACCTCCGCAAGCAGGTTGTGGCTAACGATGGCGGTGAAGAACCCCTCCTCAATGAACGCCTTCACGATGCGGTGGCTCGCCCCCTCGGTGAGCACCGCCGCAACGTAGACGGTGCTATCGAGCACCACCCTCATCGTTTGGCTTTGCCTCTGGCCTTGCGGTAGGCTCGCAGTTCCTCGTTGGCAGCCTGTACCGCCTGGGCTTCGTCCATCCTGGGGGCGGCTTTCAGAAGCGCCTCCATCGCCCCCACCCCAAGCTGAGCCCGCAGGGCTTCCTCGACCACCTGGTTATCCCGCAGCCCCTTACGGGCCGCCGCCAACCGGTAGGCCCGTACTACCTCGGGGTCTAAGGTCAGGGTCACTTTCACTTTCTCTGCCGAAGCTGCCATACGTACAGATTACCATAAAACCATAAATCAAATTCTGCTGAGAATGCAGTCCTCAGCGATGGGCCATAGCGGCACCCCAACACCCACCGTGTCACGGGTCTTGCATTTTCCCCACATGGTGCAACTCGAGGCCCAAGCCCGGCACACAGTTCAGTTACCCAAACCGCCGTCGCCCCGCTCTTGTTTCAGCTTCCGACCATAATCCGAAACGGAGCCGTCCCAGTAGCATCTCGAGCAACGCCCGTTCACAAAGGTGTGGACACAGGGCTCATATCCGTAAAGCAAGTGCGCACACTCTGGGCACAGGGAATCCATGCGCGACGTGTCGGCGAAGAACAAGCTCCCGCACTCATCGCAAGTTTTGAGAGGTCGGTGGGTCATAGCGGTGGGTGTAAATTCCTAACGTTGCCTTCAGCGTCACAGCGTGCTTTTGCGTCACGTTTTAGCTACTGTTGCTATGCTTCGGAGTAACTGCATTTCTTTGCTTCGTTCAAGATCGCGTCTGATGATATGCAGCGGTTCGCCTGGTTTCATCATAAATCTCGCATGAAGACCAGGCGCTTTGCGTTTATCTGTCTTTATATACACAACGTAACCCCCAAGATAAAAGCGATAGTAGTTCACTTGATCCCATTTTTCAGGGTGAGGGTCGAAGATTGACTGACCATGCGGGTGATTAAATTTCGCAACCGTTACACTGAAATCTTCTGGCATCCCGGGGTCACAGCGTTCAATAAAACTCTTGGGGCTGTACTAGATAAGCCTAGAATACCCCCTCCTCTCTGAGCCAGCGTTTCAGTGTTTTGAGTTGTTGACGCGGTGAGCCATAGTTGAA
>FWPV01001314.1_pt1 | contig 69958 bp, 63 predicted proteins | sample 2228371 | NCBI WGS metagenome assembly FWPV01 (sample SAMEA103939776, study PRJEB20133) | metagenome
CCCGGCTACTTTGCGCAAGCTGACTTTATGGCCCTGTGCCTCAAGCTCCGTTTTTACTCGGAGCACGAGCTCTCTTCCTCGCTGAGAATAGTTTCGGCTTTTTTTAAAACATCGATCTGCAGCACCAGCTCACCAATCTTTTCCCGGTGCCGTTTGAGCTCCTTTATAGTGACCCCCACCTGGACTGGACCAGCAGTAAGAGGTAGATTTGGTCTGGGAAAGGGGGTGTGTGATGGAAGGGAAAGCCATTAAGCCGGTTCGTATCCAAAGGTGGACGGCCAATCGTAAAAGTGAGATCGTGCTGGAGGTCCTCAAGGGCCACAAGACCATCGTGGATGTGGCGCGCGAGCACGATCTCAAGCAGAGTGAAATCCAGCAGTGGATCGATACGTTTATCGCGTTCGGCACGCAGGCTCTTAAGGTCAATCCCAAATCCATGGAAGCGATCTACCAGAAGGTGTAATGCCCCCTATGAATCAAGACCAAAATTCGCATTATTCAAAACGCGCTGCTCCTCCCTTCTTTCTCGGTGGCAAGAACAAAGGCTCGTGCCCCTTCCGCCTTCGCTCCAGGCCTTGACAACCGGCTTTGGGCCTGATGGCCGGAAGGCGGTTTTGGCGGTTGCACTGAGGAAAAGGCGTTGGCTGCTACGCCCTTGTCCTTTTTCCATGATACCAGGCCCAAAACCGGCAAGCCCTTCGGGTGGTCAAGGCCGTTTCGCTCCGGCCGGTGCCTCCGGCGGGGCGGTTCCCTAAGGAAAAAGCGGCAACCCCATCGAGGTCGTCATGCCAGCTAAGCGGCGAGTTCATAGCGATACTCAACCGGACTCACATACCCCAGCTCTTGGTGTGGCCTGTCGGTGTTGTACTCCTGGATCCATGTCTCGATGATCGCCTTCGCCTCAGCAAAGGACGAAAACAGGTTGAGCCAGATACACTCCTCTTTAAGGGTTCTCATGAACCGTTCGATCACCCCGTTTTGCTCCGGACTGTAAGGGGTGATGTACTCCGGGCGCAGACCGAAGCGGCGGACGAGCTTGAGGTAGTGTTTTGACGTGAAGATGAGTCCATTGTCACTTCTGAGCGCAAGCCCTCGGGAGGCGGCCGTGTTTCGGCCAAATCGGCGAATGAGGGCATCTTCCAAGGCGCCTTCGGCCACCTTGGCATTTTGCTTGCGGCTGATGCGATAACCCACAACCTCCCGGTTCCAACAATCGATCACCGCAACCACATGACACCATCCGGAATCCGAGCAGAAAAAGTGCGTCATATCCGTTGCCCAACGTACGTTGGGGGCTTCGGCCACCGAGGTCTTGCTTTGGGCCCGTGGCCGCATGCCTCGGGGACGTTTGGCCACGGTCCAACCATTTCGCTGCATGATCCTGTGGACCTTTTTCTTGTTTGCCATGAGGCCCATACGCCGGCGGAGCATGACGGTGATGCGTCGATAACCATAACGGGGATAACGCTGGATCAGCTGGTAGATGGCCTGTTCGACCTCGCGGTCAACGGCTACCGGTTTGCGCTTTCGGGGCTTGTAATGCACCGTGGACCAAGGCACTCCTAACCACCCGGCTACTTTGCGCAAGCTGACTTTATGGCCCTGTGCCTCAAGCTCCGTTTTTACTCGGAGCACGAGCTCTCTTCCTCGCTGAGAATAGCTTCGGCTTTTTTTAAAACATCGATCTGCAGCACCAGCTCACCAATCTTTTCCCGGTGCCGTTTGAGTTCTTTCTGGTAGATCGCTTCCATGGACTTGGGATTGACCTTAAGAGCCTGCGTGCCGAACGCAATAAACGTATCGATCCACTGCTGGATTTCACTCTGCTTGAGATCGTGTTCGCGCGCCACATCCACGATGGTTTTGTGGCCCTTGAGGACCTCCAGCACGATCTCCCTCTTACGATTGGCCGTCCACCTTTGGATACGAACCGGCTTAACGGCTTTCCCTTCCATCACACACCCCCTTTCCCAGACCAAATCTACCTCTTACTGCTGGTCCAGTCCAGGTGGGGGTCACTATAATCCGGATTAGCAGGTTGCCTATAACCAGTGTAATATGTTTGATAAAAACCTTGTATATCTTGATTTAAATAATTATTCTTATGAATAATAAATTGTTTCATAATACACTCTTTATTTAATTGTTATAATGTTTTCTGGAGGAATTCCAGAGTCAATTGCGTCTAAAATTTCAGCTTGCTCATTTTCAAAAAGTATAATTTTATGTGGGGTAATATTCAAATCCGATATAGCATTTTTGAATTTATTTACCTTTTTATTTTTATTAAACTGCCTATAAAATAATTTCTCAAATTTATCTTCGATATTGTGATGACGTAAGGTCAATAATGCTCTATTCTTACGACAATTTGTAACTAAAAATGTTCTATTAGTCTTGTGGTATTTATTTAACACCTGATAGATGGTTTCATTCAATTTAGTTTCAGTTAAATATTCCTTATAATACATTTCTTTTCTTTCTATTATCCTCACAATTTCTGTTTTTGTTAAATTTGTAAATATTGAGAATAATTTTTCACGAGTAAATCTTTCATTTGGATTAAATATTATACTTTTATTTAAAACAGATTTAATAGCTTTATTGTATGCTAAAAAATTAGCATAATCTGTTTCAACTAGCGTTCCGTCTAAATCAAAGAATAAAATAGTTTCTATCCTAATTTTTGATTCGAAATCCTTCACTTTACACTCGCCTAACGTGAAAATCAGCGGTGGCGGGCCAAGGGACAAGAAGAGAAAGAAAAGGGCGTCCCCCGCCATCCGCTGCATTTTTTTGTTGGGCACCTTTCATTTTATAGCAACAGCGATGAGTCTCTTACTTGTCTCCTTGTCATACTCGGCAAAATCCATTCCACCAAAGTAATCTACTTTTGAAAATCCAGCTTCAGCAAGCAATCTGTCCCAATTATCCTTAAGGCGAATAGCCAGATGAACTTTTGCGGTGTAGAAGTCAGATACTTGTTCGGTGTGAACAAAATCGAATATGTTAACATTCATTATTTTGTCAGTGTACTCAAGTACAAACAGGCGAGAGAAATCACGGTTGTTTATGACTGGATCGAATCTTGGTGGGTTTTTCATCATGGCGTCAGATACCCCTTGGTCGAAAACCAGAATACCACCTGAGCGCAGCCTGGCTTTCATGCTTTGGAGAGCCCTGCGAACCTCATCTTCATCAAGAACTTCATTGATGGCGCTTGTCAGACAGACCACGGCGTCAAATGTTGAGGAGTGACTTTTTTCAAGCTCTCGAAAGTCTGCCTTTTTCAGGGCAATATTGAGACCGGCGGAAGATAGATTCTTTTTGGCTTGAGCAAGCATGGCATCAGAGAGATCTGAGCCGGTCACATTGCATCCGATCGAGCGAAACAAAATCAGGTCATGACCAGTGCCACACGCGCAGTCGAGCACATCAGTGACTTGATGCTTCTCAAAAAGGCGTCTAAAGAATTCCTCGCGTGCAGGATCCTTTTGAACCATCCAGTCGTAACGCTCACCGAAATTCTCGTATGGATCAGTATTCATCCTGATTTTCCTTCGGCCCAACGCCAACCATCAGCGGCGCGCGCCTTTGGCGCGTCCGCTGTATGGTTTTGTTAGGGGGCCGTTCGCCACCGTTTAAGCACAATACCGGACAAAAGACTAAGGCAACAAACCACCCCAATTGCCGAAGTCATGTAAAACCCGCCGAACACTGATTTGACAAGCAATACAAAAATTCCAGCTACCGAGAGGCCAGCAAGTACTGTGATATTTTTGCTGCTGACACGAAAATGCGTTACAGCAATCCTTGAAATAAGGGTGACCAAAAGAGCCAATGATACGTACAACAACCAGAACGTAACAATTTGGAGCACATACATGCGATTCGCACTTTCCTGTGAATAATATAAACCTGTCAGCGGGTAAAGGTTAAAAGCCTCCGGGAGGAGGCGATGCCGTGTAACAACACTTTCTTTTAGCTTCAAGTTTGCCGATAGTCTATCTGGTGATAAATCTTCATTGCTTGCAAATAGTGAACGAACGGACACAAATCGAACATCCTTGAGCTGATTTATTTGGCGAAGGTCTTCAATCAGTTTCTGGATGCTAATTTGTGGTGATGCACGCCTAAAATCCGCCATTTCGGTGCCAGACTCTACGAAATCGTATGGATGTAGAGTCGAAATGATAATTGCATCTGTGTGATTTTTGGACAGAGCAGACAAAACGACGTCCTTAAGTCTTTGCGGATAAGCCCCCCCAGGCAAATAGCTCAATTTGCCGTTGCGTAATGTAGGGCCTCCAATGCTGGCCGAAAGTAGTTTATAACCACTGCTTTCCAACGCCTTTAACGTGTGGTTGTCGTATTGGTTAAACGGTGGCACAAATGAAGCGATTTCACACCCCACAGCTGCTTCTAAAGAGTCTTTTGCGGTGCTCAATAAAAATGTCTGAGTGTTCTCCGGAAGGCCCGAAAACTCTGAATTGGGGCCATCTCCCGCATTACTTCTATGGCTATAGCCATGAATTTCGATTTCAATATTGCCCTGCGATGCATACCCTTTGAGCAGGTCTAGTTTTTTATCGTCAAGGTCAACACCCAGAGGCAATTCCTGCGATCCTATGGCAGGATAGGGCGACCCTGGAAAAGGGATTACACCCACAAGGACGCCCCCCCCAATATCTCTTGCTACGTCAAAGAGAGCCTGCTCGACATCCGCGTTACTACTGCGCGAATAGTCGTCATATCGGAGAACTATCTTAAGCTGTGATGCTTCAACCGCTTGAATTGCAGCGAGGATAAAGATGGCAGTGAAAAACAATGGGGCTCGCAGCATTATCTTTCCTATTAGATGGTAGTTGTTCGGCACACCTAACAATGTTTATATGGTTTCTTTATAACACAGTTGTGCCGCGAAATCACGGCATAAGACGACACCTGCAATTATGTCGTAACACCAGCATTTGTATAGGGTTAGGCATTGTTCCGCAATGAACGCCGTGGATATATGGTTTCTATATAAGACACCTTCGTCTCTCCTCTACAAATCGTCCACGGGGCTTTTGACGCCCTTGCCGCTCCGGTTAAGGACATGGGTGTAAATCATGGTGGTCTTTACGTCCTTGTGGCCCGGGAGTCCTGCACTGTCCGGATGTCGTAGCCGCTTTCCAGGAGCTGCGTGGCGAAGGAATGCCGGAATGTGTGGCACGTTGCGCGTTTGGCCAGCCCCGCCTTTCTTACCGCGCCTTTGACCGCCTTCTGGATGATCGATTCGTGAACGTGATGCCATCCCTCTTCGCCGGTTTTCGGGTTCTTCCACCGGTTTTCCTGCGCGGCGGCTCTAGTGGCGCGAACGTAATGCCTCTCGCAATGGGTCCAAAAGTCTGGGAGAACGGGAAAAAACTTGCCGGTTTATCCACCTTGGGTGGTAGCGGCCCCCTCTCAATCTTGAAAGGGGGCTAACGTGGACCCCATTGTCAAGACAACGTTTGAAGAAACTTAAGGTGTTGTCTCGGTTCTTGACAATCCCGCTCCTGTTTCCTTTGCCACCGGTCTCCGATGGAGTACTCGAGTTTCCAATAGGCCCCAAAGGACCTGCCCTTGTCGGAAAACCCACCTTAACATGATGTCTCATTTTTGGGGTCCACAATAGCCAAAGAAGCACAAGGCACGAAAAGCGACAAAGGCAACCGTTGGGTGGAGCGGATCTCGTCTTTGCGGCAAACCTGCCGCCTGCACAAGATGTCCACCTTCTTGGTGCTTGGGCAGGCCTTCGATTCCTCTTTCCAAGACCAACGCCCCGACCTCGACCGGTTCACCCGTTTGGGGTAGCAACCCCTACCCTGGGATCAGATACCCGTGATCAGGTCATCGGCAATCTTACCGGCGACTTTGATGATGGAACCTATGCTAAAGAGGCTCATGTGAGCGCCTCCATAGCCCTGTTCAGCCAGCCGCGAAGATATATGCCATAGCGTTTTGGGTCGCTGTTGGCCAGATCAAGGTAGTGCTTGATCCTGGCAATCGTATATTGAGCCATAAAAAGCTCGGTATCCATGCGGTTGATGGCTTCGATGGTTTTGGGCCCAACGATCCCATCAGGCACGGTGCCTGCGACAACCTGAGCGATCTTGGTTGCCTTCTTGATCCCTGCATTGACGGCAAACTCATAAAGAATATAGCGTTTATCTTCATCGATCCCTTCAAAGACATCCCAATAATGTGTTTTACAAAAGCTTCTCACAAACTCGGTGGGCGGGGCCTGCCCCCTGTCCAGGTAGTCCCATCCTTCCCAGGATGGATGAGCCTTGCGGTGGATGCCCGCATAGGTTGCATCGCCTTCGGTGGCGTTTTGGTGCAGCCGAAAGCCGCCTTCAAGCGCTATGACCTTTCTGAAGGCCGTCTCAAAATCCACTGTCCTGCCCATGACCGCGGGGCGTCGCGGTGCGCCTCCACGGACACGATGAAGCTGCGATAACTTGCACCAATTGGACGTCGTGAAATACCTCACAGAGGTTTTTTCGCATGATACGACTTCAGGGGGGCGTGTCAAGCGGCAAGGGTCTTCGAGGGAATGGGCGAGGAGGGCTCAAGGATTCCGGCGATTCCCGGGCTTCAGGGATGGTTCTGCCCGCGCACCACCAGTTCCGGGCGTTTCAGGAACACCTTGGTGTCGGGCGGGACCGATTCGGTGATCCAGACGTTCCCGCCGATCACCGACCGCGCGCCGATCACGGTGCTTCCTCCGAGGATGGTCGCCCCGGAATAGATGATCACGTCGTCTTCGATGGTGGGGTGGCGCTTCCGGGTTCGAAGGGCCTCCACGGCGTCCTTCGGAAGCGAGAGGGCTCCCAGGGTCACCCCTTGGTAGATCCGTACCCCGTTGCCGATGAGGGTGGTTTCGCCGATCACGACGCCGGTGCCGTGATCGATGAAGAAGCGTTCGCCGATGTGGGCGCCCGGGTGAATGTCGATCCCGGTTTCTCCATGGGCGTATTCGGTCATCATGCGCGGAAGCAGCGGCACGTCCAGGTGAAACAGCCGGTGGGCCAAGCGGTTGACCGTGATGGCGAAGAGCCCCGGATAGCTGAAGATGATTTCTTCGTAGCTCTTGGACGCCGGGTCCCCTTCCATGGCCGCGACCACGTCGCGGGCCAGGATGCGCCGCAGTTCCGGGAGCGTTTCCATGAACGCGATGGTTTTTTGCTGGCCCAGTTCTTCGCAGTGGACGCACGGGAGGTTGTGCCGGATGCAGTCGTGGCGAAGCGCCAGCGTGATCTGTTCGGAAAGTTCTTCGTAAAGGGCGGTGGCTTCCTGGCCCAGGTAGTAGTGGAGGTTCGTCTGGTCGATCCGCTTGTTCACGAAGTAGCCGGGGTAGAGGAGGCGCCTCAGCCGATGGATCAGTTCGATCACGGCGTCCCGGGACGGGATGGGTTCCGGGCCCACGTGATCGAAGCAGTCGTCGCGGCCGCAGGACCGCACCAGTTCGCTCACGATGGCGGGAATCCGGGTGCGGGTTTCGCGGTCCGATTCCCGTTCCACGCGACAACGATCATCGTTTCGATCTTCGGTCATGTTCCTTCCACTCCATCGGCCGGCCGCGGCGGCCGGGCGGAACCGTTCCGCCCGGATCCCCCTCACGGCGCCGTCAAGCATTGGTGTACGTTCCCGAACAGGCTGCGCCCGCTTCGGCCCAGTAAGGCGAAAGCCGACGCAGATTTTCGATCACCGCGGGAACCTTTTCCAGCACGAAGTCGATTTCCTCTTCCGTGTTGTAGACACTCAAGCTGAACCGGATGGACCCGTGAGCGAAGGTGAAGGGCACCCCCATGGCGCGGAGCACGTGGGACGGCTGGAGCGAGCCCGACGTGCAGGCGGATCCCGAAGACGCGCAGATGCCGAATTCATTGAGAAGCAGCAGGATCGCTTCGCCTTCCACGAATTCGAAGCTGACGCTGGTGGTGTTGGGAAGCCTGAATTCTCGATTTCCGTTCACTCGGGTGTTGGGGACCCGTTCCAGCAGACCGCTTTCCAGCCTGTCGCGGAGCGCGCGCACCCGGGTGTTTTCGTCTTCCATCTTGCCGGCGGCCAGTTCGCAGGCCTTCCCCAGGGCGATGATGCCGGGGACGTTTTCCGTGCCGCCTCGGCGGCCTCGTTCCTGGTGACCGCCGATGAGAAACGGCTTGAAGGGCGTTCCGCGGCGAACGTACAGCACCCCGACCCCCTTCGGCGCGTGCAGCTTGTGCCCGGAAAGGGAAAGCATGTCGATGCGGTTGCGCTTCATGTCGATGGGGATCTTTCCGACCGCCTGCACCGCGTCCGTGTGAAAGAGGATGCCGTGTTGCGCGGCCAGTTCCGCCGCTCGTTCCACGGGAAAGAGGACTCCCGTTTCGTTGTTGGCCCACATGAGGCTCACCACCGCCGTGTCCGGGGTGAGGCTCGCTTCGTAGCGGTCCATGTCCAGGATGCCGTCCGCGTCCACCGGGACTTCCGTGACGCGGTAGCCCTGGCGGGCGAGGTGCGCCGCCAGCGACCTCACGGCCGGATGTTCCACGCGGCTTGTGACGATGTGGCGCTTTTCCGGCTGCGATTCCAGCGCGGACCGAACGGCCGCGTTGTCGCTTTCCGTCCCGCAGCTGGTGAAGAGGATTTCGTCGGGTTCGGCCCCGATGAGGGACGCCGCGTGTTCCCTGGCTTTTCGAATTTCCCGCGCCACTTCCCCTCCGAAGGAATGCATGCTGGAAGGGTTCCCGTAGCGTTCGCCGAAGTAGGGCAGCATGGCGTCGAGCACTTCCGGCGCCACGCGGGTGGTGGCGTTGTTGTCCAGGTAGACCACGTTCATGAGGACACCTCCTCGACCACCAGTTCCGGCCAGACCAGTTCGCGGAGCTTCTTTTCCACGAAATGCTTGAGCGTCTGTTCGCTCGCTCGACACGCGGCGCAGGCCCCCTTGGTGGCCACCAGCACGCGGTTTCCGATGACGTCCACCAGTTCGATGTCGCCGCCGTCTTCGCGAAGGGACGGCCGGATTTCGCGTTCCAGCGTTTCTTCGATGCGCCGGATCTTTTGAAGGTTCGTGAGCCTGGGGCGTTCCACGGGCCGGGGTTCGGCGCGAACCCTCGAAATGATGGCCGCGATGGCCTCATGGCAGCTCCCGCAACCGCCTCCCGCCTTGGTGAAGTCCGTCACTTCTTCGACGGTCTTCAGGCTGTTTTCCCGAACCGCCCGTTCGATTTCCTTGTCGGTGACGCCGAAGCATTCGCAGACGATTTCGCCTTCCACCTCCGGAGGCGCTTTCCCTTCGAAGGTGCCGATGGCCTTTTCCAGCGCCTGGCGGCCCATCACCGAACAGTGCATCTTTTCCTTGGGAAGGCCGCCGAGGAATTCCGCGATGTCCTGGTTGGTGATCTTTTTCGCTTCTTCGATGGTCTTTCCCTTCATCATTTCGGTGAGCGCCGACGCCGCCGCGATGGCGCTGGCGCAGCCGAAGGTCTTGAAGCGGGCGTCCAGGATGCGGCCGCTTTCATCCACCTTGAAGGTGAGCTTGAGGGCGTCGCCGCAGGCCATGGATCCGACCACGGCTTCCCCGTCCGGGTTTTCGATCTCCCCCACGTTCTTGGGGTGAAGGAAGTATTCTTTGACCTTCTCCGTGTATTCCCACATGCGCAGCTCCTTCAGTCCAACGGGTTCCTTCGGTATCCGCTCTATCCCGGAAGCCCGCCCCATCGGGCTCCCAAGGTGCGCGCCTTCCGCGCTCGTTTCCTGGACCGCTCCGGTCCGCCATGAAAAGACCCCGGTTCACGGCGCAAACGCTCGGCCCTCCTTTTTGTCGGTCTTTATCAAAAGTAACCACCCGCCGCTTCGGCGGCCAGAAGGAGAAGGGGCGATCCCGCCGGAGGAGGTGCGGGAGGATCGGGTCGAAGGGGCAAGTTTTCCGTGACAGGCGGCGGAGGAGCTGCTATAGAAACGGGTCCGCAAGGACGCCGTGAGGTTCCGGGGTAAAGTTTTCCCCGATGGACGAATTCAGCCGCCGTGGAGCGATGAAGGAGGTACCCGAGATGCCGTCTCCGACGCAGCAGACGAAACGGATCCGCAAGGGCAAGGATCGGCCCAACAAGGCCAATCGCAAGGAAGACCGAAAGCGCATGCAAAAGAACCTGGAAATCCTGGCCAAGGCCGCCAAGTAGGAGCGGGTTTCCCCTCGGACCCCATGCAAGCGATCAGGAACGGGCGTTCTCGCGATTCCATCCAAGCGACCCCACCCGTAAGCGCCGGGGCGACCCCCATCGCGGGCTATTTATTCTTGTAGGAGCCGGCTTGCCGGCGACCAAGGTCAACGCGGCATTGCCTCTTTTACGGGTCGCGGGCAAGGCCGCTCCTACAGGAATAAGGAACTTCCCGGCAAGCCTCATTCCACTTCCATCACCCGGAGCAGGTTGGTCGTTCCGGAAACCTGGAGGGGCAGGCCGGCCGTCAGAATGATCCGATCGCCCTCTCGGGCGATTTTTTTGGCCACCACCCAGGAGCCCGCCAGGCTGAACATTTCGTCCGTATCGTTGAAACTCCGAACGAGGGACGGGATCACCCCCCAGGACAAGGTGAGCTGCCGGAGCGTCGCGGGCTGGTGGGTGAGCCCGACCACGGGGCAGGAGGGGCGAAGCCGTGAAATGAGGCGTGCGGTGCTCCCGGAAGCGGTGGACGCCACGATGGCGGCGGCCTGGAGGTCGTCGGCCAGGGTGCAGGCCGCCCGGCTGATGCCGGCCGCCGTCTGGGGAAGCAGTTCCGATGCGGGTTCCTTCAGGAACCGTTCTTTGTCGAGGTGCGGTTCGGTGGCCAGGGCGATCCGGTGGAGGGTTTGCACGGATTCGACGGGGTAGGCGCCCATGGCGGTCTCTTCGGACAGCATGAGGGCGTCGGTTCCGTCGAGGATGGCGTTGGCCACGTCGGTGGCCTCCGCCCGGGTCGGCCGAGGGCTCGACACCATGGACCGGAGCATCTGGGTGGCCGTGATGACGGGCTTGGCGGCACGGCGCGCCGTCTGGATGATTTGCTTCTGAAGGATGGGGACTTCTTCCAGTGGGGTTTCCACACCCAAGTCGCCTCGGGCCACCATGACCCCGTCGACCCCGGCCAGGATGGCTTCGAACCGCTCCAAGGCCTGCGGCTTTTCGATTTTCGCGATGAGAAGGGGCGGGCGCTTGATCGAACCGAGGATCCGCCGGACGGGTTCCAGGTCGCTTTCGTGGCGGACGAAGGAAAGCGCCACGAAGTCCACCTGTTCTTCGAGTCCCACCGTGAGGTCCTGCCGGTCCTTTCCCGTGAAGGCGGCGATCCGCAGGGGGCTCGACGGCAGGTTCACGCCCTTGTGCGAATGAACCGTTCCGCCCACCAGCACCCGGCACCGGACCTTCCCGCCGTCTTTGGCTTCCACTTTCAGTTCCACCAGGCCGTCCGCCAGCAGGATGCGGTCGCCCACCTTGACGTCTTCCACCAGGTGCGGGTATTGGACCGGAAGGTCGTCCCCGTCCGCCCGGTCGCCGGGCACCAGGCTGACGGCCTCTCCCGTGCGGAGTTCCCGTTCCGGGTTCTGGATCTTTCCCAGGCGGATCTTGGGGCCGCCGAGATCCTGCAGGACGCCCACATCTCTTCCGCATTCCGTTGCGATGCGCCGCACGGTGCGGATGAGTTCCCGGTGGCTTTCGTAGTCCCCGTGTGAGAAGTTCAGGCGGGCCACGTCCATGCCGGCCAGGACGAGTTCACGGATGCGCGATTCCGACTGGGACGCCGGCCCGAGCGTGCAGACGATCTTCGTTTTTCGAAAGTCCTTGAAGGCGATCATCGTAGCTTTTCCCCCATTCACCCCTTCACCAAAACCCCCACAAAGTCCATCACGTTGGTCCGCGTGGGACCGGTCCTCAAAAGGTCCCCCAAGGCATCGAAGAAGGTGTAGGCGTCGTTTCTTCGAAGAAAGGATCCGGCGTCCAGCCCCAGGGCGTGTCCCCGGGAGACGGTCGATCCATCCGCGAAGGCGCCGGCGGCGTCGGTGGGACCGTCCGTGCCGTCGGTTCCGGCCGCCAGCACGGTGATTCCCGGCCGGCCGTCCAGGTCCAGGGCCGCGGCCAGGGCCAGTTCCTGGTTGCGGCCACCTTGGCCGTCACCGGAGACCGTGACGGTGGTCTCGCCTCCGGCGAGCACACACGCCGGCGGCGGCACGGGGTTTCCGGACACCGCGATTTCCAGGGCCACGGCGGCGAGGACCCGCGCCACTTCCCGGGCTTCGCCCTGGATGAGGGACGTGAGGATCACCGGCCGGAACCCCAGCGCGTGCGCGGCATCCGCCGCGGCGGCCAGCGCCGCCCGGTTGTTTCCCACCACCAGGTTCTGGACCCGGGAGAAGACGGCGTCGCCGGGCTTGGGGGTTTCGGGCCGACGTCCCTCCAGGCCTTCCTCGAGCACCTTGCGCGCGGCGGATGGCAAACGCGTGTCGATGCCGTATTTTTTTAAAATGTTGAGGCAGTCGGCGAAGGTGGTGGGGTCGGGAGCCGTGGGCCCCGATGCGATGGCGTCCGGCGGGTCGCCCACCACGTCGGAAAGGAAAAGGGAGAGGGTTCGAGCGGGAAAGGCGCCGCGGGCGAGGTTCCCGCCCTTGAGGCGCGACAGGTGTTTTCGAACGGCGTTGATCTCATGGATGGCGGCGCCGCACTCCAGAAGGAGCCGCGTCACGGCCTGCTTTTCTTCCAAGGAAAGGGGCGGGGCGGGTGCGGGAAGCAGGGCGCTTCCGCCCCCCGAGAAGGCGCAGACCACCAGGTCTTCCGGTCCCGCGCGTTGAACCAGCCGGAGCACTTCCAGGGCGCCCGCTACACCCGGAGGATCCGGAACGGGATGACCGGCCTCCATCACCCGCGTCTTTTGCAGCGGCAGGCCGTGCCCGTACTTGACGACGATCACGCCTTCGTTCAAGGCGTCTCCCAGGCACGCTTCGACGGCCTTGGCCATGGGAGCCGTGCCCTTGCCGGCTCCGGCGAGAAAAACGCTTCGAAACGTGGAAAGCGCATAGGACTGGCCGCCCGCAAGGAGCACGTCGCCGTCTCGGCCCAGATGGCGACGGACCGCCGCTTCGGGGTCCACCGCGGCGAGGCCCGCCCGGAAGACCTTTTCCAACTCCATGCGTGCCGACACGTCCATCTTCAAGACCCCTTGCCGAAGAAGGCTCGATTCGGAACGAACATTTTGCCGGGATTCAGGATGTTGGCGGGGTCCAGCGCACGCTTGATCCGCCACATGGCTTCGAAGGCCCCCTCGTCCACTTCCCACTGCAGGAAGGGACTTTTGGTAATGCCGATTCCGTGTTCCCCGGAAAGGGTCCCCCCGAGATCGATCACCGCCCGGAAGAGTTCCTCCACGGCGCGCTCCGCCCGGCGCAGCTCGTCCGCGTCTTTTCGGTCCACCATGATGTTCGTGTGGATGTTTCCGTCGCCGGCGTGGCCGAAGTTCACGATGACCAGGTCGTGCCGGGCCGCCAGGTCCCGGATGGTTCGAACCAGTTCGGGGATGCGGGTCCGGGGGACGGTCACGTCTTCGTTGATTTTCCATGAGCGGATGCGGCCGAGCGCCGGGGAGATGGATCGGCGGGCCTTCCAGAGGCGGTCCCTTTCGGTGTCGGTGCGGGCCACGTCCACCTGGGCCGCTCCGTGTTCCCGGCAGATGGTTTCCACCCGCGCGGCGTCTTCGTCCACCACCGTCCGTCGGCCGTCCACTTCGATCAGGAGGATCGCCTCCGCCTCGGTGGGAAGTCCCAGCTTCAGGTGGTCCTCCACGGCTTCGATGGTGGCCCGGTCCATGAATTCCAGCGTGGAAGGGATGATGCGGGACCGCATGACGGCCGAAACCGTTCGGGCGGCGTCGTCCAGGTCGGGAAAGACCGCCAGGAGCGTCCTCACGGCTTCGGGGGCCGGGATCAGCCGCAGCGTGATCTGGGTGACCACGCCCAGGGTTCCTTCCGAACCGACGAAGAGACGGGTGAGGTCGTAGCCCACCACGCTCTTGATGGTGCGGGCGCCCGTGCGGATGACGGCGCCTGTCGGGAGCACCACTTCCAGCCCCAGGACGTAGTCGCGGGTGACCCCGTATTTCACGGCGCGTGGTCCGCCGGCTCCCGTGGCCACGTTGCCTCCCAGGGTGGAAAACTGGAGGCTCGCCGGGTCGGGCGGGTAGAAAAGGCCGTGGCGGGCGGCTTCCGCCTGGAGCCGTCCCGTGACCACCCCGGGCTCCACGACGGCCAGCATGTTTTCGGGGTCCATTTCGAGGATGCGGTTCAGGCGGGTGAGGGCGAGCACCACGCCGCCCTTCTGAGCCAGCACGCCGCCCACCATGCCGCTTCCCGCGCCTCGCGGCATCACGGGAAACCCGTACCGGACGGCGAGGGCGAGGATCTCGGAGACTTCTTCGGCGGAGGCCGGAAACACCACGGCGTCCGGGACGGCTTCCAGCTTGCTCGCGTCGAAGGCGTAGGTGAAGCGTTCTTCGGCCGAAACCAGAAGATGGGACTTGCCCACCACGCGCTGAAGGGCTTCAAGAGGCACAGAGTTCATGGAATCCCGGGCGGCCTTGAATGAGTAGGGAATGAAAGGGAACGCAAAAGTGACTTGAAAGCTCAGGTGCGTTGATTATAGGGTGATCGGGCCCTGAGGGCAACCACGCGGTGTTCCGGCCTCCCCGGTGCGGCGCATCTTCCGTGCGCCCGATACCGAAACCGGCTCGAGGCGCTGGTCCGGGCTTTCATCCGAAAAGGCCTTCGCCATGCACGAGGCGCTCATCCACGCGCTCGAACGCGCTCCCCTTCTTCCCGAAACCATGATCCGGCTGATGGAGGTCATTGGAAATCCTCGGGCGGAACCCGGGATGCTCGTACGCATTGTCGAAGAGGATCCCGGCCTCGCCCTGCAGGCCCTGCACCTCTGCAACTCCGCCTATTATTCCCTTCCCGTGGAAGTCACCTCCATCCGCCACGCCGTCCGGCTTCTCGGCCGGGAAACGGTGGCCGGAATCGCCATGGCGGCCTATCTCCACGGCCAGATCGATTCGCTGGCCCGGCGCCGCTCTGCGAATCTCTGGCTGCAGGGCGCCAAGGACCACTTCCTCGACGTGGCCCGGGCCGCTCAACGGTTTGCGGCAAAGGCCGCGGAACTCGGCGTCCCCACGGGAACCGCCTTCACCGCCGGGTTGCTCCACGACGTGGGAAAGCTGGTGCTGGCCCGCCTTCCCGAAGCCATGGAACTTCGGGTGCGGGACCTGACGGAACGCCTGGATCTGCCCCTGGTCCAGGCCGAAGAAGAGGCGCTCGGAGCTCACCACGCCTCGGTCGGCTTCCATCTGGCCGAACGTTGGGGCATTCCCGAAGTCACGGCGGACGCGATCCTTCACCACCACGATCCGCTGAGGTCCGAAACCGCCGTGGGCCTCCTGGTGTACCTGGCCGACCGGGCCGCGCGGGCCTTGGATGAACCGGGACTGATCGAGGGGGCCTTTCAGGAACCGGCCGATGGATGGGTCCTGAACGAGTGCGGGTTAAGCCGGGACGAGGTGGTGGCATCCACCCGGCAATGGGCGCATGCCGCCGGCAAGCCGCTTCCGTGAAGATGGAGTCGTGGACGGCCATGAAGAAGAGGTTTGCGACCCTCCCGGGACGGACTCGGCTGACCGCGGCGCTGGCGGCCGTGTTCCTTCTGGCGCCCGCTTCTTCAACGGCGACCTACATCGAACGGGACCCTCAGGTTCACGGAACGTTTGCGGACGCCCGGCAGCGGGCCGCTCCGTCCGCCGGCGGCTCGCTGGTCGTCTACGATAACCTGAACGATCTGCCCGAGGCCGCCGGGCGAGGCCCGCTCCTTCACTGGGAAGCCGACCCGTTTGTCCCCGTCCTCCGCCTGGACCCCAACCCGCCTCTTCGGATGGTGATCCCACGGCCCGGCGGATCCCTGGATTCCCGGCTGCTGGAACTCCTGTACGCCAACCTCAAGGCCGCAAAAATCCTGGAAGAATACCGGGCCCTCCAGGAGCGCACCCGGGAACTCCTGGCGGGGCTCGTCAGCGAATCTTCCGATCCCCGGGGAACCGGGCTGCCGGCCCCGCAGCTCTTGGAAATAGCTGCGGGCGCAACGGGCGGCCCCGGGCCGCTTTCGATAGCCGCCGCCGTGGAAGCCCTCCATCGGGAGCAGCGAGCGGTGGCCGGAAGGCGCGCTCCCGGCGCGGCCGGCGAAGACGACCAGGGAACCCTTTTCGTCATGGCTCAATCCCTTTCCGGCCGGTCGGAAGCGGCCAGACGGTCTGAAAGCCGCCGTTCCACTGAAGGTCCCGCCAAGGTCTTCGGGGCTTCAGAGGGAGGAAGCGACCGAAGTGCGGGTTCCGGCGAATCCGAAGAAACCGAAAGCCTGCGCTCCGCCAACCGAGCGCTCGAGGCGCAGCGGCGGCCGCTGGAAGACGCCCCGGTGTTTCCCTGGTTCCTGAGGGTGCTCTTGAAGACCGTGGAATTCATCTTTGTGCACAAGCTGGAAATCCTTGGCGCCGTGTTGGCGTCGGCGGCCTTTCTGGTGATCGTGGCCTGCGTCCGCCCGCGCTGAAGACGAAAGCGCCGCACGGAGTCATGCTTCGGGAGCGTGCCCGTGCGGGCCGGGAGAGAACGAAGCGTGCTGAACCCCGCCGTCTCATCTGCTGGAACCCCCGGGGCCGGTTCCCGAAAGGGCGACGACTCCGGAAGACCCTCGGCCGGAATGTTGGCGCTGCTGGTCTTCCTGGCGTTGGCGGCGGCCGGTTGCTTCGGCGATCCCGAGAGCCGTTTCCGCCGGCTGGATGAAAAGGCCGCCCAGGCGTGCGAACGCGGGGATTTTCGATCAGCTCTGCGAACCTGGCGGAAGGCGCTGAAAGCGAAGCCGCAGGCCTGGCACGTCCAGCTGAAGATCGGCCGCTGCCATGAAAAACTCGGCGCCTATCCCGAAGCTCTCGACGCGTTCCGGCAGGCGGTCGGCCTTGCCCCCGAGGCCGCGGAGGCCCGCCGCGACCTGACCCGGCTTCTCATGGCCGCGGGAAACCTCCCTGAAGCGTGGCGGAACCTCCAGTGGCTCCTGGAACGGTATGAAAACGACGCCCGGGTGCAGACGCTCGCCGGGGATTTGCACGTGCTCGGCGGGTTCTTCAACGAAGCGGAAAAGGCCTACGCCGAGGCGCTCGCCCTGGCCCCGGACGACCTCGCCGCCCGCATCAAGCTGGCTTCCTGCCTGGCCGCCCTGGGGGACATGGAGCGGGCGGAAGAGGTTTTTTCGCGGCTGGAACGGCTGGACCCTGACGACCCGGAACTTCTCTCGCACCTGGCTCATTACTGGGACCTGAGAGGGGATGCGGGCCGGGCGGAGCGGTGCCTTGCGGCCGCGGTCCGGAACGCGCCGGGCGACCCGGCCTTTCGGCGGCGCCTGGTCGAATTCTACCATCGGAAGCAGCGCTACGATGAAGCCCTGGACGAACTGCGCCGCCTGCAGCGGCAAATCCCCGGTGTGGCGGTCCTGGGAAAGCTGGAAATCGAAATCCTTCTCGCGACATCACGTTACGGTGAAGCCGAAGAAGTCCTCCAAGACTTGAAGCGAGCCGGGCACAAGGAGCTGGAACTCAAGCTTTTGGAAGGCAAGCTCCGACTGCTCAAAGATGAGCGGATCGCCGCGGTGAGCGCCTTCGAGACGGCCGTGGACTGGGAGCCCAATCTTCCCGTGGCCCACTATCTCCTGGGACTGGCGTATCTCAGGGGAAACCAGGTGCATCTGGCCCGCAAGAGCCTCCTTCGGGCTCTGACCCTGGATCATGCCTTCAGCGATGCGGAACTGGTCCTGGCCGGCGTTTTCTACAAGCTGGAAGAATACGACCTGGCGGAACAGCATTTGCGGCGCCTTTGCGAGCGGGAACCGGAAAATGCGAACGCCCAGCTGCTTCTGGGAGCGACGCTGCTGGCTTCAGGACGGCCGCAGGAAGCGAGGACGCGGTTCATGGCAGCCCGCCGGCTCGTTCCCGAAGCTCCCGAACCCCTGTTTTTCCTGGCGCTGGAACGTGACGCCTCGGGTTACGCCAAGCAAGCTCGGGAAGGCTACGAAGCGTTTCTCGAACGCCGACCGGTTTCCGCCGACGGCGGCCTGCGGCTTGCCGGGCTCCTCCTGCCGGAAGCCGGCGGCGACGGCGCCGTGAGCGCCCTGGAGCGGCTCATCCAGAGGACTCCGAACAGCGGTTACCTGTACCACGTGCTCGCGGAAACCTGGGCGGCTTCCGGGCGGGTGGGCGCCGCGAAGGCCGCCTTTTTCAAGGCGGTTGAACTGGAGCCGTCCCTGGCCTGTGCGTACGGGACCATGATCCGGTTCGGCGGGGACGACCCGGCGGAAAAGGAGCGCCTTTACCTTCGATGCATCCGGTCGCTCCCCCACTTCACGTCGGCCTACAACGACCTTGCGGTGCTCTACCGCCAACAGGGCCGGATCCAGGACGCCGTGAACATCCTGGAAGAGGCCCTCAAACGCGATCCCCATTCGCCCGTGACGGCCAATAACCTCGCCTGGATGTACCTTGAGGAAGGATTGAACGAAGATCGGGCCCTGGGACTCGCCCAGTCGGCCTTCGACCGGTTTCCGGAAGACCCCGACGTGATGGACACGCTGGCGTGGGCCTACTTCAAAAGGAACCTCTACAGCCGCAGCCTGTGGCTGCTCACGGAAGCCGCCATGGGAAAGCCCGGGGATCCGACCATCCACTATCACCTGGGCAGAGTGTACCAGGCCAAAGGGGACTGGCGTTCGGCCGAAGCCGCTCTGCGGAAGGCCCTGGAGTCGGGGCTTGACGCGGCGACCCGGCTGGAAGCGCGCAAAGCGCTGGCGGAAGTCGAACGGCGGCTTTCGGATGAGCGCCTGAGCGGGGGGAGCGCCGGGCGGTTCCGGGACGTTCCTTCCTCGTTCTCATCCGATCCGCTTCGATAGACGGCGGGGGTGAAAAAAGATCCTTGGCCGTGCACCCTCTGTCGAACCGGCTGAGTGCAAGCCGCTTTCCCTCCGGCTCCGGATTAGAGTGAACCACGACACGGGCTGCAATGCTTACCGCTGCTTCCTTCCGGACCTGACGGGGTTCACATCCGCCCGTTGCGCGGTGTCCAATCGGTGCCAAAGGTCACGACGGCCTGTTCAGCGCAAGCCCTCCAGAGGGGATTCAGCCCCGCTGAGCGGATTTCGGGCGACAGGGCACCGCTAACTCCCCGCCTAGCACGACCAAGGTTCATGACCGTTCGCAGTGATTTCAGGCCGTACCTATCAGATTTTCCAGGGAACTTCAACGCCTTTGTCCGGGCGGCCGGGCGACGGCGCGGGGAAGTCGGGCAGCAGTCCGCAGGCGGGGCCGAGATCGCTCAGGAGCGTCCTGAGGGTCGGCGTGGGTTCGGAGGCGGAAAGATGCCACCATCCGCCGAGGTAGGCCACGCGTTCGCCGGGATGCCGGCGAACCACGGTCCTCACCTGGCGCGCCATGTGGCTTTCCCGGGCGGCCCACCGAGCCGCCCGGTTCGAACCCGCGCTCACCCGAAGCAGCCCGCCCCGCGGCTCCGACCCCTCGATGCGCCGCCGCGCCCGGGCGTATTCCCTTTCGACGCCTGCGGCCCGACCATGGTCGCGCGTCAGGCGAACGAGGTTGTCGTAGGACAGAAGCTCGGGCCACCGCAGAATCTGCCGCCGGCTGAACGACGAATCGTCGATCAGGAAGAGGGTGCCCGCCGTTTCCTTCACGTAATGAGAGGATGCGCGATATTCGAAGGGGAGATCCACCTGGCGCTGGATGGCTCGAATGTGCGGGTTGGCGAGGAGGGACCGCAGGGGGGTCCGGCTCTCGCGGGCGATGCGCCGAAGGGTTTTGAAAAGTCGGCTCATGAGTTCGCGGCCGTGGGCGGCACGGAACGCCCAGCCGAAGGGGCTGAGTTCCACCAGTACGAACGCGGGTCGCAGGGCTTCGAGGGCCCTCAGGGTTCTCGGGTAGCCGAGCGGGTCCCGGTGGACGGTCCCGATGAGGTGAAGTTCCGGGGTCACGGCGGGCGGCTTTCAATCGGGATCGCTTCCGCGTACAGGACCCGCGAACCGCTCGCGCCACCACCGCTCGGGGTCGAATACCCTGGCTTCAAGGGCCTTTCGGTGCAGGGGCACCGGGTAGTGTTCGAGGAACCGCTCCAACACGGCGTAGGCCGCGTTCACCCGCTGCATGGCGGCTTCGGCTTCCTCGCGCTCCTCCCGCGGCCTGCGGTCCGGGTGAAGGCTCAGGCTCAGGCTCCGGTAGGCTTTCTTGACGTCCGCGAGGCTGGCTTCTTCGGGCAGTCCCAGCACCTCGCGGGCCTGGAGAAGCCGTTCCACGACGGGGTTTGAAAGGGCGCGGGCCATGATCGAGCCTTTCAGGTTTCGGTTTCGGGAACCAGGAGGTCCTTGAGCCGACCGAAGTGCTGGATGTGGAAGTGGGCCTGAAGGGCCGGGTTCTTGTAAGCGGCGAAAACCACCTGGGTCGCTCGCGCGAGCTGCTCGTCCACCGGAGAATCGCCGACGAAGAGGATTTCCCGCGGCTCGGCGGAAAACCGGGCCATGATGCGCTGCATGCTTTCCGGGTGCGGCTTGGGATGTGTCACGTCCGCCGCGGTCACCAGGTGATCGAAGAACCGATCCAGGTTGAAATGAGCCAAGAGCTGGCGGGTGGACACGGTCCGGTTGGTGGCGAGCACCACGTGGTAGCGCCCCCTGAGGGCGGCCAGCAACTCTTCCAGGCCCGGTTCCACCTTAAGGTAACGGTTGAACCGGCGGAAATCGACGCTTTGGCAGTAATCCCAGGCCTTTTCCAGGAGGGGCCCCGGGCCGAGTAGGAACGCCAGGGAGTCCCTCGCCGCGTGCATGTGGATGAAGTCCTCCTGTTCGGGCCTGAGCGGCGGCCGGCCCAGGTGCTGGAGCACGTGGTTGTAGAAATGGACGTTGGCTTCCCTGGAATCGAACAGCACGCCGTCGCAGTCGAAGACCGTCACCTTGATCCGGGAATCAAGCGGCCCCCCGTTCCAGGTCGGCTCGGGGGAGCCCCGGTCGCTGAAGCGGAAAGGGTCTTTCGAAAGATCTCTCATCATAAGACAACCACGCCCGTTCCTTCGACCGCCCCGGGCGGCGCCCGCTCGCTTTACAAGCGCCGGGTTATGGAATAGAGTCGCTTCTGCCGCGGGACGTCACCGTACCCTTCGGGCGTGCCCTTGCGGCCCGCCGGATCCGACGCTCGTTCCTTCAAGAAGTTCGCGAGGTTCAACGCATGGACCATCAGTTCGACTTTCTGGTCATCGGAAGCGGCATCGCCGGGCTCACGTTCGCCCTCAAGGCCGCCCGGGATGCCACGGTGGCCATCGTCACCAAGAAGGACAAGCTGGAAACCAGCACCAACTACGCCCAAGGCGGCATCGCTTCCGCCCTGGGTCCCGACGATTCGTTCCAGCTCCACATCGAAGACACCCTGAAGGCCGGAGACGGCCTCTGCCACGAAGACGTGGTGGAAAAGGTGGTCCGTTCCGGGCCGGACCGGATCCGCGACCTGGTGGCCTTCGGCGTTGCCTTTTCCAGGAGCCGAAGAGAAGGGGCCTTCTTCGATCTCGGCCGGGAAGGCGGCCACAGCCGCAGCCGGATCGTCCACGCGGAAGACATGACCGGCCGAGCCATCGAACGGGTCCTCATCGAAGCGGCGGAAGCGAACCCCAACATCCACATCTTCGAAGACCACCTGGCCCTGGACCTCATCATCCAGCACGATTCCCTGCGGCTGGGCACCACCCCGCTGGAACAGCACCAGCAATGCTGGGGCGCCTTCGTCTTCGACAGCAAGGCCCGCGAAATCCACACGTTCATGGCTCACGCCACCCTGCTGTGCACCGGCGGCGCCGGAAAAGTCTACCTCTACACCAGCAACCCCGACGTGGCCACCGGCGACGGACTCGCCATGGCCTACCGCGCCGGCGCCCGCCTGGCCAACCTGGAATTCGTCCAGTTCCATCCCACCTGCCTCTATCACCCCCACGCGAAGAATTTCCTGATTTCGGAAGCCGTGCGGGGCGAAGGCGGCCGGCTCATCGACCGCCGGGGCAACGCCTTCATGGAAAAGTACCATCCCATGAAAGACCTGGCCTTCCGGGACGTGGTGGCCCGCGCCATCGATACCGAAATGAAACGAACGGGCGACGACTGCGTCTTCTTGGACATCACCCACCGAGACCCGGCATTCCTCAAGCAACGCTTTCCAAACATCTACAGCAAATGCCTGTCTCTGGGAATCGACATCACCCGGGACCCGATACCGGTCGTGCCCGCAGCCCACTACATGTGCGGCGGGATCGCCACAAATCTCGCCGGTGAAACGTCCCTTCCGAACCTTTACGCCATCGGGGAATGCGCCTGCACCGGGCTTCATGGAGCCAACCGCTTGGCGAGCAATTCGCTGCTGGAGGCGGCCGTCTTCTCCCATGAAGCGGCCAGCCGCTGCACCGAACGCCTGGAAACATGGCGGCGGCGGCGCTTTCCCGCCGTTTCGGCCGAAGCCTTCCCGTTCGATGCGGCCAACGGCAGCCAGAGTGAAATGATCCTGATTTCCCACAACTGGGACGACGTCCGGCGTCTGATGTGGAACTACGTGGGGATCGTGCGAACGGGCAAGCGCCTGAGGCTGGCTCAAAAACACATGGCCCAGATCTGGCTCGAAATCCGCGAACACATGCCCAACATCCAGCTCAACAGCGACCTGGTGGAACTGCAGAACCTGGCCCTGGTGGCCGAACTGATCATCCATTGCGCCATCGCGAGGACCGAAAGCCGGGGGCTGCACTACAACCTGGATTACCCTCAAAAGGACGACATCCACTGGCGCAAGGACACCGTCATCCGACGCGGAGCCTACGGCGATCCCGTGGTGCAGGGCGTCTCGTGGTGACGGCCGCCGCCCGCCCGTTCAACCCGCGAGACCACTTCTCGGCTGTGCGTTCACCGCTTCCGCCTCCACCACCCGAGTGGAATGGTCTTCCAAGAGCGTCCGCGGATGGTGCTCGACCCGCATGGTCAGGACGCCGCCCATCAGGCTGATTTCGTAGTTGCGATCCGACAGGTCCACCCGCTGGAGTGTCTCCTTGAGCCGCTGGACCTGGGATTTGGCCTTCCGGTAGATGTACACGCATCCGCCCACGCCCACCAAAAAAGTGAAGAGAAACACCCACAGAGGCGTGGCCAGCACCTTCCCGATCGTGATGATGATCGCCATCAGGGCGAACACGAACAGCACCTGCAGCCCGATGATCAGGTAGAGGTAGAAAATGCCCTGGTTGACGGTGGGTTTCTTTTCCGCGTCTTCGGATTTCCTGCGTTTGAAAAGTCGGCTGAACCACATGACGGGAAGTCCTTTCAGTTGTCCTGAGAAGCCTGATCGCCGGTGTGAGTGAGCAGGGTCGGAGCGTCGTTCACGAGCGCCTGGTGCTCGATCCGTAGCTTTTCGATGCGATACTGATGGTCGAGCATCTGTCGTGACAGCCGATAGCGCAAATAAATGACCCAAATGATGAGGAAGGCCGCAAAACCCGCCGTTGCCAGAAGGAACCACTTGTGGTCGACCAGGAAGGCGGCGGCCACCCGTCCGAAGTCTTCAACGAAATTGGGAACCATCCAGAAAAGGATCAGCCCCAGCACCACCAGCAGGCCGAAGTGCAGCACGGAAACCCGGTGCATGGCGTGGAGCACGGAACCGAACCGGCCCGCGGTCCCCTCCCCGTTGGGGCCGCCTTCCCCCGGGTCGCCCCGATCCTCCCCGTAAAGCAGCGTCATGAACACCTTGACCGCGAAGGCGATCAGGAGAATGAGCCCCACGGGAATCCCGACGGCCGCCGTGAGCCACGCGCGAAAGGGGAAGGGCCGCTCTTCCGTTTCCACGTGCAACCGATAGCGTTCGAGCGGCCCAAAGGTGCTTTCGAAAACCATCCGTTCGTAACTGGTCAGGGTGCCGCCGGTCGTTTCATAGACCTTCCGCCCCTCGTGGTCCGTCACGATCACGCGGCTCTTTTCGCCGGCTCGGCCGGCCGCGGCCACATAAATGAGCAATTCAAGCAGAAGAAGAGCCAGAACGGCGACGGTCAGGACGATCTTCTGATAGCGTTTGCCTTCGAAAAGGTCTGCCAAGCGATTGCGCTGAGCCATAACTGCCATGCAACAAAGCCAGGAATGTGGAATCCGCCTTAGGGTTCTGTGAAGCTAACACCCGCCTCAGACAGTGTCAAACGAAACCTGCCGGGGTGAAGCCGCGGCGGGAGAAGGGAGGAAGGGGACCGGGGGGCAGCGGGGGCTCATGGTGGGAGCGGCGCTCCCGCCGGGATCCATCAACGTAGAAAATAATAGACCCAATATTTGATGCCAAATTCTATTTCCCCTCCCCTTGTGGTAGGGGATGAAGGGGAGGGGGGAGAGGGGGATTTTTCCCCTCGTTCCCAAGCTGGAGCTTGGGAACAAGAAGCAAAAGATCTGCACCCTTTTGGGACAAGCTCTCAGGGATTCAGTTCCTTTTCCTGGGGAAACACCGGCAGGTACCGGTACGAAAGGGACACGATCACGGCGCCGTAGCACAGCATGGCGACGCACGGGGCCCATTCGGCCCAGGTCGGAACGTAGACCGCCCACTGATCGAAGGGCATCACCGGGATGGCGATGGCCTGAACCGTCATGACGAACCGGTTGATGCTGATCCCCACGCAGTCCAGGAAGAAGGCCAGGAACAGCAGACGGTTGTCTTCGCGCGCCTTGGGGGTGAGCAGGATGACGGCCGGGATGACGCCGCAGATCCCGAGTTCCGTGAAGAGGAGCCACATGCCGTAAGGCGCCCGGTAGAAATCGGTGAGTTTCAGTCCGAAGCCCGGCGCGGTGTCCAGGGCCCAGTAAAGGGTGTCCATGCCCTTGAAGAGCAGGTACGCGAGGAGCAGGCCCCCCTGGATCTTGGCGATCAGGAGGTACACGCTATGGTCGACCAGGCGCTTTCGGGTCACCTTTTCGATGAGGCGGCAGATGAGGGCCGTGAAGGCCGGGCCGCTTGCCATGGCCGACAGCGTGAACAGGAAGAACGTCCAGGGCCAGATGAAGAAGCCCGTCCGGTAGGCGAAGGGGCGGCCGAACATGACGCCCGGCACACCGCCCAGCGATCCTTGGTGGAAGAAGCTCAAAAACGTGCCCGTGAGGGCGAAAACGGCCATGAGTTCATGGAGGCTGTGGCCGAAAACGTGAAGGGGCTTCACCTGGTCGAGCTTGCGGTTTTCCAGGATGATCGGCACGAACTCGATCACCAGCACGATGGCGTAGCAGGAGATGCAGAAGATCACTTCGGTGAGCATGGAATGGACGTTGGCGTGCCAGTAGCCGAACCAGCCCCGGAGCGGCTGGCCGATCTCCAGCAGGAGAACCAGCAGGGCGCCCGTGTAACAGCAGAAACCGACGATCACCGCCAAGTTGATGATCTTACCCAGTTCCTTGAGCTGCGGAAAGAAGCGCGAGATGCCGTAATACATGAAGCCGGAAAAGAACGCTCCGGCACCCAGAGCGATGATGGCCAGGTCCACGGTGATGTACAAGCCGAAACCGAAATAATTGTTCAACCCGGTCACGTTCAGGCCCTTGAGAAGCACGGTCAGGCCGGCGTACACGCCCCAGCCGATCACGGCAAAGAGCGCCAGCAACCAGAGAGCGAAGACCGGAAACGGACAACGCTTCAATCCATCGGGAATCAGTGCCTTATCCATCAGTCACTCCTCAGTGCCTTCGGTTCTCGTGACGGGTTGAGCTCACAGCCCGTTGTCGGACTGCTTGTGCACCCATGCATGCCTGCTCAGGTAGATCACCTTGGGTTCCGTGTGAAGCTTGGCAAGAAGCCGGAAGGCCCGGGAATCCTTGCTGAGCTCCGCCACCTCGCTGTGCGGGTCCTTGAGGTTCCCGAAGACGATGGCGCCGGTCGGGCACGCTTCGGCGCAGGCCGGCGTGTAGAGGGCGGTGTCCGGGTCTTCTCCGGCCGCACGGGCCGCATCCCGGGCGCGGTTGTATCGATGGTGGCAGAAGGTGCACTTTTCCACCACCCCGCGCATCCTGGGGCTCACCTCCGGGCTCAACATGGCCTCCATGGTTTCCGGCCACTTGGGATCCCACCAGTTGAAGCTTCGGGCATGATACGGGCAGGCCACCATGCAGTAGCGGCAACCGATGCAGCGCACAGGGATGTGGTTCACAAACCCGGTGATTTCATCGCGCTTGGTGGCGTTCACCGGGCACACGAAGGTGCAGGGGGAATCGTGACCCGAATCGCAGTGCATGCAGGGCCGCGGCAGGTACGCCAGCCGGTGGTCGGGGTAGTCCTGCCCGTTTTCCAACCGGTAAAGCGTCATCCACGATAGGGTGCGCAGCTTGTTGCTCTCGTCCGGTCGGAAGGCAATGTTGTTTTCCTGCTGGCAGGCCACGCTGCAGGCGCCGCATCCCGTGCACTTGTCCAGGTCGATGACCATGCCGAAGCGCACCGCACTTTCAGGATGTTCCGAATGTCCGTTTCCACTCATAGGTAACCCTCGTTTAGGCCCTTCGGAGTTGGGCGCGGGTGGCCCAGACCGTTCCCAGACCCGTTATGGGATCCATCTGCACTTCGACGAGACCGTTGGCGTTGGTCCCCTTGCCCTGAATGTATTCGTCATAAGCCGTGTGACCCAGCCCCCGCACCATGGCGATGGTTTCGGGGCGGACGGCCGGGTTCAGGTGGACGCGCACGGCGGCTTCGCCTCGAGGCGTCCGGATGAGCGCCCGGCCGCCTTCGGTCAGGCCGACCGTCGCCGCGGTCCCGGGATGGACCTGGGCGAAAAGATCGTTTCCCAGGAGCAAGTCGTCGGGGAGGAGCTTGTTCATGAACGGAGGGTTGGCGTAGAACCCGTCACTCAAGGCCAGTTCCGAGTATACCGTGAGAAGCAGCGGGAATTCGCCGGGATCCCCCGAAGGCTGAAGGGGAGCGAAATGGGGCATGAGGAGCCGGTCTTCGGGTATGGGAGGAAGCGCTTCGGCCAGTTTCTGGCAAGCGAACTCGTATTGGCCGGAAGCCGTCTGAACGAGTTCCATCGGGTCGGCCGGAGCGTCGTACCAACAGTAGCCCTGCTGCAGCTGGTTCCAGAGGGCCCCGGCGTCCTTGAAGTTGGTCTTCACCGGCGCACCCGCCTCCAGCCTTCCGGGCTGAACCTTGGCGTCTTTCGCCACCGCGCCTCTGCGGGCGGCGGCAAGTCCCTGGACCCTTTCCCGGAGGAACGCCTCGTAGCTTTTCCACGGAAGCCCTTCGGCAACCGTCCCGCCGAGGGACCGGGCGAGGGCGAGCAGCACGTCGCCGGTATGGCGCGTGTCGTACCGCGGTTGAAGAACCGGTGCGGCGAGCGCATAGTAGGCGAAGGGCGCACCGGGCACGCCGATCACGTCGTCCAGACGCTCGAAGACCGCATGATTGGGAAGAACCAGGTCCGCCATGGCGGCGGTTTCATCCATGAAGGAGGAAAAGGATACCACCAGACCCGCCTTGGCCGCCGCGTCGGCAAACAGGTGGTTTTCGGAAAGCGTGTACGCCGGGTTCGCTTCATGCACCAGCAGCACCTCGACGGGATAGGCCGGTTCTCGAGCCATGACGTCCAGGAAGGCGTGGAAGGCGTTCGCGTTCAAAGGAGGCGGATGGGGCGCGGTGCGGTCGAGCCGGTTCCGGGACAGGCCCTGGGAGGCGTACGCGTCGAACACCGGCTGCGGGAGGGCCCCCAGCGGCGGTTCCGGCACCAGACCCCCCAGGCCGCCTCGCTTGAAGTTCCCCTTCAAGGCGTTCAGAGCGAGGAACGCCAGGTCGTGGTACACGTTGTTGGGGGTGGAACCCGCGTCCTGGCCCCAAACCGCCACGGCCCGTTCCTGCCGTGCGAATTCCCGGGCCAGTTCTTCGATGCGCTGGGGATCCACACCCGTGATCTCCGACACCTCGGCCGGCTTGTAGGCCGCAAGCACGAAATTCTTGAACCCCTGCCGTTTCGTTCCCCCGGCGTCGAACCAGTCTTCGAAACCGAAGGCGTCGGCGGCCGCAAAATCGGGGTCGTAGAGCTTTTCGCGGACGATCACGTGGGCGATTCCCAGGGCCAGGGCCGCTTCGGTGCCCGGATTGACGGGGATCCATCGATCGGCCTTGGAAGCCGTGATCGAACCTCGCGGTTCCACCTGCACGAGAACCACCGGGGGCTTCCCGGGCCGCTGGTCGCGCCAGGATCCGTAGATCGACTGGAGGCGCCCGCAGGAACCCCAACCCTCCAGCAGGCCGGCCCCGAAACTCAAGACGTAGTCCGCTCGCTCCAAGGCAAAGGCGATGTCCGCCGGGCGGCCCAGGGCCAGCGAAGCCGCCACGGCCTTGCTGTCGGCTTCCGAAGGCATGGTGAAAAGATTGGGAGAACCGTAGGACGTCAAAAACTGCCGCCACAAAGGCAGCATGCTGCTGCGGGAATCCCCGGTGACGGCGGCGACGGAATGAGGGGCCCCCTTGGATCGAAGCGCGCCCAGGCGCGCGGAAAGTTCCTTCATCGCATCGTCCCAGCTGATGGGCTGGAACCCGCCCAAGTCGCCGCGCGATGCGGTCTGCTTGAGCGGCTGTTGAATCCGGTACGGGGCGTACAAGAGCTGCAGTCCGGCCGCGCCCAGAGGGCAAAGGCCGCCGCGGTTCACAGGGTGCTGCGGGTTTCCCTTGATGTAGATGGCCCTGCGGCCGTTCACCAGCCGGACCCGGATCCCGCAACCGCCGTCGCACAGCCGGCACACGGTCGCCTTCTCCGTCAGGTCGCCGGGTTCCGGCGAAGGTCTCCATGACCAGTTCTGTGTCCAGATGGCTGAGTCGTCGGCCAACTTCCAGGGTATGGGAGTCAGGAGCGTCCCGCCAACCGCTCCGGCCGCAAACTGCAAAAATGCTCTTCGCCCTAGACTCATCGCCCTTCCCTCTCGTTGAATCGTTTAAAGCCTCGTCAACCGTGAGGTGTGACCCGCCTCAAGCGAATGCCGATCCCTCTACTTGTGACACACCTGACACGCGTTGCTGGCCCCCCGTTCCGCATGGCACTTTTCGCATTCCACCATCTTCATGGTGGACTTGCTGTATCCCGTGAGCCGATTTTCCTTGTAGACCGGCAACGTCTCGTCTTTCATGACGTCCCGGTGGCACCGGACACATTCCAGCCCCTGGCTTTCCGTGTGGGCGGCATGGGAAAAATAGACGTTGTCCGGCTGCCAGGCGTAAACCAGCCAGGGGATCTCCCGCCCCTGCTCGATGTATTCCTCCACGAGGATCCGCTCGTCCTCACTTTCCGTCATCGGCGCCTCATGGCACTGGATGCAGTTGTCGATCCCGGGGATGCCCGAATAGGTGCCGTCGTCCCGGGTGTAATGGCAGTCTTCACAGACCAGGTCCGTGTGGCTGGAATGAGGGAAATTCATGGGTTGCGTTTTTTCCGAGTACAGCAGGCTCGGAAAGACCCCCCAGCCCAGGCCCAGCGCAAGGACGAGTCCCGCCAGAAAGGAGATCACCCCGATGCCCTTACCGGATGCGCCTTTTTTCACGTCTTCCATGAGTCTGCCTCAATCCGATGCGGTTGTCGAAAAAAGCGAGGATCGCAGCCGCCGCGGGCCGTGCCGCGATGAGGTAACATCCTGCATCCCCTGGAAATTAAGCAATTTTTCACAAACGCTTCCCTTTTAAACGGTCCCTTTTGCCGTTGTCAAGGGAAAAGCAGGGCGCGGGACGCGGCGAAACCAAGGGGGAAGGCGCGGGTCGCAAGGCTTGGACGCCTCCTGGAATCGCTCCCATCCCCCTCCGTCGCAGGGGGCGCCGGCGCTCCCCCGTTCCCGCTCCCATGGGGGTCCGCCGGCGCCCCTCCGCCCGCTCAGTAGGCTTCCTCGTAGGCGAGATCGGTTTCCGTCACCTTGTGCCGGAACAGGCGGTAGGTCCAGACCTGGTAGGCGATCACGATGGGCACGAAAACCAGGGCGACGCCCAGCATGATCTTGAGGGTAAGGGTACTGGAGGCAGAGTTGTAGATGGTCATGCTGTAGGTGGGGTTCAGGCTGGAAGGGATCAGGTTCGGGTAGAGGCCGGCGAGGCCGAAAAAGGTGGCTCCCGCGATGGTCGCGGCGGAAGCGAACCAGGCCTTCCACCAAGCACCTTTTCCCGCGAAGTACCTGACGGCCAGGAGCGACGCCACCGTGGCCGCCGGGATCACCACGATGGGGATCGAAAAGAGCAGGGGATTCTTGATGTAGTTCATGTAAAGGCGCGTCGCGAACCAGGTGGCGACGAAAAAACCCGCCGCCACCACCGCGAGCACCGCCCAGAGGTTCCTGGCGAAGCGGGCCGCCCGCTGGTGCAGCTCGCCTTCGGTCTTTACCGCCAGCCAGAGGGATCCGTGGACCAGGAACAGGCAGAGGAAAAGCAGCCCCCCCAGCAGGCCGTAGGGATTCAGGAGCGTGAAGAGGGTCCCGCGGTAAATCCCCTCACCGTCGATGGGAATCCCCTGGAAAAGGTTGGCGAAAGCCACACCGAAGAGAAAAGCGGGAAGGAAGCTTCCCACGGCAAGGCACCCGTCCCAGAAACGGCGCCAGGTCGGGCTCTCGATCTTCCCCCGGAACTCAAAGGCCACGCCGCGAAAAATCAGGGCGAACAGGATCAGCATGAGCGCCGAGTAGAGGCCGCTGAACATGACGGCATAGGTATGGGGGAAGGCGGCGAACGTGACGCCTCCCGCCGCGATGAGCCAGACTTCGTTGCCGTCCCAGAACGGTCCGGCCGCGTTGTAGACGATGCGTCTTTCCGTGTCGTTTCGAGCGATGACGGGCATGAGGGTTCCCAGACCCAGGTCGAAGCCGTCCAGCATGAAATAGACGGCCCAGAGCACCCCCCAAAGGACGAACCAGATGGACTCCAGCATGGTGTTTTCCTCCCTATTTCAGGATTCCACGGCCGGCGGTTCCGGTCCGCGGCGCGCGTGCCGGCCGATGAGGTAGAACGCAGCGGCTCCCAGCAGCGAATAGACCAGGACGAACGCCGCCAAGGACACGGCGACCTGTTGGGCGGCGATGGGCGAAACGGCGTCGGCCGTTTTCATCACCCCGTAAACCACCCAGGGCTGTCGTCCCACTTCGGCCACCACCCAGCCCGCCTGGGCCGCAAGGTAGGGGAGCGGGAGGGCGAACATGAGGACCTTGAGGAGCCTCGGGCTTTCCAACAGCCGGTTTCGCCGCAGCCAGGCCCAGAAGGCCAGCAGCGGAAAAAGAAACCCCAGGGCGATCATGGTTCGGAAGGCGAAAAAGGTGAGGGTCACCGGGGGCCGTTCGTCCGGGGGAAACGCCTTCAGGCCCTTCACTTCGGCGTCGGGCGAATGGTAGGCGAGGAGGCTCAGCAGCTTCGGTATGGCCCCGATTTCAACCCGGTTTCTTTCACCGGCTTCGTCGGGGAGGATGAAAAGAAACTGGGGCGCCCCCGAACGGGTTTCCCAGAGCGATTCCATGGCCGCCAGCTTGACGGGCTGCACCTTGGCCACTTCACTGCCGTGCAGGTGGCCTTGGATCACCAAAGCGACGGAAAAGATGAGGGAAAAGGCCGCCGCCATGCGAAACGACCGGGTGAAAAAGTCCACGTGCCGCCGCCTCAACAGATGGTAGGCGCTCACCGCCATCACGAAGAAGCCGGAAAGGATATAGGCGGCGCCCACCGTGTGGACGATGGTGTGCCAAGCGAAGGGCTGAGTCACCACCGCCATGAAATCGGTGAGTTCGGCTCGGCCGTTCCGGATGGTGTAGCCCACGGGATGCTGCATCCAGGCATTGGCCGTGAGGATCCAGACGGCCGACAGGTTGGCGGCCAGCGCCACCAGCCAGATGGTGACCGCATGGGCCTTGGCGCTCAGGCGGTTCCATCCCAGCGCCCAGACGGCGACGAAGGTGGATTCGAGGAAAAACGCGGCGGTGGCTTCGATGGCGAGCAGCGACCCGAAAATATCGCCCACGTAGCGCGAATACCGCGCCCAGTTGGTGCCGAACTGGAATTCCAGGGTGATTCCCGTCACCACGCCGATGGCGAAATTGATGAGAAAGATCCTACCCCAGAACTTGGCCATCTTCAGGTACTGCTCATCGCCGGTGCGGACGTAACGGGTTTCCATGACGGCGATGAGGACGGACAGTCCCAGGGTCAGGGGGACAAAGAGGAAATGAAAGAAGGTGGCTGCAGCGAACTGCAGCCTGGATAGCATCAAGACGTCCATGATGTCCACTCCATGATCATGGGTCCAGGGTCAGTCGTTTGAAGATCCCGACCCGCCTTCACTCACTCACTCACTCACTCACTCGGGGACTCGCTCCTTCACCGCGCTCCCGATCTTGCGGCCCAAGGCCGCACATTGAGCCAGGCCTTCGGCGCCGGGCACGTACTTGAGGCTCAATCCCGGGTCCACCCGTTCCACCTTCATGGCCTCGAGTTCCCGGTTGATGAGCTTCACCGCCTCGCCGCTCCAGCCGTAGGAACCGAAGGCGGCCCCGATCTTTCCCGACGGCTTCAGGCCCTTCAGGTAGCACAGCATGTCGGCGAGGGTGGGCAGGAGGCCATTGTTGAGGGTGGGGGAACCGAAAACGAGGGCTTTGGCGTCGAGGATTTCCGTCATCACGTCGCTTCGGTGGTTGTGCTTCAGGCTCATGAGCTTGTACGACACCCCCTCCCGCTCCAGCCCTTCGCCCACGGCGTGGGCCATCCTTTCGGTGCTGTGCCACATGGTGTCGTAGACGACCACCGCCTTCCTTTCGGCTTCCTGGCGGCTCCACCGGCCGTAGGTGTCCAGGATGGCGGACGGGTTGCCACGCCAGATGAGGCCGTGATCGGGAGCGATGGTGTCGATTTCGAGCTTCATGTCGGCGACGGTCGCGAGCAGTTTCTGGACCAGGGGGGAATAGAGCAGCAGGATGTTCGCGTAATACTTGGCCGCATGGTGCATCAGTTCGGAACGCTGCACCTGGTCGTCGAAACGCTCACTGGTGGCCCAGTGTTGCCCGAAGGCGTCGCTGGAGATGAGCAGGCGGTCTTCGGCCAGGTAGGAAAACATGCTGTCCGGCCAGTGGAGCATGCGGGTTTCCAGGAAGTGCACGGTCTTCGTTCCGAGAGGCAACGTGTCTCCCGATCGAACCACCTGGAGCGGCCATCCGTCCTGGTGGAAGTGGTCCGACAGGGCCTTCTCACCCATGGGGGAACAGAACACCTTTTCCGGGCGGATCGCCGCGATGGTTTCGGGAAGGGATCCGGAATGATCCATTTCCACGTGGTTCACGACCAAGTAGTCGATCTTCGAAGGGTCCACGATCTTCCGAATCTTTTCGAGCATGGTTTCGAAAAAGGGGCGTTTCACGGTGTCGAAAAGGGCGATCTTTTCGTCCACTACCAGATAGGCGTTGTAGGTCGTCCCCTTGTAAGTGGAATACCCGTGAAAATCCCGGATGTTCCAATCGACCGCCCCCACCCAGTAAACCTTCGGCTTGACTTCAACGGGCAGCATCGATCACTCACCTTCCTTTGCGTTGGGGCCCGGTGGCGTCACGGGCCGGAACATGCGTTTTCCGGCGCCGCAGACCGGGCATTTCCAGTCTTCGGGCAGTGCGTCGAAACAGGTTCCCTTGGGAATCTTTCCTCTTCGGTCACCGCGGGCCGGGTCGTAAAGACACCCGCAGTTGGTGGTTTGGCATTGGTGAATCCGGCTGGTCGGTGCCATGGTGCGTGCGTCCTTTCGTCGGCTGTTCTGAGAGCGGTTTCGATTTCCGGCTGTCGGGGCCGCGGGGTGAACCGGGCCGCCGGCGCAACGGGCGCAGCGGCGGCCGGTCGGTTCGGAATCGTAGCTACCAGTTTTCACCCAAAAGTTCGTAATAGGACTGAGGGTGCGCGCAGGCGGGGCAGGTCTTGGGCGCCTCGGGTCCCTCATGGAGATACCCGCAGTTGATGCAGCGCCACACCACCGGGGCCTCCCGCTGGAACACGCGGTTCTTTTCGATGTTCTCCGCCAGTTCGCGGTATCGCTTTTCGTGCTGCTTTTCGGCCACGGACACGTTCAGGAACACCTGGGCGACGGCCTCGAAACCCTCTTCGCGCGCCACCCGGGCGTAACCGGGGTACATTTCCGTGTGCTCGTAATGTTCACCGGCGGCGGCCGCCTTGAGGTTTTCCAGAGTGGAACCCACGACCCCCGAAGGGAAATTCCAGGCGACTTCCACCTCCCCGCCTTCAAGGAAGCTGAAGAAACGCTTGGCGTGCTCCTTTTCCTGGTTGGCGGTTTCTTCGAAAATCTGCGCGATCTGCATAAAGCCGTCCTTTCGCGCCTGGGAAGCGAAGTAGGTGTAACGGTTGCGGGCCTGGGATTCCCCCGCGAAGGCCGTCAACAGGTTCTTTTCCGTGCGTGTTCCCTTGAGCTGTCTCATGAATGCCTCCTCCTCGTTTGAACATGGACTCAGTTTGAACGCCATCCGTTTCCGCCGGAATCCTCGCCGTCCAGGCATGCGGGGCAGATCCCGACAAATTCCAGCAGGAATCCGAACACTTCGTAGCCCTGTGTTTCCGCGAGTGCTTCCATGGCGTTCAGCGGCCTTTGGAGCGGCGCATCCTCCAGCCGCCCGCACCGCAGGCACCTCAGGTGATGATGCGCGGACGGATTCCCGTCGTACCGCTTTTGGCTGGCCCCGGATTCGATCTTCTGAATCATCCCTTCCTGAGCCAGGATTTCAAGGTTTCGATACACGGTTCCCAGGCTGACTCGGGGCAGAACACGCCGCACCCTTTCGTAGACTTCGTCCGCCGTGGGGTGACCGTGGGTCTGCCGCACGACTTCGAGGATCGTGGTTCGCTGAGGGGTCATGCGAATCGGTCTTTTGTGCCTCAAACCCATGCCTCCTGTGCTGATAACGATTACTAATTAAAAACTGAGGCGAGTCCTGTCAAGCCCGCCGGTACTCTCGTTTTCCTCATGGACCGCCCGAGCGGTTCGCCGGCCGGTCGGAACCCCTAGGACCCTATGGCCCGCGGCCTCGAGCGCCCGGACGCCGCGCTCCAGGCTGTCCCCTTTCAGGAAAACGTGATCGGTATCGAAGGTCGAAAGGACGAAGATGGGGATGCCGGCGCGGGCCAGCGGCCGGGCGAGGCCCTCCAGGACGCCGACCTGTCCGAAATCCAGCGTCCCTTCCACTTCCAGGCAGCGCCAGCCCGATTCCCTTCGGGCTGCCGAAGGAACGTGGGCTTCTTCGCACACGCCGGAGAGCTCCTTGCCGGTGGCCGTGACGGACCAGAAGGCTCCGGCGGGGAATGCCGGCGGCGGTGCTCTTTCCGGCAGCCTCCAAACGACGAAACGTTCGGGACGGAGTCGCAAGTTCACCGGGGTTCCTTCCTCATGGGCCGCCCAGGTAGCTTCGGACCTGGCCGGCGACGGTGGCGGAAACGGAATCGGGGACCCGGTGGGCGACATAGCCCAAGGCTTCGCGGACCTTTTCCTTCAGGGGGGGCTTCAGCCGGTTCACTTGCTGAAAGGTGTTGAGCAGGCGGCTCGCCACCGTGCCGTTCACCGGGGCGAGTTCCACGACCCGGTCGGCGATCCACTGGATGCCTTCGTCGGTCCAGACCTTCCGGGTGTTCGCCGCCATGGTGACGAAAAGCGCCCGGCTCCAGGTGGGCTGCGTGATGTCGAACGACGGGCGGTTCTTCTCCCTTTCGATCATTTCGAAGACGTCGTCGCAGGAGCCGCCGGCCACCACTCTCAGGTAGTTGGCGTAGCCGGAAAGGTGACCGTGCCAGGCCCGGTAGACCTGTTCCAGGACTTCCCGCCGCTCCGGAGCGGAGGTGCGGTTGAGCGCCGAAAGAGCGGCGACGCGGTCGGTGGCGGTGGCGGCGCTGCGGAAGTGCTCCAGGATGATCCGGTGGGAGGCTTCGCTGTCGTCCACCGCGATGAGGTCCAACAGGACGCCTTTGAGGAGGCGTTCTTCGATCCCGTCGCGGGGGGCGGCCGGCGGGCGGCGGGTGTCGATGGCGTGGAAGCGCGCCACCAGGTCCTCCCGGTACCGGCGGTTCACTTCCTTCATGAGCCGGTCCCTGGCGGCCACCAGTTCCGGGTACCAGGCGGCGTATTTGCGGTCCAAGGGCTGTTCGTCGATGCGAAGGAAATAGGCCCGGAGGCTGCTCGGGAGGTCCGGTTCGTCGAGGAGGCGGCCGTAGAGGTCCACCCATGCGCCGTCGATTTCGGCATTCGGGTCCAGCAGGAGCCGAACCCGTTCCCGGTCGGTCAGAAGGCGGAAGGCTTCCACCCGGTTGAAGGCGTCCGGATCCTTGAGGACCTGTGCCCGGTGTTCTTCCGGCGTGGCGTTCACGTGGTGGAAGGTGCCGTAAAAGGACGCTCCGCGGTTCATGGAGGCGAAAGCGGGGCGTTGCCGCAGGTTGTCCACCACCCAGCGCGCCTCGGTGCCGTCGCATTCGAAAATTCCGGCCGTTCCGGGAATGTCCCGCCCGTCTTCGGCCACCAGAGCCAGGGCGATGGGAAGGGGAAACGGTTCCTGCGCCTCGCCCTCCGGATCCTGGCGGAAGGTCGCTTCGAAACGGCCGCGGGCCGGGTCGAAGGAGGTTTCCACCCTGACCGCCGGGTAGCCGATACGATACAGCCACTGCCGCTTGAACCGATCGAGGGACCTGGAGGACACTTCTTCGAAGCACGCGAAGAACTGATCCGTGTTGGCGTTCCCATGCCGGTAGCGTGAGAAGTAGAGGTCCTTGCCCCTGCGGAAGACGTCTTCGCCGAGGAGCAGCCGAAGCATGCGGATCACCTCCGCAGCCTTCACGTAGGTGACGGCGTCCACCAGTTCGTCCGGGTCGTTGAAGCCTTCGCGGACGATGCGCCCCGCATGGCCGCCGTCCTCGATGGCCAGAGGTCCCAAGAGCGGGTTGCGGATGCTGTCCACCTGCTGCAGCCGGATGAAGGCGGGATCGAAACGGTCGGCCATGTAGCGGCGTTCCACGTCCACCGTGAAGGCTTCGTTGAGCCACATGTCGAAGGGGGTTTCCATGGTGGTTTCGCTGCCGCACTGGTTGTGTTCGAATTCGTGGACGATCACGGCGTGGGCGTAGAGGATGTGGCTGTCCAGGGTGTGTTCGTCGATGAGGGCCGCGTCGGTCACGATGGTGGTGTTGCCCACGTTTTCCATGCCCCCGAAATTGGACTTGTTCATGCAAATGGTCCGGTAGGTTTCGCCGGAGTAGGTGTAGCCTTGGGTTTCGCGCACCCAGAGGACGGCGTCCTTGAGGATTTCCATGGGGATGCGGGCCTGTTCGGCCCGTCCCGGCGGAACCAGGTATTCCAGACGGACCGCCCGCCCGTCGGGGTAGGTCACCCGGTCTTCCAGCGTGTCCCAGGTTCCCGCGCAGGCGATGAAAAGATACGGGGCCATGGGGACGGGGTTTTCGTAGGTGATCACCTGCCGGCAGGGATCGCCCGGCTTGAGGACGGGCCGGCCTTCCGGGTTGTGGCGGCGGCTGACGTTTCCGTTGCTGATGAGGTGCGTGTAGCGGGCGTCACCTTCGAGGGTGGTGGTCAGGGTGCACTTGGCACGGCAGTCGTCGAGGATGGGGGCGATGCGCTGAAACCCCCACTGCTGGCACTGGGACATGTACTGCTGAGGAGCCCCCTCGGGCGTGGTGTCCCGGTAGATGCCCTCCAGGATGTGCTCGGACGGCCGACAGGTGGTCCGGGTGCGGATGCGGAAAGGGTCGCCGGGTTCCAGCCGGCGGGGCAAAAATACCCGCAGCCTGTTTTCGGCCGAGCGGACCTCATGGTCGAGGGGTCTTTCGGCGGCCGGTTCGTTGTCGGTTCCCCCTTCGATCCATGCCACCCCGTGGACCTCCAGGTCCCGCGCGTCGAGATCCAGGCTCTGAAGCGAAGCGGACGCCTTCAAGCCCAAGGTGTTCGTCACCTCCACCCGATCTTCGAAGAAGCGGATGTAGAGCCTCAAGTGTTCCAGCCGAACCGGAAGGTCGCCGAAATCTTCCCTCAGGAACTTGAATCGCTTCCGTTGCATGGTGGATCTCTCCTTTTCAAGCCGCTGCCGGTGCAGCAAAACGTGTCATCACAGAGCGCCCGCCGTCAAAATTCAGACTACTCAAAAGCGTGGAAAATCTCCAGTGCCATGGCGAGGTCCGCTCATCCCGAGCCAAGGAGACCGTCCGAGAATGAAAAGGCCGCGACCCGTAAACCAGGCAATGCCGCGTTGACCCTGATCACCTTTGTTGTGGATTTTGTAGCGGGTTCGCATGGGTCACGGCCTCATGGGAAACGAAGCTGGAGCTTCTGCACCTTGTGTTCCCAAGCTGGAGCTTGGGAACACAAGGTGGAAGGTTAACGAAGGTCAAAAAATCCCCCTCCCCTTCATCCCCTCCCACAAGAGGAGGGGAATTAGCATTTGGTATCAAATATTAGGCATATTATTTTCTATACTACCAAAGTCTTGCCGTTTTCCGGCCGAAACCCATTCTCGGACAAGCTCCAAGGTTTCCATTGACAGGTCGGGAAGGTTTCGGTACCGTCCGCTATGTCGCCCGTGGCATAACGGCGGCGGAACGAAACCGCCCGCTCGGGAGGCGAGGCTTTCGCCCAAGAGGATGGAAAGCGCGGTGGCGCAAGGGCCTCAACCCGGCCTGCGGCGTTTCGTTCCACGGTCTCAAATCCCGAAACAAAAGGAGGTCTCGAAACCATGAAGACACGACGGCGATGGATCCCGGTTCTGATTCTGGTTGCGTGCTGCTTGGCGGCCGGCGAAGGCCGGGCGGACCAGGCCATGCTCCGGATGGCCACCACCACCAGCACCGACAACACCGGGCTGCTGGACGTTCTGGGGCCGCGGTTCAAGGCGGACACGGGCATCGAACTCCAATGGGTGGCCGTAGGTACGGGCAAGGCCTTGGAGCTGGGGAAGAACTGCGACGTGGACGTGCTTTTCGTCCATGCACCCGCGGCCGAAAAGAAATTCGTCCAGGACGGTTACGGAATCGACCGGCGGGAAGTCATGTACAATGACTTTGTGGTGATCGGCCCCGCCGCGGACCCCGCCGGGATCAAAGGCAAGGGCGTGTCCGAAGCCCTGAAGACCGTGGCCGAGCGCGGCGCCGTCTTCGTGAGCCGTGGCGACGCTTCGGGAACGCACAAGAAGGAGCTTTCGCTCTGGGACATGGCGGGCGTCTCCGGGATCGACAAGGAAGCCTGGTACGTTCAAACGGGGCAGGGGATGCTTTCCACGATCAACGTGGCCGCGGAGCGCCACGGGTACACCCTGACGGACCGGGGCACGTTCATCACGTACGAAGACCAGCACAAGGGGAATCCGCCGCTGGTGATCCTGGTGGAAGGCGATCCGGGCCTCTTCAACCAGTACAGCGTCATCAGCGTCAATCCTGAGCGCTGTCCGAAGGTGCGCCGAGACCTGGCGGCGGCCTTTTCGGACTGGGTGATATCCGCACCGATCCAGGCGCTCATCGGGGATTTCAAGCTCATGGGCAAGCCGCTTTTCGTGCCCGACGCCAAGCCGTGAGCCGTTGGAACACCCCCTCAACCGCCCGTCCTTTTGCCGTGAACGCTCATGGACTACATCCTATCCGGCTTCTTTAAGGCCCTGGAACTGCTGCTGACCGGCCACCCGGAGACCTTTTCCGCCGTGGGAACCACGCTTCGGGTTTCCACGGCGTCCATGATCGTCTCGCTCACCCTCGGGATGCCCCTGGGGTTTCTGCTGGGCTACTTCGATTTTCCCGCCAAAAAGGCGGCCCGCACGGTGGTGGATACCTTGCTTTCGCTGCCTACCGTGCTCATCGGCCTACTGGTCTACGCGTTCATTTCCCGGCGCGGGCCGCTGGGGGAACTGGGACTCCTTTTCACCGAACCCGCTATCGTGATCGGCCAGACCATCCTGGCGCTCCCGGTGGTGGTGGCCCTCACCGCGTCGGCGGTCGAAAGCCTCGACGAGCGGCTGGGCACCACCCTGCTTTCCCTTGGTGCCAACCGGAGGCAGATGCTTCTGACCAGCCTCTGGGAAGCGCGATTCGGAGTGCTGGCGGCGGCGGTGTCCGCCTACGGGCGGGTGATGACGGAGGTGGGCATTTCCATGATGGTGGGGGGGAACATCAAGTGGCACACGCGGACCATCACGACGGCCATCGCTCTGGAAACCGGCAAAGGTCAGTTCGCCATGGGGGTCGCTCTGGGTCTGGTGCTCCTGTGGATCGCTTTCGCGGTGAACGCCTCGCTTTTCTTTCTTCGCAAGAGGTCCCGAAGATGACGGCGGAGGTCTACCGGCTGCGGAACGTCGAGCAATCCTACGGGTCCCGGACGGTGCTTCGGATCGATGCGCTTGACGTGCAGCGAGGGAGTATCGTGGGCTTTGTGGGGCCGAACGGGAGCGGCAAGAGCACCCTGCTCCGGCTCCTCACGTTTATGGAGAAACCTTCCTCCGGCGACCTTCTCTTCGAAGGTTTACCGGCCGCCCAGGTTTCGGAGGCCGCTCGACGCCGCGTGTCGCTCCTTCTTCAGGAACCGTATCTTCTGAAGCGCACCGTCTTCGACAACGTGGCCTACGGGCTCAAGGTGAGAAACGACCGCGCGGAACTCTCGAAGCGCGTGGGAGAGGCCCTGAGCTGGGTGGGATTGTCCTTGGACGATTTCGGGCGCCGGCCCTGGTACGCGCTTTCAGGCGGGGAAGCCCAGCGGGTGGCGCTGGCTTCGCGTTTGATCCTTCGACCCGAGGTCCTGGCGCTGGACGAGCCCACTTCCAGCGTGGACGCGGCCAGTGCGGCGCTGATCCGGGATGCCGCCGTCCGGGCGCGGAACCAGTGGGGCACGACCCTGCTCATCGCCAGTCACGACTGGGCATGGCTGGAAGACGTGGCGGATGGGGTGGCTCACCTTGTGGAGGGGCGCCTCGCCGGAGTGGGGATCACCAACGTGATCCCCGGCCCGTGGGAACGCGAAGGCGCCGACGTTTGCGTCAGGCGGCTGTCCGACGGGCAGTCCATCCGCGTGGCCCTGCCGCCTCACCCCGGCGCCCTGGCCGTGCTGGATCCCCGCGCCGTTCGGGTCGAGCGACGGCGCCCCGAAAGTGCCTCCGGAGCGAACCTCCTGGAAGCCCGCCTGATCAGCCTTCAGTTCCGGCGGAAAAGCCTCGAAGTGGTGGCCGGCCTCGACCTGGACGGCCTTTCCCTCAAGGCCTGCCTGCCGGCCGCCGAAGACGACGACAGCGCTTTCCAGCCCGGTCGGCCGGTCTGGATCGCCTTTGCTCCCGAAGCCGTCCGTTGGGTGTGAATCCCGCCGATCTTTCCGCTTCCGATTTTTGTGGCACGGAAATTGTGATATAAGGCAGACAACGACGCCCAGAAAGCGTCTGCGGCGGATAGATGCGCGATTTCCATTCAGGAGACGGAAAATGGTAGACCCGATCATCGTTCACATCACCAAGCGGCTGCGCCAGATGGCGCGTGAACTGGACAAGCGGTCCAAGTACATCCAGGAAAACTACAAGATCACCGTGCCGCAGCTGATCTGCCTGCGGGAAATCTACGAACACGGGCCGATCTCCCTGGGCGCCCTCACCAAGATCGTGAGCCTCAACAACAGCACCGTAACGGGGATCGTCGACCGCCTGGAACGGCGGGACCTGGTTCGCCGCGTCCGAATCAGCAAGGACCGCCGCCAGATTCACGTGGAAATCACCGACAACGGGATCGCGTTCATCGAGCAGGCGCCGAACCCATTGCAGCAGGGGTTCGTCGAGGGCCTGCAGGCGCTCGAAAAGGAAGAAGTCGAAAGGATTCTCTGGGCCATCGAAAAACTGGTGTCGCTGCTCGGCTGTGAGGACGCTCCGGACGAACTGCCCAGCGAAAAGCACGGAGCGGAGGTCCTGGCCTGATCGCGCCGCAGCGAATCAGGTTGGTGCGAAGCTGTCGGGGGGTGACTCGGGTGTTGGGGCCGGCTTCGACGGTTCGGGGTCTTCAGCGCTTGAGCGCACGGTGTATTTTCTGGAGGATCTCCTGGACGAGGTACGGTTTGCTGACGAAATCCCGCGCTCCCGCTTCCAGGGTTTCCCGGGCCGTCTCATGGGGCGAATAGCCGCTGGCCACGATGATCCTGGCGTCCGGATCCACGGCCAGGATTTCTTCGAGGCATTTCCTGCCGCCCATGCCGGGCATGATGAGGTCGAGGATCACCAGGTCGACGGCTTTCGGGTCGTTCCGGTAGATTTCCATGGCTTCCTCGCCGTTTGATGCGGTGTGCACGGTGTAGCCGAACCGCTCGAGCATTTCCCGGCCGAACTCGCGGACGAAGGGTTCGTCGTCCACGATCAGGATGGTTCCGCTTCCGTGGGGAAGATCCGCAAACAGGGACGATTCCCGGTGTTCCTCCGGGTCCCCGGAGACCGCCGGGAAACTGAGGGTGAAGCAGGTTCCCTCACCGGGGAGGCTCCAGCATTCGATGTGCCCTCCGTGGTTCTGGACAATACCGTAGACCATGGCGAGCCCCAAGCCGGTTCCCTTGCCCGGCCCCTTGGTGCTGAAAAACGGTTCGAAGATGCGGGACGTCGTCCGAGTGTCCATGCCGTGGCCGGTGTCCGAGATGGAAAGCAGCACCTGAGGGCCGGTCCCGGGGGGGCCCGAGCCGGAAAGAGCCGTGTCCCCGGCCGGCACGTTTCGGGTCCGCAGGGTGAGGGTTCCGCCGGAAGGCATGGCGTCCTTGGCGTTGACCGCCAGGTTGATGATCACCTGTTCGATCTGGCCGGGGTCGCCTTGGATGGTCCGAAGCGCCGGGTCCAGTTCCACCTCGATGCGGATCATCTTCGGGAGGGTGCGTTCCAGGAGTTTGTGGACGTTTTGGACCTGGCGGTTGAGGTCGATGCGGCGGAGGCGGCTTTCGACCTTTCGGCTGAAGGTGAGCAGTTGATGGGTGAGTTCTTTGCCTTTCCGGGCGCAGTTCACGATTTCCTTGAGGTTCTGGGCGGCCGGGTCGCCTTTCGGGGAGCCGAGCAGCAGCAGTTCCGCGTAGCCCTGAACGGCCTGGAGGAGGTTGTTGAAGTCGTGGGCGATGCCGCCGGCCAGGGTGCCCACGGCTTCCATTTTCTGTGCCTGAACCAGTTGGGCTTCCATGGCCTTTTCGTGAGTGATGTCCCGAACGAAGTTCAGGCTCGCCGGCCGGCCCTCCCAGTCGATGAGGACCGCGCTGATGTGGACCCAGATCGTCCGGCCGTTTCGACCCAGGGCCCGAAACGAATAGGTATTGGGCACCGGTTCGCCTCTGAGGCGCCTCTGGTGGCGTTCCACCACCAGGTCCCGGTCTTCGGGGTGGATGAGCCTGGACATGGGCAGCGACAGGATCTCTTCCTCCGTATAGCCCGTGATCTCCCGAATCTTGGGGTTGCAGAACCGGATGAACCCGTCCTGGACCACGAAGATGGCGTCGTTGGAATGGTTGACCACCAGGCGGTAGCGTTCTTCCGAGGCGATCAGCGCCTTTTCGGCGAGCTTCCTCTCCGTGATGTCCCGGTAGATGGCGTAGTAGGCGACGCGTTCCCCGCCCGCCCGCACCGGGTGGCCCAGGATCGAAACGTCCACCAGAGTTCCGTCCTTGCGCTTCCGAACGGACTCGCTTTCAATGGACATCCCCGAAAACGCCCGGTGGGTCAGCCCGAGAGCCTCCGCGCGTCGTTCTGGAGGGACGACCAGGTCGTTGATGGGGCGCCCCAGCGCTTCTTCCTGCGTGTATTGGAACAGCGCCTCGAAAGCCTTGTTGACGGCGAGCACGCGGTCTTCCAGGTCCAGGAGGACGATGGCTTCGGGCCAGTTGGTGAACAGGTCGTGATGCGTGGCGTTCTGCAGGGCCCGCGTCCGCTCGCCGTCGACCCGTTCGGTGATGTCGAGCAGGACGCCTTGGACATGAGTGACCGTGCCGGCGGGGTCCCGCCGCAGGGCCATTCGGGCGTCGACCCAGCGGGCGGTTCCGTCCCGGAAAAGGATGCGGTATTCCAGGGCCAATGCATCGTTCCCACGGCGCCGGTGTTCCTCGATTTCCCGCTGCACGCGATCCAGGTCGCCGGGGTGGATCAGCTGCTTGAAGCCGATGGTGCCCTCACGGAAATCCCCGGGTTCATAGCCCATCCGGCGTATGTTTTCGCTGACGCCTTCCAACGGCCAGTCGTCGCGGGCCTTCCAGAGAAAGACCATCGCGGGGCTGCGGTTCACGATGGCTTCGAGTTCAAGATGCAGCCGCGGTGGGCGGGGACTGTCTTCCATGATGAGTCGATCGTTTCCACGTTTGGTTTCCCGGCCGTATTGCCGGAGGTCCATGCCGGAGCACCTATCGGCTGACTATAGGTCCGCAGGGAGGCGAACGCAACTGATTTGGGCGCGGCAAACGGGTGGAGGCGATTCAGGACAAGCCCAGGATCGCCTTGAGTTCCAAGGCGTTTCTCACGGCGTGGGCCTCATAGTCGTTGTCGAAGTAGACGAAGGTGTCGCGCGCCCAGGATCGGATCCGGGCGGCCCAGGTTTCCAGTTCGGCGAGGGTGTAGCGGGACCGGTACAGTTCCCGGGAGCCGTGGAGGCGCAGGTAGACGAAATCCGCCGTCACCGCTTCGTGCAGCGGGTAGCGCCCGGCGGTGTCGGCGATGCAGAAGGCGATGTTTCGTTCTTCCAGGAGTCGAAAGAACCGGTCTTCGATCCAGGAACGATGGCGGACTTCGACGGCGTGCCGGAGGCCGGGGTCCAGCCGGTCCAGGAAATCGCGCACCAGCGCTTCGTCGAAATGGAGGCCGGGAGGCAGCTGAAACAGGACGGGCCCCAACTTTTCTCCAAGGATCGCGACCGATTCCCGAAACCGGGCCAGCGGCTCGTCCACGTCCTTCAAGCGCTTTAGGTGCGTGATGAAACGGCTGGCCTTGACGGCCCAGAGAAAGCCGTCGGGCGTTCGGCGCTTCCAGCCCTCAAAGGTGGACGGGCGGGGAAGACGGTAGAAGGTGGCGTTGACTTCGACCGTGTCGAACCGGGAGCCGTAGTACTCCAGCCACCGGACCTTGGCCTGGGACTCGGGGTAAAAGCGGCCTTTCCAGTGCGGGTAGTTCCAGCCGGAGGTGCCGATTTTCAGGTCGGGGCGGCTCATGGCTTCCCGCCGAAAAGTGGAAGGACCTGATTACCGATGGCCGTCTCCCAGCTCCATGCTCTTCAAAACCTCGGCCTGAACCTTGTCCCAGATCACCCGCTTCAACTCCACGAAGCGTTCTGAAAGCTGGACGGAAGCGTCCCGGGGGTGCGGCAGATCGTTCATGATGTCCTGGGCCACGCGCCCGGGCCGCGCCGTCATGATGACGATCCGCGACGACAGGAGCAGCGCCTCGTCGATGGAATGCGTGATGAACACGATGGTCTTCTTCTGGGCTTCGTAGATGTGCACCAGCTGTTCCTGGAGGATCTGCCGGGTCATGGCGTCCAGGGCGGCGAAGGGTTCGTCCAGCAGCAGCACCTCGGGATCGTTGGCCAGCGCGCGGGCGATGGACACGCGTTGCTTCATCCCTCCGGAAAGGGAGTTGGGATAGGACTTCTCGAAGCCCCTCAGGCCCACCAGTTCGATGAAGCGCTGCGCGATCTCACGGCGTTCCTTCTTGGGGACCCCGCGCATCTTGAGGCCGAAGGAAACGTTCTGCTGCACGGTCTTCCACGGAAACAGCGCGTATTGCTGAAAGATCATGCCGCATCGCGGCGTGATTCCCTGGATTTCCCGGCCGTCCAGGAGGATGCGCCCGGCGGACGGCCGGGTGAATCCCGCGATCAGGTTGAGCAGCGTGGTTTTTCCGCACCCGGAGGCGCCCACGATCACGAGGAATTCGCCGTCATGGATGTTGAGGTCGATGCCGTTGAGGGCCTCGATGGGGCCCTTGGGGGTCGGGAAGGCCTTGGAAACGCCCTGGATCTGGATCTTGAGCGGGTTCCGGTTCACGTCCACGGAAGGATTCTCCGTTCGATCCGGCGGAAACTGAAATCGATGAACATCACGGTCAGGCTGATGAGGACCATGCCCAGCAGAACCGTGTCGGTCTGAAAGTATTCCTTCCCGTTCATGATCATGAATCCGAGTCCGTTTCGGGCCGCCACCAGTTCGGCGGAGATGACGCAGGTCCAGGCGATTCCCAGCATCACCTTGAGGCCGGCGATGATCTGCGGGAGCGCCCCGGGCAGGATCACTTCCTTCATGATGTCTTTGCGGGTGGCCCCCAGGTTTTGTGCGGCCCGGATGAGGATCGGGTCGATGCTCTTGGTGGCTTCGATCACGTAGAGGAGCGACGGCGCGAACGCTCCCATGAAAACGATGGAATATTTCTGGGCTTCCGTGATTCCCAGCCAGAGAAGCGACAGCGGAATCCAGCTCATGGAAGGAAGCGGCCTGAGGATCGAGATGATGGGATCGAAGACGGCCATGAAAAACCGCGACGTGCCGAGAAAGATGCCGAGCGGAATGGCGGCCAGGCTGGCGAAGAAGAACCCCACCATCACCCTGCGCGTCGATGCCGCCACGTGCTCGATCAGCGTTCCCTGCGCGTACATCTTCACCGCGCGGTCGGCGATCTGAGAAGGCGCCGGAAGGAAGATGGGCTCGATCCATCCCATGCGGCAGATGAGCTCCCACACAAGGATCATGGCGAAGAAAGAAAGACAGCTCACCATGAGCTGCCAAGGGACCCGATCGGTAGGTTTTCCCAACATGGACGGTGGCCTCGTCACAGGTTGAACGTCGCGCCGGCGTTCCGGTCGGCTCACCGCCGCGGATTCACACCCCGCGCGGCGGCGGCCGAAAAGGGCCCCGTCTACCGGGGCAGGAGGTCCGTGCGAACCCATTGCCCGACGTCCGGAGCCTCATCGATCTGCTGATGGCGGGCCAGGAAGTCCGCCAGGCGCTGCAACCCTTCGACGAAAGACCCCGGCTTCACCATGAGCTGCTGTTGTTCCTCGAGGCCGTACCAGGTGATGTCCTTGAGCACCTTGATCTGCTCCTCCAGGCTGAGCTGGGTCAGTTCGGTGAGCACCTGGGCGCATTCTTCCGGCTGGTCTTTCAAGAGCTGCACGCTTTCAAAATAGGCTTCCAGGAAGGCCCGGGTGGTGTTGGGATACTTTTCGGCGAACTCCTTGCGGACCACGAGGACGTCCGGTCCCGGTCCCAGGCCGTACTGCTTGAAGAGGGAAAAGGCGGTGTCGTCGACCAGGACATGGGTGCCTTCCATGGCCAGGAGCTTGTTGAAAGTGGGCGTCCAAAGGGCGCATGCGTCCACTTCCCCCGACTGAAACGCCGCGGGCATTTCGGAGACCTTCAGGTTGATCAGGTTCACATCCTTTTGAGGATCCAGGCCGTGCTGTTCCAGGAGGTCCAGGACCAGGACGTGGGCGCTGGAAGCGAAAGTCACCGCGAGCTTCTTTCCCTTCAGGTCGGCGACGGTCTTGATGTCCTTGCGGGCCACGATGCCTTCCACCGTGGCGTAAGAATCCTGGGTGCCCACCACGTAGAAGGTCTTGGACCCCGAGGCCATGAGGGCGATCCCCGAAATGGAACCGGTGGACGCGAAATCCAGGTCACCGGCCACCAGAGCGCCCATCCGGCCCGATGACGCGTAGAACTGCTGGAAAAGGACCCCGAGGCCCTTCTTCTGGAAGATGCCCTTTTCGATGCCGACCCAGGCGGGATAGTGCCCCAGCCAGCTGGAACCTCCATAGATCACGGTGATTTTTTCCGGTGCTCCGGCATCCTGCTGCGCCCTGGCCGGAACAGCCGGCGCCAAGATGACGGCCATGAGCAGCGCGCCCACCAAGCCAAGCCGAATCGATCCGATGATGGTCGTTTTCATGCGGTGCTGCCTCCTTGTTTGAGTCCTTGCGGGGGGAAGTGCGGTGACGCCGAGGTTTTTTCGCACGTGAAACAGTTGCTAGCATATGAAACAAAGCTGGTCAATCAAAAAGGACGGCGGATGAACAACCTCCCGGTGACAACGAAGGATTTTTCACAAGTCCGGCGGCATCGGACGGGTTCGCTCAACGACGGCTGTGTTGCGGCGGGAGACGGCGGAGCGGAGGCCGCCAAGGGGTCGCCGGGGGAGGGGCCGCGTCTGATGAAAAAAATGCTTCATCTCGATGCACCCGGCGGAACTGAATCGATCGGCGGCTTGTGGACGATCGGGTTTCAAGGGGCGGCGGAACGCGCCGGGGGTTTCATTCGAGGGATCGGATCCTTCGGATGTGCTTGATGTTTCCGAGGACCAGCAGCGTGTCGTCTTCGCGGATGACGGCGTCCGCGGACGGGACCAGCTGCAGGTTCGGCGGATCCTTTTCCTTGATGGCGATGACGTGAACCTTGTACTTGGCCCGCAGGTCCAGTTGCCGCAGGGATTTTCCCACGAAGGCCTTGGGCGGCGCCACCTGCACCAGGTTGAAGTCCTGCTCCAGGGGAATGAAATCGAGGATGTTGGGCGTCGAAAGGCCCCGGGCCACCTTCACGGCCATGTCCTTTTCCGGGTGAATGATCTGGGTGGCTCCGACCCGCTTGAGGATCTTTCCGTGATCGTCGTCCAAGGCTTTCACCAGGATGTTTTTCACTCCCATCTCCTGAAGGTACAAGCTGATCAGGATGCTTGTGCTGATCCGCTCCCCCGTGCTCACCACCACACCGTCGGTGGTTTCCAGTCCCAGCGACCGAAGCTTTTCCTTGTCGGTGGCGTCCAACACGATCGCTTCGGAACAATAAGGATCGATCAGCTGGATGCGGGTTCTTTCCGAATCGATGGCGATGACCTCGTTTCCGTCTTCGTAGAGCGACTTGGCCACCTGAAAACCGAATTTTCCCAGTCCGATGACAGCGAATCGTTTCATGAGACGTCCTTTATCCGATCATGATGTTTTCTTCCGCGTATTCGACGCCGCGGGTGGCGGAGATGCCTGCGATGACGTACGCGAAGGTGAGGACCCCCACCCGGCCCACAAGCATCATGAAGATGATGACGGCTTTCCCCATCGTATCGAGCGTTGCGGTGGCGCCCATGGAAAGCCCCACCGTTCCGAATGCGGAAAAGACCTCAAAGAGGATGGAGAGGAACCGTTCATGGTCCGTACCCGGCGGCCGGGCGGGCGGCAGGGTGAAAAGCAGCACGAAGGAACTCAAAAAGATCAGCGAAATGGAAAGCACCACAAGGGCCAGGGTCTTGATGACGGTTTCCCGCGGAGTGCTCTTCTTGAACAGGTTGACCCGCGCCCGCCGCCACAGCCTGCTCCATCCGAACGCAACCAGAACGGCGAGCGAAGTGGTCTTGATGCCCCCGCCGCAGGAACCCGGGGACGCTCCGATGAACATGAGAAAGAGCATGAGCATGAGGGTCGGGCTGCTGAGCGCTCCGATGTCCACGGTGTTGAAGCCGGCGGTGCGGCACGTGATGGACTGAAAGCAGGAAACCAGTATGGTTTCGCCGAACGACGCCGCCTTCAGGACGTTTTCGTGTTCGCCCGCGGCAAAGACCGCCGCTCCCGTCACGATCAGGACCGCGGTCGTCGCCAGGACCGTCTTGGTTTGCACCAGCCGCTTTGTTCTGTTCTTCTTGATGTGTCGCGGCTTGAACCCCTGAATCAGGTCATAGACCACCGGAAAGCCGATGCCGCCGAGTACGATGAGGCTGCAGACGGTGGCATTGAGCAGTTGGAAGATGTCCTGCCGGGGCGTGTGTGAAAATACATCCTGGAGGATCATCCGCTGCCGGAACGACACGTCTCTTCCCATGAGCTGGAACACGGTGACGGAAAGCGTCATGATGCCCAAGCCCCCCAGTTGAATCATGAAAAGGAGGATGGCCTGGCCGAAAGGCGTGAAAAAGCTTCCGGTATCCACCACGACGAGGCCCGTCACGCAGATGGCCGACGTGGCCGTGAAGAGGGCGTCGATGAACGCCATCCGGCCGTCCACGGTCGACGGGGGAAGGATCAGAAGCAGGGTCCCGATGCCGATGGCGGCGAGGTAGCTCAGGAGCAGAAGGGACGCGGCGTTCATCTTGAGGAGTCGCCTGAGGGTCATCGATTGGACTTTCTAGCCGCCGCTCCGGCCGTGTCCCGGAGGAACGTGCGCAGCGCTCGAAACGCCTTCAAGGCGGTGGCGAGCACAATCATGAATTCCAGTCGGCCGAGAAACATCCCGATGATTTCCGCCCACAGGACCACGGCGGGGGCGTGCGTTTTCGATGGTTCCGCTATCTTCTTCAAAACGGCCAGCCCATCCATGCCCGGCATCCAGACGGCCCTGGAAGCAAGAACCCGGGCGCTGTCGCTCGCCGCGATCATGGTTTCCTGGTTGATTTCCCTCAGGCGTGTGCAGTCATCGCGAATGGCGAGGAAGACGGGTTCCACCCGTTCCCGGTAGTGCTCCGGAGCCGACGAGGCGCCTTCCAGGAGCGGGTGGGCTTCCTGGAGGAATCGGAGGTAGTTGGACTCGAGCCGCGCCAGGATATCCTGTTCGCCTTCGATGGTGATGTTGTCCTTGGCCCGCCCCAGCCACTGCAGAAAGTTGCTTTCCATGTCCCGGAAGGCCGGTGAGTCGGATCTGCCCAGGTCCAGGAGCCGGTGGAGCAGGAAGCTGTCCTGCCGTTCGATGTTGTTGATCATGTGTTCGGCCGCAAGGATACTCTTGTAATTTTCCCTCAAAATGGAATCCGCGGCCCTGCCGAGGGTGAGCAGGTTCACGATGGACCAGACGAAGATGAGGGCCGTTACGGCCAAAGCCGCTCCGTAACCCAAAAGGATCTTCGCCCGGAACGACCGGAAAAGACTGAGCGGTTCCGTCATCGGACATCCCCCGTCCCGTCCGTGGGTTTCGCGGGATTGCGGTACCATTCGCACTCCCGATGGTTTTCCACTTCGCAATAGGTCCGGATGCGCCATGGCGTGAGGACCATCCGGTTGCGATAGCCTCCGCAGACATGCACGTCATGGCTTCCGGTCGACGGCAGGGCATTGAAATAGGGGCAAACAACGGCCAGAATCTCTCCGGGCGGGGAACCGACGGGACGGCCTTCCCCGGTGGAAGCTCCGCTCCACAGCTCCCGGAGCGCTTCCGCTACGGGCCGGAAGACCACCCGGTCCACTTTCGCACTCTCCAGGCAGTGGAGCAGCTCTCTGTGGATCCCGGGAAGTACGGCGCAAACGGTTGCGTGCTTGGAGTGCGGGTTCTGTTTGAGCAGCGTGCATAGTTCCAGGGCGGTCCTTCGTTCGGCCGGAGTGATGCCCCAAAAGGAAACGAAGATCCATTGAAACGGCGCCGATACGGCATGGTGGAAGCAGGAAAGCGCGGTGGCCGCCGATACCCGGCGCGGATTCGGTTCGAGCGGCGGTTCTGCGGTCCGGTCGCAAACGAGGCAGCGAAGATGCGGGTCATTTGGCATCGCGTTCCTTCCTGGCGGTCTGGATGGTCAACCCCACCTTGGCAGGATCGATGCCAATTTGAACCTACACAACAATAGCAATACCTTGCGTGGGCCGACCGGTGCGTCCCCGGGATGTGGTCATTGCAAGGTGCAAGAGGCGGCCCTTGCGACGTGCAATCCCTTCAGGCGAACCCGTACTTTTTGCGCTTTCGCCACAGGGTCGCCGGGTCGATCCCGAGAACCTGAGCGGCTTCATCGAGTGTTGCCGTCTGCAAGAGGACCCGTTGGATGTGTTGTTTTTCCAGTTCCGCTCGGCGAGCCGGAGGCCAAGACCTTGGAGGCTGTCTGAGAATACCCTTCACCCTTCTGGGGACGGAGTGTCCGTTTTTCGCGTAGGGGCGGTTTGCGAACGGCATTCAAGGAGCGACTCATGCCCTTTAGGGGCCGGCTTGCCGGCGACCCCGATCGCCGGCAAGGCCGCTCCTACAGGAACAAGGAACCTCAGGCCCGACTTTCATGACCTCGTTTTTGGACAAGCTCGTACCTTGCCGCTCTTCGAGAGTCTTGTGGCAGCTCCGGCCGAACCTGTCAAGATGGCTTCAAGGGCGAAAGCGGATGCCGCACCCGGCCTCGGATGTGTCCCCTGGTCCCGGGGTTCGCTGGAGCGTTCTTACCGGTCCGCCTTCACCGGCGGGCGGGATGGAAAGCCAGCGCGAGAGGGCGCCTTCGAGTTCGGCGGCGTTTTCGAAAAGGATCGCGTGGAGGCCGATCCGGCGGGCCGCCTGGACGTTTTCCGGCGCATCGTCCACGAAGACCGCCCGGTCGGGGGCGACGGCCAGCCTGTGGAGGGTCTGGAGGTAGGCTCGGGGGTCGGGTTTCGCGATGCCTTCGTCTCCGGAACAGAAAATCACGTGGAAGTGATGGTCGATCCGCCAGTCGGTGAGCCAGCGCCGGAGCCCCGGCGGGGAGTTGGAAAGGACCGCCAGGCGGCAGGCGCCTTTCAGCTTCCCGATGATCCGGAGGACCTCCAGGTTCGGCCGTTCATCTTCGCGATAGCGCCGGCGGAAAGCTCGGATCGCTTCGGGGGAATGGAGGTTGAGTTTCGGCCCGACGGTCCGCCAATAGTCGTCGAGGGTGATGTCTCCCACGAGCGTCCTGTTCCAGGCTTCGCATTCGAACATGACACGATTGATCGTTCCGGGCTCAAGCCCCAGGTCGTCTTCATAGGCGCGGAAAAGCGACGCCGGTTTCTGGGCGGAAATGACGCGTCCAAAATCGAATAGCACCGCCTGAATCATGGGGTTGCACCTCCCGGAGGTCGACGAATATGCTCCAAATGCTTAAACTGGGGGAAATTTGCTTCTCCAAGGTTCAAACGAGGGTACCACGATGACCTCACGCAGGGGAATCATCGCTCTCATGGGATCGGGCGAACTGACCTCCACCATGGTTGAAGTGCACAAGGAACTTCTCCGTGGGCTGGGCGGCGACCCGCAGGCCGTGTTCGTGGACACGCCGGCCGGTTTCCAATTGAATGCCGACGAGCTGGCCGAAAGGGCCGCGCACTACTTTCGAAAGCACGTCGGCCATCCTCTCCATACCGTTTCCTTCAAATCGAAGGCAACGGCTGAGCCGCATGAGAGGGAGCGGGCTTACCGGTCATTGAAGGAAGCCGATTATATCCTCATTGGGCCGGGAAGCCCCACCTACGCGGTCAAGCAGTGGATGGGGACTCCCATCCCGGAGCTTTTCCACCGGCGCTTGCAGGAAGGCGCCTGCCTTGTGGCGGCGAGCGCCGCCGCGCTGACCGTGGGCTGCCGGACGCTTCCCGTCTATGAAATCTACAAAGTGGGCGAACCCCCTCACTGGGTGGAAGGTCTGGACCTCCTCGGCCGTTTCGGCTTCAACATGGTCGTCGTCCCTCATTGGAACAACGCCGAAGGCGGCACGCACGACACGCGGTTCTGCTACATGGGCGAGCCCCGGTTCCGGGAACTGGAAAGGCAGCTGGATGCCGGCGTCACCATCCTCGGGCTGGACGAGCACACGGCCTGCCTCATGGACCTTGAAACCCGGCGGGCGGAGGTTCGCGGGATCGGCCGGGTGACGGTCCGAAGCGGGGGCCGGGAGATCACGTTCGGTTCCGGGGAGGCGTTTCATTTGGACCTTCTCAGCGGCGTTCGCGGTGCGGAGTCCTGGAAGCCCGTGGCCCGCGTTTCAACGCAGCGCCGGGAGGCGCCTTCCGGGGCGGGAGAGGGATCGTTCTGGGACAGGGTTCGGGCGATGGAGGCGCGTTTCGACGAAGGGGCGGAACGGGGGGACGCGCGCGGGATGGTCGCGGCGATCCTTGACATGGACCGGCTTCTGTGGCAGGCGCAATCGGACCGGGAAAACCCGGAGTCGATATCCCAGGGGCGGGAACGCTACCGGGAGCTCATGGTGCGTTTCGGCGTCGCGGTGGAGCGGCTCCCTCGAAGCAGGGTGGAGTGTCTTTCGCCGGTGGTCGAGGCGCTGCTGGAGCTTCGTGAGACGTATCGGTCTGAGAAGCGCTGGTCCGAAGCGGACCGTATTCGAGACGCCTTGAACCGCGGCGGCGTCAGGGTGGAAGACACTCCGGAGGGGCCCCGGTGGGAACTGGATGAATCGGCTTCAGCGGTGGTTCGCGGGCCGGTGTGACGATGGCGGGCGTTGTCTCTTGGAAGGACCGATGAAGAACCCGGCGGATGCAGCGAGGAGTCACCGGATCGAGCGGGTGGATTGGGAAACGTTCGTGGCGCTGTGGGACCGGGAAGGGTCGCACCTGAACTGGAACTGCCCGTTTGTGATCCCTCCCTGGATCGAAGCCTGGCTCGAGACGCTGGGACAAGGGATCGAGCCTTTCCTGGCGGTGCTTCGCGAAAAGGACCGCATCGTCGGCATCGCTCCGCTCGCAACGGGCCCGGCGCGGAACAGGTTCGCTTTCCTGGGCGACCCGGACGTCTGCGACTACGTCGACGGGGTGATCGAACCGGGAAGGGAGCACGAGTTTTTCCGGGAGCTGCTCGGCTTCCTTGCGGCCGGCGGCGCCGGTGAACTGGACGTGGGACCGGTGCGGTCGGATTCCGCCGTGGCTCGCCACCTGGGGGACGCAGCCCGAAGCCTGGGGTTCGACTGGGAAGTCACTTCGGAAGCCGTTTCCTCGGAACTGGAGCTCCCGGAGTGCTGGGAAGACTTCCTGTCCGGGCTCACCGGGAAAGAGCGGCATGAACTCCGCCGAAAACTGCGGCGGCTTGAGAAAGCGGGAAAGGTCGGCTTCCGAAAAGTGGAAAGCCCCTCGCAGGTCTCGGGTGAGATCGAAACCTTCATCTCCCTTTTCGGGATGAACCGCGACGACAAGGCCGCCTTCATGACGCCTCGCATGGCCGCCTACTTCCGAGCGCTTTCCATGGCGCTTTCCCGGGCCGGGCTGCTGCGCCTCTTTTTCCTGGACCTCGACGGGCGTCCCGTGGCATCGGCCCTGTGCTTCGATCATGCGGGAGTGCGGTATCTGTACAACAACGGATACGATGAGGCGGAGCGCCGATGGAGTGTCGGGCTGTTGAGCAAGGTGTTGAGCCTGAAAGACGCCATCGAGACGGGGCTTTCCGGGTACGATTTTCTGAAGGGTGCGGAAGCCTACAAGCAGCGGCTGGGCGGGCGTGAAATCGAACTGTTGAGGTACCGGGTGAGGTTTCCCGGCGGATACGGGCGGGACCGAGGCGTTCGCGGTTGAGGTGCGGGCACGACGCTTGACGGGAAAGGGGACGGCCACGGCGAGGATGAAGCAGCGCGATTCGAAGACGGTGAGGGCGGCGGTCGTCAGCATGCATTCGAGCCCCTTGGGGGAATTGGGGACCCGGGACACGGGAGGGATGAGTGTCTATATTCGGGAGCTTTCGAGGCACCTCGGCGCCGCGGGCTACGCAATCGACATCTACACCCGCCGCCGCGGACCGGAATGGGCCGAGGTGGAAAGGCCGTCCGAAGGTGTCCGGGTGATCCACCTGGATGCCGGGGATGACGGCTCGGGAAGCCCGTGCGATCTCCACCGGCAGGTGCCGGCGTTTTTGGAATCCATCGAGCGCCACCGGCGGGGGCGGAACCTGGACTACGACCTGGTGCACAGCCATTACTGGCTTTCCGGTCTGGCGGGCCAGGCGCTGAGCCGGCGCTGGAGGGTGCCTCATGCCGTGATGTTTCACACCTTGGGCGCCTTGAAGGACCGTGCCTTGGGAACGGCCAGGGAGCCCGAAATGCGCGTGAGGGCGGAGCGGCACCTGGCGGTCTGCTGTGATCGGGTGTTCACGGCCACGGCCGGTGAACGGGAGGAACTGATCCGAGATTCCGGTGCGGCCTCCCGAAGCGTCCGCGTCGTCCCCTGCGGGGTGGATCTCGAGCGATTCAGGCTTCTGGATCGCCGGGCGGCCAGGAACGGACTGGGACTCGCGCCGGAGCTTCCCCTGGTCCTCTTTGTGGGCCGGTTCGACCCCATCAAAGGAATCGAAAGACTCCTGGAAGCCGTGGCGCGGCTCAAGGCCCAAGCGGCGTTCCACGTCGCGCTGGTCGGCGGGGAGAGCGGTTCCGGTGGAAACGCCGGGATCTATGGGAAACTCTGCGCGGACCTGGCCGTCCAGGACCGGGTGGTCTTTTGCGGGCGGATGCCTCAGGAAGCACTCCCCCGATATTACGCCGCGGCGGATGTCCTGGTCGTGCCTTCCTACTACGAGAGTTTCGGGCTGGTGGCGCTGGAGGCCTTGGCCTGCGGAACGCCGGTGGTCGCGACCCCGGTGGGCGCCATGAAGGCGTTGATCGCGGACGGCGTGAACGGGTTCCTGGCCCGTGACCATCGGCCGGAGTCCCTGGCGGAAGCCCTTCTGAAAGTGCTGCACTGGCACGGGACGCGACAAGCGAACCCCGCTTCCATCCGGGAAACGGTGCTCACGTACGAATGGCGGGCCATCGCGAAAGCCGTCGGCGCGGAATACCGGGAACTGCTCCGGGACTGGGCGGCGCGGGCCGAAGCGGATGCCGGACGGTGGCCCGCCGGGTTGTGCCTGGAATGCCGCCGCACGCTCCATGTCCCGGAAGTCAGGGCCTGCAACTGAAAGCCGGCAGCCGGTGCCGAGCGGAGTCGTTCGAAGGGGGCGCTGTAAACCGTGGAAGAGGAGGCGAGGCGTGACACTCCACGTCGATGTACTGGTGATAACGGCTCATCCCGACGATGCAGAATTCGGTGCGGCGGGCACGGTGGCCCGATTGCGGGAGGCGGGCCGGTCGGTGGCGTACGTCGTCTGCACCGACGGCGAGAAGGGAACCAGCGACCGCAGTCTGTCACCGGAAAGGCTTGCCGCCATGCGCCGGGAAGAACAGATGGCCGCCGCGCGGCTGCTGGGCTTGAGCGACGTGGCCTTCCTGGGCTACCCGGATCAGCAGCTGGAAGATTCTTTCGAGTTCCGAAAACACCTGGTGCGCATGATTCGGACCTACCGCCCGGCGACCGTCATCACCTCCGATCCCTACCGCCGCTACCTGTGGCATCGGGACCACCGGATCGTCGGCCAGGTGGTTCTGGATGCGGTCTTTCCCTACGCAAGGGACCACTTGGCCTATCCCGACCTGCTCGAAGAAGGGCTTGAGCCCCACAAGGTGCGCGAAGTGCTCCTTTGGGCCTCCGAAGACGTCAATCATCGGGTGGACATCACGGGCACCTTCGCAACCAAGCTGGCCGCACTCCGCTGCCACGAAAGCCAGGTGAAGGAACTCCCGTGGCCGGACCTGGAAAGCTGGCTCAGGGATCGGTGCCGTGCCATGGCCGAAGGCGAAACCTACGAACTGGCGGAAGCCTTTCACCGCGTGGAAATCCCTTTCTGAACGCCGGGCGGGGAAAAGCGCCGGTTGGGCCTGCGCTTCGTTGCCCCGCCCGGATCCAACGTCAACTCTCCGGCATCAACGGCTACGGTTCGTAGTAGAAGGGTTCACCCATGTCCTTGAACGAGAAGTTGTAGAAGACGTTGTGACCGTTGTAGTCCAGCACCCGCAGGTCGTCGGTCTGTTTGAGGTCGCCGAGAATCACGTTGAAATGGAGTCCGTACTTCTGCTTCACCGAATCCACCGGAAGTTCTCGCGCGACGAACTTCTTGATGCCCTTGGCCGCCAGTTTCTCCACGAACTTGGGGTCTTCGAAGGATTCGTAGCTGGTGAGAATCAAGATGGGCCCCGTTCCGGTAAAGATGATTCCCGCTTTCATGGCTTTCCTCCTTCCCGCCTTCCCTCAAAGGCTTCTGGGACACTCCCTCATGCCACCCTTGCCGCACTTCCCACCCTTGATCTTCAAAGGAGAAGACGCCGCATTTCAGGGGAACAAGAGCGCCGAAACCCGGAGGAGTCAACCACACAACCCGCTTTCAATCCGGATGATGCACCGCATCCACGGGATTTCTCTCCTGCACCTATCATAAAGCATCAGCAAAAAGGGTTTCAAGCGCGCCCGAGTCGATTGGCACCGGGTTCGCCGGGATCCCGCCGTAACAAGCACTGGACAGCCGGCCTGATACGGTTATGATGATCGGCGACCGCCGAGTGAATGCCGTCCGTTTGCGGCAGTCCTTGGGAGGTCTTCCTTTCCCGGTTTCACCGACGGTTTCCTGTGAGGAGGCTGTCCGAGAATGAAAAGACGGCGATCCGGATGCCTTGGTGGAGCGGCCTTGGCCGCGATGGAGGTCTTTGGAGGAGTGAGCACACGATGAAGCAGTACGTTATCGATCAGCTCCGCGAATCCGACTACGAACGGATCCGAAATTACCTTGACGCGAATACGGACGGTACGGCCATGGAAGGGGTTTACCGGGTCGAAATCCCCGAGGAGCTCTACAGCGACCGGCAGCGGGAGCATGCCGGGTGTCGCCCGTTCTACTTTGCGGTGAACCTGAACCGGAGGCAGGTCGGTTTCGAGTGGCTGATCCGGAGCGGGCAGACGCTGCGGTGCCCCTGCATCGGCTACGCCACCCAGGCGCAGCGTGACTACATCATCAACTATGCCGACGGCCTCTTGGACGTGCTTCAGATCAAGCTCTGATCCACGCCTGGAAAGGGACGGGAGCTCGGAGAAGCGGTTTGCGCGGACCTTCAGCTCGAACGGCGGCAAAAAGCGGACCCGACGACTGGCGGGATGCCGCTCGGAGGCAGGAAGAACGTTACCGGCGCTTGGCAAGGCGCCCCCCCGATCCTTTGAACGGGCCCGCCGACCGGACGTTTCACCCGGATGCCGCGCCCTATCTGTGGGCCACCGAACATCCCTGGGTGGCTCCGGACCCGTTCCAGGTCGCCGGAAGGTCGGTCCTGTGCATCGCCGGAAGCGGCGACGTGCCCCTCTTTTTCCTATCGCGCGGTGCGGCGCACCTCACGGCCGTGGATGTGGCCCATGCCGCCTGCCATGTGAACGAACTCAAGCGGGCGACGCTCAAGACCTGCCGATGGGAGGAGTTTCTCCGGTTCTTCCTGGGCGGGGAAAGAAGGGCGGTCGGTTTCCTTCGCCACCTGGGCGTTCCATCAGGGGGTGACCGGAAGCTCCAAGCCCTCGTTTGGGACCGGCTGAAACCTCTCGTTTCGGCTTCGGCTCGCGCGTACTGGGAGGCGCGGTTCCACCGCGAGGCCCGCCCCTTTTCGTCGCTCCTTCGCCCGACGGACCTGTTGTGCCCGGATCGGATTCCCCTTCTGGCCGACCGGGAAGAGTTCGATCGCTGGAAACGAAACGCCCGGCCGTACCCGCTTTTTCCCTGTTCCCTGGAAGCATTCCTTGGGGGAGGCATCGGAACGTTCGACTTGGTGTATGGCTCCAATGTTCTGGAATACGTTCGAGCCGATTTTGCGGCGTCGGGCGATGAAGGCGGCTACGAAGCGTTCCTGGCCGCGTTGGCACGCCTTTTGGCCCGGACCGTGACCCCGGGCGGGATGGCGGGCTTCTATGCCTTTGAGGGCTGCGGGACGCCCGCTTTTCGGGAACGGTTTTTAGAGTTCAAGATCTTGGAAGAGGCGGGGTTTTCCGGTTCCATGGTTCCCCTGGAGATCCGATCCCGTTACCTTTCGGGAACCCGGTGGCGGCATACGCTGTTGATTTTTCGGCGCCGGTGAGGGCCAGGGGGGGCGTCGAGGTGACCTGGAGCTGTCTCAGGAGGCGTCATGAACGAGAAACGAAAAGAACTGCTGATGGCCGCCTTCACGGGCGAAGCACGGGCCTTCTTCCGGCTGCAGGCTTTCGCCGAAAGAGCGGAAGAAGAAGGCTACCCTCAGATCGCGGCCCTTTTCAGGGCGATTTCGGAAGCCGAAGCCGTGCATGCCCGGAACCATTCGAGGCTGATCGAAGCGATCGGAACCACGGAGGAAAACCTTCGGTACGCCTTCGAGCAGGAGTCGTTCGTGAACGAGGTGGCCTATCCGGAACTGCTCAAGGCAGCATGGGCCGCGGAAGACGAAGCGGCGGTGCGGCACCTGACCTGGGCTCGAAACGCCGAAGAACGTCACGCCAGACTGTACAAGCACGCCCTGGGTCATATGGTGGCCGACCGGACGACCACCTATTACGTCTGCGGCCATTGCGGCTGGGTGGAAGACGCCGTCCTTCCCGAAGCCTGTCCCAACTGCACCAACCCGGCGGAAGACTTCAAGGCGGTCCGCTGAGAGCGGGGCTGTTTTCCATTGAAGCATTAAAAGTCGAACCGGATCGCCCGGAAGTCGCCGCCGGTTCCCCGCGGCCGGCCCGATCCGGACTTGGAGGCTCGATGAGCGGATTTGCGCCCGGCGAATGGGTGCTTCTCACATCCCAGAAGGGAAAGGCCTGGATGGTCCGGGTGACCGATGCGCCTTTCAGCGCACACCTTGGAACCATCCATCTCAAAGACGTCATCGGCCGGGAAGAAGGCGAATGGCTGGAAACCTCCAAGGGCGCCAAGCTGTTTCTTTATCGCCCGTCTCTCGCCGATTTCATCTTCAAACTGAAACGCCAGACTCAGATCATCTATCCCAAGGACATCGGAGCCATCCTCGTCTACGGGGACATCCGGCCCGGCGTAACGGTGCTGGAGTCCGGCATCGGTTCGGGAGCCCTGGCCCTGGCCCTGATCCGTGCCGTGGGAACCGAAGGTCGCCTCATTTCCGTGGAAAAACGCCTCGAATTCGCCAGGCTGGCTTCCAGCAACATCACCAGGTTCTTCGGAGGTTCCCCCGGCTGGCACGACCTCATCGTCGGGGACATCACAACCGTTCACCTGAAGGTGCGGGCGGATCGCGTCATTCTCGATCTTCCCGAACCCTGGCAGGCGGTGGGTCCCGTCAGCGCCTTCATCAAGCCCGGAGGCCTCCTGGTGTCCCTCAGCCCCAACGTGGGGCAGGTGCAGTTGACCTACCGGGAACTGCGCCTGAACGGCTTCGCCAACATCAATACCTTCGAACTCCTCAAGCGCGACTGGAAGGTGGACGAACGGCGTGCCCGACCCGAAGACCGTATGGTGGCTCACACCGGCTTCATCACCGTGGCCAAGAAAGTGTTCCGGCAAAACGGCGCCGAAGACTTTCCGCGGCTCGAGAATCATTTGGAAGAAGGGGGACCGGAAACGTTATCACACGCGCAACCTTCCGCCCCCGGTTTCCCGGAAGGATCGCGGGGTTCCGCCGCGTCCCCGGAACACCCCGCGCAGCCCGGGCAGTGAGGCGTCTGCGCCCGGAAAATCCTTAAAAAATGGCGGGCCACGTACGCGGCCGTGGCCACCACCAGCACGCCGATGACGACTTCCTGCCACATGGGATGCAGTCCTTCTACGCGCCAAACCCCAGAGCCCTCCCCGCCTGGTACACGAGGACGGCCAGGATGAAGGCGATGGTCGTGTTGAACACCATGGAAAAGAGCCCCCATTTCCAGGTTCCGGACTCCTTCACGATGCAGGTGACGGTGACGAAGCAGGGCGAGTACAGCATGATGAAAACCATGGCGGTGAGGGCCACCAGCGGGTTCCATTGCGGATCTTTTCGCAGCCGCTGGCTCAGGGAAAGGCTTTCCTCGGAATCCGTTTCGCCCAGGGAGTAGGCCGTCCCAAGGGTTGAAATGATGACCTCCTTGGCGGCGAATCCTCCCACCAGCGCCACGTTGGTCCGCCAGTCGAAGCCGCACCAGCGGGTGAAGGCTTCGAGGGTCCGGCCCATGCGGCCGGCAAAGGAATGCATCAGCGCTTCCCGGGACTCGCCGGCGTCCAAGGCCCTCAACCGTTCCCAGGCTTTCCGAACGATTGGAGGCGCTCCGGCATCCGGCGGCTCCCCCGAAGCCGCCGCTTCCCGATACGGGGAAGGCAGCGCCTCCACCACGGCCAGACGTTCCGCCTGGAAAGCCTCCCGCCGCTCTTCCGGGAGCCCGGGGTAGGTCATGAGCGCCCAGAGCAGGATGCTGATGGCGAGGATGACGCTCCCGGCCTTCCGGATGTATTGCCATGTCCGTTCCCAGGTATGGATGAGCAGTCCTTTGAAGGTCGGGAGGCGGTAGGGGGGGAGTTCGAGCAGGAAGGGGGTGCTCGGGCCCTTCAGCAGCGTCACGCGGATCAGCTTGGCCAGAAGCAGTGCCATGGACCAGGAAAGGATCGTGAGGAGAAACATCATCTGGGCTCGGTGTTCGCTGAAGAAGCTCGCGATGAGCATGGCGAACACCGGCAACTTGGCGCCGCAGTTCATGAAGGGTGCGGTGAGCAGGGTCGCCAGCCGTTCCCGGGAACTCCTGAGCGTGCGAGTGGCCATCACTCCCGGCACGGCGCACCCTCCGGCGATGCCTCCCGAAATGATATAGGCCATGAAAGAGTTGCCATGGAGGCCGAAGACGCGGAAGATCCGGTCCAGCATGTAGGCGCAGCGGGCCAGGTAGCCGGTGTCTTCGAGGAACGCGATGGCGAAGAACATGAAGACGATGAGCGGCACGAATCCGAGCACTCCGCCCACGCCGTCGATGATTCCGGAAACGAGAAGCGACCGCAGGGGGCCTTCCGGGAGCGTGACCAGGCACCAATCGCCGAGAGCCGAAAAGACCCTTTCCAGGAGGTTCACCGGGATTTCACTGTAGCGGAAGGTGAACTGGTAGACGGCATACAGGATGAGCACCATCACCAGCGGGCCGAAAAAGCGGTTGGTGAGGACCTTGTCGATCTGGTCCGAAAGATAGAGCCGGTCCGCTCGGGGGCTCTGCCGGACCACCCCACCCTTGAGCAGAGCCGTGATGAAGCCGTAGCGGTGATCGGCGATGATCGCTTCCGGGTAGCTGTCCAGGGTGGCCTTGATGTGTTCGGTCACCCGGTGCGCCTTTTCCAGGAGCCTTCCCGAGACTTCGGGATCGGCTGCGTTTCCCGCTTCGAGGATCTGTTCGTCGGCTTCCAGGTACTTGAGCGCCGTCCAGCGGGGGGGATAGACGTCGGTAAGGAAATCGGAAGCGGCGATCTCCCGTTCCATGTCGTCCAGGACGGGATCGATGTCCGGCCCGTAAGACAGCCTGAGCGGCTCCCGCCGCCGGTTTTCTCCGGCGACGGCCAGCGTCTTTTCCATCAGTTCGGTCTTGCCTTCCCCTCTTCTGGCGACCGTGGCCACCACTGGAAAACCGAGGCGTTCAGCCAACAGCTGGGCATCGATTGCGATGCCGCGCCCCTTGGCCACGTCCACCATGTTGAGCGCCACGATGACGGGGATCCCCATTTCGAGCATCTGAACGGTGAGGTAGAGGTTGCGCTCGAGGTTGGACGCATCCACGATGTTGATGACCGCCGCCGGGCGTTCGTTGGCCAGAAATTCGCGGGCGACCCTTTCTTCCAGGGAATAGGCGGTGAGGGAATAGGTCCCGGGAAGGTCCACGAGCCGAAGCGAGCGGCCGTTGAAATCGTAGAACCCTTCCTTCTTCTCCACGGTGATTCCCGGGTAATTGCCCACGTGCTGGCGGGCCCCGGTGATGGCGTTGAACAGGGTGGTCTTCCCGCTGTTGGGATTCCCAGCAAGGGCGATGAGGACTTCGGATCGGTTGATCGGGCCCATCAGTGATCTTCGACCTCCACGTGAATGAAATCCGCCTCGTTGTTTCGAAGCGTCAGAGTGAAATTCCGGACGCGAACCGCCACGGGATCCTTCAATGGGGCTCGTCCTTGGACCATGAGCGGTGTTCCGGGAACCAGGCCCATGTCGCGGATACGCCGCCCCAATTCACCGGCGGCGGTGACCTTGGAAACAACGCCGCGCTGACCTGGAACCATGTGTCGCAGCAAGACGGTGGGCATGATCTGCTGAACGCCTCCTTTCAACCGATGCATCGGCAACGGAACGATTCCGGGGCGTCACGGCGGGCCCGCCCCATTGAGGTCAAGTTAGTCGACACTAACTTAGGACGCCGAAAAAAACGGCCGGTGGCCGCGTCGCCGAGAAAACAGCCCGCCTTCCAGGCTAAGCCGTCCCGCTGGGAGCTCGTCCCACAAGGAAAAAACAGCGATCCGCCTCCCTTGGTGGAGCGGCCTTGGCCGCGATTCGGGTCGCCGGCAAGCCGGTTCCTGCAACAGGGCGCGGAAACCTATCCCGCACGGCCTCCTAGGCCGCGTGGTCCATGGAAACCAGGATCTTCCGGGAAACCCCCGCGCCGAGGCTCAACGTGCCCCCGCGGACCCGCACCACACAGGGGGCGTCGCAGGCCGCGCACAGCAGTTCCAATTCCGCTCCCGGATAAATCCCCAGGGCCGCCATCCGGGCGCACAGATTCCTTCCGCCTTCGATGCGTTTGACCTTGACCCGCCTGCCCGGTTCCGCGTGGGAAAGGGGCAGCAACCCGGGTGCTTCCTTTTCGTTTCCTTCGAACCGTGGAGTGACCTTGCCGCTCCAACACCGCCACATAAAAAACCTCCTGACCGCCACGTGCAAAGGTTAGTTAGCCCAAACTTTTGGGCGAGTCAACACCTTTTTTCGGCGGAAAACGCGGACTGCTGAAGCCCTGTGGAAGGCCTCCGCGCCGGGAAAGGCCGGCGCGGCGGCGTCTCATTTCTTGAATTCGGGCGACGGAATTCATTAAATGATAGGTCGTGATGGGCCGGACGATCAGAAACGGCGGGATGCGTTCCAAAGCATCGGGTTTCGCAGGGGACGGGAGCACCCCCCATGATGGATTTCGGGCGGGACCTGCTGGAGGTCCTGGAAGAAAGACTTCGCCGGCAGAGATCGCTGCAGCCCGGTGACTGGCGGCGGCTGCTGGCCTTGTGCGGAAGCGCCCGGGCTTCCGCCCGGGAAGGCGCTCTGCGTCTGTTGTTCCACCCGCCGGTACCCGACGAATGTCGCCACCAGCGGGAATGGCTCCACTTTCTATGGCGGTTTCCCGAAAAGGGGCGTGTGCCGCCTGTCGTCATGGAGCATCTTTTGGAGTGGCTGGCCTTTCTCGGGAGTGACCGCGGGCCGGAAAGGGTGCGGCTGACGGCGGGAAGAGGTCTTTCCTTCCGATCTCCGGTCGACGTGAAGAAAATCGCCGAACGATCCTACCCCCTTGGTCCGTTCCTCGGTGCACTCACCGCTCTTTTCGCCGCCAGGCGCCCGCTTGCGGGAAAGCGGGAGGCGCGGCGACGCCTGAGGCTCCTGGCCCGGAGGCTGGTCCGCGATCGGCCGTCGCGCGGGTGGAGGGAGCCGACGCTCCGGGATCTTTCCGTGGTATTTTTCGATCGTTACGGGGCGAAGATCCACGGGTTCCGAAAGAGCAGGTGGCGAACGGCGCTGCGTCCCGTTTTGCTGCCGCCCGCGGATCTTCGCCGCGGGTCCCGACCGAGGGCCTTCGTTCCTTTCACGCGGGTGCACTGGGACGGCTTCGGACGGCTCACGCTTCCTTTCATGGACGCACTTTTCCAGAAGCAGGTGCAGGAATTGGAGGCTGTCCGCGAGCTGGCCGTCGGAGTGAGCGGGGCCGTGCGCCGGGTGGTGTTGAGCTGCCACAACGCAACGTTGGGCGCCATGGGCGGGTGGGCCTTTCCATCCCTCGAGGAGCAGTTCCCGTCACCTTCGGCGTGGCAGGCATTCCGGGCGCGTGTGGAAGAGCGTACCGGGTGCGTTGCGGCCGATGAAGGCGCCGGTGAAGGGCTGGTGAAGACCCTCTGGGAATGCTGGTACGAAAGGCTGGTGGGTCCGAGGCTCGCCTTTGCCGTGAGTCAGGAGCGGATGAGGGATCGGGTGGGTGGATGGGAAAAGGATTTCAGCCGCGGCGGAGAGGGTGGGCCGGAAGGGCGCGGGAGCGGGGGGCGGTCGCCGGCCGAGGCCGACGACCTTCGGTTCGCCTGGGGCGGCCCGGTGGCTCCGCATCAAGTGTGGTCGTCTCGTGCCCTGTGCCGTTGGGCCGAAGAAAGAAGGGCCGGCTGGGCGGCCGGCTTCCGTCGACTCCGGGCGTTGATCCGGACGGGACAGGAGTGGCTCGATGCCGGCCGAATCGACGCGTTGGTCCTCCCGTGGATCGACAAGTTCTTCATTTCTACACGGCGCGACGGTGACATCCGCTACCTGTCGCTTCTCCTGGAGTGGCTGGATGGAGGCGACACCGTTCCGGTGGTTCTCTTCTGGGACGATTCGGGCCGGAAGCGGTCGCCGAGCCTCAAGGCGGCGCTGGAGAAGCTGGAGGCCCGGCGAGTCAAGGGGGTGGGCGTTTTCGGTCGCGGTGATGTGCCACGTGAAGACGCCTTGGAAGCGATCGTTCGGGGCCATCACCGGTATCGGCTGTTCGCCTTGAGGCCCTGGACGGACACCCATCACCCCATGCGCCTGGAGGAATACCTCCGCACGCGGCGGCCGACGTCTCTTGTCCCCTACGATTCCTCCTGGAAGGACAATCTGGCGTTTCTCTATTCGGGCACCCAGGTGGCCGCCTTTCTTTCCATTCCCTACGAGATGGAGAGCCGGTCCCCCTGGGTGGCGGTGGAAGGAAGGCGGGTTCCTTTCGGTGTCTACTGGCGCCGGCGGCTGCGCACGGAAATTCCGGGCTCGGTCTGCCCGGGTGCGGACCGAGACCTGCTCTCACAATCCCACGCCGCCTGGGCCAACCTGCTGGACGAGGATGGCTGAAGATTCCGTGCGCGTCGCGGGAGCGCCCCACGTGGAACGGCGCGGGCGACGAAAAGCCGCCGTATTGAGCCCGCACCCGGATTTCCTAAAGGTTGGAGCCTTTGCCGGTCGCTTCACCGGGCGGTTCCCCGACGTCGATCAGCCGGAGCGGGTTTTTCGGCAAAGTCCTTTTTTCGACGACGCGCCAGCCGCCCAACGGCAGTTTGTCATGGACTCCAAGGGGTCGGAAATGCGTGGAGGCCGCTCCCGCAGGCACGGTGGCCCGGGTGAAGATCCCTTCAAGAGCGTCGAACCGGTAGATATAATGGTGATCGGTCCGCGTGAGTTCCATGGCTTCATAGACCCAGGGTCGCGGGTCGCGGATGATGTCGATGACCGTGTACTCGCGATCTTCCATGGAAGCCTCCGTGGGTACGGTCATTTTTGCCAAGTCTAACAGGGGGCCGATGCCCGCGGAAAGCCCGCTGCAGGACCGGGTGCCGAGGGACGGCGGCCCGACTCGTACCCGGAAAAAGGAATTGACAATATTCTCGGATAGTTCTATGGGGAAAGGCGTTTTCATCACGAGCCCGTCCAGCCGATGGTTTCATGGCGTGACCGGGCGGTGCCGATTCCCACTGAACCCTGACGAAGCGTGATCCCGTGAACATGAATTTTCAGAAAGCTCGCGACCGCATGGTGGAAACCCAGCTGGTCACACGCGGAATCCATGACCCGCGCGTCCTCGATGCCATGCGGAAGGTCCCCCGGCATCTCTTTGTGGATGAAGCGCTGGCGGGGCAGGCCTATGCCGATCATCCTCTGCCCATCGGCGAAAAGCAAACCATCTCGCAGCCCTACATCGTGGCTCTCATGACCGAAGCCCTGGGGCTGGAGGGCCGCGAAAAGGTCCTGGAACTGGGAACGGGTTCCGGCTACCAGACCGCCGTCCTGGCGGAACTCGCGGACCGGGTTTTCACCATCGAAAGAATTCCATCGCTCCTTCACCGGGCGCGGGACGTGCTGAACAGCCTGGGCTACCGGAACGTGGTCTACAAGGTGGGCGACGGGACGCTGGGCTGGCCCGATGAGGCTCCTTTCGATGCGATGCTGGTTTCCGCCGGAGCGCCCCGGGTGCCGCAGCCCCTGGTGGATCAGCTGAGCATGGGCGGACGCCTGGTGCTTCCCGTGGGCGACCGGCTTTCCCAGGAACTGGTCCTGGTGGAACGAGTGCCGGAGGGCATTCGCAAGTCCTGGCTGGGGGGATGCCGGTTCGTGGACCTGGTGGGCAGGTGGGGCTGGGAGGAATAGATGAGGCAAGAGCCTGCGACCGGATCAGCGGTGTTCCCTTGGGCATTGCCCCGAAAAGCGGACGATGGATCCAACCATCGGACTCCTTTCCTCTGACCGAGCGAGGCTGGCGGATTCATGACCGACGAAACGGGCAAGTTCTCCCGCACGACCACGGACGGCAACGCGTATTCGGTGACGCCGTCGCGCCTTCTCGAACTTCACCACGAAAACCTGCGGCTCAAACAACGCCTGGAGGAAGTCCTTCGCACGGCGGCGGCCAACGAAAAGATTTGGCGGCAGTTTCTCGAAATCGAGCGCATCCTGTTCAGAACCCGTGAGTTCAGCGGGCTGGCGCGTCATCTGCTTCGGGAAATCAAAGAACGGTTCGGAATCGACTGGACCGTTCTCTTCCTGTCCCACCCGGACCTGGGGGAGCGGTTTTTTCCGGACCTGGCCGAGGGCAGGGAAGAAGTGTCGAAGGGCACATGGATCGCTTCCATGGCTCCTCAAGAAGCGATGAAGCGTTTCAACGGCTCGCGCAGGCCCGTGTTTCTGCCGCCGGCGGAGATCGACGTGCTCACCGGCGGACTCGCCCGCCGCGGGCAGGATCCCGCGCGCTCGGGGCTGCTGCTGCCTCTGACCGTGCACGACCTGTTTTTCGGCTGCCTGTTTCTCGGGAGTTCGGATCCCGACCATTACCGGCCCAAGGACGGCACCGAACTCCTGGAACAGTTGGGAACCAAGATCGCCCTCTGCATGGACAACTGCCTCGCCTACGAACGGGTGAAGGATCTTTCGGATCGCGACCGCGTGACGGGGCTGCTCAACTTTTTCCAGATTCACACCGTGCTGGAACGGGAATTGCGCCGCGCGCGTCGCCTGGGGAAGCCCCTGTCGGTGCTGGCCGTGAACCTCGACTTCATGGATGAGGGAAGCGGCCACGTGGACCTGGTGGGACCGGTGCTCCGGCATGTGAGCGGCCTTCTCCTGGAAACGCTTCCCGAGGGCGACGGGTTCATCGGAAGGACCGGAAGTGCTGAATTCGTGGTCATCCTGCCTTATGCCGCCTCGGAGGAAGCCAGGAGGGTGGCCGAAAAGCTGTCCGAGCTCATCCGAAAGTCCCCCTTCCGGCATGACAACGCCGTGATTCTGATTCGCGTCCGTATCGGTGCGGCGTCGCTCCGCGACCACATGTCGTGTGCGCAGGACGTCCTGGACGCAGCGCAAACGGACCTTTGCGGCCTGAAGGCGGCAGCCGCCGCCTTCGAAGGTTGAACGGGCGGGCATCCGGTGTGTGAGTGCCTGTCCAAAAACAAGCTCGTGAACATTGAGCTCTGAACTTTCTTGTCCCTGTAGGAGCGACCTTGGCCGCGATCGGGGTCGCCGGGGTTCCTACAGGGCATGAATCGCTCCTCAAGTGCCGTCCGCGAACCGCCGCTAAGCGAAAAAACGGACACTCCATCCCCGAGAGGGTGAAAGGTATTCTCAGGCAGCCTCTGAGTCAAAAAGGGGTTTCGCGAACCTACCAGGGTTACGACGGATACGCGCCCATCGGGGCTTACCTGAGAGGCGAAGGGTGGTGCCTGGGCCTGCTGACCACGCCGGAGGAGGATCTCCTGCCCTTTGGCGCCGGGGCCGACCTGCTGCGGGAGGCGCATTTCGGCAGAACCGTTACCTTCGCGCCATCCGCAACGGCAAATCCGGTCGCTGCTCCGAAGGACTGCTCGTTCTGTTCCCAATCGATCCGGGCGCCGACCGACCCCCCGGTCTATCCCCTGCAATCGGTCGAAGAGCTGGCCGCGCCGGGGAAACGCCGTCACCTTGATGCGGATCGGCCGGGCGCGCCGGCGCATCGAAAACTTCAACACCTTGAAGAACCAGGGCTACCACCTCGAACACAACGACGGGCTGGGCCGAAAACACCTCAGCGCCGTCTTCGTCACCCTCATGATGTTGGCCTTCTGCGTGGA